>OJBM01000116.1_pt1 | contig 41078 bp, 34 predicted proteins | sample 1591061 | NCBI WGS metagenome assembly OJBM01 (sample SAMN05416872, study PRJEB24817) | seawater metagenome | isolation source: Sea water | place: Canada:Atlantic | collected 2013-11
GAGATCATGCCTAGTCTCGTGGGCTCGGAGATGTGTATAAGAGACAGGTCATAAAGAGGCTGTCCTGCTTTTATCGTATCGCCGTGTTCAGCAACATATAATTTTTCCACCCAGCCACTAACGCGTGGCGAAATATCCATGCGTTCATCTTGGCTATACTCCAGCACGCCAGTCGCATCAATTGTTTGAGAGAAATAATCACTAACAACATCCGTCGTTTTCACACCGAGGTTATTAATTATTTGCGGTGTTATAGACACAACGCCAGCATCTTGCCCCGACGGTTCGTTGTAAACAGGGACTAGCGCCATGCCCATCGGCGACAGCCCTGGTTCGTCACGGCGAAAATTAGCATCCATTGGAGCAACCCAATAGATTGGTTTTTCAGAGGAAGCGCTAGACTCATCAGCAACATTATGCCAATTCAATAAGGGGGTTAAAAAAGGACTGATATAAATACCAGCAACAAAAAAGACTAAGACAATGATTAAATTACGCATAACAATAAGTCCATGCACACTTATGTATATAAATTCCAAACATAGGTGTGCTTTGATAAAAACAATAAAACAGGGGTAAATCTAGAGGCTGTTAAATGTTTATCGGCGGACGATATAGAGAAGAAATAGTCGCAATAGGATAGCTAGGACTATGAATCAACACTTTGCTCGAACTATGATTTAGTCCGTAAGAAAAGGAAAAATTAATAAATAACGAAGAGGCAGGACAAACGCCACTGCAACAATCACATTCATTACTGCACTCAGTAGCCATTTGATGATCTTGCATCATTTCCTGACAGTGAGCCATTTCATCTGCACTCATGGTGTGCGACGTCATCATTGCATGATTACTATTTTCACCAAAGGTCACTGCCGCTGTTGTTTGCAAGGTGCTAACAACCAACAATAAAATACAGACGACTTTCGAAAATAGTGACAAACAAAACTTCCAACGCTAAATGAGTCGCCATCATAATCAATGGCCACTTCGAAATCAATCACCAAGTCATTAACAATATCAACAACCGAGGCTAAACAATTGTTTGAATTAACGGTAGACTATCCTTTTAATGAAAAAAGCGAGCAACTCAATGTCACAAGTTCTTAATCAGCTTCTCGATTTACTCAGTTTAGAAACCATTGAACAAGGCATATATCGTGGCAACAGCCAAGACTTAGGTTTTGGCCGCGTGTTTGGTGGCCAAGTTATTGGCCAAGCACTATTTGCTGCAAAGCAAACGGTCGACAGCAGCTTTTCGCTCAACTCATTTCATTGTTATTTTTTACGCATGGCAGATTCTGCCAAGCCTATTGTTTATGACGTAGAAACCATTCGCACAGGTCGCTCTATTGCAACCCGTCGTATTAAAGCCATTCAAGGCGGACAGCCTATTTTCTACCTCACCAGTTCCTTTCACGTTCCAGAAGAAGCCTTTGACCACCAAGCAAGCATGCCGCAAGTTGCAGGGCCAGATGGATTAGAATCTGAAGTTGAGCGCGCACGCTTGGTACAGGAATTTATTCCCGAATCGATTCGCCAACAATTTATCTGTGATAAGGCAATTGAGATCAGGCCTGTCGAAGACAATAACCCAATAAAACCGTCCGTTGGCCCTGCTAAAGGCCATTTTTGGATGAAAGCAAATGGCATATTGCCGGACGATCTCCGTGTCCATAAATACCTACTGGGTTATGCGTCTGACTTTTCATTTTTACCAGTTGCTGGCCATCCACACGGAGTGTCATTTATGACGCCTAAATTGCAAATGGCGACGATTGATCATTCCATGTGGTTTCACCGTGATTTCCGATTTGATGATTGGTTGCTCTACGAAGTTGAAAGCCCATCAGCAAGTGGTGGCCGTGGCTTTGTTACTGGTAAATTCTTCGACCGACAAGGCCGATTGGTTGCTAGTACGGCACAAGAAGGTGTTATGCGTTGGAGCAAAAAGTAACTTGCTAGGGTCTAGTTGAGCTTTGTGGTTCAAGCTTTGTTCATTCTAAAAAGGTTTTGAGCAAAGCATGAGGATTGATGTAAATCAGTCATTAGCGTAATAACGCGCTATCTAATCATTATCTAAGCCCAATCGAGTGCTTAACTATACGTCTCTGGATACACTGTTTATAGTCGATAAAATGAAAAACATTTCGGCAGTTTTTCATTTTATTTCCTAAGCTTAATAAACAGCTGAATCGGAGGCATTTCATCATGAATAAATTACGCAAGCTCACCATCAAGCAACGCATGGCCATCATGGTAAGTATCATCATTATTGGTTTATTTTTTCAAAGCGGGTTAAGCCTCTACCATCAAGATAAATCACTAAATCAACAGCAACGAGAGAAAGTACAGCATCTTGTTGAAAGTGCCCATAGTATCATCAAGCATTATTATCAGCGTTCACAAGATGGAACTCTGACTAAAGATCAAGCGCAAAAATCAGCATTAGAAGCCGTTAAAGCAATGCGCTACGCAGGCAATGACTATTTTTGGGTCAATAACTTTACGCCAACAATGATCATGCACCCTGTAGCACCTAGGTTAAACAATCAAGATGTGTCGAATATAAAAGATGCTGACGGCGTTCAAATTTTCATAGAAATGCTCAAGATTGTACGAAACAGTAAAGAAGGCTTCTTGCCTTATAAATGGCCAAAACCCGGTGAGGACGACCCCGTCGATAAAATTTCCTTTGTTAAAGAATTCGCACCATGGCAGTGGATTGTCGGATCCGGTGTTTATATCGATGATATTCAAGCAACCTTTGCGACACAAAGAAATTCCCTACTCATTAATACGTTTATAGTCATAGTTCTAGTCGTCTTTCTTAACTATGTTATTGGTAACAGTATTTTATTACCGGCAAAAGCGGCGAGCGATTTAATGAAAAATATTGCGCAAGGTGAAGGCGATCTCACTCGCAAGCTCAACGCCGATGCTAATGATGAAATATCGCGATTATCTTATTACTTCAATTTATTTACCGAAAAAATGCGTCAATCCCTCAAAGAAGTTTCAGTTAATTCGGAACAAGTCATGATGCAAGCTGATATGTTGTCTCACACTAGTCAGCGCAGTAATGATTCTATTCAAGTGCAAAACGACAACGCCACACAAATTGCCACGGCGATGGAGCAAATGACCTCCAACATTCGTGAAATAAGTAGTAATGCAGAAGCTGCGAATCAAGCAGCAAATGATGCGACAACCAATACAACTGACGGTAAGCAAGTTGTCTCATCAGCGATTGCGCAAATCGATTCATTATCAAGCAACATAGATAATGTCAGTCAGGTTATTTCTAAGCTCGCTAATGAAACAGATAGCATAGGTGCCGTGCTCGATGTGATCAGAGGTATTGCCGATCAAACTAACTTACTCGCGCTAAACGCGGCAATTGAAGCAGCTCGCGCTGGTGAACAAGGCCGTGGTTTTGCAGTTGTGGCAGATGAAGTTCGAACACTAGCAAGCAGAACGAGTCAAAGTACTGATGAAATTCACGGCATGATCCAACGATTACAATCAGGTGCTCAAGAAGCTGTTAGTGCGGTTAATATCAGCAAAGAGACATCAGATAGAACCGTAGAACAAGCCGCTCAGGCAGAAACATCGCTCGATGAAATAGAACGACTCATTGAGGTTATCTCTCAAATGAGTGACCACATTGCAGAAGCAACAGAACAACAAACTCAAGCGGCAGAAGAAGTTAATGTGCGCATAAGCGAACTTTCTCAGATGACCGTAGATGCCGCAAGTGATACCGAAGAAATCGCCAGTGCGAGTCAAGATCTTAAAACTAGCAGCAGCCAAATGTCTGAAGTTGTTCGCTCATTTAAACTCGACTAACCTAAACTCGAACCTCAACTTAGCCGCTCCTAGAGCGGTTTTTTCATTTATAACCTTCATTTCTAACCCAGCCCTCCTCTCTTATGCCTAATAAATAGGCAAACGCGTCATTTTAGGCTAATTGGTAATATAAATTTGGTTACCAAGACTATAGTTTTTTGTTAATAGCTTGTAACATCGAGCCAACTCAATAAACAAATTAGATTTAAAGGATCAAAATAAATGATTAAGAGTTTTAAGGCGAGTACGCTCTCCGTTGCCATAACACTCGCTTTAGGTTCTGCCACAGCAGTAGCCAACGCGGCCCAAACACCAGAAAAAGACACAGCGAAAGATGTCGAGAAAATTTCAGTATTAGGTTCTCGTGTCTCAAGTCGCACAGCGACTGAGTCTACAGCGCCAGTAGATATTATTGATGCAAGTTCACTCACCAAAGGTGGTTTTACTGAATTAGGACAAAGCCTACAAGCGACAGCGCCTTCATTTAACTTCTCGAGAACACAGGTTTCAGACGGCTCAGATTTATTCCGCCCAGCGACACTACGTGGCCTTCAACCAGATCAAACCTTAGTGCTCGTTAACGGTAAACGTCGTCATAACCAAGCAATATTTGGCTTAAACGGCACTGTAGGTGCAGGCGCGGCAGGCACTGACATGAATGCTATTCCACTAACCGCATTATCTGACGTACAAGTATTGCGTGATGGCGCAGCGGCGCAATATGGCTCCGACGCCATTGCTGGCGTTATCAATTTATCTCTCAAGAGCTCGACTGGCGAAACCACCGGTTTTATTCAAGCAGGCTCAACGGGCGAAGGTGACGGCGATGACATCACCATTGGCTTAAATCGCGGTTTTGATTTAGGTGATGACGGCGGTTTCATTAACCTCTCACTAGAAGCACGTGACTACAGCGGCACAAATCGCGCACAACCAGATACAGGCGGCTCATCAACTATCGCCAAAGGCACATTATCTGACACAGTTCGCTGGGGACAAGGTAATGCAGAATCTGAATTTACCACTGTGTTTTACAATGCCATGCTACCAATGGGTGACAGTGAACTTTATTCATTTGGCGGCATTTCAAATCGCACAGCACTAGGCAATGGTTTCTTTCGTAATTTTGATGAAGCCGCTAAAAACGTTCAACAAGTTTACGCCGATGGCTTCTTACCGCGCATCGACAATGAAGCGCAAGATATTTCACTATCACTTGGCCTTCGCGGCGACATAAACAGCGACTGGACTTACGATGTATCAGCGGTTTACGGTGAAAACGAATACGACTTCACCTCACGCAACACCATCAATGCCTCATACGCTGCTGAATACGTTGCCAACAACCCAACAGCATCAGACAGCGACATTGCGGCCAACGCAGGTCCAACATCGGGATACTCTGGTGGTTTTAGATTCGACCAATTCACCGTAAACGCCGACATTGCTGGCTCTATTGAGCTCAGTAACGACATGCAATTATTTGTATCTTACGGCGCTGAATATCGCAAAGAAAACTATCAAATTGTCGCGGGTGAAGTAGCTTCATACGCCTGTGGATTATCAAATAGCTCAAGTTCATTCCCATCGGTAATCGACCCAGACACCTTTGCAGGTTGTGGTTTCCAAGCCTACCCGGGCCTACGTCCTGATGCGGCGAATAAACAAGATCGCGACAGCGTTGCAGTTTATATCGATTTAGAAACGCAGCTAACAGAAAAATGGTTGGTTGGCGCGGCAGCCCGTTATGAAGACTTCTCTGACGCTGGTGACGACATCATTGGTAAATTATCAAGTCGTTATGAAGTAACCGATAACTTCTCGATTCGCGGCGCTATCTCTAGTGGCTTTAGAGCACCATCGCTACAACAAAGTGCCTACACAGCATTTACCACCAACTTAGGCCCTGGCGGCGTATTATCACCATCATTTACAGCAACGGCAGGCGCTGACTTCCCATCAGCACTTGGCGTAGATGGTTTAAAACTAGAAACCTCTAAAAACCTCAGCCTTGGCTTTGTGTTCGATGCCACTGACGATTTAACCATTACGCTAGACGCTTATCGCATTGCGATGAAAGACCGTATCACCTTGGGCAGCTTACTGTCTCCAGACGATGTCGCATTCAGCCCAGCCGCGGTTGCAGCCCTTAATGCGACAGGTGCTGACCAAGCCAACTACTTCTCTAACTCAGTTGATTTAACCACCACTGGCGTTGACTTAATTGTCACCTACAGCACCGATGTTGGTGAAGGAAAACTAGATGTAACATTTGCAGGTAATGTAAATGACACCGACATCGATCGCGTGAACTCACCGCAAGGCATCCCATCGACAGTGGCGTTAGATGACCTTCAACGTAGCTTCTTAACCGACGGGCAACCACACGAGCGTGCAACCCTGACCTTTGATTATTCACAAAATAATTGGAACGCCATGGTGAAAGCGAATTACTTTGGCGAAACCGACATCACCTACTTTGGTAATGATCATATCGGTTTACCAGATTTTCTATCGCCAACAGGTTCATTCAAACCAACAAGCGTTGTTGAGTCAGCCGTGTTAATCGATGTAAATGTAGATTACACCCTGTCTGAAAACTTCACGTTATCACTAGGCATCAACAACCTATTTGATGAAACACCCGACGAGCTGGGTGCTGACGAAGCCCTTGATTTTATTACCAATCAAGCCTTCCAATACCCAGTTCGCGCCGTTCCTTACGGTTTTGATGGCATGAGCTACTATGCGCGTTTAGGTTTTAAATTCTAAACGCAAGCCACAAAAAAGGGAGGCCGTTGCAATATGCAACTACCTCCCCTTTTTCATTTAACTGATTTACAGTTCGCGCTTCATAACCCCTGAAAACTCGGTGCCACCTTCCAACTCTCTAAAGTCAGCATTAACGAGCTCCCAGCCCTGTGCGCCTAATTGGTTCAGGTAAACTTCAATATCTTCACGTGCTCTTCCCTTAAACAGCCCCGCTGAAGCCACATCCTGTGAATCGATCATCTTGTATTCAAACTTTTTCATTATGATTTCCTTGTACATTTATTTAAAACTAAAGGTCTTGTTATTCTGTTTAACTATGACGTGATTCAAAGGTTATCACGGTTATAAACGAGTAAGAACTCTTTAATTTAGTTCGATACAATCTGAAATGGTCAAGTAAAACTAGTCGTTTTGTTAGAGGTTTTGAGAGATATTTTATTATGCAATTATGGATAATAAAGTGCTCAAATGGAAATTTTACCTTATTTATTCTAACGTCCGCTTTAAGCTCATTGCTGCCGTTGGTCATTATTCTCTAAATGACAACCTAGAGCCTAAAGTGGTCATTAGTTTTTCATAAGGGAATAAAGGTATTCAGAGCAACTCTAACCAAATTTCACATGCTATTTGTAGAAAGCTTATCGCTATCGTTTAGCTGCCATTAGTTTAGATCAAGCATGAGCCTAAATACCCCCAGAACATTACTTCTTACTATATCAGATGTTTTTTTAAATAAGTTGCAGTGTGAGAGTCTGATCTAGCCAGTAAAGCTTTCGGGGTTCCTTCAAATATAATTTTACCTCCATTTTCTCCTCCTTCAGGACCAACATCAATTATCCAGTCAGCTTGACTCATTACATCTAAATTATGCTCAATAATGATAACCGTATTTCCTTTATCTGCCAGTCGATTTAATATATCGATGATTTTATTAGCATCAGACATATGCAAACCAGTGGTTGGCTCATCAAGCACATATATATTACCTACTTTATGAAGCTCACTTGAAAGCTTTACTCGCTGACACTCCCCACCAGATAGTAAAGCTAAAGGTTGACCCAAAGTTAAATACCCTAGCCCTACTTGTTGCAGTATTGCTATTTTCTGGACTATTTTTTCTAGAGTGAATAATCTTGCCGCCTTTTCAATAGTAAGATCAAGCAACTCAGCAATATTCAATCCTTGATATTCATACTTTAAAGTTTCTTCATTGTAACGCTTCCCTTTACATTCGTTACATAGAGTACGAATGGGGTCGAGAAATGCCATCTCCATCTCAACAAATCCAAGACCTCTACAACCAGAGCAAGCTCCTTCGGAGTTAAAACTAAACAGTGACGCTTTAACATTATTTTCTTTCGCATATACCTTTCGAATATCATCAAATAACCCTGTGTAGGTAGCTGCATTGGAACGCTCTGATTGACCTACAGCGGATTGGTCGATAACAATTGCATTGGGGTACCGAGATAGAAATTCGTGGTGTATAAGTGAGCTTTTACCGGAGCCAGCAACACCAGTGATACATGTCATGATTCCTTGGGGGATTTTAACGCTGACATCACACAAGTTATTAGTATTAGCGTTATTTACATCAAAATAACTATTAGCTTTTCGAATGCTATTTTTAAGTGTGTTTTTTCGATTTAATAGTTTACCAGTGATACTGTCCGAAGCTAATAATTTAGAGTACGAACCTTCAAAAATAATCTGGCCACCATTTACTCCAGCTTTGGGACCTACATCGACAATATGCTCTGCAATTTTTATTACATCTGGATCATGTTCAACGACAAAGACAGAATTCCCTTTATCTCTTAAGGTAACTAATAAATTATTAAGGTGATGAACATCTTTTGGATGCAAACCAACACTTGGTTCATCAAGAATATAAATCATTTCTGTCAGGCTAGAGCCAAGCTGTTTAGCAAGTTTAATACGCTGTGCTTCTCCTCCTGACAGTGTTGATATATTACGAGATAGTGATAAATACCCTAAGCCAATGTTAACTATATGGCTGACTTTATAATCAATTTGTTCGATTATGCCTTTGCCATGAGGGTCATTAATACCGTCAATAAACATTTTAAGACGTTCAAAATCAAAATGTGAAACTTGGTCAATATTGTAACCATTAACTTTAACACCAAGAGCTTCCTGATTTAGCCGTGAACCATGACAAGTATCACAACTTTTAATGGATAAATACTGCTTGATAGTTTGTTTCTTCTTTTTAGATAAAGTCTCTTGGTTTTTATGTATGTATAGTCGATTAATTTTGATTATTACCCCTTCATAGATAATATCAATACCCAATTCACCTGTATTAATACCAATATTTTCATCAAAGCCATAAAGTAACTTTTCGTACTCTGCTTTCGAGAATTGATTTACGGGTAAGTTACAATCAAACTTTCCACCTAACGCAATATATTTCCATTGCCACCCACCGACTTTGAATTCAGAAAATAATATAGCGCCTTCATTTAACGATCTACTTTTATCAATAAGTTTATCTATATCGATGTCCATAATCTCCCCAGAGCCATTACAACTTTGACACATGCCTTCAGGTGAGTTAAATGAAAAGTGGCTCGATGAACCAATTAAAGGCGTTCCTATTCTAGAAAACAATAACCGCAAATAGGTATATATTTCGGTTGTAGTACCTACCGTAGAACGTAAATTTCCCGATGTTCGTTTTTGGTTTATCAGAATCGCAGGAGATATATTTTCAATAAGATCACAATTTGGTTTCGGTATTTTAGGTAAGTGACTTTGTGCATATGTACCTAGCGTATCATAAAGCTGCCTTTGAGCTTCTGCGTTAATAGTCTCAAACACTAATGATGATTTCCCGGAGCCTGAGACCCCTGTAAATACCACTATTTTATTTCGTGGGATTTGGATATCAACTGACTTAAGGTTGTTTTGTCTTGCGTTAACAATATTAATGCTTCTCATCTGTAGTGACTGCCTCAAGCTGTTTTCATTAATGATGGATTGAATTTAAAAACTCTATTGATAATTAACTGTATACTTAGCTTGTACAAAGTCATTAGCGAAAGCTGTTGCATGAGCTTGTTCTAATTTAATGTGTTTCTCCGTCTTACCAAACAGTGTGATGCCTTCTCCTAATAATACGGGCACTTGTGTAATCGTCATTTCATTGATTAACTGAAGATTAATGAATTCCTGAATAGTTTTACCACCATCAATATAAGCGTAATGATGACCTTCACTTTCAAGCTGAGAGATTAGTGTCCTTAAATCTCCAGAATACATTTCGACTTTATTCTTTAAGTTCTCAGGTGGCTCTTTTAGTGTATTACTTAATACTACAATTCGTAGATTTCCATACGGCCACTGCTCAGGGGCTAAATTAAAGCTAGAAATGACTTCCATGCATTTTCGGCCCATGATCATGCAATCTACAGAATTCAAGAAATCCTGAAAGCCCATATCTTCCGATTCCATATCAGCCTCAGTGTTACCTGCTGTATGCAACCATTCAACACCACCGTCTTTTTGAGCAATAAAACCATCAACACTTGTTGCAATATATACGGAGCATTTCATTATTTTCCCCTTTTTTGTATTTAGCGAGTTTAAGATACCTTGTTACTTGGTTTTTGATACAAAATAAAATACAATTATTCTACACCGTAGAATAATTGTATTTTAACGAGAGGTATAAATGATTGTCAAGGGTAAAAAGCGCGGTCGCCCATCAGGTAAAAGTAGTGAATTAAGTGCACAAGTTATTTTAGATAAAGCTAAATCACTTATGAGAAATGAAAAAAAAGTCCCAAGCATCCGTAGCTTAGCATCAAGTCTAAATGTAGATGCGATGGCTATTTATCACTATTTTAACAATAAAGATGCGCTCTTAGAGTCGATAACAACATCATTGATAGAAAGCATTTATCAACCTCAGGTTAATGATGATTGGAAGAAGGCATTAACTGAGTTGTGTACTAGTTATCTCATATTACTTGATAGCTATCCTGGTTTATTAAATACGCTACTTTCTATGGAAGGAACAGGTCCTGCACAAGTTTTTGTTGAGCGGTTTAATATTTTAATTAAAGCCCTGAATCTTAGTAAAGAAGCACAGGATAATGCGCTGAACTTATTAGTAGATTATTTGCATGGATTTGCGCTCGCTCTCAATTGCCAAGGTGATGAGCTTTTATTACATGTAGATCAGCTAACTGGACCGCTTAATTTTTATTGTGCTGCGTTAGAAAGAAATTAGTTTAGGGTATTGGTTCTTTAAAAATTAAAGGCTATATAATTTAAATTATCAATGACCGCTTTTGTGGCAAAGAAGACAACTTAGTTTCATATTATTACAAGTACATCGAGACTTTCAGTTGATAAACGTCGGTAATATTCCAACACAAAAAAGGCAACCGAAGTTGCCTTTTAAAAAATGTTCAATCAATACTAAAACGTATGGTCTTGTTGCTCTTTCTTGCTGTGGCTTAATTTAAACACCACCACAAAGAACACAGGCACAAAGATAACTGCAAGTACGGTCGCTGATAACATGCCGCCAAATACGCCTGTGCCAATCGCATTTTGGCTGCCAGAGCCAGCGCCTGTTGCGATTACAAGCGGCGTAACACCCAACATAAACGCCATTGAGGTCATGATAATTGGACGTAAACGTAATTTAGCCGCTTGCAACGTCGCATCGACTAAGCTGTGGCCTTGCAAGTACAAGGAGCGAGCAAATTCGACAATCAATATTGCGTTTTTAGAGGCGAGTCCGATGGTGGTTAACAAGCCAACTTGGAAATACACATCGTTAGATAGTTCGCGTGCTAGCGCAAAACTCACCGCGCCCATCACGCCAAGTGGAACAACCAACATCACCGCAAAAGGAACACTCCAGCTCTCATAGAGCGCCGCTAAACACAAGAACACTACCAGCATTGATAACGCATAAAGAAGCGGTGCTTGCGAGCCAGATTGTTTTTCTTGCAGCGACATGCCAGACCATTCAAAACCAAAGCCAGCAGGCAGTTGTTTCACGTGCTCACTCATCGCCGCCATAGCGTCACCAGAGCTAAGTCCTGGAGCCGCTTGACCGAATATTTGAGCAGACGACGCGCCGTTATAACGCTCTAGTTTTGGCGGACCAAATACCCATCGGGCCGTTGCAAATGCCGTAAATGGCACCATTTCGCCTTTGTTGTTTTTGACATACCAATATTTAATATCATCCGGCATCATGCGATATGGCGCATCAGCCTGCACATAAACACGTTTTACACGACCACGCTCAATAAAGTCATTAACGTAGGTTGGTGCCCAAGCACTTGAGAACGTATTGTTTACATCTTCGATGGATAAACCAAGCGCCATGGCTTTTTGCTGGTCAATATCAATCTTAAATTGTGGAGTGTCTTCCAGTCCATTAGGGCGAACCCCCATCAAGCGAGGATCTTGCGCCGCCAGTCCCAGCAATTGATTTCGCGCTGCGGTGAGTTTCTCATGACCATGACCACCTAAGTCTTGTAATTGGAAGTCAAACCCAGACGCGGTGCCTAATTCCATGATTGACGGCGGCACAAACGCAAAGGCAAAGGCTTCTTTGATGGTCATGAAATAGCCCATCGCACGACCAGCCACCGCGGTGACATGTTGGTCGTCACGAGTTCGTGTATCCCAGTCTTTGAGCTTCACAAACGCCATACCATTGTTTTGTCCGTTGCCACTGAAACTAAAACCAATCACAGAGAACACAGACGAGACGTTTTCTTTCTCATTTTCTAAGAAGAATTTCTCAACTTTATCCATCTCTTTTAATGAACGCTCAGTTGATGCACCTTGCGGCAGCACGACCTGAGTAAACATGGTGCCTTGGTCTTCATCTGGTAAAAATGACGTAGGTAAACGCTGGAACATCACCACCAGTACCGCAACTAAAATTCCATAAACCACCATGGTGCGGCCACTGCGATTAACAATCTTAGACAAGAACGATTGATAACCATTGCTGGTGCGCTCAAAATGACGATTAAACCATGCGAAGAACCCACGTTGTGGTTTTTTGTGTTGATCAGGTGACTTAAGCAACGTGGCACACAGTGCCGGTGTTAATGTGAGTGCCACGATGACTGACAACACCATTGAAGAAACAACGGTAATAGAGAATTGACGGTAGATAACACCTGTCGATCCACCAAAGAATGCCATTGGCACAAACACGGCTGACAGCACCATAGCAATACCAATTAGGGCACTGGTGATTTGCTTCATCGATTTTTTGGTGGCTTCTTTGGGCGATAACCCTTCTTCGTGCATTACCCGCTCGACATTTTCCACCACTACGATGGCATCATCCACCAGCAAGCCAATAGCGAGTACCATGCCAAACATAGTTAGCGTGTTAATGGAGTAACCAAATATCGATAGCACGGCAAAGGTACCTAACAATACAACAGGTACGGCAATGGTTGGAATGAGTGTTGCTCTGAAGTTTTGCAAGAATAAATACATCACTAAGAACACTAGTAATATGGCTTCAAGCAAGGTTTGAATTACCGATTTTATCGATAATTTTACAAACGGGGTGATGTCATAAGGAAATACAACTTCCATGCCTTGCGGAAAGTTCGGTTGCAGTTGTTTAATTTTATCACGCAGCGCTTGAGCCGTTTCAAGGGCATTAGCACCTGCGGCTAAGTTAATACCAAAACCCGTTGCAGGATTGTCATTAAACTCAGCCACCATCTGATAGTTATCACCACCAAGCTCAATACGTGCGACGTCTTTGAGTTTAATGGTTGCCCCACTCTCTTCAACGCGCAGCAGAATATTACCAAACTGCTCTGGGGTTTCTAATCCCGTTTGCACGATAATGCTGGCGTTAATTTGTTGTCCCGGAACGCTCGGTGAACCACCAAGTTCACCTGCCGCTACTTGCGAATTTTGCGCGCGAATAGCCGACATCACATCAATGGCTGACAACTTGTATTGATTGAGTTTTTCAGGGTTCATCCACACGCGCATCGCGTATTTACTACCAAAAAACTGCACCTGACCAACACCATTAATACGGCTGATTTGATCTTGAATATTGGACGCCATGTAATCGCCAATATCCACGCTATCAAGTTGATCGTTAGTCGAATAAAAACCGATAACCATCAAGAAAGCACTTGATGATTTAGTCACCTGTACGCCATTTTGTTGCACTTTTTGCGGCAGTAATGGCATAGCAGTTTGCAGTTTGTTTTGCACCTGAACCTGCGCGATATCAGGATCGGTTCCCGCATTAAAGGTAACTGTAATGGCTGCACCACCCGATGAATCACTGCTGGCGGATATGTATTTTACATTATCAATGCCACTGAGGTTTTGTTCTATCACCTGCACGACGGTGTCTTGCACTACTTGTGCTGATGCACCAGAATAAAACGCACTGATGGTTACCGACGGCGGCGCAACATCTGGGTATTGTGATATCGGCAGACGAAATATGGATAATATGCCCACCAGCATGATCATGATGGCAATAACCCACGCGAGGATTGGCCTTTCTATAAAACTTTTAGCCATGAGTTATCCTTCGATCGCTTTGTTTGCTTGCGGAGCAACAGGGACGACAGTCATGCCCGGGCCAATTTTTTGCAGCCCCGTAGTAATGACTTTATCACCACTTTCAAGCCCTGTTAGCGCTAACCAATCTTGACCAAATGAGCGACCAACAGTGATCTGTTTAATGCCTACCGTATTATCTTTTAAAAGAACAAAAACGTTCGCCTGCCCTTGTTTGTCAAACGAAACAGCACTTTGCGGCACTAATATTGAGTTGTCGCGAGTCGCTTGCGTTAAATCTACTTGAGCAAACATTCCCGGTAATAATTCATGCTTTGGATTATTAAACTGAGCACGTAACGTGACTGTATCGGTACTAACATTGGTTCGTACTTCGTTAAACTTTAGCTGTCCTAGCTGTGAGTACGTGTCGTTTTTGCCAAAGCTCAATTGTGCAGTCTGCTCAACACGATTTAATTCACCGCTGGCTAATCGTCTATTGATATTGCGAAGTTCGGTATTGCTTTGCACCATATCAAAGTAAATAGGATCGAGTTGCGTAATCGTCGTCAACATTTGTGATTGTGCAGCAGTAACTAGTGCACCAACGGTAATATTTGATTTACTAATTTGTCCACTAATCGGCGCTTTCACTTTGGTGTACGCAATATCGACTTGTGCTTTGTGAATCGCTGCTTTTCGAACATCTATTTCAGCAACCATTGCTTGATAGTTTGCGTTGGCTTGATCATATTGCTGCTGACTAGCAGCTTTATCTTTTAACAATTGCGTATAACGTGACACTTCAGCTTTTAGCGAACGTAGATTTGCTTGGCTTCGTACTAACTCAGCTTTCGCCGATGTTAGATTGGCTTGGTAAATCGTATCATCGATTTGATATAACGCTTGGCCAGCCTTAACGACAGAGCCTTCCTCAAATAATCGTGCTTTGATGATGCCAGTTACCTGTGGACGCACATCGGCAATAGCAGATGCTACAGCGCGCGCAGGCAAATGTTGACTGAAAGTAATGGTTTGTGTGTCCATGACAACATAATCGACCGATTGTGGCGGCATTTGAAATGCCGGTGCAGCATCATCAGAGCCACATCCACTCAACAATAAGGTGACAGAGCTGGCGATGGTTAACGCTAGTAATTTAAATTTCATAATTTCCTCAAATAACACAAGGTTGCCTAAGTGTAGGCAATGATAGGAGATTAGCGATTAACGTCATAAAAACGGGTAAAGACAACTGTAGGATGAGCTTGTGTGAAATGAAGCGCAATCTACAATTGTCTGCTCGCTAATCTGTATTGGTATCTTATTATCTAATCATTTGATTTTGTATTGCTAGGTATAAATACGTATAACAATAGCGGCATAATCAAATTTTTAGCCGCATTAGTTTAATAGCTTCGTTAATTTTTGTACAACCTTTCAATACATTAAGTGGTCTACTTAGTTGTAACTAAATACGTCGTCATTATAAAACGGGTGATTCATTCATGTGTTTTAATAAAGTACTAAGTATGATAAAAATGCGTCATCACCGACTATTTATTGACGAGATTTACCTGTGACTATTCGTATTGTTTTGATGACTTTTTTGACTGTGTTTCTCGCTAATGGGGCGCACGCTAACGATAAGATAAAATTACGTGACGTTATCGTCGTTGGAAACAACTGGGACGGCACTGTAGACATTTATGATCCCCATACGTTCACGCGTATTAAAAAGCTCAACGCAGTACCAGATAAAGAAGAGCGGTTAGATGAAATCTATTCAGGTGTTATTCGCCGCATAAAATCGACTTTCATCCGAGAAGTTATTGGCGAAGGAAATAATCAGATGGTTGATGATATGTTTCCGTCAAAAGATGGAAAATACCTTTTTATATCACGCCCAAGTTTTGCTGATGCGATTGCCCTTGATGTAAATACTGGTGAAATAAAATGGCGAACGCCCGTGGAAGGTTCACGCTCTGATCACGCGGCAATTTCACCTGACGGAAAAATATTTTTAGTCTCAGCGTCAACCGCTCGAAAAGTTCATGCCATAGACACTGAAACAGGAAAGATTGTCGCCAACTTTGAGTCAGGCGATCAACCTCATGAGAGTAATTACACCAAAGATGGCACAAAGATCCTGCACGCGAGCATCGGTAAAGTATTTGTACCGTTCTCGTCCGGCTGGCTCGACTGGATGAAGGGCGACCGTTATTTTCAAGTGGTTGACGCAAAGACTTATGAAGTATTAGAGCGGGTAGATATTGGCGAGAAATTAGAAGAGTTTGGATTTCCTTGGGTGGACAACGCTGTACGCCCAATGGCCGTTGCGCCAGACGGGCGCTTTGTTTATTTGCAGGTATCATTTTTTCATGGCTTCTTTGAGTATGATCTAGAAACACAAAAAATTACACGAAAAATGCATTTACCAATTCCAGAACTTATTGCACAAATGAGCCTTCGTGATTATCAACTTAATTCAGCTCATCATGGTCTTGCAATTAATCACGACGGCACCAAACTCTGTGTTGCTGGCACTATGTCAGGCTATGCCGCTATTGTCGATCGCGTTACTTTCAGCTATAAGATTGCTCAATTATCAGAACACCCATTAGGTGCAAAACCTTATTGGGCAACAGAAAGTGCTGATGGTAAAAACTGTTACGTATCTGTTAGCCAGCAAGATCGCGTTGCGGTCATTTCATTTGCAACCGGCAAAGAAATTGCCAGCTTTGACGTCGGCGATCACCCACAGCGTATTAGAACGGGTAAATTACTTATTAATAAATAAGAAATTATTGCTACAAACTGAAATCCTTTGACTACCCTTACTATATTCGTAAGCGCACTGATACTTATTTTGTTGATTTTGTATACAAAATTCACATACAATCCATGCGCTTTGTAGTCGATAGGGAAAATGTACCAGCATCATGTTGAAAATATTACTCATAGATGACCATCAGTTATTTCTCGATGGTGTGTCTCAGATTTTGCCACTTCACATTCCTAATTTGGATGTTTTTACGTGCAGTAGCGTCGACAAAGCACAAGCGATCATGTCGCAGCACCGAGATATCGATCTAATTTTAATTGATCTAGAAATGCCAGAGATTGGTGGTATTGCGTTTTTAGCGAAAAACATTCACGCATCTGACGTACAACCAATTGCCGTTCTTTCAGCATCGCAAGATATCGCCGTAATTCAACATGTTTTACAACATGGCGCATTAGGGTTTATTCCAAAAACGCTTGGCAGTGAAGATTTAGTAGATGCGGTGCAGAGTATTTTAAATGGTAATATATTTTTGCCCGCTCATATTAAACGGCAAATAGAAGAATTATCACAAGATCATGAGCAAACGGTCAAGGATATCACACCTCGCCAACTAGAAGTTTTATCGTTACTTTCAAAAGGATTAACCAATTGTAAAATTGCGGAATCCATGTTCATTTCAGAACATACTGTAAAATCACACATAAAACAGCTATTTCAAAAGCTTGATGCAGATAACAGGCTAGCTTGTGTCACTCGAGCAAAAGAGATTGGCTTATTAAGTTAATATTTTGTTGGTTGAGTGATCAACCAAACTCTCCACGAAAGATAGCCATTCTAAAAATAACGGCACTAAATTAGTTGCAGCTTAATTTAGCTTACTCTATAGTCAGCCTTTCTAAGGTAACGTATACGTTTACTATGACTCTTCAATTAACACCTAATATTCAGCAGTTACTTTATGACTCACTTGAAAAGACCAGTGATTGTGTCGCGATCTTTGACGGTGAAGATAAGCTAATTTACTGTAATGAAGTGACCTCCTCACTATTCGGACAATCAATATCTGATATTGAAGGGAAAACTTTTGCTGATCTCGTTGAATATTGTTACCTATACAGCAAGGGGTTATTGATAGAAGCAAATAACATCCATGAGTGGATTGTTTACGCCAACCAAAAAAGACGCCAATCTCCTTTTAGAAGTTTTGAAATAGATTTGCACGATGGACGTTGGTTTTTAGCCACTGAACGCGTTATCGAAAACGACTTTATTTTCTTTTATGCCACAGATATTACTGAGAAAAACAAACAGAACAACGATTGAAACTCGCCTCTCAAGAATTGTTTAAACTAGCCACAACTGACTCTTTAACTGATAGCCATAATCGTCGTTACTTTCTTGAAATGGCCAATATTGAACTACAACGCAGTGCTCGCTCAGGCGATGATTGCAGTATCTTAATGATCGACCTTGATCATTTTAAATCTCTTAATGATAATTTTGGCCATCAAGGCGGCGATCTAACACTTGCTCAAAGCGCTAAAACCATTAAGGACAGTCTGCGTCCTTATGACATATTTGGACGAATTGGTGGGGAAGAGTTCGCAGTCTTATTACCAAACACAGATCTTAACAGTGCCTTTGATATTGGACAGAGGATCCGCAGTGCAATCGAAGAACAAACCGTAGATTACCTCACACACAAAATCCGAATTACCGCATCGATTGGCGCTGCCAATTCTAACGAGAATGAGTTGTCCTTAGAACTTCTTATGTCACGAGCAGATAAGAATCTGTATAGGGCCAAAAATCAGGGGCGCAACAAGGTCGTCGCTGAGTCAGAATAAACATTTCTAATGGCGCTTGGTGATTTAGAAAACCAACGCTGGCACGACGCGCTAAACGTCGCCTGTTCTTGATATCCTAATAAATCCGAAATATGTGAAAACTGTAATTGGCTTTGGGTTAAATAATGCCATGCAAGTTGTGAACGCACTTTATTTTTAATCTTCACAAAACTTGTATTCTCATTTGATAGCAAGCGATGTAATTGTCGTGTGTGAAGTCCAAGTATTTGAGCAATAGTATCGTTGTCGCATTGATGGATTGCCATCAATGGTTTGATCAGCTGAGCGACTTTGTCTTCAAGCGTTACAGTCTGCTCTCCCTGTGCTTTTAGATAACGTAGAGATGCCTCGAACTGAGGTGTATTGCGAGTATTAATTAAAAGATTAAGAGCTTCTTCATCAAAAACGATACCAGATAAGTTTTTGAATTCAGCGATGTGGCATCCAAAATGTTTTTGATAGGCACGTTGGTTTCCTCTAATCTTTTGCGGAAAATACACTTCATTAGGCGACCACTTCTCATGCGTTAATTCACGTATAACGCCTACCATTAACCCAATACTTAGTTCAGTAACCTGTGCAATGTTAGGAAGAGGCTGCAACAAAATATCAAAAGAGAGTAATACACCGTTCGCATTTTCTGCTGGCGTTTGCTTGATGCTTATTGCCGGACTATGAACATGCAAGTACTTGACAACCCAAGCTAACACGTCACCTAAAGTCGTACTTGATTGTGCCACTAATGCAATCGGGCCAAGAATATCAAAGCGCTGACGTGCTGCTAATTGCAAGCCAAAATCAGAACAATTGAGTTGCTGCGCGCAATGGTTCAGTAAACTGATGTAATCACGGTATTCAAGGAATTGTGATTCTAAATTACTAAATTCTACTGAGATGTCGCAATGAGTAAGTAATGTCGGCACGTCGCCACCTAACTCATTGATAAGTGCGTCGATACCTTGCAGAGATGTCGCTCTAATATAGTTTTTCATTATACAAAATGAGGGAGTTAGCTAACTGTCTAAAAATATCAAGTTTTTTACAAACAATCTATGCATTATGGTTACAGTTAATACAAAGTGATCATAAAAATGAACAAAAAGTACGACTACATTGTTATTGGAGCTGGTAGTGCTGGATGTGTACTTGCAGCGCGTTTAAGTGAAGACCCTAAAGTTGATGTTTGCCTTATTGAAGCAGGCGGAAAAGACAGTAGCGCGTTGGTTCAGATGCCAGCAGGTCTTGCGGTAAGCGTTCCTTATGGCGTTAATAGCTGGCACTATCAAACAACACCTCAAGCTCAACTAAACAATCGTTGTGGTTTTGTTCCTCGTGGCAAGGTATTAGGCGGAAGCAGCTCCATCAATGCCATGGTCTATATTCGAGGTAATCGCTGGGACTATGATCATTGGGCAGTGCAAGGTAATGACGGCTGGGATTATCAAAGTATTTTACCGTACTTTATCAAAGCCGAAAACAATCATGCCATTGCTAGTGATTATCATGGCAATAGCGGTCCGCTCCATGTTAACGAACTGCAATGCCCAAGTCCTGTTAATAATTTATTTTTAGATGGTTGTGTAGAACAAGGTATTGCGATTAATCAAGATATCAATGGTAAAGAACAAGAAGGGGCAAGACTATCGCAAGTTACTCAGCATAATGGGGAGCGATGCAGCGCAGCAAAAGCATACCTAACACCCAATTTAACACGCCCTAATTTAACCGTATTAACAAACGTACACGTACAACGATTAGTCATTGAGAATGGACATGTCGACGGTGTGATTATTAAACATAAAACCGAAATTTCCGTGTTATCTGCAACCAAAGAAGTGTTGCTTAGCGCCGGTGCTATTAACTCGCCGCAACTTTTGATGTTATCAGGTATTGGTGATGAACTAGCACTAGAAAAAGTTAATGTTCCTTTGAGTGTTCATTTACCTGGTGTTGGTCAAAACTTGCAGGATCATCTAACCGTTGTGCCACTTTATCGCGCTAAAACATCTGCCGGTACATTTGGGATTAGTGTTTATGGCGGCGCTAATATTCTTAGCCAAAGTTATCAATGGTTTAAGCATCGCAAAGGAACATTAACTAGCAATTTTGCTGAATCTCACGCGTTTGTCACTATAAATAAAGGCTCACCTGCGCCGGATATTCAAATGGAATTTGTAATAGGACTTGTTGATGATCACAGCAGAAAGTTACATTGGGGCCACGGTTATAGTGTTCACGCAAGTTTAATGCGTCCTAAAAGTCGAGGAAGTATTACACTGCGCGATAATAACCCTAATTCAGCGCCACTCATTGATCCCAATTATCTTGCTCACCCTGACGACTTAGATACCTTATTAGCTGGGCTTAAGAAAACGTTACAGGTATTAGAAAGTTCGAGTTTTGATGATATAAAAAGTCAAATGATTTATCCACTCGATAGCCATAACGATCAACAGCTTATCGAGTTTATTCGCCAAACCGCCGACACCGAATATCACCCAGTTGGAACCTGTAAAATGGGCATCAAAGATGATAAATACAGCGTTGTAGATAATAAACTCAAAGTTCATGGTATCGATAATCTGCGAGTGGTTGATGCGTCAATAATGCCAACAATAATCACCGGTAACACCAATGCTGGTGTGATAGCAATTGCCGAAAAAGCGGCGGATATGATAAAACTTGGTCATTAATTAAGTTACCGTTACAATGTGTAACTCATTAATAACTCAAGATTAACGTTATGGAAAACACAATTGAACCAAGCACTAAAAGTACCTCAAGTGTCAAAGCGGTATATATTCTTTATTTAGTCAGCATCTTATTTCCGGTGGCAGGCTTAGTAGGTATAGTTCTCGCGTATTTAGAACAAGATAAAGCCCCAGAGTGGTTACGAACCCATTTTAGATATCAGATCAGAACCTTTTGGATTGGCCTGCTCTATTTTGTCATTGGTTTTGCTTTGCTGATTATCATTGTAGGTTGGTTTATCTTACTATTTAACGTGATTTGGCTAATCATTCGTATGATAAAAGGACTCCAAGCAATTGACGCCAAAGAGCCCATTGCAAACCCAACTAGCTGGATGTTTTAGGATCACCTCGCTAAATTTTGTCCTTCAATCGTTCTAAAAGTAAGGTTGATACGCGGCGTGGTGACGGATTTAGTTGGCGGGAGTCGATGCAACCAGTGAGATTGTGTGACCCCCTTCATGACTAACAGGCTGCCGTGTTGCAGATAAAGTGAAATAGTTTCCTGTGTTTGCTTATGTTTAAATGCAAATTTTCGCTCAGCACCAAAACTTAACGATGCGATCGCACCATTTTTCTTTAAATCTTTTTCGCCATCGCTGTGCCAAGCCATTCCCTCACTGCCATCATGATAAAGGTTTAATAAGCAGGCGTTATAACTCTCGCCTGTTTCTCGCTGTGCAATTGATTTCAATTGTTGCAGAAGCGGCGTAAATGGCTGGGCAATTTTAGTATTATTTGAATACGTGTAATGAAATGGTTGCTCACCGACCCAGGCAATTTTACGGGCCGTTTCAATTGTTTTTCCGAACATAGATGACCGATCTGGCTGCCAATCTATATCAGTCAATAATTGTTGATAATAGAAATCGGCATCATGTTGATTGACGACAGGCCCATAATAATTCACAACGCCGTCGCGATGTAACAGATTGGCTGGCGCTGGAGATTCACTAAAGAGATCGAACATAAGGAAATATTAAAGAAAAAAGCATGGTGTTATCTTACTCCTTGTCAGGAGAAATAACACCATGCTTTAGAGAGTGCGATATTACATCACTGATTGTAAATAATTAGGCAAGCTAATTTTATCAATCAGTCGAAGTTGTTGCTCTAACCAATAAATATGATCTTGCTCTGTATCTTCCAATAGTGGCATTAAAACATTACGAGTTTGAAAATCTTGCTTTTTCTCACACAAGGCAACCACTTTACGTAAGTCATCCTGTACTCGATATTCAACATCTAAGTCGTTTTGCAACATCTCGGGAACCGTTTTCCCAATAGCAAGCGCATCACGTTTGCTAGCGTCAGGGTGCCCTTCTAAAAATAATATGCGCTCAATAAGTGCTTCAGCATGTTGTTTTTCATCTTCAAATTCATGAGCGATACGCTCATGGAGTTTGCTAAAGCCCCAATCTTCATACATCTTTGCATGGACTAAATATTGATCCATGGCCGTTAATTCATGAGTTAATAATCTGTTTAAATTGTCGATAATTTCTTGATCGCCTTTCATCATAAGCTCCTATTCGCTATCAATCATTGATTGCTGATAATTCTCTATACCAATATTTTCAATTAGCGACAGTTGCGCCTCTAACCAATCGATATATTCTTGTTCGTAATCCATAATTTCCACCAGCAAATCACGACTGACATAATCGCCAGCATCTTCACAACGCTGAATAACATCAGTAAGTAAGGTGTTTTGCTCCAACTGCACACTTAAATCACATTCGAGCATTTCTAAGGTATGCTCACCGATTTTAAGTCGCCCAAGTTGCTGTAAATTAGGTAACCCTTCTAGTAATAAAATGCGCTCTATCAATTTGTCACTTTGCTTCATATCTTTGATAGATTTTTTGTACGCTTTACTATTAAGCGCTTCTAATCCCCAGTTTTTAAATATTCGAGCATGTAGGAAGAACTGATTAATGGACGTCAGTTCAGCGGTTAAAACACGATTAAGCTGATTAACGATATCACTTTGAGGTTTCATGACCCACTCCATTGCATTAACAAGGTAACTGTTGGTTTATTATGCACCAAAACAAAGGTTAAATCAAAATTTTCTTTAATATCAACAAATTAAAGACAAAACTTAATCACATCGATTATCATGTTCACGACGATTAGCTCTTTTGTAGACATATCGACTCCTTGCCTTTCTTACATGGATGTAAGTACTTAGACTTTGCAGGAGCATAAAGTCTGCCATGGCATCGCCCGATTGCTTACATGGATGTAAGTACTTAGGTTTTGTCGGGAACAAGAACCTGACCATTCATCCTCGGCTCTGGCTCCTGCTTCGCCCTACCTCCTAAATCCATTTAGTCGTAAACATAAAAAGCCCCGAATTTTAAGTTCGGGGCTTTGATAGATTTGAGAGCGATTAAGCGACGACTTGTTGTCTTGTGGGCAGTAGCACTGCCGCCGTCGCGTAAACTGTTAGTGTAATAATGGGAGCAAATAATAGTCCTATAACTGTCGCGACTCTCACCCCCATTCTGCTGTAGCCAAATGCATTTGCGATTCCAGCACAAACACCAAACAATTTGTTATGTTTCTTGTCTACTGTAATTCGATGCCAAATACTCATAATATTCTCCTAAGAAATCTCGTTAACTATGGTCAAGATGCCAGCACTCACTATCATGCCGATCACTGGCAAAAGGTATATCCATAAAATGGTGCTAGACATCAACATAATTTAAGACGCCAACTTTTGCTTTAGTTGTGCAAGCTCGTTGTCAATTGATTCATCGCGTTCCATTTGCTTGAATTGTGCTTCAACCGATTGTGCGTCTTTATTACCAACATCATAACTTTCAATTTCTGACTCAATGGCTTCGATTTTCTTTTCGAAATGTTCGAAACGTATCAACGCATCTTCAACTTTATTGCTATTTAGCTGTTTCTTCACCTTCAAACGTGTTTGAGCTTGTTGCTTACGAGCAAGTAACGATTGTTGTCTTGTGCGTGCTTCAACCATTTTTTGCTCTAGGCGTGATGCATCAGCGTCAGTTGTTGACAGAGCATCATTGTATCGCACTAACTCTTCTTCTAATGCGTCAACCTGTTCAGTCGATTGCTGCTTTTGAAGCAATGCACTGCGTGCTAGGTCTTCTCGGCCTTTACTTAGTGCTAATTCCGCTTTAGCAGCCCAATCTTTCACATTAGCTTTGGCTTTAGCGAGGCTTGCTTCTAACGTTTTACGTTCTGCAATATGTTTTGCAGCATTAGCACGAAGCTCTACTAATGTTTCTTCCATTTCTTGAATCAGCAGTCGCACTAATTTTTTTGGATCTTCTGCTTTATCTAACATTGTGTTGATGTTTGCGTTAATGATGTCACTAAATCTACTAAAAATACCCATAATAATTCTCCACTATATAAAAATGTAATTCATTGTTTGTTGCTAGTTACTTAGTTGAAACTTCTTTTTTCTCAGGTTGTTTAACCGTTACTGTGACCTTTGTTTTTGGTGCATTGTCAGTAACGCCTAAGTTAATTAATGACTGTTGAATGTTTTGTTCAATGTCCCAATTAACCTGAGTAACCACTTCGCTAACTTGGTTTGAGAATGCATTACCAAGTGTTGCCATTAAGTGCTGCTTTGCTTTTTCAGATAACTCTGCCGCGTTAACGCTACTTCCTAATCCAGCGATAACCAATGTAGAAGCTAAAGCGATATTGCGTAATGTGTTTTGTAACTTAGTCATGATGGACTCCATGTTTTCAAATTAAATTAATGGTTGGCGTTTATTGTGCCGTTTCTTGATTTACTTATTGCACCCTGCGTGCCAAAACAACAAAACGATATAAAAACAATAACTTAACCACAAAACACAGAGTAACAATTAATTTAAAACACAATCCACAAGGCAATAAAAACCATTATTTGGTTTTTTTAACCACAATTAATTCAATCAATATTTATACAGTTATTTTCTTTACGCGAAAAAAAAGAACGACCAATGGCCGTTCTTTAATGAGAGCAATAATGAGAGAGAGGAGGAGCTATTCTTCGAGTCGTTTATTTCCCGAAATAGCTATCGAGCGTGGTTTCATCGCTTCAGGTACTTCTCTTTTTAAATCAATATGTAATAAACCATTATTGAGATCAGCAGCTTGCACTGTTACATAATCTGCCAACTGATATTTTCTTTCGAAGCCGCGCTCTGCAATGCCTTGATATAAAAATTTACTCTCAGAATTTTCTTGCGGCTGTTTAGTGCCTTTGACTAGCAATGTATTTTGATGGCTTGTAATTTCGAGCTCAGATTCGTCAAATCCCGCAACAGCTAAGGTAATGCGATATTCATCTTCAGAAAACTGTTCGATATTATAAGGAGGGTAACCTTGGTTATTACTTTTGTTACCTGTTTCAATCATTGACGCTAAACGGTCAAAGCCAATAGCACTGCGGTATAGTGGTGATAAGTCGATAGTACGCATAATATTCTCCTAAGAAGCAATATGGTAGCTCTTTGCCGAAAGTATTTCGGTGGCTACAGTTGTAAAAGGCCAGCGCTTGCTGCACCTTGATTATTAACATCACTGAGTGACTGTTAATGGTTGTGACAAGTTTTCCTGTCACTAATTACTTAATAAGGACGATATTTATACTTTCAAGGGCTACTTTCTATTTTTTACATTTATTGAGATAATCCATCTAATATAGAACACTGACTTTGTTCGTCGCCAGCACAGGCATCATGCAGGGATTCAAGGTTCTTTACTACATTATTGAGCTCATTTATTTTTTCTTTTAATGCATGGATTTTTTCACTCGTAAGTGCTTTTACTTCTTTGCTTGCTCTATTATTATCGTTAAATAACGCTATCAACTCTTTCGATTCGTCGATGCTAAACCCTGCAAACCTTGCACTTTTAATTAAGCGAAGCTGTGCGATATTAGTCTCATTGAACTGACGATATCCATTGCTCGCACGACTCACTGAGCCGAGCAGTTCAATATCATCATAATATCGAATTGTTTTCACCGGCATTGATAGCATGCGGCTTACTTGCGTAATGCTCTTCATAATCTTTACCCTTGATGCTTCAAGTATAGGGCATTACCAAGCACGGTTACACTTGATAGCGCCATGGCGAGACCAGCTAACTGCGGTGATAAATACCCCAACGCAGCAGCAGGAATTGCAATCGTATTAAACATAAATGCTAACCATAAATTTTGCTTTACCGTTCGCCATGTTCGCCGTGCAATTGTAATAGCATTTACCACTAAACTTGGATTATCCTGCATTAATGTAATTTGTGCAGTACTAATTGCAGTTTGAGTGCCTCCACCCATCGCGATGCCTAAGTCAGCTTGTGCAAGCGCGGGCGCGTCATTAATTCCATCACCGACCATCGCTATTTTTACGCCTGCATCTTGATTTTTAGTGAGGTATTGCTGTTTCTGCAATGGCGTTTGTTGCGCATATCGTTCATTCATCGACAATGATTGCGCAACTAAATCTACACTTTTTGAGTTATCGCCACTTAATAGCACACTCGAAATATCAAGCTTAGCCAACTGCACAATTGCCTCACTGCTTTGAGGCCGCAACGAATCTTCTAGCGTAAATTGAGCTAATACTTGCTCACTATTTGAAAATAACACTTCACTGCCATTGGGTATTTCAGTAAGCATTGAAAGTGTTACACCGTGTTTTTCAAGTAATTGACGATTACCCAAAAAGAAACGCTGTTCGCCTATATCTGCAATTATTCCTTGGCCAGCAATGACCTCAATTGAAGAGCTTTCCATGATTGAAGCATCTTCTAACCAGGGCTGGCGAGCGATTGACAATGATAGCGGATGATCACTTTGGCTAATGAGTGCCTTTAATTCATTAAGCATCGGTGTTTTAGTAAACCAGTGATAATCCGTCACTTGAGGCTGACCAATAGTTAATGTCCCCGTTTTATCAAAAACAACTTTTTGTAGGGTGCCAGCAATTTGCAATGCTTTGGGATCGCGGATCACTATACCTTGCTTTGCTGCCAATCCGGTTCCAACAACAATAGCAGCAGGTGTCGCTAATCCTAATGCACAAGGACATGCAACAACCAGCACTGCGACACTATTGATTAAAGCAACTTCAAAACTTGCGCCTGCAATCAACCAACTGGCAAAGGTTATTGCTGCAATAATCAATACAATAGGTACAAACCATGCAGCAACGCTATCAACTAATCGCTCGATTGGCGCCTTCGTGTTTTGCGCTTGCTCAACCATCGCAATAATTTGTCCCAGATTACTTGCGCTGCCGATAGCGCTAACCTTGAGCTCAATAACGGCATGTCCATTTACAGCGCCAGCAAAAACTTCATCGCCAATGTTTTTCACAACGGGTAAATGTTCGCCGCTGATAAAGGATTCATTAAATTCACTTGTTCCGCTAATAATTGTGCCATCAACTGGTACTTTTCCTCCAGCCATCACTCGAACGATGGCACCTTCTTGTACGTCATCAATAGCGATAGAAGTAATAGCGCCGTTTTTCACAACATTGGCAGTTTGAGCTTTTAAGACAATGAGCGACGCCATTGCATCGCCCGCTGATTGCTTCGCGCGATCTTCAAGCCATTTACCTATTGAAATAAAGGTAATAATGACAGCAGAGGATTCGAAATAAAGTCCACCTTCACGGCCCAACCCGAATAAGAGATAGCAACTATAGAAATAGGCAGCACTGGTTCCTAGTACAACTAAGGTATCCATATTGGCGGCTTTGTTTTTGAGGCTTTGTAATGCGCCGCGATAAAACGGCGCGCCAATTACAAATTGCACAACAGATCCTAAAATGAATTCCAGCCAACCTATAAGCATAAATTCGATGCTAAACAACATCGCAAACATCGGTGAAATTAAAGGAATTGTTAGTAAAATTGCCGCTATTAAGCGCCAAGGACGTTCATTTTTATTATCTTTGGGCGTAAAATTAGTTTTCAACTGCGCTTGATAACCTTGCACTTTGAGTAAGTTAATAATGTCTAATTGAGAAACAAGGTCAATATTGCGTTCGAGTGACAACTGATTAAGCGTGCTATTGACATACACACTAGCGAGTCCTTTTATTTTACTGAGTTTCTCTTTAGTTTTATTAGCACAACCACCACAGCGCCAGCCTGTGATTGAATAGGTTTCTTGCGTATATTTTAACTGATAGCCCACTTTAATAATGGTATCGATAACATCGTCCAGTTTTGAAGGCTGGCATTCAACTTGCGCTTGCTCATTGGTAAAACTCACATTTGCTTGAACACCTGATAGTTTATTGAGCTTCTTATTAAGTCCATTGGCACAGTTGTTACAACGAAGCCCGCCAATTGATAGTGTATATTTTACGGTAGAGCTAGTAGACATAAACGCCTCTTTTAACGACAACGATTTCCGATTTATGTCACCATGTTAATGCTTCCAGTAACAGGAAGGTAAAGTTTAATTATTGAAGAGATATCTAAACTACTGATAATTGATTATTAATTTAACCACTGATACAGTAAATACCTTATTATTACGCAGGGAGCAATTATGTTTATTTTAATGGGAGAGACAGAAAAAGTTGCCCCTGTTGAGCAAGGAAACTTTGATTGTCCAACATGTCAAAGCCAGCAATCATATGCCCATCATCAATCCACTGCCTATTTCACAGTGTTTGGAATATCCGTAGCTAAACTGAATTCACTCGCTAATTATGTAATCTGTCAGCAATGCCATTGTTGCTATGATCCACAAATTATTGATAAGCCGTTACAATATTCACAAGCACTTGATCATATGGTGCTATTTCGCGTTCTTAACTACTTACTGAGTGGTTATGGCGATACTATTCATTCACGACAGCGCTTACAGGCAATCTACCAACAAGTAACCAGTACTGAGAAATCAAATACCGATATAGATAACGAGCAATCATTAATCAATTCTGGTTCAGCACCGACTCTACCCTTTTTAATCCAATATAAACATGTATTAAGTTTGGAGAAAAAACACCAAATCGTCCTAGCTGCGTTTCAGTTTGCCAATGGTTCATGCTTGATGGAACATCACGATCGCGTGCGTCTTAATACAATCGGCTCATCGCTCGATTTAAGCTTACCGGAAATTGAATATCTCATAGTTAACAACCAGTGATAGCAGGGATTGTTTAGGCCTGTTAAAATAATGGCTTCTTTAAACCAATGACAAGATTGACACATGAGCCAATTAGATAAATCAACGCAAGATGCACTAGATGCCGCTACATTTCGCCGTTTACTATCACACCTAGATAATAATAAAGATGTTCAGAACATTGATTTGATGATTTTGGCTGACTTTTGTCGTAACTGCCTTGGTAAATGGTATAAAACAGCGGCTGATGATCACGGCGTTGAAATGACAGACGATCAGGCTCGCGAACGTGTTTATGGTATGCCATATAGTGAATGGAAAGCTAATCATCAACAACCTGCGACGCAAGCGCAGTTAGATGCTTTTAATGCTAAGAAAAAATAATGAGTTTAAGTATTAGTCAACAGCAACTTGTTGAGCAATTTTCATTATTAAAAAGCTGGGAAGATAAATATCGATTTATTCTAAGGCTAGGCAAATCGGTACCTGCGATGGATGATGTGTTAAAGGTTGACGATGTTTTACTTAATGGTTGTGAAAGCAATGTCTGGTTCTACGGTGAAGTTGTTGACGATAACCTACATCTAAATATATACAGCGACGCAAAAATTGTGCGCGGACTCATTGCTATTATTTGCGAATCTTTTCAAGGGTTAGCCTTAGATGAGGTTGTTACCTTTGATTGCGCTCAATTCTTAGAGCAACTTGGATTACTTTCTCATCTTAGCCCATCGCGTGGTAATGGTATCCGTGCCATTATTGAGCAAATAGCAAAACTAGCTCAAAAGCATTAGTTATTTAGCCACGGTCGTTAATTTTTTAATTACTCGTGCGACAGCGACAAAACCAAAGCTTGCCGTAACAACAGTTGCGGCACCAAAACCGCTAGCACAATCCATTTTCATTGGACCATCTGCTTGTGATTTCTGTGCACATACACTGCCGTCACTCGTTGGGTACATTAAATGTTCGGTTGAGAAAACACATTCTACTTGAAAACGACGTTTGGGGTTCTTCGAAAAATTATGAAAACGGCGCAATTCACTGCGTACTTTGGCGGCTAACGGATCTTGAACTGTTTTTGCTAAATCTGCAATTTGAACCTGAGTAGGATCTTGCTGACCACCTGCACCGCCAACAGTGATAATTTTAATTTTATACCGTTTACAATAAGCAATTAACGCGACTTTTGCTTTAATGCTATCGATAGCATCAATGACATAGTCCATATCTTTTGTGATTAATTCACTTAGATTATCAGCATCGACAAAATCTTCGACTTCATTAATTTTACAATCAGGATTGATGCCGCGAACGCGCTGCGCCATGACTTCGACTTTTGATTGTCCAACAGTATCCGTCAATGCATGTATTTGGCGATTAATATTAGTTGTACAAATATCATCTAAATCAATCAGGGTAATTTCGCCAACACCACTGCGAGCAAGGGCTTCAGCAGCCCAAGATCCGACACCGCCAATACCAACAACACACACATGAGATGACGCAAGTTTTTCAACAGCTTCATTGCCGTAAAGTCGTTTAGTACCGCCAAATCGTAAATCAAATTGCTCAGACATAATCACATCAACACTATTGCTAAATTCTAGAGGGATTGGAATGGCGGCGATTATCCGATTTTTCGACGGTTTAGGCCAGTGAAATCTAGTCTTGTCGTTGTGACCAAGTTATAAATTTTACCACGGGGTAAGGTGAAATAAGCACGCCACCCAAGCCTAACGCACTGCTAACAGCAACCATCCCTGAAACTTGCTGTGTCAGATCAGTAAATAATAACAAATACAGCCCAACACCAATCAGTGCTAGGCCCGCTATGTGTAAGTAGAAAAATACTTTAAGCATCATTTTTCGCTATAGGTAGTTAGTGTTATTTTTTCAAGCAATGACATGGCTAAATTATTGTCATAATACGCCGCTTCATTAATAAAAGAGCCGTAGACTGACTTTTCTCCTTGATAACAGATAACTTGATCATCAAAGGTCCTAAATAACGGCTGGCCTGGTTTAATCTCGGTAAAGTCTTTGTCTTGGATGTCTTTATGAATCATGCCATTACGTTGACCATCTTCGGTGAGTGGTAACGTAATTGATTCAATAAAACGATAAGCAGTAACGGTTTCAGGCAATTTAGGCACATCGTTTAGATTATACAATTGGACAAAATCAAGGATGTGAAATGTCATTTCCTCACTGGCGTCATAAACATCTTGGCGAATTACGGATTGCGGAACAGGGCCTACTTCAACCATGACACTGTCTTGAGCGATGCTAGATAAGAAATGATGCTCACTATTGTCTTTATGATCTTCATCGCACGATACAATAACTTGTGGCATTTTCATGGTGATATAAGCCGCTAATTGGTTATAGAAGTCACCTTTTTTAGTGATTAATAAGGTCGGTCCCATATTTGATGTCGTGGTGTGTAGGTCAATAATAAAATCAACTCGAGGTTTGCCTTTAGGCCCAAGCAAATGATTAATTTCTTTAGCCCGCACCTGCTCCGCACTTACTAAACTAGTATCTTCTAATTGGCTTTGCTCAAAACAACGATTTAAATCATGATCGACATAACGCTTGTTCTCATTAAAAGCATTAGGATTAGCAAACAACATTTCGGTATCAAAGCTTGAGCGCTGAACTAACGCTAATCGCTTTTCCCATTTTTTAAGTAAATAAATCCCTGTAAACTCATTACCATGAGTACCGCAAACAATTGCTAACTTAGATATCACTTCACTACCTTTTATCGTCAAAATTTCTAGTAGCATTATCCTACTGTATATTGACGAAAATGACTGTTATTTTTTGTCATACTTTAGACATAAAAAAACCGCAGCTACATTCACAGCTGCGGTTTACCACTAACAACCTATTAGTTATTATTTATAGCGGCGAGTTAAATCAAGTTCAACCGGTCGTTCGACTTGAATCTCATCAAGTACGCGGACAGCTCTTTGCGGTCTAGGTGATGCATCTGAACCACTCAGATCAAGTACGTCAAACCAACTAAGGCCAGCTTTTAATGGCTTAACAGCAGGTAAAGCGGCATAAATTTCATCGCTATTCAATTCAGGGAATATCAAATCGAAAACGAATTTTGAGCGAGGCATCACTGCTGGATCAGTAACACGACCGCGCTGTCCCCAACTCAATACATAAGATAGAGATGAATCAGTTGCATGACGAGGAGATGAAACGGCTTCATCACGTTGAATACCATAACGAGCACTCATCATTGCTGCATCAAATAATGTTGCAACATCTTCTGCTTCACTACTGTAGGCATATTGTGTAGGCGCATTATCACCACTGAAGAAGCCAGCAATATCATCAGGCGTATAAGCTTTTTGAGCATCATTCGGCGCTTTACCATGATAGTTTACCTGACCCAACGCCATCATTTCTGTACTTGCTTTTGGATGAGCGTCAGTTAACTTATCAGAAATTGTATTACCTCTTCTTTGCTGAAAAGCATTATAAATACTAGTCCCTGTAACCGAATCTAACGTTGAAGATGGGAATGTATCATTCGCGTGAGCTAGTTCATGATAAAGCAATGACCCCAAATCAGGTACTAAATCAGAAACACTTCTTGATAGTCGGTACTCTCGTGGATAATAACTACTTGCATAATCATTGTCCTTAACATAACGCCAAGGCATTACATACTGTAACTCTTGACCAAATGAACTTCGGTAATCAGGGGCAACATCAATAACATCGCGTTGCTCAGGCGTTAACCATAAATCTTGAGGATCTAAATGAATAGCCCCTGTCGCAACCCAGTAGTATGAAGGGCGGATATCGTAAGAAATAACAATTGCACTCACCGAGCGTAGTAGCTTCTTAAAATCGCCATGAGGATCTTCTTCTGTTAAGAATTTTCTGAAGTTTTCCGCCATCCAAGGATGAGACGTAATTACACGATCCATAATATTATCAACGGTCGGATCAGGATAATCTTGTCCAATTAAGTTTATTTGGCCCAGTGAACAAGGTGCTGCAAAATAATTAGAGTAGATACAATTCTCTAATCCATCAACTTTATCAGCAGAAGCATTTGCAGAAAATATTTTTGCCACTACCGAGTCATAGATTGAACTAGAAGGAATATTTTTAATATCTTGGACTAATAAATGCACTTCATCCGAAACAGTCGAACCATCAGGGTGTGTCGCACTAACGCTAAAGGTAGCAACTGTATCCGCTGTTACTGCAGGGGCCTTAAAAATAGCAAGATAATCATTAGTATTTTTGTCATCAAAAGTAGCCGTTGGACCAGACACTTGGCTCCATTTAACATTACTAAATGTTGCCGCGATCTGCTTACCGGACGTAGGGCTTGTTACCGTCACTATTTTACCATCACTATCAACAGGTGCAGATAGTTTAAAGGAAACTTTGTTCCCTTCTCGAGAGGCAAAATCTCTGCGAGCATTAAGAATATTAGACTTAGTTGTCGTTGTGAAATTGACGGTTTCACTTAATTTATCGCCAGTCACTGTTGTAAAGTCAACTTTAAATTCATAATCACCAGCTTTTTTTACATCAAAAGCCAATACAGCAGAATTTGTTGCAACGAGGTTAAGCGGCTCACCACTCACTTGAGTCCAAACAATATTCGCTAGATCTGAACGTTCGCCTTCAACAGTCGCGATTAATGCGACAGATTCGCCAACAGCAGGCGTTAAATCGCCATCAATCTTGATTGCAGATGAAGGAGTAGGAGAAGGTGCAGGCGCTGGGCTAGGCGTTGGAGTCGGCGTAGAACTGCCACCGCCGCCACATCCAGCAAGCAGTGCTGAAACAGCAGTCGCTAGCAATAATTTTTTACTTGTTATCATTATTATTAATCCTTTGGTATTACATTTTAGTTACATCTGGTAACATAATAATTCATCAAGTAAAGAAATAACACCCAGAATTTAACATATTTAAAAACCCACAAATCAACCATAACGGCTTGATTCCATTACGTAATGGGCGATAAAAGCGTAAAAGGTATGACTGATAGTCAGAATTATGCGCTTGTTTCGCTAATGCAATTGCAAGCAATGTGACTAACATCACAAACCATATTTCAATTGACAAGATAGCTGCAAGTAATGTGTAAAACGTATCTTGAATTGCGGGGGGCTCAAGTCCTTTTTTAAACAACGGTACACACAGTAATAAATACAGCCAAGACACAATGATAAATGATATAGCTACCGCTTTTCGATATTCAAACGGGGACTTCTCACTGAAATAGACGCCAATCACCGTCATTACACCCCACCCCATGTTTATGTATATAAACAGTTCAAAATATGACATTTTCTTTCCCATTATTCTTATAGAAATTGGCAATCGCCAATACAAAACTGGCGCAGTTTAACAAGGAATAAACTTCATCGCCGTAAATTACTGTCTAAATTGCATCTTATAACGATGTAAATTTGATTATTTACTATGTCCACCTAACCTTAAACAATAAGTACTCTTTCTTGAGGATTATCTTTGCGCGTATTTATCATTTTAACAGTCACCCTACTTTGTTGTTTTAGCAGCATACTTAACGCGACTATAAAAATTGGAATGCCAACAGACTTTCCCCCATACATAATCCACACTCAACAGAAGCCACAGGGATTATTCATAGATTATTGGAACCTAGTCGCAAGTAAGTCCAACTTGAAGATCGAATTCATTCCTATGACATTAAAAGAAATGTTAGCGGGCGTAGAAACTGGAACTATCGATATTCCATTGGCCTATTTCTATTTTAAAGAAATGGAAAGCTCTTTGACTTACATAAAGACGCTAGCACCAGTGCATAACGATATTTACTTAAAGACTGTCACTCGACATAAAGGCGCCAACTTAATTGATCTTACAAATAAACGGATTGCCGTTTTGGAAAGCTCAATGTTCTTTAGGTACCTTAGTAAAAACCATCCTGAAGTAATACCAGTAACCTTTACCGCGATAACTGAACTGTCTCAGCTTATAAAAAACGAAGAGATAGATGGTTTTTTAGGAGAACGCCAAACCTCTTGGCGGTTTATCAATCAATCAAACTTGTTAGGAAAGGTAAAGCGAATTGAAATTCCACAGTTAGATAATCATTTTCACATAGCACTTCCTAACGATAATAAGATGCTTATGAATATAATTACAGAGGCCATTTCGAAAGTAGAACCCTCTGAATTTAAACATTTAGCAGAAAAATGGCTTAAAGACGAAACACAGATTAACCGCCATTTTCCCAATGCCTTAATTTACTCCACAAAGAATCAAGGTCCGAGTTCCTCTCATGAATTAATAGAGAAAAAGACCGCTCCGGAAGTAAACACAAACGACTTACATCTCAACTTATTTGAACATTTAGCACCGTATGTGATTCAAGACTCCATCGAAAAAGGCATTATTTATGACCTAATTTTACGGGTCTTTTATCACGCCAATATAAACGTAAACCAAATCAGCTATACACATTTTAGAGCACTAAACATTGCAATAGACCAAACATCTGACATTGATATTAGTCTGGTGACCTCAAAAAAAAATCAACAGCTCTTCTATTCTGACGAATTACTTCATTTGCAAAACGTTGTTTTATCTAAAAAATCTAATTTAGTCGCGATTAAACACATTAATGATCTAAAAAAACTTAATGTCATTGGATACAAAGGTGCAAATAGAGAGTTAGGTAGCCCATTTAAATACACTATTTCTTCACTCGAAAAAACGGCGATAAGTTATAGAGAGCTTGGTAGTAAATTGCAAATTCAAGCACTCTTAGATAATGCTGTAGATGCTATCATTATTGATAAAAACATTGCTTTATGGGAATTATCTCAACTTAACATCAACTCTTTCGAACAATTTAATATTGATGATATATTCCCGCGAAAATCACCATTATATCTAGCATTTAAAGAGCCAAATTTGGCATCACGCTTTAACATCGGTTTGCGCCAAATCAAGCACAGTGGCTTATTCAATAAAATTATCGAAGATTACCAAACAAAACGAGCCCAATTTAAATATAAAAACGCATCAAAAATTGGAGAGATTTTGTCTGACATAGGCAACCGCATTGATAAAAGTTTACTTAATAAAAACCTAACCTTTTTATCTACATTACCTAGTGTCTCACAAATAAGCATTACTAAAAAACTGGAAAAAGGAATGGAAAAGCAAGAAGACTCAAATGTAATATCTCAGCCTTTACCGCCATCAAACACTAGAGTTTTGAACATTGTATTTGACGATAAAGTAATAGATTCGCTGCTAAAAAAGAACAAATCCCATATCAACATTCAACCACTAAAAGCGCTGGAAAACTTCAGGGATTATGAGAAGAGATTTACAAAAGAAATTAAATCAAACTTTAGCATAAATCTGACTCCTCAAGAGCGAGATTATATAAAGAATAATCCAACACTACCCTATGCTGAAGTCGATTGGCCGCCACTAATACGTATTGAAAATAACAATATGATCGGACCAATTGCTGACTATTTAGATCTCGTTAGTCAATTATCAGGACTGCAATTCGAATTAGTTTCGGCAAATAATTGGGAGCATGTACAAAAGCAGTTTATTGAGGGAAAGACAGCAATTATCCCATCTGTCGACCATACAATAGAACCTCATTCAATATCGATTCCTTACACGGAGTTTAGCTATGCAATTCTCACCAAAAAAAACCACCGTTATTACAGTACGATGGAAGAGCTAAAAAATAAAACGATAACCGTCGTTGGTGCCAAGTCCCCCATTGTGAATCAAGAAACATTATCCGACCATCAAAATATTAACGAGTGAGACGACCAAAGGTGCTATTAGCAAAGTTCGAACTGATCAAGCAGTCGCGTATATTGGACACATCATTACGGCAATTGATCATGTTCAAAATAAATTTCCAGACTTAAAAATTGCCGGCGTAACTGATTACAAATACGCCCACCACATTCTCATTCAAAAAGGCAGCCCGCAACTAGAATCAATTATTAACAAATCAATCGCTGCGATCACCTACCAACAACATCAAAATATTAGAGATACTTGGCTCAAAGTCGATGTTTCACCCAAGGTAGATTACACGGTAATTTACAAAATTATCACTGTCTTTATTGCCACTTTTATTGCTATTTTGTTCTTTATAAAGACGCTTTTAAAAGCCAATAAAAAAGCGGCTGTTGCCAATAATAGACTAACTGCCACTATTGCAGAGCTAGAGCTAACTCAAGGTGAACTCACTGGTACCATTGCCCACTTACAATCAGCGCAACAACAACTCATTGCCGCCGAAAAAATGGCGAGTCTAGGTAATCTTGTAGCAGGTATAGCTCATGAGATAAACACTCCTGTCGGAGTTGGGTTAACGGGAATATCTCACTTCCAAACAATCACCGCTGATTTAACAACTAAATACAACCAACAAACAATGAAGAAGTCTGATTTTGAAAACTATCTTAAGATCTCAAATGAAGCAGCGTCGTTAATTCACAATAATTTAGAGCGAACTGCTGAACTTGTTCAGAGTTTTAAACAAATCTCCGTTGATCAAAGTAGTGATGAACAAAGAACATTTAATGTCCTTGAATATATTCATCAAACATTGAACAGTATTCACAATGCAATAAAGCGTTCTGATATCACTATAACTGTTGATTGCGACGAATCATTAACCATTGTTAGTTTTCCCGGTGCACTATCACAAATAATTACAAATCTCGTTCTTAACGCTTCGATTCATGCATTTGACGACAAAACGCCTGCAAAAAGCATAGTTATTAGCGCGACTCGCCAAACCGATTCCTTGATACTAAAAGTGACCGATAATGGCAAAGGTATCCCGGAAAACATCGAGAAAAAGATCTTCGACCCTTTCTTTACAACCAATAGAGATAATGGCGGCAGTGGTTTAGGCTTGAACATTATTTTCAATGTTGCTACATCACAATTAAAAGGTACGTTGCTGTGCTCCACAAAAGTTGGCGAAGGGTCTGAATTTACAACCTCATTTCCGTGTAATTTTCAGTGATTTTTACTACTACAAAAGAGTGAGAACAATCGTTTTCACTATCTCCCTTCTTTTCTTACAATACTCCTCATTACAATTTAATCTAGATCATTAATATATAAATACTTTTATCAAAACCCTACACGCTGTAGCCTCTGTAATTTCTATTAGTAAAATAGGATTAGAAAGTTGATTTCCAACCCCTAAATAGCGTATTATTGACGTAAAATTAGGCAGAAACTCTTAGTAAAGTTTCGCTCATCATTCTGTGGCGATAAAAATACATTTAAAATCAATTAGTTTAAATGCATTCAATTAAATTAAGCAGTAAGAAAATATAAAGGTTTATTCATGAATACAATAGTGACAACTCACAATGCGCAAATCAAAGCAATCATTGGCGAGCTCAAACTGTTAAAAAACAATACAACTACTGAGCTACATGTTGGCGATGAAATTGTTGTCGGTGATAACTTAATTCTTACAGATAACGCTGAAATTACAGTGCAATATAGTGATGGTCGCCTTGCCACTTTAAATGGTGATGACGCATCTGAATTCATTGCAAAACTGAATGAAGAGACAGCGGAAGAAGATCTGACATTTATTGATGACTTACCAGATGAAATTGATGATGTCATTGGCGATATCGATGATGAGATATCTGCTATTCAATCTCAAATTGAAAATGGCGGCGACCTTGACCTACCAGATACAGCTGCGGGCACAGCATCTGCAGGTGGCGGAATAAGCTTCTCAAGTGTCGCACGAACTAACGATGAAACCCTTGCCAACACAGCGTTCCAAAGTGATTCCTTTACTCCAACTGCTATTTCAAATGATAACCCAGAAACAGCAAATTCGTTTGTTGAAATATCGTCGAGTTTACAAGCGAACTTCACAGTAAACAGCCTCGAAAAAACATCTGATATATCTGGCACAACCACAGGCGTCGTTGAAAATTCACTAGTCAGCATCACACTCACTGACAACCAAGGTAATCAAGTTGTTGTAAATAATGTAATTGTCACCAATGATGGTTCTTTTTCTACAGATAATGTCGATATATCATCACTAACAGATGGTGAAATTACCGCTGTCATCAATGTCATCGATGCAAACAACCAGCCTATTGAAACCCAAGGCGCTGATGAATTAGATACTACTCCCCCTGCTCAGCCTAGTGTTCAATTAAACGATTCAAACAATGATGGTTTTATCAACCTAGCAGAAAAAAACGCTGGCGTTGATGCGTCAATATCATTAAACGATCCAACACTTGAAATCGGCGACATTGTCGAAGTTGTTGTAACGATCGGTAATACGATTATTAATAGTAACATCCCTGTTACTCAAGAAATCATCGATAATCAGTCAATTACCGTAACACTGGAAAACACTCTGTTAACGAATGATATCCAAGTCACTGTTGCCGCGACAATCGTTGATGACAAAGGTAACCGTTCTCCAACAGCACAAGACTCAAGCATCGTAGATATCAATATACCAGGCGGTGAAACAGATCAAGATGGACAAAGCATTAATGCACCGGTTGTTCAGATTAACGAGCAATTAGAGGATGACATCATTGATAATACCGAGGCACAGAATCTTGATGCCCGTATTAACATACCTGAAACTGGCGTTGAAGTCGGTGATAGCCTAATTATCACTATCAATGGTACTGAGCAACCGCCAATTGAATTAACGCAAGAAATCATTAGTGCTGGATTTACCACCATAATCATTCCACCGTCAGAAATTGTTGATGGCGAGTCAATTGATGTCGTTGCAAAAGTTACTGACGAGGCTGGTAATAGCTCGAGTGAAGGAAGCGACAGCGCCCAAGTCGATCTTTCTGATTCAAATAATGCTATCGGTCCGATTTCGGATGTCGATAATGCAGCAAATACCGTGTCTGAAAACGCAAATATTGGTGATAGCACCGGCGTTCATGCTGATGCCACAGATCTTGATGGCGATGACATCACCTACTCATTATCTGATAACGCCGATGGCCGCTTCTCGATTGATGCCACCACCGGTGAAATCTCGGTCGCTCAAGAATTAGATTTTGATAATGGCGATGGCGGCGATCATGTCGTCACCGTTGTTGCGCTTTCTACGGATGGTTCATCAAGCACTAATGACTTTACGATTAGCGTCACCAACGCCGACGGCACAACGCCTGGCGGCGGTGATACTGATAACGCTATCGGTCCGGTAACGGATATCGATGGTGCCAATAATACTGTTTCTGAAAACGCTAATATTGGTGATAGCACCGGCGTTCACGCTGATGCCACAGATCTTGATGGCGATGACATCACCTACTCATTATCTGATAACG
>OJBM01000117.1_pt1 | contig 40890 bp, 33 predicted proteins | sample 1591061 | NCBI WGS metagenome assembly OJBM01 (sample SAMN05416872, study PRJEB24817) | seawater metagenome | isolation source: Sea water | place: Canada:Atlantic | collected 2013-11
GCCTATCCAAAATATTTGTGGGGATACCTCAGACTCTGACCCCATTTATTTAATTGAAACGCGCCGTAGACCCTAAGTCTAATGATTTAAAGTGCGCTGGGGCTTTGCAACTTTATTATGAGCCATGATATAAACAGTATAACTTATTCACTGTGTTGAGCTTTGTATGGGTCTAGGAAAAATATCATCTTTTATAATCACATTAGTGATTTTTTCATGCTCTTTTTGTAGCATGGGGGCTGATATTGTCATTAGTAAAACTCAACCTAAAGTAAATATTTTAGAGCCACTCGAAACCCTTAAAACACATACACGCATTGAGCCCAACGAGCTTCTACTCTCTCAAGAATTTACGCCAGCACTATTTTCTGAATCTAACCAAGCGTCGCAAGCTATCTATTGGCATCGGTTAAACATTCACTCTGAATTAGCTGATGAAAACAATACCACTGCCATCTTATTCCAATCGCATATTATCGAACAGCTAGATGTCTACCTCTATCGAGACGACGTTTTAGACCGTTCTGCGCAGCTCGGATTAAAAAATAGACCGTCGCTTACTTCAACTTATCAAGGGGTGCTATTTGAATTTGAATTAGCACAACACGAGCGCGTCACCTTGCTGATCCGTAAAGAAAGCAAAGGCCCTAAAATCATGCCAATCACGGTGATGAGCCATCAATCGTTAACAGACTTCAAAATAAATATACTGCTATTTTACGGCGTAATCATCGGTATCTTCATTGCGCTATCTGGATACAACGCCATTATTTATACCCTACATCGCTCTGCCACCTATCGGTGGTATATGCTCTATCAAATAGCTGTATTTCTAGAGTTTTCTAGCTTATTTGGGTTTGGCTACTTTATATTCCCAGAAGCATCAGTACGTTGGTTAGCACAGCATATCAGCATGATAAATATAAACTTGATTTGGTTTGCATTACTGTTTAGCTGTCACTTCTTGGAAATGAAGACTTACACTAAGAGATTACATAAGTTTATATCCCGTACTCACTGGCTCCTACCTTTAATCAGCTTATTAGGATTCGTGTTACCCGAATACACAATGATGGCCATCTCTACGCCCCTGCTTTTAGCAGTGGCTATTACCTGTATTTATGTGGGATACAAAGCATTGATGAAGGGGTATTCTCCAGCGCTTATATATTTATTATCGTGGCTTTCTATCGTTATTGGCGGACTGGTAGGGTTATCAACTTACGCAGGGTTTCTCCCTCAAAACGTCATAACAATGCACGCTTTTTTAATCGGCTCTCTGTTAGAGCTTTATATCTTGTCGATTGCGCTAGCCAAAAGGCTGGAATTTAATGAGCTACAACAAAAGCGAAAAAGCTTTATCGACCCAATATTCAAACTACCCAATAGCAACTTTTACTATCAAGAATTTAAAGAGCAGTTAACGCAAAAGAGCGAGCGAGATGCCAGTTTAAAAATGGTGTTAATAAAACTTGAAGGCATCGATGAACAAACCACACTTCTTGGTAGCGGCGTGGTAACAAAATACATTGCTAATTGCCTAAATGAGTTTAATAACGCATTGAGTCAACGGCCGTGGAATTGCGACATTTCGCTAATCCGCAACGAGAACTACTCAGTTATTTTCATGGCCACTAAACAGATTTTAGTACTGGTTAATGGCGAGCAGAATTCAGAAATACAGGTAAACAATGTGATTAAGTGCTGGCATGGTGCAACCGCGCAAGTTACCAATCACATCAACATTCAAATCAGAGCAAGCATTCTCGATGTCAATGACATTAAAGACGACCCTGTAGAGCTCTATCGCCGAGCGAGCACCGCGGTGATTGAAGCAAAACGGCAAAGCAGCGATTGGGCACTGTTTGATATCAATCTCGATTTACAAGCCAAAGAAAGAGTCAACTTACTCAACAAACTTGAGCTAGCTATCGAACAGCAAGAATTAGAAATCTATATCCAACCTAAGGTCGACTTATTCACCCAAAAAACCATAGGCGGCGAAACCTTAATGCGCTGGCATGACAAAGAAGACGGCTTCATCAGCCCTGGCGTGTTCATTCCGATTGCAGAACACAGCGGCCTCATCTTTGAAATTACTAAAATCGCGCTACGCCAAGCCTTTGTGTGGATGAACCAGCACAAGCCAGATATCTCGTTGTCCATTAACTTATCAGTGTTCGATCTCCAGCACGATCAATTTATCCCATTCATTGAGCAGCTCTGTGAAAGCTATCCAATCAACCGCGCTAACATCATGTTAGAAATTACTGAATCACAAGATTTAGACAACTCACAAGAGCTCTTTGCTGTCATTCAAAAATTAAAAGAAATGGGCTTTAAAATATCCATTGATGACTTTGGCACAGGCTATTCATCGATGATTTACCTCAGTCAAATCGACCCCGACGAAATCAAAATCGACATGGCTTTTGTTAGCGGCATCGACCACAATCCAATTAACCAGTCCGTGGTAGAAACCCTGCTAAAACTCGCCAAAACCCTGCAAGCAGAAACCATTATCGAAGGCATAGAAAACGACGGTGAATTAGAAGTTATTCGAACACTGGGCGGAAAATACGGCCAAGGATATTATTGGTCACCCGCGATAAAAACAGATGAGTTTTTTCGGCGGTTTATCCAGCCCAAAGTGGGCCAAAATCCTAATAACAAGCAATGAAGCTATGAAGCTATGAAGCTATGAATTTTATTTGTGTTTGAAGCATCCAATTTAACTTCCTACCCTTTTATTTCTAGCGACCCCAATAAATGTAGTTTATAATCCGCGCCGTTTTATGCGACGGATTGCAAATAACTCCTCTCTAATTTATTTCATTCCGTTCGTAGCAAACTATCAATATTCAAGTGGATCCAATCTACATTAACAAGGAAGAATAATGAAACTTAGTAAATTAGCGTTTTTTAGCGCGTTATTCATATCAACTACAGCACTAGCAACGTCACTACATTCTCCAATCGAAAATATCGATGTCGTGAAAAGCAACGCTGATCATCTCTCAGTTCAAAACTTGTCTAACGAGACAGTCAAAATCAACATCTTTGGTGACGAAGTAGAATTAGGCGCAGGAACTGGCGCAGCATTTTCGTGCAAAGGATACGATGAATTAGAACTTATCATTGGAGACGGTATTCACGATTTTTTCGAAGTACCATGCCAAAGTAAAGTTACTATCAACGAAGCATTCGAAAACTCTCTTTAAAGGAATAAATAATGAACAAGGCAGTAATTTTAGTATCTCTTAGTTTACTATTAAGTGCGTGTGGTTCTAGTGGAGACGGTGGTAGTGACCGTTCTACTTATTCATCATGTAAGATAACTACTTCAAAAGCACTATTAGCAGAAGACCGACTAAAAGATACCCGAAAATGTTGGAATGCATCTGGTGGAGGCATTGAATCTAAACAGCGCGCATTGGACTGGTGTGAAGATAAAGTTCAAGAATATATTGCAGATACCTACATATTTGGTCATACCGTAACTTATTCAATCCAATCAACAGACTGTAACTAATTTTCTAATAAGTTAATGCCCAAACCGTCATGTTTGGGCAGTTAAAAATCTCTTTTAAAATGAAAATTTAATACATCAGACGTTTTTAAATATCTAATGACAACCTCATCAACACAAAAATATTCGCGAACTTTGCATCTATGGTTTAATTATCGATCACTTTGCTCAAGCTTTGTCTGAAGTAACGTAATGCGTGCATTTAACTTTCTAAAAACGATATTAGAATAAATATAATGCAAGAAGAAAGCGACAAAACCAGACATTCCTATTGCAAATACAGGCTCTAAAAAATAAGCCAGCACACCAATAAGTGCAACAAAGACAAAGCATAATAAAACAAAATGTACAGAGCTAAACAGCTTGCGGTTTTGTTCTTCTAAGTGATTAATATGAGTATTCAAATCCATTTAAGAAATTCCTTGTGATGTATAACATCTAGCTAAGAGACGTGAAATATTTTGCTAAAATTTAGCAACAAAGGAGCATAAATCAAGTGCTTTATTTCTTTATGATGAATTTCTTTATCTCTGTTTATTTTCTGTAGTTTGAAGTCCACGTAGCCGAGGCAACTTATCAATGCTTTCTCATCAAGCAGTGCTTGAGATTTGAACCTGCCCTCCCAAAATTTTCCAGTACAGTTATCTTCCTTATTTGCTTCACGTGAAATATGCTCGTTAAGACACTTCATAAACCAAGATATGTCATATAACCGCTCACGCCAAAGCCCCGCATATTCTTCAACTTTAGCGAGTTTGACTGCACTCATATCACGATTTGCAAGATAATCATCAACAATTGGATGACCACTGTAGAGTTGATACCAACGTTCAATCACCTCGTCTATTGACCAAATATCGGCGTGAACTTTGTCGACCTGTAGTACTAAGTGGTAATGATTGCTCATTATCGCGTAAGCCGCGATATTAATTGAGAAAATGGAAGAAAGTAATTTGATACGGTCAACGAGCCATTGCCGCCGGTGATCGTAATTGCGCTTGGTGTAAGGATCATTACCACACAAAAAACTACGCCTAACACAACGATTAATCACGTGATAATAAGACGTGGCCGATAAATCAATAAACTGGTGTCTTGCTCTAGTCATATTCAACTCCTACTACGCTCGATTTAAACTTATCAAAGCGTAGTCGAAGCCAATATGATTTCAACAATCAATTAGAAATGATCGCCTGTCCCTTTTTTCTTGCAGTTGCTTATTACGTTTGTCGTGTTGATAACATTTGATACGCTCTTGAATAGACGAAAATCACTGCTCGCTAAATCATCACACATATTAGCTCGTATCGGATTCAAGTCCACATACATCATACAGCTGAGCAATGCGGTTTCATCAAGCAAAGCTTGCGACTTATACCTTCCCTCCCAATAGCGCCCTGTGCAGTTATCTTCTTTATTTGCTTCTCGTGCTATCGACTCATTTAAGTTACGCATAAACCAGCTAATATCGTACAAGCACTCTCGCCAAATGTCAGCAAACTCTTCGATACGACTTAACCTGACCTCATCATCAATTTTCCCTCGGCGATATAAGTCCACTAACGAATTTCCGTGATACAACCTATACCAACGGGAAATAACTTCATCTATTGACCATTCTTGTGCTTGCTCCCGATTAACACGAATAACCAAGTGGTAATGATTACTCATAACCGCATAGGCCGCTATATCAATGGAAAACACGTCACTCAACAGCTTAATGCGGTCGACCAACCATTGGCGCCGATGATTAAAATTCTTACCAGTAAGCTTGTCTTCACCGCATAAAAAGGCACGGCGAACACAACGGGAAATAACGTGATAATAGGGCGTAGCTGATAAGTCTATCAACTGCTGACGGGCACGAGTCATGGCTATTTACCTCTCTAACAACTAGCGATAATTTAGCGTAGACCATGTTTCATTTAGCCGCCCAAATTTAATGGGTGTCCCATCTTTTGACCCCTTTGATTTGTTAAGTTTTATTTTTGAACATCGGCCAGAACATGCTCATATACGCTTGGAATAAATTTACCATTCGTAAGATTGACCATGGATTTACTAACGATGCAGCTTTTTAACTCTCCATCTTTTCCTTTCCTACAGTACGCATTTAGCTCGGGGTATTTAATTTTAACCAAGACCTCCAAATCGTGTCCATTGGTCTTAAGGTATTCTGAATCAGTTAGTAGCTCTATTCCAGATACATAACTTAAAGTTGAATCTTTTTTACTTTGCCTTCCTAAAACCTTATGAATATAGCGGTCAACAGACTCTTGAAGTAACTTATCGTCTTCAAGCCACTCACTCCAGTTTGCATCAGAACCACATATATCAGACATAGTGAAACAGTTAGCTCTATCAATGTGGAGTAACAGGAGAATACAAATCGGATCTAGAGTCACATTTTCAATTGAATAGGCGTAACCTTCTGCCAGGACTGAAACTTCTCTTGAAGGAGCATTCTTTAGATCCCAGTCAATAATCCCTCTTACTAAACTATTTTCATTATTAACTAGAGCCTCAACCTGTCCGACAACCTGAACACAGTTACCAATACCGTTAAGTGATTCTATAAATTCATTTATTTTAGGTTCGTCCGTTATCTCTAATATTTGCTTTACCTTATCGGCTATCTGCTGCTTAGGCATTTTGGGTCCAGCACTTACAAAACTTAGCGAAATCTTAGAGTCAATTAAACTAGAGTTATGCGCCAACTTTGAATATATGCATTGATATACATCTACATCATATTGGCTTTCTACAAATACTTGGCGACGGTTTTTAGGGTTCAGTGATATTTGTGTAACTCCATCAAGTAACTCTGAGATAGCAATATCTTTTTCAATAGGCTTAATATCATTATTTTCGACTAAATATACGTTTTCACTTGGAGCTAAAGCAACTGTCGTGGGTGAATGAGTACTAATAACAACCAATGAATTGAAATTGCAATTAAAAGATTCCAAAGCTTTGTACATCTTTAGCACCATCTTGGGGTGTAAAAAGGCATCTGGCTCATCTATTAGGAGAACCTTTGGTGTATGCGCTATATCAAATTCATAATATTGGCTGTTAAATAATGTAAGTGCTAACCATAGTAAAGTTTTCTCGCCTGATGATAAGTGCTCAACTTTTACAGGTGACTGCTCTTTACCTTGAAGCAACTGCGCTTGATACATATAACTTTGCGATTCTTCATCTGGAATGCAAAATTGGAATTTACCATCAAATGTATCGTTTAAAATTCTATTAATTAAAAGCCAAGGTTTATCACCAAACTGGTTTAAAAAGTCTTGTTCTGAGAAGTATTGAACATCGTCCCCTTTCTGCGTGTTCTTCCATTCATTGAACTCATTTTTATGTTGCCTCTTTATATACTGGTTAACAATAGTAGATATGCTTTGGATACCGAGAACGTTTCGAGAAGGCTCTTCGAAATGAAAAATAATATCTTCATGCGTTAGCCCAGAAGCTGGTTTTCCTGTTTTATTTGCTATCGATAGACAAAGTTTAAAAAGGGACTCGTAATCTAACCCTTCTTCTCTTCCCCTGTTGTGCTGCTGATTTTTTTGTTGTTCGTAAGGGAGGTCAAGATCATTTTTTATTCGATCAAATAATTGCAAGCTTGCTGTTATCTTGCTCTGAAATTGAGCATCATCATAATTTTGTCCAAAATTAGGGGTTAAACTCGATTGTGGAACAAGTCTAATATCTTGATTTTCAATTAATGAGTCGTTTAGGTTAATCACTGTAGATCTATTTTGCATACTCTCTAATAAACGTGTTTTCCCTGAACCATTTTTGCCAGTTAAAACGAGTATACTTTCATCTAAAGTGATAGGGTTTTGTAATTGAAAACCTTTATGTTCCTTTGCACCTTCAAGTTTAATTTGCACTCAACTCTCCTTAAATTTAACAACTTCTTCTACCGTAAACACTACGATATTTATTCCCAGCGAAATGCCGACAATAAAGCCCAACTTACGTTTATTCTATATAAAATACAACAATTTAAAATTATAGATAAACAAGGGATTGAAAAAATACGGAAACAGTAATGCAAATACCGCAACTTCCCGTGTTCTGTATTTAAACCAAACTTTTTCCACAAAAAAGCCCAAGTATCTCTACTCAGGCTTTCTTCAATATCTCACGATAATGCGCAGGATAAATTGTCTAATTCAAGGCGCTTGGTCGCGACGTTTAGTCTTTCTTAAACGAGCGGCCAAGCAACGCAGAAGTAGGCGATTTAGACCAGCATGATTACATCATGCCACCCATACCGCCCATTCCACCCATACCACCCATATCAGGCATTGCTGGTGCAGCGGCTGCATCTACTGGTGCGTCAGTAATCATCGCTTCAGTAGTAATCATTAAGCCAGCAACAGAAGCGGCGAATTGTAGTGCGCTACGTGTTACTTTAGCTGGATCTAGGATACCCATTTCTAGCATGTCGCCGTAAGTACTGTTTGCGGCGTTGTAACCGTAGCTACCAGAGCCGTTTTTAACTTCGTTACAAACAACTGATGACTCGTCACCTGAGTTGTAAGCGATTTGGCGTAGAGGCGCTTCCATAGCACGCAGTAGTAATGCGATACCGTGGTCTTGCTCTTCGTTGTCGCCTTTAAGGCCAGCAATAGTTGCAGCAGCGCGTACTAGTGCAACACCACCACCAGCAACAACGCCTTCTTCAACAGCGGCGCGGGTTGCGTGTAGTGCGTCGTCTACGCGGTCTTTCTTCTCTTTCATTGCAACTTCAGTGGCTGCGCCAACTTTAATTACTGCAACACCGCCAGCTAGTTTAGCCATGCGCTCTTGTAGTTTTTCTTTGTCGTAGTCAGAAGTAGACTCTTCAACTTGTGCTTTGATTTGACTAACGCGTGCATTGATCATCGCTTCTTCGCCAACACCGTCGATAACTGTTGTGCTGTCTTTAGTGATGATGACGCGTTTTGCGCTACCTAAGTCTTCTAATGTTGCTTTCTCTAGCTCCATACCGATTTCTTCTGAAATCACAGTACCGCCAGTTAGAATTGCTAAATCTTGTAGCATGGCTTTACGACGGTCGCCGAAACCAGGTGCTTTAACCGCAGCTACTTTCACAATACCGCGCATGTTGTTAACAACTAATGTTGCTAGCGCTTCGCCTTCAAGATCTTCAGCAACGATTAGTAGTGGCTTGCCAGTTTTAGCAAGGCCTTCTAATACAGGTACTAGTTCGCGGATGTTTGATACTTTTTTGTCAACTAACAAGATGAATGGTGTTTCTAGTTCAACACTGCCATTTTCTTGGTTGTTAACGAAATATGGTGATAGGTAACCACGGTCGAACTGCATGCCTTCAACAACGTCTAGTTCGTCTTCTAGTGATTGACCTTCTTCAACAGTGATAACACCTTCAGTGCCCACTTTAGCCATTGCTGTTGCAATGATTTCACCAACGCTAGTATCAGAGTTTGCAGAGATTGTACCTACTTGCTCGATTGCTTTGTTGTCTGAACACTCTTGAGATAGTTCTTTTAGTGCGTCAACAGCAGCAACAGTTGCTTTGTCGATACCGCGCTTAAGATCCATTGGGTTCATGCCAGCAGCGACTGATTTCATGCCTTCGCTGATGATAGCTTGTGCAAGTACGGTTGCTGTTGTTGTTCCGTCACCGGCTGCATCGTTTGCTTGTGAAGCAACTTCTTTCACAAGTTGTGCGCCCATGTTTTCGAATTTGTCTTCTAGTTCGATTTCTTTAGCAACCGATACGCCATCTTTAGTGATGGTTGGTGCACCGAAGCTTTTGTCGATGATTACGTTACGGCCTTTAGGACCTAAGGTAACTTTTACTGCGTCTGCTAATACGTTAACGCCGTTTAACATTTTTACACGTGCGTCTGTTGCAAATTTTACTTCTTTAGCTGCCATGATAATTTCCTTTCTTCTTATGCTTCAACGATTGCTAGGATGTCTGACTCAGACAGGATTAATACTTCTTCACCGTCAATTTTTTCTTTTTCCGCACCGTAGCCTTCTTTGAAGATTACTGTGTCGCCAACGCTTACTGCTAATGGACGAACATTACCATTTTCTAAAATACGACCTGTACCCACGGCAACCACTTCACCGCGCGTTGATTTTTCAGCAGCGCTGCCCATCAATACGATGCCGCCACTTGATTTTGATTCTACTTCAGTGCGTTTGATGATGACGCGATCATGTAAAGGACGAATAGTCATAGAAAATTTCCTTGAATTTAAATGTAATTGGGCGTTGTGCTACTTACGATAAAGTAGCTTTAATAAATTAGAAGTGGGGACAAAAAAACGATTACCAAGGGGCAATGCTAACTTTTCATAAATTTAACTAGTGAATCTGTTATAACTCGCTACAATTGGGACTTTGAAACTCATTTGAACGTCATTTTGAAACACGATTTACTCACATCACCAACCCGCCAAGTATTAACGTCCATGAGCATTCCAACCGGACTGGGCATTTTGAGTATTTTGTTATTTAACATTACCGATACTTTCTTTATTAGTTTGTTAGGTACCGATGCATTAACAGCCATTAGTTTTACTTTTCCACTGACCTTTATTATCTCAAGTATCATCATTGGTTTTGGCTCTGGCTTGTCGGCTGCACTGGCAAGGTTGATTGGCAAAGGCGAAACCGACAATCTCAAAAGCTTTGTCATTAGCGCTTTATTGCTAGGGCTAATCACCATCGCAGTGCTCACCACCTTGGGCTTTTGGAGCAGCGATCCACTGTTTAGGTTACTCGGTGCACAAGACAAACTGTTGCCACTCATTCACGATTATCTTAACGTCTGGCTGTTCGCCATTGTGTTTTTAGTGATCCCGATGATGGGCAATAGCGCCCTACGCGCTACAGGCAATGCTAAATACCCAAGCTACATCATGATGGGCGCTGGAATTGTTAATGTGGTACTCGATCCTATTTTGATCTTCGGCTTTGGGCCAATCGCGCCAATGGGCATTCAAGGCGCAGCAGTCGCCACGCTAATCGCATGGGCGATGTCATTAGTTGCCTCATTGGTGCTATTACATAAAAGCCAGTTGATTGGCTGGGTGAGTTTAAGTGTTGATAGCGTACTAAAAACATGGCGCACCGTGCTGCGCGTTGGCCAAGCGGCCGCCGTTTCACAGATGATTAATCCACTATTTAACGCCATTGTGATGGGCATGCTAGCCAGCATCGACAGCAAAGCTGTAGCCGCTTATGGCGTAGGCATTCGCATTGAGTCGGTGATGCTGATTGGCGTGATTGCGCTTGCGTCATCGCTAATGCCATTTTTGGCACAAAACATGGGTGCAGGCCAAGTCGAGCGCGCTAAAAGCGCCTTATTAGGTAGCGCGAAATTCTCCATCATCAGTCAATTTGCGCTTTATGTAATTATCGCCCTACTCGCTCGCCCACTAGCAGGATTGTTTAGTGACGATGAAGCAGTCATCGATTACGTCGTTATATACCTCTACCTAGTACCATTCGCTTATGGCGCATTAGGCATGGTAATTGTGGTGGCGAATGCGTTAAACGCCTACAACCGCCCCGGTGCGTCATTACTAGTCAATGTTGCTCGTCTGTTCTTACTCATGCTACCGATGGTGTGGCTGGGTAAAGAGCTTTTAGGTGCCACCGGCATCTTCGCCGCCATCGCCATTGCTAACATTTTAATGGGTGGGGCTTGTTATATTTTGGCGACAAAGATTACTGAAGGGAAAGGTAGTTAGTTTTAAATGGGAAGAGAATTAGTAACAACTCACCCAAAGCGTGCGACCTATCCCCGTCATTTATCGCCTTAAATTATAAATTTCCCAACATTAAAATCAGGGATGATTTTTATTCATACAGTCCCTGTATTCACCTCTTCGAGGCCAGCTTCGCAGTTAAAATTTGTTCCAGACAAATTTTTAAATATTTGCCGCAGGCGACTGCATGGATGCAGGAGGTAGAGCAACGCAGGAGCAGTTGCCGAGATGCGGATCAAATACGATGTTGAATAGGAAATTTATCATTTAAGATCTGGCGATAAATTTGCGTGTCGCCTTTCTTTTGGTTACTTTTCTTTGGCGAAGCAAAGAAAAGTAACTGGTGTGCTATCCGTGAACTAAAGTGAGTGGGATAACCAATTAGCACATCATAAAATACTGCGAAAGTTAAACAGTAGATTCAGCTACCTCAACTTTACTACGAAGATACTTACTAACATCCACTGCATCCACCTGTGCCTCCGGCATACACTGCTTCGCATATTCTTTATAAATCCCACTGGTAAGCAACAACTCAAACAAGTCGATATCTACATGCTCGTCCAACGCCATTTTATGCAGAATATCAATAGCGACACTCACTGGTTTTGCTTTCTTGTACGGTCTGTCTGCCGCCGTTAATGCTTCAAAGATATCGGCGATAACTAACACGCGCTCTGGCATTGATAAATCATCGGCGCTGAGTTTTCGTGGGTAACCTGTTCCTTTGAGGGTTTCATGGTGAGTTGAAGCATAACGCGAAACACGGGATAGCTCCGGCGGCAATGGCAAGGCTTCCAACATTTTAATCGTGCTAATGACATGTTCGTTGATGATATATCGGTCTTCCGCTGTTAAGGTGCCGCGGCCAATTGACAGGTTATACACCTCGCCTTGGTTGCTGACGTATTGCGGCACTTCCATCTTAATTTCAAATTCAGGTGGGAATTCAACTGGTTTAACCCGGTATTCGATATGCTCACTTTTGTCTGCTAGCAACGATTCCGTTACTGGTAAAGGTTTGTCGCTCATGTCTAATTTACTTTCTTCGACGGGGGATAGACCAAGACGATTATCAAAATAGCGCTGCCATGTTATTTCTTTGAGGCTGTTAAGACGCTTAATATGCGCTTCATCCATAAACTCGCCGCCCACATTAGCTTGCGCAACAAAAGCAAAGTCTTCACGCAGTTGTTTTCGATTATTGTTGAGTGCTTGTTTCAATTGCGCTTGGCGCTCTGGTGTTTTAGCGACTTGTTTAAGGTATTCAATTTCGGTATCCCGCCACAACACTTCGAAACGCATGCGAATTTCGTGGATACGGTTGTAAATCACTTCTAATTTGGTGCCTTTGTCGACAATATGCACCGGTGTGGTTATTTTTCCGCAATCGTGAAGCCAAGCGGCAATAGTAAACTCGCGGATCTCATCGTCATTTTTGAACTCGAAATCAGCAAACACGCCGTCTTTTGATTCGCTAGCAGCTTGAGCCAGTTGTAGGCCAAGCTCCGGCACGCGCTCACAGTGACCGCCCGTATAATGAGACTTGTCATCGATAGCCTGCGAGATAATCTTGATAAAGGAGTCGAGTAAGTTTTGCTGCTCCTTTTCATGTTGCTCGATAGAACTTGCCATATCGATCATCGACAACGACAGTTGCTCTAACTCTATAATGCTGCTTGGCGTATGCTCAACCTTACCAAATTGTCGCTGTTTTATTTTTTCGTTTTGACGTGAAAGCTGGCGAATAGGCGCCACAATAGGTGACACAAAAGCGCCAGTAAGCAATAACATCAACAATAAACAAAGTGCGGTGATAATGATTGACCATTTTATTTCAAGCAGGCTTTCACCTAACACTTCATTCACAGGCATAATCACCGAGAAGGTATCATTGCTACCGGTCATTGGCTTAATGTAGATAAAGTAAGACTTACCGTCGATATCAATCATGTTCATTCTATGATGATATTCAGACTCCCGCGCTAAGGTAATTAGTTGATAGTAAGGTACAACACCATTGGAACTCGTCCCGGCTTTTTGCTGTTCACTCACACCCCATTTCTTATCCAGATTCAGCTTAAGTTGCGGCGTAATTTGATCAAGACCTAAGTTAATAATCTCAACCAACTGCGGATCTTTTGCCACAACATGAAGCGTGCTCGGCACAGTCACTTCTCCAAAATCTAGCGCAGGGTGAAACGTAATGCCTTCAATGAAAAACTGCTGCGCCGTGTGTTGCAAAATCAATTGACTATCAATACCCGCAAATGCGCTGCCTTGTCGCACTTCTTCAATAACATCTTTTAGCAGAGGTACTTCTTTGAGCGTAATTTGTGGGTAGTTATTACGTAGAATATTGCTAAATGACCAACCATGAGTGATGGCTACAGTTTTTCCAAATAGCTGATTAATTGATGATATTTCAGCGACGTTCGGCGCAGTTATGACAGAAAATGGCATATCCATAATGGTATTTGATAAATGTCCAAACGCTTTGTTTTCTTCATTATCATAAACTGCAGGCAATGCATCTAGTTTACCACTGCCGTACATGCTCATTAATTCTGGCCATGTGTGGCCATTAACAAACTCAAAGTCTATTCCTGTGGTGGCCGCCACAATATTAAGCACATCGATTGCATACCCTTGCGGCTTGCCCGCAATGGAGAAGTCGATTGGAGACCAATCCGTTGAGTTTGAAACCTTCACTGGACCATGCGCGGTTAAATAGGCTCGTTGAGCATCGTTTAACTCAACAGACGCCACTTGAGACAATGACGCTTGAAGCTCGCTCTTTTGATTACTAGCAATGATTTCACCCGTTTCTTGATAAAGGAAAATCTCCCCTTCATCGCTAAGTTTTTGTTTCTTTAGGTAGGTAGATAACGAAGAAAGTGCAATATCGATGGCGACAACATTATTAGAGTTAGGAATAATCGTGGAATATGTTTGACCCGGTGACTGTAAACTTTTAAATAAATAGGGCGATGTTTTATGCACATCACCGTTAAGAGCATTTGAATACCATGGCCTTGTTCGCACATCATACTCACTCATTTCAACATGGCTAACCCGTAGCTGAAATGTTGCATCATAATAGGCCGTTGTTCGAAGGCGTTGTCCTTGTTGTTCGTTAACATTCACAACCAACCAGCGATCACTAGGCGCCGCATTAAGGTTGCGGCGTACATCATTACTTAATGCTAGATTGATGACTTGATAAAGATCGCCATTCTCAAAGCCAATAATGGCAGAATAAAAACTTGATGAACTTTGTAATACTTGGGCAAAAATTTGCTGCGTAACATCACCAAGTTCATTGTTTTGAACAAGACTTGGGATCTGCGCCAACGAGCGAGTAGATTGAGTTGCTTGAGTGTCTATACGTTGCAGATAGTCTGCTGTTTGAGAAGCCGTTGTGTCGTAATAATTAAAAGCCGACTCCGTGGCCATCTTTTTACTAAAGTAATATTGCAGCCCCAATGCGATACCCACAATCAACACATTGGTTAAGATAAACACACTTAACACGGCCAATCTAATGGTAAATTTATACTGCAAATTTTTGATCGTTAGAGACATCAGACATCCTTTCTTCAGCTAGTATCGAGGCTTCAGCCCTCTCTAACCAAACTTAACTACTTGAGATTCCATATTGGTACTTATGTAGTATCTTCTGAATGTTGTCTATAAATCAAGCAGTTTAATATTTTTAATTGATTGATATCAGAAGATCATTCATCGCGTTCAGGAGAGGTTAATCATTAAAACTTCACATTAGCTAGCTTAAAATTACAGCATATTATAAGGATGTAACAAATGGCTAAACCCCTTTTGCTTTTAAGCACACTATTATGTGTTGGACTAACAGGATGTATCGTCAAACCCAACTTCGAATCAAGTTATCACAGTGAATGTAATATCACCCAGAAACGCATCACGTTAAGTGTTGAAGAAGTAGCCGAGTTTGATGCTCGCGCTTGCAATGGAAAACACGACTGTAAAGCAGCAATTGTCACGCAATTTGTCACGGCAGGCCTATCACTGCCAGTAAGCGCCATCATTTCAGGCTCAATAGCGTTAGTAGGCAACTCTCTATATTGGCTCCAAGAGGAAAAATGTGAGGCATAAAAAAGGCGCTCAATCGAGCGCCTTAAAAATTGGCTTAAAGAGAGAAGAAAAACCTATTTTTGTTTCATGTTCCAAAGCACACTCTGGTCACTGCCCATCATAGTGGTTGGCATCTTGCCATCCCATTGTTGAGCGCGCATATAATCAACCAATACTTTGTTTGCTTTAATCGCTTCTGCTTTTTTCTGAATAGCTTCAGCTTCAGCCAAACCTTTAAGACGTATCGCTTCAGCCTCTGATTTAGCGTTAGTTAAAATGGCGTAAGCTGAACCATCTGCACGGGCTTTGTCGGCGTCACGCGCCGCTTCAGCGGTATTTACATCACGTTGTGCTTCAAGCTTTTGACGCTCTAAACGATGCTTTTCTGCTTGTGCTAAGTTCTTTTCAGTTTGCTTTGTTTCAATGCTTTGCAAGTATTTTGGTGGCAATACTAAGTTTTCGATTTGTACACTATCAAGCTTTACAGGAAATTCTTCCATGGTTGCTAGCAGCGTTTCTTCGATTTTTTGAATGACTTGCCCACGGTTTTGAACAATTTGTTCCGCTTTATATCGCGCTAACGCATCTTTGGCAGCACTGCGTAAACGTGGATCAAGAATGCGATTCTCGAACTGCTCTAAACCGCCATAGTTTTTATAAAGCTGAAAAGCTTCAGGGCGAATGACTGTCCAGTTTACTGATACTTCAGCACCAACAGGCATTTGCTCGAAGGTAGATGCTTTCAATTTTTCAGCATTCTTACGCGTACGAATTTCCAACTCTTCAACGGTATCAGCAAATGGTAATTTAAAGTGCAAACCAGGGTTTACCTGCTCTGTCGCTTCACCAAATCGTTTGACGATGCCAACATGACCTTCATCAATGGTATAAAACACCATCCAAATGGCTAAAATTGCTGGCACCACAATCGCAAGCTTTGATGCGTGTTTAAGTGGGTTCGGTGTTTTTACTTTCAAATTAGGCATTATCCATCCTTGATGTATTTAAATTACTGCTTTTCAAATTGGGCGACGAGTATATCAAGATTCTCGGCTAAGTTATTAATATTAGTCGCATCGGTAGCAATTTGCTCAATACTCTGATTTTGCTGATGTGTACCTTGCTGCATAGTTTGCATGCTGCTAGAAATTTGCGCCACACTTGCTGATTGAGCTTCGGTTGCACCAGCAACGCTTTTATTCGTTTCGTAAACACTTTCAACATGATTTTTATTGGTAAGTAACACTTCCTGTGCATTACTAAACGAATCACTCGCCGTTGAAGATTGACCAATAATAGCCTCAATTTCAGTAACAGCTAATTTAGAATTACGTTGTAAATCGTCCATGATGTTTTGAATTTCATCAGTCGACTCTGTTGTTTTAGATGCAAGGTTTCTAACTTCATCAGCAACGACTGAGAACCCACGTCCATGCTCGCCAGCTCGAGCTGCTTCAATAGCCGCATTTAATGCGAGAAGATTGGTTTGGTCTGAAATACTCTTTATCACGCCTAATGCATTAGCAATGGTTTCTGTACGACCCGTTAAGTTAGTAATTACGGTTGCCACGTCACCAATTTTTGAAGAGAGATCAGAAAGTTCATCATGTGTTTTGGAGACCAAGACACTCATTGCTTCATCATTTTCAGCAATCACTTTTGATGTTTCTAGTGCTTGTGATGCACTACCAGCAACGTCCACTAACATATTGTCAATTTGAGTAATGGCTTGAGAAACTTCTTCTACTTGCAACCCGTTATCGGCGGCATTAAGTGATGTTTCTTGTGCTTGATGCTGCAGCGATACCACATAATCTTTAAGTTGATGACTATTTCGAGCAATCTCAACGAAGGCTGTTTGCAGGTTATTTGCGAAGGCATTGTAACCACGCGCGACAGCAACTAGTTCTTTCTGTCCTTGTTCTGGCATGCGATATGAAATATCAGCATCACCCTGCCCAAGATCAGAAAACAATTTAGCCATACTTAAAATAGGCTTACTCAGGCTGTTGGCAATAAAGTAGGCAAAAACCGTTGCCAATAACATGGCCACCAACACCCACATAAAGATACTAAACGTTGCTTTGTTTAACGAAGCAAACATTTCTTGTGCAGGCACCTGCGCAACAACATACCATTTCATACTTGGAATAAAGCTGCTAACAACAATGAAATCTTCACCATCGATAGTCGTGTGAGTTAGATTGAAATCAGTTTGGTTTAACAGTTCATTGGCTGTCGTACCATTATATAGAGAAGCTAATGTTGCTTTGCCTAAAAGGCTACGGTCGCGATGTAATTGAACACCGCCTTTTTCATCAACCAGATATACAAAACCCGTCTTCTCTAATTTAAAACCATTAAGCAGATTAACAACATCAGCAAACGAGCGAGAAACGCCACTTAATCCGGTGCCGCTAGGCTGTTGGTGATTAACAAATAAATCGACACGATCACTGTCTGGATAGGCATAAATACTGACCATGCTTTCTTGGCCACTTTCGACATAGCGATAGAACCAGCCGTCGACATTATCGTCTTGTAACTGACGTAGAAAGCCGTCTTGATTCCAATAATCTGCTGTTTGACGGTTAGCAAACGACACATTACTCAGTTGATATTCGCGCTGAATACGCCCCAGTTTATTAAGAAGCTTTTCTTCACCAGCAGTAGATTTATCGCCAGTGTTCCAATCTAATAGAAACTCATCGTTAGCGACCTGCTTGGAAACCGTCAACATTATTGATATTTGACGATCAATAGTGAGGTTTATTTGTTTAATGATGTTCGGCAATTCATTATTAAGAACACGTTGCTCAATAATCGATTTTGCTGTGCTTTGGCTGAATATGCCAATAAAAATTGAGGTAACAGTTACTACTAGCACCAAGAGGAATACAATTTTTTGTTTTATAGATAAATTATTCATGTCACCAACTGCTTCAATACATTATGGGTGAATTTAAACACCATTATAATAATAAAGTATTATACAAATATAATAACTAGTTATAAAAAACTAATCAGTCGATGCTAACACAAAAATTATTAGTCCTTAGGATCTTGTGGATTATTTTTATTGTTTAATTGAAAATCGTGATCTTTGTTCACAAATTCACCGTCGATGATATCTTCAGACTGCGATTGATGAGATGAAAATCCTTGATTAAATGGCTGCTGTGACGCCATGTTTTTAATGATGATTCGCGCTAATAATTTGTTAGCAAAGAATTGACGGCTAAATGGCAGCAATAAAATAAGACCTAAGAAATCGGTTACAAATCCTGGAGTTACTAGCATAACACCTGCAATCGCTAGCATCACACCTTCAATAACTTCTTGTCCAGGTTGCTCGCCTTGTTGCATTTTTTTCTGAGCATTCATCAATGTTTGCAGCCCTTGGCTACGCACTAAAGACGCCCCAACGGCGGCTGTTAATATAACCAAGGCAACAGTGGTAAATGCGCCCAATTGCTCACCAACTTCAATAAGTACAGTGATTTCAATAACTGGTACCACGATAAAAATAAAAAATAGAATGAATAACACGTTACACCTCAATTAATTGCTTAATGGTTTGCTACATTTTTTTGTCGCATAGTTTGGATATGGGGTCATTTTATGTCAATTCAATGGAATTATTACTGCAAATCCAAGGTCAATAATTCACGAGCATCAAAGCTCAGGATAAGTTACTATTACGTCGTTATTTTTTACCTACTTTAGGTATAGAGGAAACATCAATTTCATGATTAAGCGTTTACTACTTGCTAGCACATTGCTATTGCTAACCTTTACAGTTCAAGTTGGCCAAGCAGCAACCGGATTTAGCGATTTATTTTCACAAGGCCCGAAGTTTCTTCCGCAAGAACAAGCCTTCATTTTCAGCTTCTCTCAGCAGCAAGATCGAGTAATCATTCGCTGGCGGATCACTGATGGTTATTATCTCTATAAAGAAAAATTCGAATTAACGAGCCCTACTAGTGCCATTAGCGATATTCAATTGCCGAAAGGTGAAGCGCATTACGATGAATATTTTGGCGAGCAAGAAGTTTATCGCGACGACGTTGAGTTTTCCTTTTCTGTTGCAGATAAGTCTAAAGATCATGAAATAACACTGGCGTATCAAGGCTGTGCCGATGCTGGGCTGTGTTATCCACCAAGTAAAATATCACTATTTTTTGATCCAAGTTTTATCTCAACCCAAATACTCGAAGCACCTGCGTCAAACGAACTGTTAGCGCCAGTTAGCGAGCAAGACATGTTTGCCAGCTGGATTAGCGACAAAACTCTGTTTTGGTCTCTATTAGCATTTTTCGGTTTAGGTATTGGCTTAGCGTTTACACCTTGTGTGTTCCCAATGTACCCAATTTTGTCTGGCATCATTGTTGGTGCTGGCAAACAAATATCGACCAAACAAGCGTTCATGCTGTCATTTGTTTATGTGCAAGGCATGGCACTTACCTATTCTATTTTAGGGTTGGTCGTCGCGTCACTTGGTCTACAATTTCAAGCGCTATTTCAGCACCCAGTCGTATTAGGCTCACTGGCTGTTTTATTTACTTTCCTAGCCGCTTCAATGTTTGGTTTTGTTAATTTACAACTCCCAAGTAGCTGGACAGAAAAGCTTAACGATGTGTCAAACAAACAACAAGGCGGTAAATTATTTAGTGTCTTTATGATGGGGGTAATCTCCGGTCTGGTTGCTTCACCGTGCACGACAGCACCGCTATCTGGCGTATTAATTTACGTCGCGCAATCCGGCGATTTGCTATTAGGCGGCGTCACGCTTTACGCACTATCGTTAGGCATGGGTATACCACTTTTAATCATGGGCGCGTCTGGCGGTAAACTCTTACCAAAAGCTGGTGCATGGATGGACGTTGTCAAAGGCGCATTCGGTTTCATGTTGTTGTCGGTTGTTGTGGTATTACTGGGACGCTTTATTGACGAGCTATGGGTAAATATGGCGTGGAGCGTATTAGGTATTAGCTTTGCAACTTACCTACTGCATCACAATCAGTTCACTAACGCCAGCGTCGGCAAAAGCATTCGCTTAGTCGTTTCATTGTTGGTTTTATTTGGCAGTTTATTATGGGGCGTCAAGCCTTGGCTGATACCAGCAGCAAGCTTTGTCACCGCCACTAACACACAAGCTCACCACACTGACTTTATTCAAGTCAAAGGCTACGAAGAGTTACAAGCACAATTGGCTATTGCTAAAGCAGCAGGCAAACCTGTAATGCTAGATTTTTACGCCGACTGGTGTATTGCGTGCAAAGATTTTGAGAGCAAAACCTTCTCTGATCCTGTCATCAAGGCAACGTTAGACAACATGGTGTTGATTCAAACGGACGTTACCGCCAATGACGCGCTAGATATAGATATTCAAGATAAGATGACCATATTGGGGTTACCAACCATTATTTTGTTTGATAAAGATGGTAATCCACTGAACAGCAATCGAGTAGTAGGTTTTCAGGGGCCAGAACAATTTAAGAAAACGTTAGATTTAGTGAACAATTAGTTAAGGTTCTCAGTATTGTATGATGTGTTTTTAAAGATAGCGCTAACTTTACGTCAGGCGATAACACATCAGTTACTTTTCTTTGCTTCGCCAAAGAAAAGTAACCAAAAGAAAGGCGACCCGTCATTTATCGCTCGTCTTAAATAATAAATTGTCTATTCAATACCGTATTTAATCCGCATCCCTGCGGAAAATACTAAAAAATCATCCATGATTTTTTTATTGGCCAATTTCTAATTTAAGGCGATAACAAACGGGACTTTCCACGCATTAAATAACTTCTTTCACCTCAAATAAACCTCAATACGTTACATGCACAATCAAATACATTTTATATAGAGAACTAAATGAACAACTTCGATGTAATAATAATTGGCGCAGGCGCCGCAGGTCTTCACTGTGCAGCCACTGCTGGCTATCGCGGCAAAAACGTATTATTACTCGATAACGCCAAAAAAGCGGGACGTAAAATCCTCATTAGTGGCGGTGGACGATGCAACTTCACCAACTACAACATTGAACCAAATGCCTTTATTTGTAGTAACAAACACTTCGTCAAATCAGCATTGAGTCGCTACACCCAGTGGGATTTCATTGCCATGGTCGACAAATACCAAATCCCTTACCACGAAAAAACACTCGGCCAACTGTTCTGTGACGACAGCGCCAAAGACATTGTTAACATGCTAGAAAGCGAATGTAACAACGCCAACGTCACTACTCAGCTGCGCACCGAAATCGCTGCCATCACCAAAACCGACGACGGCTTTGATATCACCACCAACGAAGGCAAGTTCCACACAACCTCGTTAGTTATCGCCACAGGCGGTCTCTCAATGCCAAAACTAGGCGCCACGCCATTCGGTTACAAAGTTGCTCAACAATTTGGTTTAACAGTCACAGAAACAACCGCAGGGCTTGTGCCTTTTACTTGGCAAAACAACGACAAAGAAGATTACGAGTGCTTATCAGGCATCAGCCTACCAGCGTCAGTGACCTGTGAAAACGGCGTTAACTTTAGCGAAGACATGCTATTCACCCATCGCGGCTTATCAGGCCCAGTGATGCTACAAGTGTCGTCATATTGGAAAACCGGCGAAGCTATCACCATTGATTTATTACCAAGTAATGACTTACAACACGAGCTAGAACGCGCCCGTGAAAAAAGTCCGAAACAAGCATTAAAAACCTGCTTAAATCAGCACTTTCCAAAACGCTTTATCGAACGCTTAATTGAGCTAAATAAAATTGATGACAAACCGTTAAATCAATTTAATGACAAAGAGTTAGTGGCAATAGCGACTTATTTCCATCAATGGAAAATCAAGCCCAACGGCACCGAAGGCTACCGCACCGCCGAAGTCACCCTAGGCGGCGTCGACACCAACGAACTCAGCTCAAAAACCATGGAAGCCAAAAACGTCAAAGGCCTCTACTTCATCGGTGAAGTCGTCGATGTTAGCGGTTGGTTAGGCGGCTATAACTTCCAGTGGGCGTGGGCAAGCGGTTGGGCATGTGGGGACAGTGTTTAAACTCGTTAGAGTCTAAATGCTTCTTGCATTCCGATCTGCTCTTGGCGACTAATACCTATATTCGACGCAACAGACTGCCAATTGCGTACAGAAGCCATAACGTCATCATAAATACTAATTGCGTTAGCGTTCTTCAAATTAAAATAATCTGCAACACTAAATGCTAGATCATAATCTAGCGCGTTTGAAACATCGTCGATATTTAAATGTAATCCCATCTTATCAATAGAAGGATTTAAATCATACGCAGGAGAAAGTGCCCAACCTTTCTTGCTCAACAAAAAACCGTGATTACGCAAATGGTCATCTGTGTTTGATACTGCAATGTTAAACACAATACGGCGCCACAATTGCTCCAAATCTCTTTGGGTATTCGAGCCATTAATTGTTAAAAATTCAGCAATTTCCAAATAACTAGCCTCTTCAGTTTCGCCTCGGCCATCATAATAGTTGAGTTGCGTCATCGCTGATGAAAAGTGTATACGCTGACCTTTATGGCGATCGAATCGTTTAGTAATAAAAGTGTGGTGATTCGAGTTAAACTTTTGAATATCACAGGGATACATATCAATGCCAGCATCACACGCCAGTTTATGACAAAGCAATTCCCAAGCGCCAACATCAGTCGTGTCATTTCGATTGGGAAATTTAGCAATCCACAAATCATTCTTATTATCATGAACACAGGCCTTAGGCCTTGCTCCGCCCAGCGAGGAACCAGGCGCAATCAGCATGTTGAGCCAGCGATAATATTCTTCACTATCTATATTTTCATCACTCTCTATCATCATAGAAGCATATTCGAGCTGTTTAAGTGATGTCATAGGCGGCGCTGCATACTGAGCATTATCATCCAAGAAATTACCAGCAGGATCTGTCTTAAATCGTAAACCACCCATTCGGTAAGAATCGTGAACACCCAGCAAATAATCCATTGCTGTCATTCTTGCCGTTTCTCTGTGCCCATTCTTAAAATCGAGTGCAGCACGTCGCTTCATTAATAGCTCTCCCCAGCGATCGGGGCATGAATCGAGAAACACGCGAAAGTTTTTATCACTTCTATCGTTATAATGCTCACCAGAAGTCAGCATCAATGAAGGATCGAGTTGCATTCGAAAGGGAGAATCTAAAAAAGACTTCTCGTATTCAAAGCTGAAGATTCCGCCGCGAGAGGTTTCTTGAAATAAAAGCTGACCAGCCAAAACAGGATTTTCAATTGGCAACCAAGATGCATAAACTTCCGCAGTCACTCTACTCATCGTTTCTTCTCCAGCAACTTCATATCCTGAAGTTTACTACCCAGTTCATCATGCCCAGCCATATCAGCAAAGTTGGCTTCCATACTAAATACCGCCATCACTTTTAAATAAGCGCCAATAGCAACACCCGAATCGCCATTAAATACCTTAGTGACAGTTTTGGGATCTAACCCAGTGCGCTCAGCAACCAGTGATTTAGTAAAACCTCTGCGCTTCATTGCTAAAAACAAATCTTCACCAAAAGTAATAAGAATTTTTTTTTGTCTTGGAAACAGTTTTTTATGCCCAGCTACCACACAACCCCCTAGGGATAATTATCCCTTTATAACTCAAATATACGGATAATTATCCACCAAATTTGGAGTAATTCAAGTTAAAACTTGTAATAAAACCATTTAACATTACGGATAATTATCCACATTACTTGGTGATTTTAGGGATAATTATCCTAAATTAAACGTAAATTTAGTCAATGCTGCAAGCGAGTGTTATATTATCTTTTGGCAGCGTCATGAGCACAAGCGGCTGGCTCGGCGGCTACAACTTCCAATGGGCATGGAGTTCTGGTTGGGCGTGTGGGGAAGCTGTTTAATAGATAGAGATATTCATTAAACACCTTCATACACGCATTGTTATCTGTAAGGGATAAATCAAATAGATTTATCCCAATCGATTAATTGAGCAGCGTGTGTAATCTAGAAGCATAATAGAGCGGTAATACCAACGCGTTTTTATTATCTAATGAATCCGTCGACCCAATAAGTTTGACAGTTTGCACGGGTTTGTAACGATCAACATAAACGCCCAATGATTTAGCTCTAGTTCGTTTACCGCTTTTTACTTCAACAGGAACAATCTGTCCATCGTCTTTCTTTAGCAAAAACTCAATTTCACTACGCGCATATTCCCAAGAGTAGGTTGAACTACCATTAGCCGCAATCAGCTCATTTTGTACAAAATTCTCTGCAATATAGCCTTTGTAATTAAAACCTTGATCGCGAAGTTCTTTGTAAGATAACTCAACCATATGATTAAGTAGCCCCACATCAAACAAGAACAATTTAAAGCGGTTATCTTTAGTTAATGCTGATAATGGTGAGCGAGGTGTTGTATCTATTGGATGGCATTTAGAAAGCAACTTACACTTATCTAACCAATTGATAGGTCTTGATAAATCTTGGTACCTCGTTTTCTTTTCTATCACGCCTTTGAATTTAAAACGCTTAACTGAATCATCAATGTTCTGAGACAACTGAGTGGGAATATTATTAAAAATAGATTGAATATGCTGCGCAGACGTTTTACCTGAATACTTACCGAAATCACGTTCATAACCGGCAATAAGATCGGCATGAATTTGGCTAACCAGTTCTACTCTTTCTATTATCCCTTTATCACCTTTTGACTCAAACCAACTGTTTACCGCTTCGGGCATACCGCCAACAAAGTAATAGTCCAATAATAAGTCAAATAGCTTGTCGTGAGCAATTTTCCCCATATTCATTTGATTGAATGCTTTTTCAAGTGGCGCTTGTTGTGATGCCCACAAAAACTCTTCAAATGTTAAGGGGTATAACGTTAAAAGTTCTACTTTCCCCACAGGAAAAGATCCCAACAAACCTATATTAGAACCAGACGCGCAGATGTACATATCGGGATGTTGTTCAGCAAAAAACTTCAATGAATCTATCGCAGCTTGGCATTCACCAATTTCATCAAAAATAAATAACGCATTGTTTTGATCAATACTAATATTCAACGTTAATTCGATATTAACTAATATATCCGAAGGGTTTAATGAATCTGAAAATATATGAGATAAAGAAGGCTGCTCTAAAAAATCTAAACGAATGACTTGCGCAAAATGGGCACCAAACAAATGTTCAAGCAGAAACGACTTTCCTGTTTGACGTACACCATCTAACAAGACAGGCTTGCGCTTAGCTTGTTCTTTCCAAGAAATTAACTTTTCTAACAACAATCGTTTCATTGTGCCAACCCTCGCCCCATATTTTGTAGAACAAGGCATAAAAGTGCGAATCGTCCTCTAACTCACTGCGAAATTGTAGATATCGGTGGTTGATTAGGCGGCTGGTTAGGGGGCTACAACTTCCAGTGGGCATAGGCGAGCGGTTGGGCATGTGGGGATGCGGTTTAACCACCCATATCGAATTTAGTTTTCGCGTCACCATTCAAGACAGTGTGTGACATTCGCGTTATTTCAGACTGAACATAAGGCCAATACTCTGCGTTATCCAGCGTGTTGGCTTTAATATGACGTGGCACAAAGCGGCTCATTTCCTGAGTAAAATCAACTCTCACTTCATCACTAGTATTTAACTTATCTAACTGAAGGTTTAACGCGCCAATAAAATCATCTCGGTCTTTATTTCTGGCAGCCAACTTTTGCTCAATTAATTCATTAGAAACCTTAACGCCTCGTTGGTTTATCCAAACAATATCCCACACATCACGTGGTTTGATACGTCTTGCGCGATAAGCCAAAGCAATAAACTTATCGGCTAGCGTTTCCTCTAATGTTTGCACAGGAATTAACAAACCCTCAGTTGGTAAAATCACATTGTAGTGATTCAACAATGGACGTTTTTCGATGTCGAATGACGGAATTGCACAAACATCTATATGCATTTTTTGACGGGGTAAATCAGTACGATTAGGCTCTTTTTCAATACTAATCTTCCAAGAAGACGTATTGCCTTGCTTTACAGCACTTGGCTTATTCACCCAAACTTCAGTCTCATATTTCTTTTGTAAAAACGCTTGAATATCAACTTCCAATCCATCAAAGTCAGCAGGCTTAAAATGATGTCCACCATTAAAGTCCAAATCTTCAGACAAACGCGAACTGTTATGACACAAGCGCAAAGAAGTACCGCCAATAAAAGTAAGCGACTGCATCGCGCCTTGTTTCATCATTACATGCATAATGTCGTGATGCAGAATTTCCTTTTCAATAACAGGCGTCACATCGGCATATTCAGGATTATTTTCTAATACCCGTGCAATATATTTCTCTAACATCTTAACCCTCCAACATATGAAGATTGCGATTACAGGCTTTCAAATCAGCAACGGCTAATTCAGTAGACGCTCTGAACATTTTGACCTTTTCGTCGAGATAAAGATCAGGCACAACCGTGCTAAGTGGCTTTTTAGTGTGCGTAAACTCAATCACACCATAAGGCGTTTCAAAAGTGCCACTGCGCCCTTTCGTCATCACCGTTAACCTATCCATCAATACTTGAGAAATATCACCGGTGTGGCTCAATTGACTCTCTAAACTAATGTAATTTAAAACACCATCTCGCAACTTATTAACAATTTTATAGATAGCTGTTGATGGCTCTGCTGGCGTCAAAGTACTTTCAAAAACACCTCTTGCTACGCGGCGAATCACTCCTTCATTCACACAATCGCTCAGCATTTTTTTAAAAGCAGGTGTATATTGCTCACCTATTATGTAAGCCAATTCACGCGCAGTATGAATGCCGCCAGCGTTCTTTGAAGCACTAGCGAGAGCAGAAAGTAATTTTTGTGTTTTTGCCATAACAGTCTACAAATTGTTACCTATAACGTAACTAAACGTATACTAAAAAACAATTTAGTTCAACCACGAAGGTCTACAATTAGATACCTAATACGTATCTAATTGTAGACCCATAAATAAAAACACCGACGAACTCAGCTCAAAAACCATGGAAGCAAAAAACGTCAAAGGCCTCTATTTCATCGGCGAAGTCGTCGATGTCAGCGGTTAGTTAGGGGGCTACAATTTCCAATCGGCTTGGGCATGTGAGGCTGCGGTTAAATTAGATAAGAATACATTCGAACTGAGATAAAATGTAATAACCATCTAATTCACTACAGGCTACTAATGTAATCTAAACCTACACGAGATTGATTAGCTCCAAATTTCTGTAAGAAATTTAGTGCATATTCATATCTAAGTTCAACGATAGCTTTCATTGTTTTAGGTTCAGTTAAGCTTAAAATCATTTTGGTCTCAGCGCCTTCGCTAACCAATTCATTGACTCTTAGGTGCTGAATCTTAAGCGTTTTATCTTTTGACAGTTTACCATGTTCTAAAGCTTGAAAAGTTTCCCACACAGGATTTGATATCGAATCTTTAGTAAATCGCAAAACCTTAATTGTATTTTTGTACTTAATAAAAATGTGCTCATTTTGATTTATTGCTTTTTTAAACTTTTTAAGCTGCTTAGGTGTAGCGCACTCTTCTTCAGGAAATAACTGCACAGCTTGGAATGCCGAATGTTCATTTCCTAATCTACCTAACCACCTCTTTTTAGCTTGAGACGGAACTAAGTCACATGCGGGAGTCAAACACAGCCATAGTTCACTTTCCCCTGCATTATCAAGTTCTAACACAGTACCAGTCGTAATATGAGAGGTGTTAATAGGAAATGAACAATTATATGCGTTTAAATGCTTAATTAATTGAAGATCATCCATATCACAATCGGGAAAAAATTGAGCTGCAGCAACTCTCGCCTCTCCATCCTGAGATTTTATCGCGGAGTACATTTTTTTTGAAAAGGTAATTAATGGCTCTTTAGAGGCTCCTGAAAGTTGCTCCCAATGCCTATTAATAGCTCCAAAGTGCTTATATTCATCTTGTTCATCCGAGTTAAGCATGTCAATTAACCAACCAGACTGAGCATAATGATCATTAACTATATCATTCGCTTGTTCTACACCATTTTCATCCAGTTCATACCTCATCTTTGCCATTAATAACATTATTGGGGGAGGATTATGCTCGATTAGTGCTTTGTGCAATTGGGAATATATAAGCTCAACAGGTTCATCATCTGCCTTTTTAAGTACGGTTATAAATGCTCTTCCTGTACTAATAAAGTTTATATCTTCTGTGAAGGCCCATTTCAGTGCTGGATTACCTTCTTGTAGTGATGGTATACGCTTAAGCATTTTTACAATCACCCATGAGACAACTTCAGTGGCAGGAGTTCCTGCACCACCAGAGATATCATCTATTTGGTCTTCATATCGATTTAACAGATGATGAGACTCTTTATATTTAAGGATATCTTTATTATTCTGAGTTAGTTTAATTAACTCAAAAGTATCTAAAGTTAAATTTAAAATAGGAAAGTTAGTTTCATCTATCTCTTCATCTTCAATCCAGGTTTCAATGTTATTATTTACATCATCAAAATTTTCTAGCTTAAATTCAATTTTAAGTAAGTCTTTTAGAATATCCTTAAATACTTCTTTGATATCTCCATCGTGCCCCTTTGTATGAACAACCACTTGATTAAAGTGATTATTTTCAGTTAGGTGTCCAATTATATTACGTGCCCGCCCTCCGTTATCAGTTGTAGGTTCACCATCTAAATGGTAATCCAAAATGATTAAGTCACTATGGTTTAAATGTTCCGGTAAAGATTTGTCTGTACCGAATGTTGGTGTTTTACCGTCATAGACATCGACACTCCATTTATGCTGATTTTGGCACATTTTAATTATTGATTGTAAACGTAATATATTTTCTTTTTTTGTTTGCTTTGCAAGCAGCGCAGGCTTTAAAGGTCGTTCTTCTGCAGGAAGTTCTTGTATCAAAGAACTATTTAAATAGCCGTTGAGTGTTGGGTATTCATCATCAATTACTGTTACAGTTCTAATAGGGTCAACAAAAGCTTCTTTTATCAAATCACTATAATTAAAAGGGGTAACAGAAGTTTCAGGTGCAATAGCTACATCAGTGTTAGTCATTTTTTAGTCCTTTAAATGCTATGGCAAAGTTTGCGCCCGGTAAAATTTTATTATCTTCGATGACCTCATACCGGATCTTATGTCCTCCGGCCTGTAAGTTTTGCTTACTTAGGTATAAACCAACTCCCCGGCCGCCCCTCTGCTTGCGGGTAAAAAACAAGGTAAATAATTGTGCTAAATCATCTTTACTTACTCCAGGTCCAGTGTCCCCGATTACAACTTCCGAATTGATAATATCAATTGTTATTTTTTTGGGTCTAACTTCTGAACGCTCAACCCAATATTGAGAATTATTCACTATATTAATGAATACTGGGTAAATTCTTGCTGGCTGCTCAACTATAGACATACTCAAGAAAGATTCACTGGCTTCAAATACTAATTCATTACTTTGAAAGGTTTCTGAGAAGTAATTGTTAACGTAATCAAAGATTTCTTTCCCTTTAATAAGGCGGCTTACTTTCTCACCAGATAATTTTAGAGGTGATAAAAATCTCCATTTGTCACTCAGTGCTTGCTGTGCACTTAGTACATCGTTATATGCCTGAGTTTGAGGTTGATTTAAATTTGCACCAGAAACTGTTTTTAAACCTCTAGATATTGTCATATCTAGTCCTTCAATTTCATGCCCAATTATTTCGACAGTGATACCTAATTGAGCAAGTCCATGTAATCGACCGATTTCTTCCCTGTATTTTAGTGATTCGTTCATACTGTGAATTGCCAGACCTTCAAGATCTATTTCTTCACTTATACGAGTTATGGCTGTTAAATATGGTGAAAGTTTTTGAGAGTTTTCAATTTCAACTTTATCTTGATACTCATCAAGTTTATTTAGAACGTCTTTAAGAGATACTTTTTCAAGTTTCAAATCTTCTAATATATCTAAAGTTTCTACTTTGTATCTTTCTCTACATGATTTTACTTGTTGATTGAACTCTTCTAATTGCTTGGATAATAGGGACTTTCCTTCAGAGGAGTATCGCGTAACCAAAGCATTTAAACTTGAGTTTTTACGCATAAAAATATCTTCTGCCGTTTCAATATCAGTAACAGTTTTCGAACTTGATATGGCATCATTTATAAGATAATTTAAAGATGCAACGGTGTCTTTTGCCAATAATTCAATTTTTCGGTATTCTCGATAATCTTCTTCTAAGCGGCCCAAATTGGGTGGTACCGGAGACAATGAAAACTCTTTTGTTTTCTTATCTAATTCATCAATATCTCCTTTAATTGTTTGCAATTCGGCATCACTAATTGAATTCAGTTGTTCAACAATTTTTAGCTCTACATCTTCAAGGTACTTTGCATGTTTTTTCAAGGTTGAAAAGTTTTTATTGATTGATGCTCGAACCCTTTTCCTTTCCTTTGTAACTAGGGTTTTACGATCTTTCTCTGCTTTGATAGTCGCTTTTTGTTCTTTAACATCTTTTATTATAACTTTTCTATCTTTTGACTTTGAACCTAAATAAGAGTCAGCTACATCAACTAGAATATTTTCTACAATCTCTCTAAATAACTTAGAAGCACGATTTTCTAAAAAACCTTCTCGACCAGCTTTGTCTTTCAAGTTTGGATTTTCATCACGTGTAATTGCTATACGACCAAAAGTCCTTCTGTTAGACCAAAAATAACGACCTGCATTTTTTGTTCTTCTGAGTTCAATTTCAAAGTAATCGTTATCTTCCCGCCCATAAGGCATTACTCTTAGACCATCTCTATAAACCATCACTCCGCCATATTTTTCGGCTTGAGCGTGGTATATTGCATGCATATCGTCAGGTAATGTTGTTTGACCAATCATAGCTTCATATGAGCCTAAACGTAGTGTAAAAGCTCCAAAAGCAGAATCTCTGCGAACTTGATATTTTTGTTTTGGTTTCACTACATAATCTTCATGCCATTCACCAAATGCTTTAACCCGACCTCTAAAGTAACCTTCTGAGTCGACATTTCCTTCTATGATGTGCTCTAAATCTAATAAATTATTTATAGAAAACTGTCGCTCTTTACTAATAATTGGTCTAGGTATTCGTTCATTCCAAACAGTTACGGAACTCAAGAAATTAGTGATAGCAGATTCAACTGGTTGAATCTGCTCAGGATCAACACTAGGCTCAGCCTTAGAAAATGGGTCTGTAAAATTTGAAAGTGTTTGAAATAGACGTTCCCTAGCTATTTTTTCAGGACCTGATGAGTTTTCAATGGGGGTTTTAGATAATTGGTACTTTATGTCATCATGTAAATTAGCCATAAACATGGCTGTACCCTTAACAGATGATTGAGACCAAACATCCCACTTTTCAAAGTGATGTTCGCTGTAAATATCATTAATTAACGTTTCAACAATCAAATCTTTGGTGGAAACAAATTGAGATAGTACATTTTCTGGTGTTATTTCTCTTAATTTGAACGACTCATTTTCCTGCTCTGAAAATTGATTCCATGCTAAGTCTAGTCTTGAATCCCTCGCGCTATCTTCTCCATCCCCCCAAACATTTCCCATCAACTGATCAAATAATGACGGTAACTCCTCCATTAATTGTTTTGGTTCTTCAAATTCAGTTATTGGTATTTTTATATCATGTAAATAGAGGAATGGATTTTCAAATAGACGCCAATCTATTAAAGAAGCCACGAATTTATCTGTTTTACGTTTTGATATCAATAACAGCAATGAACCTAAGGCACCGCAAGAAAGTCGTCCTATACCCTTTTGGCCCTGTTTTACCCGTTCTTTCAAACCATTACGGTCATCTACATTAATTTCGAAGCCATCTGTTTTAGATTCTGTGCCCACTGTAAGCCACTTTTGTAAAAATTCTTCCGAATTCATACCATGCCCATCATCAACTAAAGCCGCTATAGGTACATCACCATCAAATATGTGTAACTCTACATTTTCAGCATAAGCATCATAGGCATTTTTCCATAATTCAGATATTGCGGTAGGGCAATCAGCGATTTGTTCGCGACCAAGGTGATCAATAGTTCGTGCACGAGTTTGAAAAGAAGCAGAGCTAACCATTTCTCATCCATTAAAATTGGGAAGTTGGACTAGATACTATTATGTTTTGTTAATGAAATAAATAGGTTAAATTCTATTTTGCATATTTGTCATTGATCTAGAATAAATACTCTTTAATATTTTTTATAAGTTCAATACCAAGCCCAAGAGGTACAGCATTACCAATTTGCCTTGCTTGCTCTGTTGAAGAACCTAAAAAGACGAAATCATCAGGGAAGCTTTGAAATCGAGCAGCATGCCGAAGAGTAATACCGTGGTCTAACCATGGATGAACAAATCTACCTTTCGAGGGATTATTACAACCTGTTGTCATAGTATTCGAAGGTGTATGGAAGAGTATTCTCCCATACACATCTTTATGACCTCTGTAGCCATTTTTATGGCATGGCAATCTAAAAACTATGTCTTCTCGACTACCATTTAAAGGAGTTTGTGTGAAGCGGTCAGCGACGGATTTAGTATGCATCATACGGATATTGCATGGGTCACTGTTCAAAATTTTACTACCAAATTCTAAACTTTCGACAAACTTTTTAGCCTGAGCCTCATCCCAATCATTCTTAAGCTTATAGTGTTTAGTCAATTGGTTTAAAACCATTTTAGGAGGTTTTTCAAAAATTGAAGAAGCATTCACCCATGATTGTAAGTTCTTCTTCGGTGAAAAGTGAGTAGGTTTGGGAGGCCAGCTAATATCAGAGATATTGATACCTTCCCTAACAGCTAATATAAATGCTCTCTTCCTATTTTGCGGAACGCCGTAATCTTTAGCGTTAATAATTAATGGCATGTTGCCAATGACTTTATAGTTATGTTGCTTTGCTAGCTTCATAAATTTATTTAAATGTGATTTATGCCTTTTCCATAATAGGCCAGGAACATTTTCAACCAAGAATACTTTTGGCCGTAAAGCTTCTACAAAGTCGAAATATCTTATCAATAACTTGTTACGAGGATCGTTCGCGCCTGAATTATTTATTCTATGAGTTGAAAAACCTTGGCAAGGTGGGCCTCCTAAAAGAAGATCCAACTCTCCCTGTTTGATATTTCTATATTTCATAAAGCCATGTACATCAACCTCATTTATATCTTGATTAAAGATATAAGTTTCAGCGCCTAGACGTTCGACAATATTCGTACGATATGTTTCAGCTGCCTTTTTATCAAACTCGACCGCAGCTAAAATATCAAAACCTTGATGATGAGCAGCAAGCGAAAAGCCGCCAGCACCAGCAAAAAGGTCAATAGCGGTAAGTTTTTTTGACATAAGAAGATATACAGTAAAATAGATAAAAAAATATGCCGGATTATAAGTTCTACATCATTAGAATCCTAGAGATATTTCTTGTTATCTCACGTATTAAGTATTTCTTCTGGCAATCTTTGTTTTAGCCTCGTAGGGTAAAGAGCAGTCATGTGATTCAAAAAATCCTCAAGCGATTTAAATTCTTCACTATCGTGTAAGAACTTACTTACCTCCTCGACAATTCTTGCGCCATTTATAAGAATAATAGGATATTTATCCTCTATTACCTCTCGCTGTACTGCATCAGAAAAGTAACTTGTGGTGACATAAGCTCCAATCCATCCTCTTTTTAACCTAGCCACTGTTCTCGCAATATGATTACCGCCTGTTGGGGTGTTTAAAGCTTCACATTTAGCTTGCCCAAGAACAATCAAGTTAACTTTAGAAAACTTATTTCCTAATGTCACTTTGCCAATAAAGTCAGCACCGCCATCATTACCAGATTGCGTAACCCAACCTTTCTGATAGATTCCCAGTTCTTGTCCGATCACTTTTTCGGTAACCCACTCAGCTAAAGCTTCGAAACTATTCTTTTTACCATCATAAAATTTATAAATTTGCTCCAATAGTAATTCTTGATGAGTACCCTTTTGAGGCTTTTGGAATTTCTTACTAACAAGAAGTAGCGTTGAGACGCGTCGTCTAACTGCATTTAACGTATTCGAACCTTTATTTAGCCATGTATTCCAACTAGCAGGTGCAAGCTTATTCGTCTGAGAAATAGAAACTTGTTTCCCTCTTCTAGAATTAATCCAGCCCCAATCAAATGTATCATGCTCACTTTTCATACACAGAACAGTAAAATCAAAGGCGTAATTAGTAAAGGAACGTTCCAGTTTATTATCCCACTGAGTAACCAGTTCAACACTATTCACGATTCCTACTCCCATAAACATTGGATAGCCTTTAGCAACCCCATTTACAGCTACTCTTTTAAAGAAAAGAGCGGGCGGAGTTTTCAATCGTTCAATAGGGTCGTGGGAATGGGCTAACCTGAATGCTTCAAGTAAAACTTTATTTCCGGAGGCACTTGCAGGATCTTTATTCGGTTCTTTATTATCTCCAAAATATCTAATATGACCATTATCCGAGTCATAGAAGTCTTGCCACGGAGTTTCTGCTGTTCCCTTTTTATTAGGACTGGTTGAAATCAAGATTGCAGGTCTAACTTTACCCACGTCTAATGTATTTACAGCCGCAGCTGGATTTATACCTTTTTCAAGTTGTAAGCGGTTAACATCAGGTTTATGGATCATAAAATGAAAATTTAAGAATCCATCTTCAATATAGTTCAAATGACACGCTGGCTTTTTATACCTAAGAATATCTTTTATTTGCAGCTTAATGCTCTTATCCAACGTCACCACTCCCTGATTATTCTGTCTTGTTAAACGTTTATATAACATTTGAATTATTCGGCCAATTAGACTTGTAAAATCAAACTTCGTCAACTATTTAAATCCTACTTATCAAGTAATTATGTTAATAATTCAGGTCATTAACCAGTCCCATACTGACCAACCACCGTATCGTAAAACATCTGAATATGTGGTGCGGTGTTGGTGGTTGATGTTGCCATACCGATGTATTGTTCTATTTCGAAATCGACGATGGGAATGAAGGCGACGTCGTATGGGGTGGCGCGATCAGTGATGATGGAAACACCTAGGTTTTCAGCGACTAGGGACAGCACAAATTCGTCGTTTTCAGCCTGCATAACTGTGTGTGGCGTAATGTTCTTTTCTTTAAATAATTCATGGACATTGTTCCAAAATCCGCATTTAACGCGTTCGATAAATTGCTCGCCGTTTAATGCATCAAGAGTGATTGATTTTTTGCGGGCTATTGGGTGTTGTTTTGATACGGCGACACACATTTTTTCGGGAATTAGCGGCATAAAATTGGTGGCTTGTGTGTGACTATTTACGATGGCTAAATCGATTTTTTCTTCGCTCAATAGTTTAATCAATTCACTGTCGTGTTCGATAATAAATTCAATCAATATGTGCGGATGAGTGTGGCGAAATAGGCCGACGATTTTAGCGACATGATCCATGTGCACGTTCACTAACACGCCTATCACTATCTTTTGTGGTTCGTTGCTCAATTGAGATTTTATCGACATCAATTGGTTGTAAGACTGTCGTGCAACACCGACAAATTGTTCGCCTGCTGGCGTTAGTGTTGCGATGCGACTGCCTCGATGGAATAGTTTGACGTCCAGTGACTCTTCTAATTTTCGAATACCTGCTGACAAGGTTGGTTGGGTGACAAACACGTGCTTTGATGCCGCAAGGAAGTTGCCGCAATCAACCACGGCAAGAAAGTATTTTATTTGCTGTAATTCCATATTGAAGATTCCTATACAACGTATTAAAAATATCGATTATTTTTATAGTAACAGCTTCGCTATGATTTTCGCCAACTTAAAAACAGGAGAAAATCATGTATACAAACAAAACCGTAATCATCACTGGCGCAGCTTCTGGTATGGGCCGTGCAATGGCACAAGCATTTTTAGACGCTGGCGCAAACGTTGTTGTGAATGCGCGTAAAGCCGAAGACTTTATTGAGTTTTTAGCCGATAACACCGAGCGTCACGCGCAAATTAAAACGGTGATTGGCGATATTGGTCATCAATCAACAGGTCAGGCGCTGGCTCAAGCAGCATTGGATACCTTCGGCACTATTGATGTGTTGATTAACAACGCCGGCGCCTTTGTGCCTAAGCCATTTTTGGAAGAGACAGAAGCAAACCTAGACGCTTATTACGCCACCACGGTTAAGGGCAGTTACTTTAGCGCGCAAGCGGTGATCCCAACGATGCAAACACAGCAAGACGGTGTGATTATTAACATTGGTTCGATGTGGGTTGAGAACCCGCTTGAGGCGACGCCAGCTTCTGCGTCACAGGTGATGAAAGGTGCGATGCACACGCTAACTCGTCATTTAGCGATTGAGTTTGCTAAGGATAATATTCGTGTGAATACCATTGCGCCTGCCATTATCGAAACGCCGTTGTACGACAACCTTATGGATAAAGAAGCGCTGGCGGGACTGGCTAAACTCCACCCGTTACGAAAACTGGGTAACCTTGATGACATCATCGCTTGGGCGAAGCATTTGTCAGGACAAGGTGGCCGTTTTGTTACAGGGCAAACTCATTTTGTCGACGGTGGCATTAATTCAGGCTCTCATCTGGTTTAGCTCCCGCTTTGCTAGGTAACAAATGCAGCTGGTACATTGCGCTAGCTGCTAATAGGTATCTACTTTTCTATTTATAAATCAATAAATAAAGAGGTTATTATGAGTAACGAAATCGCTAAGTTAGCCACGCTAAATCTCAAGCTGCCAACGCCGCCGCAACCTGTTGGTAACTACAATGCGGTTGAGCAAGTAGGTGATTTACTGTTTATTTCCGGACAGTTGCCAATTATTGATGGCAAGGTGATGTATCAAGGTCAGCTTGGTGCAGCGCTGAGCGTTAATGAGGGTGTCGACGCCGCCGCGTTGTGTGCACTAAATATTCTTAGCCAAATTGATCATCACCTTGGCTTTGATAGATTAGTAAAAATTGTCAAAGTGGAAGGTTATATCAGCGCCATCACGGGCTTTGAACAACACGCCAATGTGTTAAACGGCGCGTCGGGTTTATTGGCTAATGTTTTAGGGGAAAAAGCAGGACATATTCGCACTGTTGTCGGTTGTACTAGCTTGCCGTTAAACGTGCCTGTCGAGATTTCTGTGGTTGCGCAATGCCAGTGATATTTTCTAGCAAACAAGGTTGATGAGCCACTCGCTTGAGCGACTCATTGATGCAGTGTTAATTCGCTATAGGCCTGATATATCAGCAAAAACAAGGTAATCACTAATTAGTCCATCATCGATGGTTAAAACAGTTGAAAACATTGCACTATGCCCGCTGCCATCTAATCTGATGTAGTCGACTGCGCCATGACAACATACTTTGGTGATGGATGAACTGTTTGACGCTAGGATGATATCTTCAATGGTATGTGACATTGATTCGATACTTGTGAAAAACTGTTTATTGCCTTCTAAGATGTTTTTTATGCCTACAACTTCGGGAAAATTACCCAATCGAAAGCGAGCCTGCGAGGTTAGATTATTCTCTAGAAAATCGAGGTCTTTATTATCTACGGCCTGATATAAGCCGTGGACCAATGTTGTGATGTTTTGTTGATTCATTTTGTATTCCTATTTATTTAACTATTTAATATCAATTATTTGTACTTAAGCTCGCCTGACTCTCCGCCGTACATGTTTTTTTCAGTCGGGTTATCGCTGGTGTATTCTAAAAATTCAAACTGAAATCCTGCTGGATCGTTGTAATAAACCGCTTTTCGAAACGGATGTGTACGACCTGTAATATCCACCTCAAAACCTTTGTCAGCTAAGCGATCGATTACCGCTTGCAAATCATCAACAACAAATCCTAAATGAGCGACACCAGGCTCAATGCCTTTCGGATCTCTGATGTCACCATTTGCACCATCATTTAAGGTCAGGTAGTAGTTGTCATCGCCGATGTGAACCCAACGTCGATGAGTTGATAATTGCGCACTGCCCCAACTTGCTTCTCCTTCACCTCGAATTCGCCAGTTTGGTGAGGCAGCCAATAAGAACTCAAGCGTTGGTTGAATGTCTTTCACCACTAAATTCGCATGCTCTAATCGCATTATTGATACCTCGTTGTGTTTAATCATTTTAAGTTTCTTGTGGGGTGTAATACTGTAAACGAGCACATTTGATAAACAATATGGCAATCAGTAGACTCTGAGTTGAGTTTTAGTTAACGGTAGGATGTTAATGGATACATTTAATGCGATACCTGTTTTTGTTGCTGTCGCGGACAATGCGGGTTTTTCAAGTGCAGCTCGTGTACTAGGTATTTCAAAGTCAGCAGTGAGCAAACGTATAACGCAATTAGAGCAACAGTTGGGCGCGAGATTGTTTAATCGTTCGACTCGACATCTCAGTTTGACGGAAGCTGGAGAACGCTATTATCAATATGCATCTCAAGCAAGTCGCGCCGCTCAGCAAGCACAAGACGCCGTTAGTGAATTGCAGGATGCGCCAAAAGGGTTGTTGAAAATGCAGTTTCCGATGACTATTGGTCAGATGCATCTAGCTCCTTATATTCATGAGTTTATGGCGTGTTATCCAGATCTTGAAGTAGATCTGACATTGGATGATCGGCCAATTAACCTGATTGAAGAAGGATACGACCTTGCGATTCGCGCTGATAACCTTAACGATTCAACGCTGATTGCACGGCAATTAGTGTCATTGAATAGCGTGGTTTGTGTAGCACCAGAATTTTATGCACAACATGCGAAGGCGCTACAGCACCCATCGCAATTAGCTGAATGTAATTGTCTTTTATATAGTTACTCCAACAATGAAAATATTTGGCAATTCACGGATAAAAACGCTGATGTACACAAGATAAAAGTGTCTGGGAACTACCGCGTAAACAATAGCGCAGCGCTCAAAGACGCGATTTTCGCAAATATGGGCGTTGGCAGATTACCGACTTTTATTGCAGGCCCTGCAATACAGCAAGGCCAATTAGTCGCTTTGTTTCAAGAGTATGAGATGCCAAGTAAAAACCTCTATGCGATCTATCCAGCACGTGATTATTTACCTGAAAAAGTACGCTGCTTTCTTGATTTTATGATTGAGAAGCTTGGCCATGGCAAGCCACATTGGGATACATTCTAGCGATGTTTAGCCATCGAATATTAGGGCTGTAGATTGTTACCTATTGTTTTTGGGTTCAACGATTTTGTGAATTATTCAAGGCAGGAGGTCTACAGTTTGTTACTAATAACGTATCAAATTGTAGACCTCCTATGCTCACAGCAATTAAAACTGCCCCGTTAGTGTCAATGTATAACGGCGAGTGCGATCGTAAGTGCGACGTTCGAATCTCGATGGCTCGTTGTCGGTGAATAGGCCTGGATAGCGCACGCGCTCTATTTCTGACTGACGGTTAAATAAACTCTCTGCCAAGAGCCGTATTTTAAGGTGTTGATTGATTTTGTAATCAAGCGATGCCTCACCGATAAAATCTCGGAGACTGCTGGCTTGATAATCAAATCGTGAGTAGTAGTAATCACTTTGACGGCTAATACTGGCGCTCAGCGACAAGCCCGGCAGTATTTCATTTTGGTCGATTTTAAGGTTCCAATCACTATCACTAAGGTTTTCTATGTCAGAGCTTTTTCCTGTAAACGGGTGGATCATTTGGCTGCGTCGCCATGTGTGGCCTAGGCTAATTAACGTATTTTCTAGTCCTATTTCTCGTAAGTCGAAGTTTGTGTTGAGTGTTAGGCCGTATTCTTTTGCGTTATCGATGTTGCCTGCGCCAGAATGCTTGGTGAGTGGAATTTCGGTAATAAGGTCGCTAATGCGGTGATAGTAAGGCGTTAAGCTTATGCTACCTTCGGAAGTTAACCATTGTTTTTCAAGGGTAAATGAGAGTTCGTCACGAACTTCAGGCTTTAGATTGGGGTTGGTTTCTTCAAGACGTATTTCATCTCGGTTAAAGCCCGGCACAAAGTCATCGAGGTTCAATTGACTGGCTGTGCGCTCTAAATTAAAACGCACTTGGTAAATATCGTCGAGATCGTAACGTATATTTAAACGCGGTTTAAAGTAGTTAAATGTCCGTGACGATTGGCTGCTTGCTTGGGTATTAGTATCGCTGATTAACGAAAAGTTAGTGGCCACATCCATGGTGGAGCGCTCGTGAATGAGTGACGCTTGTAGATTGAGTTTTGATGAGATTGAAAAGTTGTAATGAACAAAAGCTTCAAAGCGTTTCTCTTCAATGTCATTAATTTCTGTTGAGAGATAAGGCGCGTTAGTTTGACTATCAAATTGCAGGTTTTCGTCGTGACGGTTTATCGCCATCTCTAGCCCTGAATCGAATGAGTGACGTGAGTCTAATTGGTGCTTCCAGTTGCCACGCAATACGTTTTCTGTTGCTGTGTAATGTCTCTGTCTCTTATACACATCTCCGAGCCCACGAG
>OJBM01000118.1_pt1 | contig 40548 bp, 26 predicted proteins | sample 1591061 | NCBI WGS metagenome assembly OJBM01 (sample SAMN05416872, study PRJEB24817) | seawater metagenome | isolation source: Sea water | place: Canada:Atlantic | collected 2013-11
CGCCAGCATTAGAAAAAATCTCAACCGATTTTTTAGCGCGAGTAATACCGGTATAAAGTAATTCTTTTGTCAAAATCGGCGACCATGAATCGGGTATCGCAATGACAACATTGTCAAACTCTGAGCCCTGAGATTTATGAATTGTCATGGCGTACACGGTATCGTGACTTGGTAATCGTGATGGCAAAAAGGACTTAAGACTGCCATCTGCCATTTTAAAATACACTCTGTTTTGCGCCAACTGACATTCATCACCTAAAGGCGGCAATACAATACCAATATCGCCATTAAATAGTTGCAATGAATGATCGTTACTGGTGATCATAATAGGACGTCCGACGTACCATTGGCCTTGATTGAGCGCAATTAATTGATGTTTAGCAAGCTGCTGTTCAATTTTTTCATTGAGTGTCTCAATGCCAAGTGGTCCATTACGGGTTGGAGACAGCAACTGAAACTGACCAAATGCCACTAATAATCCAGCAACATCTGATTCATTGTCTATTGCACTGGCTTGATTTAAAAAATCTTGATAACCCAAAGCCGCCAAAGTCACCACCGCTTTTTGTGATTTGTCTTGTGTGTGCAATGAAATATCATCAAACCCCTGTGACCACACTGATTGTAGCGCGTTGATATCACTGTTATTCACGGCTTTTGCTAATACGCCGATGCCGGATTTTTCATTAAATCGATAACTTTTTTGCAGCAAACACAGACAATCGTCTATCAAAGTATGTTGCGTTTGCTCTTGGCACACCTCATTAATGGCAAACCCAGTTTGTTGTGATAACCAATTTTTGGTGCCTTCACTATAATTAGGTCCGTTGGCAACACCCTGACAAATATCGGCAAATACAGAACCCGCCTCCACCGATGATAATTGATCTTTGTCACCCAATAGCACTAGCTTGGTATGAGGTGCAACAGCATCGAGTAACTTACTCATTAAACTAATATCAATCATTGAAGCTTCGTCAACAATGAGCACATCAACATGTAATGGATTAGCACTGTTGTGTTTAAAATCTTGACGGTGAGCAATCACTCCTAATAATCGATGGATAGTACTCGCTTGTGTCGGAATTAATGACTTTAATTCATCATCAATAGTTAGTCGGTGCATCGCGCCGCTTATCGATTCAGTTAGTCGCGCAGCCGCTTTTCCCGTTGGGGCGACAAGCTCAATGGTCAACCGTTGCTGATTAGCGCTCGCCTGTTGCACCAACAGCGCCAATAACTTGATAACCGTTGTCGTTTTACCCGTGCCAGGACCACCTGAAATAACACTAAACTGTGCTGCACTAGCTTGTGCTACGGCTACTTTCTGCCAGTCAATGCGTTGTTGGGGTAAAAACTGTTGATATAACTCATTTAACTCTGCTGGAGAATCTACATTTGCAAGGTATTGCGCCAATAATTGATTGTCGACACCGATATCTTCTCGCAGATGAAAATAGTCGCTACAAAAGTTAGTGAGTTGCAGCCCTTGTTCTTTTAATTGCTGAAGCTGACGCCAGCAAAATGCCATGTCGACATCAAATAACGATGACAACGCAGGCTCGATATCAAACGTTGTTAGTTGAGTTGCACGCGCTTTTAGGAAGTGGCTAATTTGTTGCTCAAAGTGCCAATAACGTTGCAAATAAAGACGGTGTTCGTTAACCATTAACGGCGCATTTTCACCAACACTACTACTCACTGATAATGCTGTTGCCATGTCAGTATGCCATTGACTAGCACTGGTATTTGCCGCTTCTAATATTGGTGATAATAAAGCGTGGCGCTCGTACTCAGCAATATCAAATAAGATATTGAGCCTATTGTTATCGAGCAGTACACATACATGCCCCTGCCCCGATTGGTAACTGGCAATTGCAGCGGCTAGCACGACAAGTGGCTGCGGTTCAAAGCGCGCGATAAATTGCGCAAATTGATAGTCGAGGATCCTAATCTTTTTATGTCGCGCTAGCGCTTCTAATGCCGTAAGTAAAGGTTGCGAGTTTTCTAGATTGTGACTCATGACAACACCTCATCATTAAATAAGGCATCTAACTCTTCAATAAGCGCTTTTGATGGTCGGTTATAGAAAATGCCCTCATCTAATTGACTGTTTTTATCCATGCCTCGTAAGAACAGATAAAATACGCCGCCAAAGTGTTGGTCAAAGTCATAATCAGCCATGCGAGACGCCAACAAACGGTGTAACGCTAAACTGTAAAGTTGGTATTGAAAGTCGTAGCGATGATCAATCATGGTTTGTGTCATCGCAGCCATTGAGTAATCGTTAATGCTGTCGCCAAGGTGGTTAGACTTATAATCGAGTACGTAATATTTGCCATCTGCAACAAAGAGTAAATCAATAAAACCTTTGAGCATGCCCTTCACATCATTAAAGTTTAGTCCGTGAGCTTGCTTTGATAAAGGATCGTGCTTGCCAAGACACTCATTAAGCGCTTGACAATTTAGTGAGGTGATTGGCATAAAAAATTCCATTTCTACCTGCTTATCTGCCATCGACAATTGGGATAATTTAAATTGTGGCCCTAAGCTGCCATAATTTAATGGTGTATTTAAAACATTATCAATAAGGCGTTCTAACACCCCTTGCCAATGTTCATCAAACTCACTTTCTTCTAATAATTGGATGACTTTATCGCTAAAGACTTGCGAGTTTGATTCACTAAAATCAATTTCTTCAAATAACGTATGCAAAAACGTACCAGCGTGGGCACCACGGGGAAAACTAAATATCGTTAGTTCTGTTTCTTCATCAAGCAGTGGCTCTTGTACGTTAGCGAGTGCTTCTTCCCAATCTATCGCCAGCGTTTCAAGACTCGCGTCAACGTCACTAGGCTCATGACTATGGCTTGACTTTGACAATGCAGAATAACTGGTAATCCAATAATTATTTTCGATGTCACTATCAAAATGGCGCGCGTTCAACGTTGGCGAATCATCTTGCTGTGTACTTTGAAAAACAGGCATTTGGCTGAGGTTTGGCGCACTCGTTGTAATGGCTTGATGTGTTGACGCCATTTCATTTAATCGTGCACTTAACTCTTGAGCATTAGTGACGGCGCCGTTTAAATACAGATAACCAATAGCGCTATGGTGTAAGTCACTCGTTTTTGCTTTGTTGGCTTGACCGCTTTTAACCGGAGCAAAGCCGAGCCATACATGATGTACAGCACGAGTAATCGCAACATAAAACAATCGTAAATCTTCTGCAAGGCGCTCTTTATCAGCGGCCTCAAGTGCTTGTTCACCAAATTTTAAATCAACTAACGTTTGATCGTTTTGATGATAAATGGGTTCTTTAGTCACTCTAGCACTACAAATAAAGGGTAAAAAGACCAGGTTATACTCAAGGCCCTTTGATTTATGAATAGTGACGATTTGTACTAAATTTTTGTCTGATTCTAAACGTAATTGCTGCTCTTGGTTTTCTTGTTCAGCGTTGGTCATTTGGTCGCTAAGCCAATGCAGCAATGCGTGCTCACCAACAATCTCTAAACTTTGCTGCTGTAAAATTTCACCCAAATGCATTAAATCTGTCAATTGACGTTCACCGTCAGCCAATGACAATAACTGGCTAGGCAATTGATGTTGGTGCATAAATTCACGTAACATTGCTAATACACCAACATGCTGCCAGCGGCCTTGATAATAGTGACACTCATCGACTAATTGTTGCCAACGTCGCTCATCGTTGTTCAAGCGTTCTAATTGCTCAAGAGATTGCGCCATTAAGCCTGTCGCCATTGCACTGCGAATTGCACGTCCATCATTTGGATTGGCAATGGCGTGCAGCACACGCCAACAATCTTTAACGATAACACTGCCAAAAATACTTTGGCGGTTGGACAAATACACACTAGCAATCCCTTGTTGGGCCAGTTGCGTTTTAACTAATTGCGCTTCACGTCCGGTTCGAACCAAGACAGCAATATCACTAGCTTGTACTGCCACCAGCGATTCATTATTTCTAAAGCCAGCCTTGCCTTGTTGTCCTTGACTCAGGAGCGTATTAATTTGGTTTGCACAGGCGAGCGCCATTTGGGTCTGATAGTCACTATTAGACACGGTGCCATCACAAGGCAATAACCACTGCGTAATCGCAGGTTGCTCTTGGTCATCAAGAATAAACGTCGACTTATTGGGCACTGAGTTAACAGGGGTAAAACCGATATCGTCGCGATAAATAAAGGGGGCACTTGATTGTTCAAATAAGCTATTAACCCCATCAACCATCATCGGTGTTGAGCGATAATTAGTGCCTAGCGTGTAATGATTTTTTACCATTTTACGTGCTTTGATATAGGTGAATATATCAGCGCCGCGAAAACTGTAGATAGCTTGTTTAGGGTCGCCAATCATTAATAAACCCGCGTCACTTTGCTGGCCATAAATAGTGTTAAAGATCTGATACTGCATCAAGTCCGTGTCTTGAAACTCATCAATCATTGCCAGCGGATATTGTCCGCGTATTTTTTTCGCTAAGCTATCGGCCTGCACACTGATCTCACCATCAAGTGCGTGGTGTAAATTAGTGAGTAAATCGTCAAAAGATAATAGTGATTGTTGTTTTTTATGATCGGATACATGAGCGCGAGTATACGCAATAGCTTGCGCTAAAATAGCGGGCTTTAAGTTAATGTCTTGCGCTAAAAACGCATTAACTTGGCTAAAGATATCCAGTGATGGCGCAGTGCCCTTCTTGGTTTTTTCATGTAATAGCGCGACATCAAACCGTGCTAACGACTCAGGCACAGTGATTGATTGAGTGGATTGTTGCGCCCATTCGGTAATCAGGCCAATCCATTTAGGCACATTTCGACTGCTATAACTGCGCTTATCGACACCTGACTCTTTGATATGACTTTCAATGTCTTGGTATGCCGCTAGCCACTGCTGTTTAAATCGATCTACCGACTGCACAATATCGTTGAGTGATTGTGTTAGTGGCTTATCAGCTAATGGCGCTTGTATTGATAAGTAGGGATCAGATAAGTAACGACTAATGTCTTTAAGTAATAATTGAGGTGACGCCCACAAACTGTCCACCAGCTTGGCAAGCAATAAATCATGTGGCTGGTCAGTATTGTAAAAATGCTGACGCCAAAAATCTTCAATCGCTTGCGTGCGTATCGTCGCTTGTTCAGTAACAAACTGTGTTTCAAAATAACTACCCGATTCAAAGGCATGTTCTTTAAGCATCCGCTGGCAAAAACCATGAATCGTAAATATTGCCGCTTCGTCCATTTGTCGAACGGCATTTAGCAGCAAGTGTTCAGCTTGATGGTGATCCTGATATTGCTTAAGTAATTCGTTAATTAATGGATCGTCACTAAATCCAGCAATAAATGCTTGGCGGGTTTGTACAATGCGCGCGCGGATCCGGTCTCTAAGTTCACTTGTGGCCGCTTCAGTGAAGGTTACCACTAATATTTCATCGACACTCAATGGCCGTGGATGTGCGTTTTCAGCGCCGTGACCCAGCAATAAACGTAAATATAAGCCAGCAATGGTATAGGTTTTTCCTGTTCCCGCTGATGCTTCAATTAATCGTTCTTCAAACAAAGGTAATGTCATGACATTGAGCTGTTGCGCTGTTGTTGTCATCGTACTTTCCAATTCACTACTCTCCATCATCGATAGCCTCCAACAGTCGTCGTACAGGCAATAATATCGCCAGTGCAATATCAATCATCTGTTGTTGTGATTGTTGCGATAAACCATCAAACGACCCACTTGTCATACATCGTTGAAGATATGGGTCTTCCCCTTCACCAGCCATGCGTACATTGCTGTTATAGCGATCTTTAAAAGCACGGTGCGCTTTGTCGAGTGATTTTTCATCATCAGCTAGATCGCCCGTTTCTTCTTGATATCGAGCTTGAATGTATTTCCAGCCACTTTGCAGCGCTAACGGCAAAGGACTCGCTAATCCATCACCATAACAAGTCACTAACTGTGTTAATCGCGCCAATGCATCTTGGGGAGAAATAGCGTTAAACAGCCATTGACCATCTTGTGCAAATATTTTCATTTGCACTTTTGGCTCAGTTGTAGCAACGCAAAAACACAAAAACTGAACATAACAATCAACGAAGAACTTTGCATTCGCCTTACCGGGTTTATAGCGTATCAATGTATGTCCATCATAATGCCCTTTCAACCACCCCTGAATATGAAAGCATTGTTGATGCGCTTCAATGACAATATCAACCTCAATGTCGGGACTAGGGCGGGCTATATAAGGTTTGATTTGCTGCGCGAGTGGCGACATCGCTTGTTGTTGTTCATCCAAGAATATGTCTGCAAAGTGAGCATGAGGTAAAACGCCCATGCCTTTAATATGTGACTGCATGTTATGTTGCGCGCTATGGATATAACCTGCCAACAGCCGTTGCTTAACGTCATAACTCACTAAGCCATCCGGTGAAAAAGGCTCGCTATCATTGAGTTCGCCATCGTCATCTGAAAAGTAAATCCCTAAGCGTTGATTAAAGAAAAATTGAGCAGGATGTTTTACAAATCGCGCTAATTGCTCAATGGAAATCACCGTATTATCAAAAACCTTTGCCAATGATTGCTGCGACAAGTTTTCATTAACTTGATGGTTCGTTAACGCCCCTAACCAATCACGTTGATACGAGAAGTAACTACTACCTTCTTGATAGTAACTTGGACTAAATGGGGTTAGTGGGTGCTGACAAATCAGTTTATCAATAATGCGCTTGCTACATTCTTGAGGGCTTTGTTTCTCATCACCCACGAGCTTGTATGATAAGGCAATATAATCGGTTAATTCATTAATAAGAACACTCGGACATCGTTCGCTATTGTCCTTAATGCTGCGGCCACAATAACTGATGTAAAGTTTCTTCTGGGCACTTAACATGGCTTCTAAAAATAAATACCGATCATCATCGCGTCGACTTCTGTCGCCCTTTTGATGATTGCTTGCCATTAAATCAAAGCCAATTGGCGCAATGCTTCGCGGATAAACGCCATCGTTCATGCCCAAAATACACACCACTTTAAACGGCACAGAACGCATTGGCATTAACGTACAAAAATTAAGTTTACCTGCTAAAAATCGCTGGCTGGCAGAACCTGCATCGAGCTTTCCAGACAGATGTGCAAACAATACCTCATGGCTAATTTCTAGCTCAAAATCAGCCAGCAATAATTCTTGCGTCAATGATTCTAAAGCCTGATGAATAATACTTAACTCATTGTCATTTTCTATCGATGATTGATAGAACTCAGTGAGCATAGACTCAATTAACTCACGCCACTGGGCGATCGTTTTATCACCATCTAACGCTTGGCTAAAGCGGATGATAAGCTCGACAAAATAACTTAACTGACCTAAATTTTCAGCCGCTAATCCGACGGTTTCTGGATAGGCTAGAATGCCCTGCCACAAATTAACGTTATCGGTATTTAATGGATCAGACTCTTGCTGAGAGTAGCCTTTGAACATCCGATTTAAACCAAACAACCAACTGTTGGTATAAACGCCTTCGTCGCCGAGCCCTTGGCGGATGCCAGATTCATCAATCCAACGTTTCAATGATTCAATATGTCTGGTATCTAATTCGAACTGCGCCATGATGGCAGGTACTTCAAGCAAACTAAATAATTCACTGGCCCCTTTGCGCAAATGCGTTAAAGACATCAAGCTCAGAAAACTCAGGAGAATAGGAAATTCTTGTGCTGCACTGCGATCTGAAATAGAAAAATCAATATAGTGATGGCGATGTGAAAATACCGCTTGAATATACGGACTATAAGCGTTGACATCCGGCATCATCACAACGATATCTTTTGGTGTTAATTCAGGATCGTTTGCCAACATCGCTAAAATTTGATCCCGCAGCACTTCAACTTCCCGCATCGGGCTGTGACAACTGTGAATAGAAATTGAGTCGTCATCATGCGCGATTACGCGGCGTGGGTTTTCTGTTGTTAGATGTTCTTTGGTGCGCGCAATGAACGTACTGTCTTGCAACTCTAAAATATCGTCATTAATAAAGTCTAATAACGATGTTTGTTCACTCGGTACGTAGGCATCTATTTCTTGGGCTTCTAGTTCTAACAACAAGGCCAAATTATCACGCCCTAATTTCCCCATCGATGCGAGTATTGGATTTCCTACCGCTAGCTCACCAAGCGCATTAAATTGCGACTCTTCTAGAAGCTGTGGCACGTGATTAACAGTCGATTGTTCACTAAAATCTTTTACATTTAATTGTTGAAACTGTCTTTTACTGAGCTTAGCCAACCAACGCTCATCAACGATGTCTCCCCAATAATGCTGACACGGATTATTCAGAAAAAAGTGAACGTCGATATGCGATGACATCATTTTTAATGCTTGGAGATATTTCGGCGGTAATGCGGAAATACCAAACACAAAAATCCGTGTTGGCAAGTGCGCCTTAGCCGTTAAGCTTGCAAGTGCTTCAATCAAGTGTTCGTACAAGTTCGCGCGATGATAATGACTTTGGCCGCTGTCTGTGATGACTTCAAATAGCCGCTTCCACAAAATGCCTTGCCAAGGTTTATCGCGACACGTTGAAAAATCTCCCTCTTGCCATGCTTCAATCCATTGCGGGCGATAAACTAAGTATTGGTCGAATATATCCGCAATTTTATAAGCAAGTTGATAGAGTTTTAGCGGTTCATCATCATGGAGGTAATGTGAGAGTTCGCTAAACGCTTCGTCCTCAAGATAACTTGGCAACAACTTAATAATCTGCCATGCCATTGCATCCTTGTTAAAGGCACTGCGTTCGGGCACATCAGGGAGTAAGTCAACAAAGGTCTGCCAGATAAAACTCGCCGGCAGTGGAAACGTCACATTCGCACAGATCCCAAAATCTTTAGCGAGCTCTAATTTTAGCCACTGCGCCATGCCGGGACTTTGTACCAATACTTTTTCAGACTCAAAGGGATTAGACAAAGGTTGCTGCCTAATAATATGCGCTAAGATGCCCTTTAAAACATCCAGTTTATTTGAGTGATAAAGTCTAAACACACATCCTCTGTTAAGTCACTGATTGGAAAGCTTAGATTATCTATGAAAGCAAGCTAAAAAGACAATGTTACTAGCCAATAAAAATCTACTGCTCAATAGTTACACTCATCTTTTTTTATGATATGTTGGATTTTGGTCATATATTACTCTCATAGATATAGTTAGCGTTAAAAGGAATTAAGATGTTTAAGAAGTTGTTAGCTAAAGGGTTGCCGCTAAATAATACCAATAACCTGATTGCTAAATCACTACAGAAAAAATCTTGAATCAGGGACTTATTCAGATGAAAAGAATTCAAGATAAACTGTTAATTCTATTAATTTTGGTTGCATTACTGCCAACTATCGTTACAGAATCTCTCAAGTTTCAGTCAACACGAAGTGAACAAATAAAACAGACTTTTGACGAGTTAGACGCCACACTTTCACATCGGTTAATGTTGATTGAGCAGCTATTTGACCGTGAAATTGGCCAAGCGAATACACTTGCTAAGTCACCGCAAATTATCGACCAAGCCATTATTTTTAATGATCCGCTTAAAGTTGATGACGTCATAGCAGACGACATTGAACAATACCTCATTAGCATTAAAGATAAAGAACACCTTAAAAACATCTACTTAGTTAATACCACTGGCGATATTAGATTTGCGACAGCGACCACCGACGATGTAGGCACTAATATCTATACGGGCCATTATAATGGTTCAACCATGGCAACATTAACCCAAGATGTTATTCGCACTAAAACGGCTCAACATTCTATATTTGAAGCTTATGAAGCGGATGGCAATAGTTTTTCTGCATTCATTGCTCACCCGATAATAAAAAATGACATCATGCTTGGTGCAGTGGTATTTCAAATTTCACCGCAAGTCTTAACCTCTATTTCAGCGGTTGATGCCACCTTAGGCGAAACAGGTGAAGTGATTTTAGCCTACCTAAAGGGCAACGAGGTTCAGTTTTTATCAGATCGACGCTTTGCTCAAAAAAATGCTAAGCCATTAACCATAGAGCTAAATGCTGACATGAGTCATGCGATTCAACGCGCTGTCCAAGGAAACTCAGGACAGGGTGAAACCTTTGATTATCGACTAGAAAAAGTCGCTAGCGTGTGGCGTTACTCACCTAAATACAATATTGGTATTGTAGTGAAAAAAGACATGGTGGAAACCATGGCCAGCATCACGGCGATGCAAGTATCGATTTACGTCATTATATTTGCGATCGCAATTCCATTAGTCATTTTCTCCTACATGGTCGCTCGACATTACACCCGCCCTATCATCAGTATGGTGAGCTCCACCAATGCCATTGCCAGTGGCGACATAGAGCAAGAGTTAGAAGTCACTTCACAAGATGAAATTGGGCAACTTGCCAGCTCCATCAATGAAATGTCCAATCATATTAATCAAGCATTTCAGAATGAAGAAGCAGAGCGCTGGTTACAAGAAGGCATGGTAAAACTGTCTGAAACCATGCGTGGTAACCAAATAAGCACTGATTTAGCAGACAACATCGTTTCATTTGTTTGTAGTTACCTTAATGCTAAAGTTGGCTCGCTCTATATTGTAAAAGATCAAGAGCTTGAATTGGCCGGCGGCTACGCATTTGTCCCTCACTTTGCTAATCAAACCATAGAATTCGGTGATGGTTTAATTGGTCAAGCGGCTATCTCAAAGACAGTCATGACCATTGACGATTTACCAGAAGATTATGTCTCAATAAGTTCAAGTATGGGTGAGATATCACCACAAACATTGATCATATTCCCATTAGTCAAAGATGACGTAGTCATCGGCATCATGGAGCTGGGCTGGTTAGAAAAATCACATCCTGAAGCCTATCGCTATGTTGAAGCAATAACAGAATCGATTGCTACCGCGTTAAGTGTGTCAGAATCCCATCAAAAATTACAAGAGTTGCTCGACCAATCTCAACAGCACATGGAAGAATTGCAAGTGCGTGAGGAGGAGCTACGCGCCATCAATGAAGAAGTTGAGCAACGCTCTACGCAACTCGCCAACTCACAGAAAAAACTAGAACAACAGTCACAAGAACTTCAAGCGACGAATGAAGCGCTGGAGCACAAAAATACTGCCATTGAAACAAAGAACGCAGAAATTGAGAAATCACGTCAAGAAATCACAGAAAAAGCAGATCAACTAGAAGCATCTAGTCGATACAAGTCTGAATTCTTAGCGAATATGTCCCATGAACTGCGTACACCACTTAACTCGATGTTGATTTTGTCGCGAATTCTCGCAGACAACGAAGAAGGTAATTTAGATGATGACCAAGTAGAATCGTCAAACGTCATTCATCGTAGTGGCCAAGAGTTATTGTCACTTATTAACGACATTTTAGACTTATCAAAAATTGAAGCTGGCAAAATGGAAGTCTTGTATGAGGCATGTAACGTACGAGATATTACCTATGAACTCAACGGACAATTTAAAGCAATTACCAACGAGAAAGGCCTGAAATTCGACGTTGAAGTGAACAGTGAAGTTCCGGCAGAAATGGCAATTGATGTTCAAAAAGTACAACAGATTTTGAAAAATTTATTGTCAAATGCAATCAAGTTTACGGAAGTTGGCGGCGTAAAATTAGTGGCTAATTACGCACCAGCAGGTCGTAAGTATTCGCAAGATGTACTCAATGAAAACCCAGTGCTAGCCATTTCGATTGTTGATACAGGAATCGGCATTTCTGAAGAGAAACAAAAAGCTATCTTTGAAGCCTTCCAACAGGCTGACGGGTCAACAAGTCGTAAATATGGTGGTACAGGTCTTGGATTAACAATTTCACGTCATTTAACTAGCTTAATAGGCGGTGAATTAGGTGTTGAAAGTATACCTGAACAAGGCAGTACATTTACGCTTTATATTCCAGTGAAAGATGCGGTAGAAAATACAGGGGAAGAAGATGAGCCGCAAATGATTTCATCGGATCCGAGTGCGTTATTGAGTGCATCGATGCCTCATTCGATTGCACCATCGCCTACGCCACAACCGGTCGTGGCGGATACGTCTCCAGTGCCTTCGATAGCTGAAATTAAACACACAATCCAGCCTTCAAACAAGGACAACAAGGTTGTCGTCATCATTGAGGATGACGTTAATTTCTCTAAAGTATTAGCGACACTCGCTAAAAAATCGGGCTTTGATTGCGTATTAGCCAGTACCGGAGCGCAAGGAATTAGTCTTGTTAAAGAACACAAACCCTGTGGCGTAATTCTTGATCTAGGGCTACCTGACTTGCCTGGCGCTGACATTCTCGATATTTTAAAAGAACAACCTGTGACTCGTGACATTCCAGTACATGTTATCTCAGGACATAACAAAACAAACGAACTTACAGACAAGGGCGCTGTTGCCTTCCATCAAAAACCAATTGCAACACAGGAGATTCGAACCTTGCTATTTAGCCTTGTTAAAGAGTCACCAAACCAAAGTGAACAGCAATTAATCGTATTTGACCAAGGCAATTCAAATACTGAAATTGATTTAAAATTTTTAGATAATACCGCAATGAACGTCACCACGGTTAACTCACTTGATGAACTGTCTCATAATTTGGGGAACGCGGGTGATATTGTCAGTGGCATCATTATTAAAACGAGTCAACTCTCTCAATTCCAACTCACTTGGTTAAGCGACAACTATCAATTTAATAGTGAGTCTAAAATTTCCGTCATTGTGTTTGTCGATGCAGATCCAACGCAAGAACAGATCACTACCCTCGCCCAACTCGATTGCCATGTAATTATCGACGGCGCTCACTCAAACGAGCGCTTACACGACGAGGTGCTACTGTTTTTATCAAACGTTGACACAAACGAACCAGCGGCACCATCAACACAGAATACGCAGCCCATGGCACCGGCGCCAACACCGCCACCAAAACCAGCGAATACGAATAACACCGAAGCTAGTTTTGAAGGCTGTGAAGTACTCTTAGTCGATGATGATTTACGAAATACATTTGCCCTGTCCAAAGTACTAAAGAAACAAGGGATGAAAGTTACCTTAGCAGACAATGGACAAATGGCTTTAGATCGCCTTGAAGCTAATAGTGCCATTGATATTGTTTTGATGGATATCATGATGCCAGTAATGGATGGTCATGAGGCAATGCGCCAAATAAGATTACAAGAAAAATACGCTAACTTACCGATTATTGCCCTAACAGCAAAAGCAATGCAGGAAGACAGACGTAAATGCGTCGAAGCTGGGGCAAGTGATTACCTGACCAAACCTGTAGACATAGACAAACTTATTGCCATGATGCGAGTTTGGCTATATCAAGAAGTGACGTAACCTGTGTCAGAAAAAGTGAGTGAAAGTAAACTGTCGACCAGTGATGAGATTGAATATCAGTTAGTGTTGCACGCTATAAAATTAACATACGGTCATAATTTTGATGATTATGCCCAAAAATCATTAAAACGCCGATTAGAATATCATGTTGAAAAATATGAATTCGAAAGTCTAACAGACATGATTAAGCCGATAGTGCATGATGAAGCGTTTTTTGAAAATTTATTAAATACCGTGTCAGTTCCCGTCACAGAAATGTTTCGTGATCCGCTATTTTTTAGGACATTACGAGAAAAAATACTACCGCTATTGAAAACCTATCCTAGCGTCAACATTTGGCATGCAGGATGTGCGACAGGTGAAGAGGTTTATTCAATGGCAATTATGTTGGAAGAGGAAGGACTCTACGACAATTGCAATATATACGCGACTGATTTCAATGCTAATTCATTGAAAATAGCGCAAAGCGGCATTATTAATTATGGCCGCATGCAAAAATACACTGAAAACTACTACCTCGCTGGCGGTAAAAAAAGTTTTTCAGATTATTACGACAGCCATGAAGATGGCATCGTGATGGATAAAGAATTAACACGCAATGTGACGTTTGCAAAGCACAACTTGGCCAGTGACAGCGTATTTGGTCAATTTCATCTGATACTTTGTCGAAATGTGATGATTTATTTCGGTAAATCGCTGCAAGAAAGCGTCTTTTCACTATTTAGTGAAAGTATATTGCCGTTAGGATACCTGTGTTTAGGTAGCCATGAGTCACTTGATTACTCACGGGCCCTGACACGCTATGAAACCGTTTTTGATAAACATAAGATTTATCGTAAAAAGCAGTAGTTATAGCCTTTTATAGCTAAAAGGACTTAGTCAAATAACGGATATTTGTTAAATGAAGGAATTAGCCATGGAACACCAGCGACCGAAAATATTACTGGTCGATGACAGACCAGAGAACTTGTTTGCATTGGAGCAAACATTGAAGCCGCTCAATGCTTCTCTCACCCGCGCCATGTCGGGAGAAGAGGCGTTGTCTCAAGTTCTCCGACAACAATTTGCATTGATCTTAATGGATGTGCAGATGCCAGGCATGGACGGCTTTGAAGCGGTGAGTCTAATGCGAGACTATGACGACACCAAAAATGTGCCAGTCATTTTCGTCACCGCAATTTCCAAGGAGCGTCAGTTTGTTGAGCAAGGTTATGAATCAGGCGCGGTAGATTACTTATTTAAACCCATTGCTCCTGGTGTGCTATTAAGTAAAGTTAAAGTATTTTTGGAGCTTGAAAAACAACGTATTGAACTAGAAGAAGCCGTTCAACAAAATAGACAAATGGCGGCGCATAACGAAACAGTCCTTGACTGTATCATCGAAGGAATTATTTCATTTAACAGCCGAGGTATTATTGATTGGGCAAATCCAACAGCGCTGCGGTTGCTTGGTATGACTCTGCCACAGGTAGCCAAATCAAAGTTATTTGATTTATTTCATCTCGATCAAAACCAACCACCGATTCAATGGGACGATTTTACTCAAACTAACGAATCAGGCTCACACGCCCAAATTAGAAACTGTGATTATTTATTAAAACGTCCAGACTGCACCACTTTTCCGGTTGAATTTTCAATGTCCGGATTCACTGAATACATTCAAGACGGCGGTGTATTTTCATTCCAAGATATTACTGAACGTAAGTGGGCTGAAGATGAGCTTATTCGTTTGGCACAAGAAGACTCGTTAACCCAATTGCCCAACCGTGCACTCTTCCATGAGTTTTTACGTGTTAGTCTTCAGGAACGAGTGCGTGACAATGGTAACTTAGCTTTGCTCATGCTCGACATGGATGACTTTAAACGTGTCAATGACACCTTAGGGCATGATGTTGGTGATAAATTACTACAATCGGTGTCAGCTCGTTTAGAAGAATGTTTACGCCAAGGTGATTTAGTTGCCCGTCTGGGTGGTGATGAATTTGGCATTATTCTACCTGTAATTAGAAAATCTGATGATGCAGGACGCGTTGCTAACAAAGTATTGGAGTCCTTCAAAAAACCTCATCAACTCGGTAGTTACACCCTAACAGTTGGCGCAAGCATTGGCATTACAACCTTCCCTGAAGGCGGTAAGGACATTAAAGAGTTAGTTAAATCGGCAGATACCGCGATGTATCATGCGAAAGGTACCGGTCGAAACAATTTCCAATTCTTCTCCCGAGAAATGCAAGAACGAGTACTTGCAAAAGATACCCTTGAAAAAGAGTTAATTATTGCACTTGAAGAACGTCAATTTGAAAGCCATTACCAACCAAAAATCGCTTCAAATGGTGACTTAACTGGGTATGAAGCGCTAGTTCGCTGGCAGCACCCTACACGAGGAATGGTATTTCCTGGTGATTTTATCGAGCTTGTCGAAGAAACGGGGCTGGTGGTTGAATTGGGCAAACAAATGCTTGAAATGGCCTGCGCCCAAAATAAAAAGTGGATTGATGAAGGCATTGTCGCTGAAAATACGACAGTCGCGGTCAATGTATCAGTTAGACAACTCAGTGAAAAATCACTGGTAAAAACCATTCAAGACGTATTGGCTCAAACCAATCTACCGCCTGAGTGTTTAGAAGTGGAAATCACTGAATACACCATGATGAATGATGTCGAGCATGCGATTGTCGTGCTAACACAATTACGTGACTTAGGCGTAAAAATCGCGATTGATGATTTTGGTACGGGTTATAGCTCACTCACTTATTTATCAAAACTACCACTCAATACATTAAAAGTTGACCAATATTTTGTAAACGGTATTGGCGAAGATCCCGGTGATGAATCGATTGTAAAAGCCACAATCAATTTGGCCCACAGTTTAAATCTACAAGTGACCGCAGAAGGCGTTGAAACGGATGAACAACGTAAATTCCTCATTGCCAACAAAGTCAATTACTTACAAGGGTACTTTTTTTCGAGACCGCAGAGTTCAAGTAATTTAGAGCAATGGATAGTGGAACAAAACTTTTCTAATATTCCACAAACGCCGGTTATTTGATAGCAACAAAAAAAGGCGCTTAATACATTAAGCGCCTTATGAAAAACAATCAAACAGCGTTACGGATTCGTCAATAAAAACGCCACAAGTTCATCTAATTGCTTTTCAGTCGTCATACCGTTTTCTTTTGCAGCTTTTGGCACATTAGACAACAACACACGGTACTTATCATTAACAATTAAATCTGGCGTAAAACGTACTTTATCATCAGAGGCTTTATTCACCATGGCGCGCACTACATCAACAGTTGCTTCGTTATTCATTGTATCTTTAAACGTTTGAGCATCAACGCCTAAGGTACCAAACACATCACGTAATTGAGCATAATCACCAAGAAATTTTTCTTGCACAAAATGACTATCAAAAACCGTTGCCACAAACGCCTCTTCCACTCCTAACTTCTGCGCTGCCACAACCCCAAAGGTCATTGCTTTACCCCAGTCAGGTCGCTGTTGTGGCAAGAAAATCACATGTGAACGTTTAAACGCTACATCTTTAGCCAACGAGCCTTTTAGCGACTTAATTAATGGTTCAGTACGATAACAATGGCCACAATATAAAGAAAAGTGCTCGATGATTTGTGGACTCTTTGATGGTGTTTTACGCACCACTTCATAGTCTTTGCCCAATTGAAAACTAACAGCAGTCTCTTTAACCGTTTCTTCAGCAGACGGTGAACACGCAATGGTGCCAGCGAGCAACACCATTAAAGAGCTAGCTTTAACAACTTTTAATAACGACATAAATTTCTCGATTTTAATAAATTCCGTCAAATTCTAACCCACCAGCTACTATATAACCAGCGTAATAACAGCGCTAAGCGCGTTGATTTGGAAAGAAATTAACTAATCAGAGCAGCCACTTCAAAAAAATGCTGTATAGTAGCCAACAATTTCCAAAACCCACATTAATCTAACCAAAAGATAAGAGTTAAATCGATGATTATTAAGCCTAAAATTCGTGGTTTCATTTGTACGACCACTCACCCAAAGGGTTGTGAAGCTAACATTCTAAAGCAAATTGAATTCACTAAAGCGCAGCCAAAATTACAAGATGCCCCAAAAAACGTATTAGTCATTGGTTCATCAAGTGGTTACGGAATGCCTTCTCGCATCAGCGCTGCATTTGGCGGCGGTGCCAACACCATTGGTGTATTCTTTGAAAAAGAACCAACAGAGCGCAAGCCAGGCAGTGCCGGTTACTACAACGCAGCAACATTTGATAAAGCAGCGACAGAAGCAGGCTTATATGCCAAAAGCTTTAACGGCGATGCGTTTTCTCACGAAGCGAAAGCAAAAGTTATCGACGCCATTAAAGAAGATTTGGGCCAAATTGACCTGATCATCTACTCACTTGCCGCACCTGTACGTAAAATGCCAGAAACTGGCGATATCGTGCGTTCATGCCTAAAACCAATTGGTGATACTTACACGTCTACGGCGATTGATACCAACAAAGACACCATCATCGAAGCGTCAGTTGAACCAGCAACAGAGCAAGAAATCAAAGACACTATTACCGTTATGGGTGGTCAAGATTGGGAACTTTGGGTTAATACACTTCACGAGGCAGGTGTATTAAGTGATACGTGTAAAACTGTTGCCTACAGCTACATTGGTACTGAGTTAACATGGCCTATCTATTGGGACGGTGCACTTGGTAAGGCAAAAGAAGATTTAGATCGCGCAGCGACAGAACTTAACAACAAACTATCAGCAACGGGCGGCCAAGCAAACGTTGCTGTGCTAAAGAGTGTTGTAACACAAGCAAGTTCAGCCATTCCTGTAATGCCACTGTACATTGCAATGGCGTTTAAAATCATGAAAGAAAAAGGCATTCATGAAAGCTGTATGGATCAAGTATTCCGCTTATTTAGCACGCAATTATATAATGGCGGCAGCGAAGTAAACGTTGATGACAAAAACCGTTTCCGTCTTGATGACTGGGAATTACGTGACGACGTACAACAAGCTTGTCGTGACATTTGGCCACAAGTAACAACAGAAAACCTGTTTGATTTAACGGATTACGCTGGTTACAAAAAAGAGTTTTTACAACTCTTCGGCTTTGAAGTTGACGGCGTTGATTACGATGCTGATGTTGACACCCTTGTCGATTTTGACGTTAAAGCAATCTAAACCTGCTTAATCGTTCTTTAAAACCTCAATCGGTATGACTGGTTGAGGTTTTTTATTGTCATTTTTTCTTTACACACTACTTCACAACACGCCAACAAAATATTTCAACAATTGACTCCATAAATAGTGTTCACCACCGTAAAACTACGTTAGATTAGCTGCATCGAATTTATTACGGCGTAACGCCTATCTCAATTAGGAAAATCATTATGTTAGAGCAATTATCCCCTTTGCCTGCTGATCCAATTTTAGGGCTGCTAAAGGCCTATGGTGAAGACACCAACCCACAAAAAGTTGATTTGGGTGTCGGCGTTTTTAAAGACGACAATGGACACACTCCTATCTTAGATTGCGTAAAGACTGCCGAACGTCAACGCACCGACACTGAAACGTCTAAAATCTATATTGGGCCGACCGGTGAAGCGGCATTTAACGAATACATGACCCAATTAATTTTTGGCCAACACCAAGCCATTCTAGATAATCGAACGCGTACCATATCAACACCTGGTGGTACGGGTTCACTACGCGTTGCTGGTGAGTTTATTAAAGCCTGTAAACCTAATGCGAAAATTTGGTTATCAAACCCAACATGGGCAAATCACAATGGCCTTTTTAGTGCTGCTGGGTTAACCATCGAGTCTTATCCTTACTATAATTACGAATCAAAATCCCTCGATTTTGATGCCATGCTAACAACCCTCGCGGCAGTGCCAGCGGGTGATGTTGTATTACTCCACGCATGTTGCCACAACCCAAGCGGTATGGATCTATCAAAAGAGCAATGGCAACAAGTCACCCAACTTGCCAAACAAAACGGTTTTACACCGCTCATTGATATGGCCTATCAAGGTTTTGGTTTAGGATTAGACGAAGACGCCTACGGCCCTCGTCTTATGGCTCAAGAACTTGACGAATTATTACTATGTAGCTCTTGCTCAAAAAACTTTGGGCTCTACCGCGAGCGCATTGGTGGTTTTACACTGATTGCCAAGGATCCTGCAACCGCAGATGTAGCTCACTCAGTCGTACTTTCAGTTGTTCGTAGCATTTACTCAATGCCACCGGCACATGGTGCCGCGCTTGTAAGCACTATATTGTCTAATAGCGATTTAACGGCGCAATGGCACGATGAGCTTGCCATCATGCGTGAGCGCATTAGCAACAATCGTCATCTGTTAGTCGACGCACTAAAGGCAGCTGGCGTAGAGAGAGACTTTAGCTTTATTACCAAACAATCAGGCATGTTTTCGTTTTTAGGTATAACCCCTGAACAAGTTAGCACCTTAATCAATGATTACAGCATTTACATGGTTGATTCGAGCCGAATATCTATTGCCGGTATTAGTAAAGACAACGTCAAGTATCTTGCGCAATCTATCGCCAAGGTCATTGCGTAACACTGACAAAAGTTGATCTTTATCACACAAAAGACACTAAGTGAATTTAGTGTCTTTTTATACAGCCACCCCCAACAAGACATTTAACTTAAAACAAACAAAAACTTAACAAACGGAACTATCCGGAATTAAACTCTTGTTTAAATGTTCATTGCATTTTTCTTTCATATTTTTCCAGCAAAATCGAAATCCCCTACTACAGTTAGTGCTAACAAAATGCAATAACGTTACTGCTATCACAACGGTTACCTATCCGCGTAATACAGTCACAAATTTCAGAGAATTTAGACGTACTGATGAAATCTATTGATCCAATACATTCCCCTTAAAATCAAAACTGATCTGATGACAGTGTGCTTTGCGCTGTGATTAGGCTTTTTTACTTTAAATAAATGTATTCATTTTGTTAAAAATAGCGGCGCTATATCCATAGTCGTTGGAAATGCTTGAATTTATGGCGAGAATAAAATGTGAGCTACAAGGCGCGCGATTGATTTCCACATGGATGTGGACATTAGAGCAACGCAGGACGCACGTTGCCGAGTAATAGCTAGCTATTAGGATTGATCGCAACGCAGTAGATGGCATTTTAGGCCACTATAAAACAAGCATCTTCATTGATTATGGGTATATATGCGTTTCGTACTAAAAATAATAATAGACACCAGTAATCTAGAGAGATGATTATTCGCGTGTCTCACAAGGAAATTAATAATATGTCTAGCAAATTATTAAAAACCTCGTTAGCAATTCTCCCGCTAACGATTTCACTAAACATTGCCGCCAAAGGTAATGATCCACTAACCCAACAACAATGGCATTTAAAAAATAAAGGGCAAGCAGCATTCTCTGCGGCCGGTGGTGTCAAAGGCAGTGATCTAAATGTTCGAACAGCCCATAAAAAGGGCATTAAAGGCCAAGGCGTCAAAGTCACCGTAATCGATACAGGCGTAGAAATTGCCCATAAAGATTTAGCGGCTAATATCACGAGTGGCTCAAGAAACCTTGTTGATGGGACTAATGATCCCGTTGACGATAATGGACACGGCACAGCAGTAGCCGGAATAATTGCAGCGGTTGGTTATAACAACGAAGGTGTTCGTGGTATCGCCCCTAGCGCAAAAATTAATGGCTTCAACTTTTTAAGTGAACAAAGCTTAACCTCATACCTTGCCTCACATGGCGAGAGTGAAGGAACTAAAGATTCAAACGTGTTTAATCAAAGCTACGGTGGTGGAGATATATTCCCAAGAGCTTACGATCTCGAAAACGACTTAGAGTTAGCCATTATAGAATCGAGCATGAAACGCGTTAGCATGAATAATGACAGTGGCCGCGGTGCGGCATTCGTCAAATCTGCTGGTAATGGTTACAACTGGTTCCGTTATGGTGATTTTGCAATCTTGCCAGGTAACTATTTTAGCGCAAGTGATGATGGCGAGATCCGCAACGACGGCATGCCAATGGAAAATAGCAATGCCGAAATCTCAGATTCAAATTTCTGGAACATCGTTGTCAGTGCGTTTAACGCATCAGACAAACTCTCTAGTTACTCATCGGTTGGCTCTAACGTCTTTATGACGGCAACAGGCGGTGAATTTGGTGAAGATACTCCTGCCATGGTGACCATTGATTTAATGGGCTGTGATGCAGGATTTAATACCACCAATGAAGAAGCAACCAACAATCTTCATGGCGGAACCGATATTGATCCAACCTGTGACTACACAAGCGTCATGAATGGCACATCATCAGCAGCGCCAAGCATGTCAGGCGCAATTGCCATGGTGATGTCTGCCAACAAAAAGATTACAGCCCGTGACGCCAAACATATCTTGGCTAAAACAGCCTCTAAGGTTGATAAGAAAAACGCAGGTGTTGAATTACCATTCACCGATGCCGACGGCAATGAAGCAACTTATCAAGCAATCGACGGTTGGAAGAAAAACGGCGCAGGGTATAACTACCACATGTTCTACGGTTTAGGAAAACCTGATGTATCTAAAGCCGTTAGCATGGCCAAGCGTAAAGGTAAAAAGCAATACAAAAAGTTACCTAAGTTAAAAACAACGCCTTGGATGAACCGCAATACTCACCTTGAAATTCCTGATGCCAACACCACAGGTGCCACTTCGATGTACAACGCGAATGTCCATAATAAATTCGTCATTGAAGGTGTACAAGTCAAAGTCGATATTGACCATGCCCGCATGAGTGACTTATCAATTGAGTTAATTTCACCAGCAGGCACACGCAGCGTATTAATGACGCCAAAATCAGGGGCATTCCTTGGTCAAAACGCCATTGCGGTACCCATTACCAGCATGCGTGATCAGCTCATGTTATCGACTAACTTTTACGGCGAGAAAGCACGTGGTAACTGGCGCTTAAAAGTTGTTGATGTTGGCGGTGAAGGTGACGGAGAGTGGTTGCTATTTGATTTAGCCACTGGCGAGCAAACACCTATGTCACCAGATAATAACTCAGAGCCTGGCGCTTTAACCAATTGGTCAATTCGCTTCTTCGGTCATCAAGGAAAATAATTATGAAAAAAATTACATTATTAGCAGCTAGCGCACTTATGAGTGCCACCGTCATGGCCAGCGACCTACCGCAACTTAGCAACAGTGAATTGGCCACCACAAACGTGACGGTTGGCTCAGTAGAAATCAATGGTGTTAAGTTTAATAAAGTGGTGTCAAACAGTGCTTTAGTAAACAACACTATGATGTCTCAACGCTCTTTTCAACCGGGGCTTTATCAAGGTGATTTGTTACAGCGAAACAAAATAAGTGCCGTAGAACGAGTGAGCGGAAATTTATTGATTTCCACGTCAAATATGTCGAAGTTGCAAGCATTGGCTAAAGCTCACAACCTTGAGGTTCACTCTACGTATGGCAACATCGCTATATTAAAAGCGCCCTTGGGTAGTGAATTGTTATCAACAATGAGCGCATTACGTGCGGCTGATGCTCAAACAGGCACCGTTAAGCGAATTAACTTAGAACGCATTTCAAATACATTACGTCCTGAGTAATCATTACCTTCCACAGCAAAACGCATCATTTGATGCGTTTTTTTATGCAGTAAACATCAACTTCAATGCTATTCACATCACAAAATGGTAAACCGCTTATAAGAAAAAAGAGTGATTTATCACCAATTGAACCATCATTAATTGGCACATTTACAATAGAAAGGTATTATAAATAGATAAGCAGCTATCTCAAAGTAGTATCGTGAAGCCTGCAACCATCTAAATCTGATGCTAGCGACCCCAATAATGAATAACGTTGAACAAATGTTACTACCGTCTATCACGGTAAAAAATGGGGTATTAAAAGGATGTAATACCGTATTTAGTGAGCGTTTCGGCTATCAAGCCCAAATGCTTAGTGGTTATCAACTGAAAGATCTACTGACCTTTGATAGTGTAAACGCTCAAAGTTATTCAACGATTGAATGGCTAATGCAACATATTAATGAACCACAACACGGTTTATTAAAAAATCGCCACTACTACGAACTCCCTGTTGAAGTTGTATGCCAACGTTCAACGGTTGACGAATCGTGTTATGACGTATTTTTTAGAGTGCTCGAAGACAAATCCATTGATAGCGTGACAGGCCTACCTAATGGTTGGGCAATGAGCTGTCGCGCGAACCATTTACTCACGTTACCCCCCAAGAAAGCACCGCAACTAGCAGTGATTATTTTTAGAGTCGATAACTTTTCAACGCTAAACTTTCGCCAAGGTTATAACGTTGGTGATGAATACCTAGAAACCCTTGGTAAAAAACTCGTTGCCTTGTTTGGTGATGACTACCTCGTCGTGCGATTTTCCAATGCAAAGTTCGGCATCTTAGTAGAAGATCATCAACACGTATCAAAAGTTGATTTTGAAACGCTAGTAACCAATAAATGCCAAGCAATTTGTGACATGACCAAACACCCCATGCAACTTTCTGACAACGTGAACGTGCATAAAAGTTTCAGTGTTGGTGTCAGTGAACTTACCGCCAAATATTCTAGCTATTTTGCAATGGAAATTGCCACTGAAACAGCAATGCATCAAGCAGCAAAATTTAGTAATTCCAAGTTTATATTCGCCACCAGCGAATTAACCAACAAATTATTGATGCGTAAACTAATTATCGATGACTTTCCGCAAGCCATCGCCAAACAGCAGATAACACAACATTATCAGCCGCAATATTGCTTAGCCTCCAAAAAATTAATGGGACTCGAAGCGCTTTCACGCTGGCATCACAAAGAGCTGAGTCATATATCCCCTGCTTTTTTTGCGTCTATCGCAGAAGATATCGGACTCAATTTTGAATTTGACCTCTACGTATTACGACAAGTATGCCAACAGGTAAAAACATGGCTTGATGACGGATTTAATGTGCCACGTGTATCAGTCAATGTTTCATTCAAGTCTTTAGAAATGCCTGAATTTGTAAAGCGTGTAACACAAATTATCGACACCAGCGCCTGCCCTGCAAATTTAATTGAAATTGAAGTGACTGAAACCACTAGTATCAACAACATTAACAACCTTATTAACCATGTACGCCAAGTTAAAGCGCTAGGTATTCACATTGCTATAGATGACTTCGGTGTTGGCTACTCATCACTGAGTCTCATACGTCGGTTACACAATGTTATCGACAAACTTAAGTTAGACAAAAGCCTTATCGACAACCTTTGTCACGCACAAATTGACCAAGAGTTTATTCGACACATTATCGAACTCGGTAATGTTCTTGGGCTTGATGTACTCGCCGAGGGTATTGAACATCACGACCAACAGTCCTTATTGCAGCAATTAGGCTGTAAATTCGGTCAAGGTTATTTCTTTGAAAAACCACAGCCACCAGCACAGATTGTAAGCTACTTAGAGAATTACCAGCAACAAGTTGTGTTAAAACAATAGCAAATATCACCTTGGGCTCTTTCACCAGTACGAGCCCACGAACTTCCCTTTTAATCTGTTAGACAAGTATTACTTGTATCTCTATTTATTCTAGCGTTTAATAGACCGACTAATCAGTCAATTTAGGTTGAGTTATGACCACCACTTCGCAAAATGTTACTCCAATCGATAGCTCAATAGCGCTTTCACAATTACTAACAATCCAAAAACAAGCTTTTGTCAGTGCGCCGATGCCAAGTGCGCAGCAGCGCATTGAATTACTGAAACAGCTAAAATCTGCATTACTTGAGCACCAACAGGCCTTAATTGATGCGATGGCACAAGATTACGGTAAGCGTCCGACAAACGATTCATTGATTGGCGATATTCTGCCGTGTGTGATGAATATTAATTACACCATTAAGCGTTTAAAAAAGTGGATGAAACCTAGCCGACGTCACGCGGGCTTATTGTTATCGCCAGCGACTGTGCGTGTTGAATATCAGCCATTGGGCGTTGTCGGAATCATGGTGCCGTGGAACTTTCCTGTCATGTTATCTATTGGTCCACTTATTACCGCACTTGCCGCGGGAAATCGTGCAATGCTAAAGCTGTCTGAATTCACACCTCATACTAATCAAGCCATTATTGCGATGCTTGCTAGCGTATTTAGCAACGATCATGTCGCTGTTGTCGAGGGCGAAGCGGATGTAGCAGCCCAATTTTCGGCACTGGCGTTTGACCATTTAATTTTTACAGGCTCCACCACTGTTGGACGTCACGTGATGCGCGCCGCCGCAGAAAACCTAACGCCAGTAACCCTTGAACTTGGCGGGAAATCACCAGCAATTGTCGCGCCTGACATTCCTATAGCAACGGCTGTTGAACGGCTCATTTTTGGAAAATGCTTAAACGCAGGGCAAATTTGTATCGCCCCTGATTACGTTTTCTGCCCGCGAGGAAAAATTGATGAGTTTGTCACTGAATATAAGAAACAGTTTGTCGCCATGTATGGTAACAAGGAACACCGAGAAGATTACGGCAATATCATTAATGATGCCCAACACCAACGTTTGTTGTCATGGCTTGATGACGCACAACTAAAGGGCGCGACTATTACACCCGCGAACGACTTGGTTGTAGATAAATCGTCCCGCAATATGGCAACACAATTAGTCACTGACACCAATGACGATATGTTGTTAATGCAACAAGAGATTTTTGGTCCGATTTTACCGATATTACCCTATGACGAACTCGCCGACGTTGTTAATTATATTGCCAAGCGCCCTCACCCACTGGCGCTTTACATCATGAGTTTTGATAAATCAACCCAGCGTTATTTACTCGACAACACTCATTCTGGCGGTGTCTGTATCAATGATACCATTATGCATGTTGCCGCCGACGATGCGCCCTTTGGCGGCGTTGGAGAGTCAGGCATGGGACACTATCATGGCCGCGAAGGCTTCTTAACCTTTTCAAAAGCTAAAACGGTATTGTCACGGGGTAAACTCAACACAGGTAAACTTGTTTTTCCGCCGTATGGCACTTGGATTCAAAAACTGATGATCAAGATGTTTGTTCGCTAATGAGTAAAGTAACCAAACGTGATCTATTGCTGAGCAGCGCGTTAACGCTGTTTAGTGAACAAGGTATTCACAGCACCTCTACCGCGTCTATTGCCAAACATGCAGGCGTTGCTAATGGCACTTTATTTCATCATTTTGACAATAAACAATCTCTGGTATCTTCATTGTATATTACCAGTAAACAGCAACTAGCCAGCGCGTTAGTATTAAGTGATGATTTGTTGTCACAACCACTAAGACAACAAGTCGAGTCTTTGTGGCACTTTGCACTAGATTGGGCAATTTCACACCCCTGCCAACTAATTTTCTTTCAGCAAGTAGCGACAGAAAGTGCCCTGCCACAAACACAACGAATTGAAGCCATGAAAACGGAATTATCTATTTTGGAGTTGATGATTACGCTTGGCCAATCACAAGAGATTATTGTGAAATACCCGCTCGATTTATTGTTAGATCATTGCCAATCTCAGATGATCGCTAGCGGATTATTTTTTATTAATAATCAGTCATTAATAGCCAACAGTGATTATCGTGATAATGCCTTTAACTTGTTTTGGCGAGCCATTGCCATTGATGCGTAAATCAGTATTTAAGATCGGCGCTGTGATATGCATTGGCTTTGTCATTTCAGTCACCTTGGTTGCAATGACGCTCCCTAAAATTCAGCAAACATTATTGGTTAGTTACTTCACCGCGCTGAACCTAATCACAATGTTATTTACGTGGCAAGATAAATCAGCAGCCATAAAAGACATGCCGCGGATCAGTGAGTTACGATTCTATGTATTGGCGTTTTGTGGGGGCTGGCCGGGTGGTTATTTCATTCAACAAACCAGGCGTCACAAAACGCAAAAGCAGCCATTTAGAACAATTTATTGGGCATGTAGTTGGCTAAATATTATTGTTTGCCTCGTTTTACTAACGCTATACAACCCTGAATGGTGTGTGATTAATGAAAATTGGCTCATAGTGCTGCAAGCCAAATTTTGGCCATAAAAAAACCCGCCGTTTAACGAGCGGGTTTATCAGTAAATTTAATAACGCTTATTTAACTTTACTGAATAACAATGAACCGTTTGTGCCACCAAAACCAAATGAGTTACAAAGCACATGATTTAATTCTTTCTTACGTGCACCTTCAGTGACGTAATCTAAATCACAGCCTTCATCAGGATTATCTAAATTGATGGTTGGTGGCATAATTTGATCGCTTACCGCTAGCGCTGAGAAAATCGCTTCAACTGAACCCGCAGCACCTAATAGGTGACCAGTCATCGACTTAGTTGAGCTAACCGCTAGCTTGTATGCGTGATCACCAAATACTGATTTAACAGCCGCAGTTTCAGCTTTGTCACCTGCATGCGTCGACGTGCCGTGAGCATTAATGTAACCAATGTCTTCTGGTGCAACACCAGCATCGCTTAATGCATTAACCATTGCAGCAGCTGCGCCAGCGCCATCACTTGGTGGTGATGTCATGTGATGTGCGTCACCGCTCATACCAAAACCAGTTAACTCAGCATAAATTTTTGCACCACGTGCTTTAGCATGTTCGTATTCTTCTAATACCATCATGCCAGCGCCTTCACCCATCACAAAGCCATCGCGATCTTTATCCCAAGGGCGAGAAGCTTGTTGTGGGTTATCGTTATTCGTTGATAATGCTTTAGCTGCACCAAAACCGCCTAAGCCAAGTTCTGTCGTCGCTGCTTCTGCACCGCCAGCAACCATGACATCAGCGTCACCGTATGCAATCATACGAGCCGCATGGCCAACATTATGTACACCAGTCGTACATGCTGTTGTAATTGCAATGTTTGGACCTTGGAAGCCATAGCGAATTGATAAGTTACCGGCAATCATGTTGATGATAGTACCCGGCACGAAAAACGGAGAAATCTTACGCACGCCTGTTTTAGCCATTTGAGCATGGGTCGATTCGATTAATCCTAAACCGCCCATACCAGAGCCAATCGCAACACCGATGCGCGGTGCATTATCACTAGTAACTTCAATGCCACTATCTTCGATAGCTTGTACACCAGCAACCATGCCAAATTGGATGAATTTATCCATTCGACGCGCTTCTTTTTTAGGTAAGTAAGGTTCCATATCCAAATCTTTTACTTCACCCGCAAAGTGTGTGCTGTAGATACTTGTATCGAATGCTTTAATAATATCGATACCGCTTTTGCCTTGTAATACACTGTCCCAGCTTTCTGCAACAGTATTACCAACAGGAGAAACCATGCCCATACCTGTTACTACAATACGACGTTTTGTCATCTCAACCCTTCCAAATTTATTGAATTCTTGCTGCTATTTGCTTCAAACTATCTTTAAATGTATTAATTTGTAGCAAATAACACCGATCGTGTTTATTTCATTTAGCGCTAGATACAACAAAGGCGGCAAAAGCCGCCTTTTCAATGCAAAGGTTAAATTAACCTTGAGCGCTGTTTACGTAATCAATAGCAGCTTGAACTGTAGTGATTTTTTCAGCTTCTTCGTCTGGAATCTCAGTGTCGAATTCTTCTTCTAGAGCCATTACTAGCTCAACTGTGTCTAGTGAATCAGCACCTAGGTCATCAACAAATGATGCGCCGCTAACTACTTCTTCTTCTTTAACACCTAGTTGTTCAACAACAATTTTCTTTACGCGTTCTTCAATGCTCATGGCAATTTTTCCTGTTTTTACAGAGTCATAAAATATGGGGCTAGTTTAGAGGATTAACCAAACAAATCAATATCTGAAATGCTGGTCAAACCAGAATTTAACGGCATTATCGCCGAAATTTACCCCAATTTGTAAACAAATACTCAAAATTTATTATTCTAATGCGCTAAATCAATTTAGCCCATGTACATACCACCGTTTACATGCAACGTTTCACCGTTGATGTAAGCAGCCATGTCAGATGCTAAGAAAGCAACTGCGCCGGCAATTTCTTGTGGTTTCCCTAAACGATTTGCAGGTACTTTAGACAAGATAGTGTCTTTTTGCTCATCGTTTAATTCCTCAGTCATATCCGTTTGGATGAAACCAGGAGCAACAGTATTTACTGTAATGCCACGAGATGCAACTTCTTGTGCTAAAGATTTTGTAAAACCAAGTAAACCGGCTTTAGATGCACAGTAGTTTGCTTGGCCAGGGTTACCTGAAGAGCCAACGACAGAGCCGATATTAATGATACGGCCTTCGCGTTTTTTCATCATGTGACGTAAAACAGCTTTAGAAATCTTAAACACTGAATTTAGGTTAGTAGTGATGATGTCATCCCACTCTTCATCTTTCATACGCATCATTAGGTTGTCGCGCGTGATCCCAGCATTATTAACTAGAATATCAACGCCACCAAAATCAGACTTAATCGAGTCAAATAAGGCTGCAATAGAATCGCTATCAGTAACGTTTAATACTAACCCTTTACCGTGTTCACCTAAGTACTCGCTAATTTTACTTGCGCCATTTTCACTGGTTGCAGTGCCAATAACTGTTGCTCCGCCAGCAGCGAATACTTTAGCGATTTCTTTACCAATACCACGACTTGCGCCAGTTACTAAAACAACTTTTTCTGAAAAATTAAAGCTCATTGTTAACTCCGTTATTTATTTTTCTAAAGCACTAGTTAAGCTCGCAACATCTGTTGTTGCAACGCCGCTAACACTTTTATCAATACGTTTTGCAAGACCAGATAATACTTTGCCCGGACCCACTTCAATTTGTAATGACACATCATTTGCTGCAAAAAACTGTACTGTTTCAGACCAGCGAACAGGGCTAAACAGTTGACGTTTTAATGCTTCTTTTATCGCTACTGGGTCACTTTCAATGGCAACATCAACATTGTTGATCACTTTAAGCGTTGGCGATTTAACGTCAATAGTCTCTAATTGAGCGGCTAGTTTTTCTGCCGCTGGTGACATTAATGAACAATGTGATGGCACTGAAACTGCTAATGGTAATGCACGTTTTGCACCTGCTTCTTTACATAACGCAGAAGCTCGTTCAACCGCTTCTTTATGACCAGCAATAACAACTTGTCCTGGTGAATTAAAGTTCACAGGCGATACCACTTGTTCTTGCGCCGCATCTTCACAGGCTTTAGCAATGGCATCATCGTCTAATCCGATAATCGCTGCCATTGAACCAGTACCTTCAGGCACCGCTTCAAGCATGTATTGACCACGTAGTTCAACTAACTTAATTGCATCTTCAAATGCAATCGCGCCTGCACAGACCAATGCAGAATATTCACCAAGGCTGTGACCAGCTAAAAACTCAGGCTGTTTGCCATTTTGTTCATTCCACACACGCCAAATTGCAACACTTGCCGCTAATAATGCAGGCTGTGTGCGGTCTGTACGATTTAAATCTTCACTAGGACCATCTTGAACCAATGCCCATAAATCGTAACCTAATACGTTAGATGCTTGCGCAAATGTTTCTTGAACAATGGCGTGTTCGCTAGCGATATCGCTTAGCATGCCCAAAGTTTGTGAACCTTGACCGGGGAATACTATCGCCGTTTTTGACATGATAATTATCCTTTATTAAATTTTTATGAAAAATCAATAAACGCGCCTCAGCGCGTTTAGTATTAAATAGATTGACCGTAACTGTTAGAAGCGTACGAGCGCTGAGCCCCAAGAGAAACCAGCACCGAATGCTTCAAGTAGTAACATTTGTCCACGTTGGATTCGACCGTCACGCACCGCTTCATCGAGTGCAATTGGCACTGATGCAGCTGAGGTATTGCCGTGTTTAGCGAGTGTTAAAACAACTTGCTCCATTGGCATTGATAGTTTTTTAGCAGTGGCACTTATAATGCGGTAGTTTGCTTGATGCGGCACTAACCAATCAATATCTGATTTCTCAAGATTGTTAGCGGCTAGCGTTTCGCTCACGACATTACTAAGCTGAGTTACCGCGAACTTAAAGACTTCATTGCCTTTCATTTCAATGAAGCCTTCGATAGGATCTTCAGGATTTTTATGGCGAGGAACTGCTCGTGATTTTAATAAATCACCGTGTTTACCAGCGCTTCGAATATGCGTTGATAAAATACCCGGCTCTTCGCTTGCCGTTAATACAGCAGCACCTGCGCCATCGCCAAATAAGATAATGGTTGAGCGATCTTCCGGATGACATAAACGTGATAATACGTCAGCACCAATCACAAGAATGTTCTTAGCATTACCTGATTTAATATATTGGTCTGCCACACTCATTGAGAAAATAAAGCCAGAACATGCCGCAGCAACATCAAATGCAGGGATGGGTGCTTCAATACCTAGAAATTCTTGTAGCTGACAAGCAGCAGCAGGAAATGCATTTTCACCGCTAGTCGTGCCAAACACGATCATATCGATATCATTTGCTGTAATGCCAGCCATTTCGAGGGCTTTTTTCGAGGCTTCGTGAGCCATAGTGACCACTGATTCAGTCGTATCAGAAATACGGCGCTCGCTAATACCCGTGCGCGCAGTGATCCATTCGTCAGTTGTATCGACCATTTTTTCAAGATCGGCATTACTACGTACTTGTGTCGGCAGATAGCTACCGGTACCTAAAATTTTTGAATACATGATGAAAGCTCTTTTGAAGACAGTTGGAAGCTAGCAGATTTTTTCTAATAATATAGATTCTAAGCTGTCTTGAATTCTGTCAGGAACTTGCTGTTCAACTTCGGTAATTGCTTGTTTAATCGCATTTAAAAAGGCTTGTTGATCAGCGTTGCCGTGACTCTTGATTACTATACCGCGCAATCCTAGCAGACTTGCACCGTTGTACTGGTCGGGTTTCACCTTACAAAGTACATTTTTAAGAAAAGGTGTGGAGATAAACGACAAAAAGCGCATCAGTGGGCTAGATTTGGCTGCTTGCTTGAGATGTTCAAACAATAAGTTAGCAACACCTTCTGTTGTTTTTAAACTGATATTTCCAACGAAACCATCGCATACAATAACGTCGGTATTCCCTTCAAAGATTTGATGCCCTTCAATATAACCCACATAGTTTAATTGACAGGTTTCTTTCAACAACTCAGCGGTTTGTTTAACAACATCATTGCCTTTAATGGCTTCTTCACCAACATTGAGTAGCGAGATACGCGGCTTGTGAATATCATTTACTTTCTGTGCAACCACAGATCCCATGACTGCAAATTGCAACAAGGTATCTGAATCACAACTAACGTTCGCGCCTAAGTCCAACATATAAACAGGTTTGTTTTGTAATGTTGGTAAGGTTGAAATCAGTGCGGGTCTATCAATGCCCGGTAACGTCTTAAGCACCAATTTCGCCATTGCCATTAATACACCGGTGTTACCAGCGCTCACACAAGCTCCCGCTTTACCCTGTTGAACCATATCAATAGCTTTACGCATCGACGATTCACGACGATTTCGAATAGCAGTCAAAGGACGGTCATTCATGGTCACAATTTGCGAGCAATGTTCGATGTGTAAACGATTTAAATGAGGAAATTGCGCAGGAATATACTGCTTGATAGCGTTTTCGTCGCCGAAAATTGAAATAGATAGGAAAGGAAAACGTTCCAGTGCCTGCAGAGATGCAGGCACTGTCACTTGGGGACCGAAATCGCCCCCCATGGCATCTAACGCGAGGGTTAGATTACTCAAAATAATCGCCTATTATAGCTCGATTACTTTTTTGCCACGGTAGTAACCGTCAGCAGTGATGTGATGACGACGGTGAGTTTCACCAGTTGTCTCATCAACACTTAATTGAACGCCAGTTAATGCATCATGTGAACGACGCATGCCACGTCTTGAACGTGATTTCTTACTTTTTTGAACAGCCATGTTGGTCTCCTAAAAAAACCTTATTTCTTTAAATTTTGTAACACCGCGAACGGGTTGGGACGTTCTGCTTCACTTTCGTCAATATTGCCTAATGTAAAATCTTGTTCTTTCGAACAGTCTTCCACATCATGCATTGGAAAAAATGGAATTGAAACGATAAATTCATCTTCGATGAGTTCAACGATTGCAATATATCCATTTTCATCCATGTCGACAGCTTCATAGGCGTCGGGTATGTCATCCTCAGTTGACTTTGCAGTCAAAGGTGAATAACAGAATTCAACAGAGATTTTCTGTTTAAATTCATTCATACAACGCTGACAATTCAAGGAAACTTCGCCTTGCGCATGACCATTAATGATCACAGTGCCCAGTTCGTCAGTATCACAAGAAAACTGTACCTGTATATCGCTACAGAATCCGGCGGACGCATCCAACAATCTTGGCAAATCTGAACTCTCTATTCCACCGGAATAGGTTGATTTCATCTTAGCCGATCTGATTGGATCGAGCGTCATAGGTATCTTTACTAGTTGCATGGTCGCGCATCTTATAGATCCAACAGCCACTAGTCAAAGGAAAATCCCCAAAACTACTGGTTTTTTTTCATGGCATGATAGACTTAACGCATATTAAGCCTAAAACCATTAAAAACGGTTATAAAATCAACGACTATACTCTTATGAACAAGACCTTGAACCGACCGCTGATTCTAGCATCAACTTCACCATTTCGTCAGCAAATACTCCAAAAATTAATGCTATCTTTTGACTGCGCCAAACCGAATGTCGATGAATCACCATTACCAAATGAGACAGCACCCGCGCTAGTACAGCGTTTGGCGCTTGCCAAGGCCAAAGCTTGCGAGGATCAATTTAATGATCATTTGATCGTCGGTGGTGATCAAGTCGCTGTTATAAATGATGAAATAGTAGGCAAACCACATAATTTCGACAATGCATTTGCTCAACTGCGCCGAGCTAGCGGTCAAGTTATCACGTTTTATACTGGGCTGTGCTTATATAATAGTGGCACTAAGCAGCACCAAGTGGTGGTGGAGCCTTTTCATGTGCATTTTAGAGAACTGTCTGATGCCATGATCACGGGTTATATAAATACTGAAGAACCTTACAATTGTGCAGGCAGTTTCAAAAGTGAAGGATTAGGTATTGCACTATTTGAACGTCTTGAAGGCAAGGATCCAAATACCCTCATTGGTCTGCCATTGATTACTTTGTTAGATATGCTCAATAACGAAGGCATTAATGCGCTAGAACAACTCAATCAATAGATTTTGCTCTACACTTTAGCTTTATACCCGTTACCAATGAAAGTGCATGATTTCAGCAAGATGAGAAGCGTGCCAAATACTAGGCATAAGATGTGTTGTTAAGTCATTCTTAACCAATATCTTGTAACGACGTAGTTGGTCGCTTATCGCCTTGTCCGTAGGAAGCTCGGGTAGAAAACGACTACTGCGTTATGATTCATAATCAGGGAATGACCATTAATTACAAATCATGCCTTGTATTCGAATTCTACCCGGGCTCTGAAACAAGCATCTTCAATGGTAACGGGTATACAATAAATGGATGTTACTCATGCTACAAATCTCCACGACTCACTATAAACACCCTGAATCTAAATTATTTGAAAATAATCATCAATTTAAAGCATTCCCTGCACAAGCTGATAGCACAATAGATTTTAACTCTGCACAATTCTTTGCGCTGGGTTTACTAAACGTAGAAACATTAATCGACAATTGTACAGACGAAATTCTCCTCGCCTACCCACCATCGGAATGGCTTGCAGAATCAGAATACGTTGCATATAAAAACATAAACGGTAAATGGCAACTCGACGAAGCGAATAATGAAGATTGGACCTTTGAGTTTGAAGAAGAGCAAGCGCGCTTTGATGCTCTAAAATCTTTTCACGTACAACACGGTTTCCTGCAATATCATCCAGATAAAGCACCGGGAGATTCATCAAAATCATCATTAGTGATGGTTGGCGGCCAACCAATGCTTGGTTGCAACTGGGATGCTTATATCTGGGAAGATGAAAAACAATTAGACACGCTGATGGACGCGATGGACGAAGATGTCGACAACGAACAAGCGCAAGAACTATTAAAACGTAGCATTGTCATGAATATCGATGGCGATATTTATCATTACGTTGCGCAGATTAGTTGCATGAATTACGTCGAAAGCAGTGCTGACTTATTTTATTTCTACAATCCACAAAAGAAACGGATTGTGATGGGTGTAGATTTTTCATAAAAATCACCAATAAAAAGGCGACATCACTGTCGCCTTTTTATTGTAATGATTCATTGGCTAGCTTTATATATAGCTCAGTAACTCATTCGCTTCGTCAACAACAGCCAAAGGCTTAGCTGTCAACAAGCGCGCTTTATCATGCGCACCATAACTCACACCAACAGATCGAACACCTGCATTATTAGCCATGGTTAAATCTAGTACTGAATCTCCAACCATTACGATTTGAGACTTATCAACACCTTGTCGGTTAACAATTTCATCAATCATTTGTGGATGTGGCTTAGATTCAGCTTCATCTGCGGTCATGGTGTCACAAAAGAAATGCCCTAATCCTGTTTGCTCAATTAAACGATCTAATCCAACACGAGATTTACCTGTCGCCACGGCAATCTTGATATTGCGTTCTCTTAACGATTCAAACACATCAACGATACCGTTAAATAAGGGGCTTGGATTTTTATCGAGCGCTAAATAGGCTTCTTTATAAAATTGCGCCATGTCATCAACTTGCCGTTGAGTCAATTCGCCAAAAAGTTGTTTTAACGCCGGTGCCAAACTCAAACCAATGATATCTTTAACCGCTTGTTCAGACGGCACATTTAGCCCTTCTCGCTCGGCAGCACATTGCATAGAATCAACAATCTTCATTACTGAATCCATCACGGTGCCGTCCCAGTCAAAAATAACCAGCTTCAATTCTTTATTAATTGCCATCAATTATGTCTTTCTTAACGCAGTGACAGTATTCTTAAGGGCATCATCAAATGGTGCTTCAAAAAACATCGTTTTTTCTTCATTAGGATGGAAAAAACGTACACTTGCCGAATGCAAGAATAAACGATTTAAGCCATGAGCTTTCATTGTCTTATCAAACGCCTTATCACCGTATTTGTCATCACCTGCAATTGGGTGGCCCGCATGTAGCGTATGAACGCGAATTTGATGCGTACGTCCAGTCACCGGGCTTGCTTGAACCAATGTACAATCTTCAAAACGTTGAACAATTTTGAACTTGGTATAGCTGTCTTTACCTTCTGGGTTTACACGAACAATACGCTCACCAGATGCAACCGTATTCTTAAGAAGCGGCGCATTAACCGCTTTATCTTCCTTACTCCACTGCCCTTTGACTAAGGCAAGGTAGTTTTTCTCGACGGTCTTCTCACGCAATTGCTCATGTAAAGCACGCAATGTACTACGACGCTTAGCAATTAAAATACAACCTGAGGTATCGCGATCAAGACGATGAACAAGCTCTAATGATTTTGCATCTGGGCGCAATGCTCGTAAGCCTTCAATCAAACCAAATTTTAAGCCACTACCACCATGAACAGCGATGCCAGATGGCTTGTTCATCACGATAAGGTATTTGTCTTCAAAGATAATATGGTTTTCAAGCGAGGCTACTTTATCAAGTTTCGCATTGGGTAGCTCTTTCTCTTCATCCATACGAATAGGAGGAATACGCACAATATCACCGTCATTTAGACGATAAACAGGTTTAATACGTTTCTTATTTACACGCACTTCGCCTTTACGCAAAATGCGATAAACGCGGCTTTTAGGTACACCTTTTAAAAAGGTAACTAAGAAATTGTCGATGCGCTGGCCAGCATGATTGTCATCAATAGTGACAAACTGCACTTTTGCCGCGACTTGTTGTGGTTTTTCATTCATGGCGCGCATTGTACATCAATCAATGAATAGACACCGCAACAAAATAGACTTTTAACGGCCTTTATCACCGAATTCGTGATGGCCTTAAAATCCATCGCCACTGAACCTGTTACTTTATTCGAAAGTATTGGTAGCGATTGAACCCAATAAGTGTGATAATCGGGTGTTCTTGTAGGTTTATTTTGATATTTTCTTAATTAATGCATACGAACGCTGAACATATACGCTAATAATAGCGTTAAGAAACAACAAGCTAAAATATTGTTTGCACAAATAACAATCTTGAAAGCACTGTGGCGTGAATACCGACAAGAATACACAAAATAGTTTTTGCGATGACATCAATGACAAATGATGACTCGCCTTTAATAGTAAAACCGTTGCTAAAATAGTCAGCCCGTAGGTTTTTACCGGCAAATAATGAATCGTCGAGATGACGTGTCCATTATCAAATAGACAGAATTTGAGCCAAATGCTCAACATCGTAAATGGCCAATTGCCGTTTACAATGGATAAATAAAAAACGACGCTTAGCCGCTTGCCTGCACTAATGGCAAGCAGGAATTATTTAGCTCATCTAGTAACTACTAGATTTTGAAGATAATAAACTGTAGACAATGTTACTAAAAACGGTAACCACAGTTATTTTATTAGCTAAATCAAGCACGTAAAAATTAGTCTTACGTTTAAAATGCGCCTTAGCCCAATCGCGAGATTGTACATAAAGGCTCCGGACAGCCACAACTTGATTGTTTGGTAACTCACAATGGATGAGCTTCCAAATGAGAAGAATGTTAATTAATGCAACTCAGTCAGAAGAGTTGCGCGTCGCCTTAGTCGACGGACAAAATCTGTATGATCTAGATATCGAAAGTCCAGGTCACGAACAAACCAAAGCCAATATCTACAAGGGTAAAATTACTCGCGTAGAACCTAGTCTAGAAGCAGCATTTGTAGATTATGGTGTTGATCGTCATGGTTTCCTACCACTGAAAGAAATCTCTCGCGATTACTTCCCTGAAGGTTATTCTTTTAAAGGGCGTCCAAGCATTAAAGACGTTATCAAAGAAGGCCAAGAAGTTATTGTACAAATTGATAAAGAAGAGCGTGGCAACAAAGGTGCTGCACTAACGACTTTCATCAGTTTAGCCGGTGGTTATTTGGTATTAATGCCAAACAACCCACGTGCAGGCGGTATTTCTCGTCGCATCGAAGGCGAAGAACGTACACAACTTAAAACAGCATTATCTGCGCTGACTATGCCAAAAGGCATGGGTGTTATCGTACGTACTGCGGGTGTTGGTAAAGCATCAGAAGAATTACAATACGATTTAGATATCCTAGAAAATCACTGGCGTTCAATTAAAGGTGCTGCTGACTCTCGTCCTGCTCCGTTTTTAATTCACCAAGAAAGTAACGTTATTGTTCGTGCAATGCGTGATTACTTGCGTCGTGATATCGGTGAAATCTTAATCGACCACCCTCGCGTCTACGAAAGTGCACGTGAGCATATCAGCGTTGTACGCCCTGATTACTTAAACCGTATCAAACATTACACGGGTGAAGTGCCGTTATTTACTCACTACCAAATTGAAACGCAAATTGAATCTGCGTTCCAACGTGAAGTGCGTTTACCATCTGGCGGTTCAATCGTCATTGACCCAACAGAAGCATTAACGTCAATCGATATTAACTCAGCACGTGCTACCAAAGGCGGCGATATCGAAGAAACAGCCTTTAATACTAATCTAGAAGCATCTGTAGAAATTGCTCGTCAATTACGTTTACGTGACTTAGGTGGTTTAGTCGTTATCGATTACATCGATATGAACTCAACAAAACATCAACGTGATGTTGAAAACAAATTACGTGACGCACTAAAAGTTGATCGCGCCAAAATCCAAGTGGGCCGTATTTCTCGCTTTGGTTTAATGGAAATGTCTCGCCAACGTATTCGCCCAAGTCTAGGCGAATCAAGTGCACACGTCTGTCCTCGTTGTACAGGCCAAGGCACTATTCGTGGCACCGAGTCTCTAGCACTTTCAATCTTGCGTTTAATGGAAGAAGAAGCCATTAAAGACTCAACGTCACAAATTGAAGCGCAAGTACCTGTAAACGTTGCTGCTTACCTGCTTAATGAAAAACGTAAAGCAATTCGCGTCATCGAAACTCGTCACAATGTTGATGTCGTTATCGTACCAAACGTTAATCTTGAAACGCCGCATTACGAAGTGATTCGTCATCGCAATGACGACACAGTAACCGCTGCAACTTACGATCTAGTGAAGGATGGTGATAACGAAGAGCAATACGAGTCTCGTTTATTAAAATCAAGCATTAGCAAGAATGAACCTGTACTTAAAGGTATCTCAGCGCCTGCGAACGTAACTGCTCCAGAGCCAAAAGCACCTGAAGTAAAAGAAACGCCAGCACCGCAAAAGCCAAGCCCGAAAGCAAGTGTTAAAAAAGAAGAAGAAAAACCGTCTTTATTCTCGCGTATTCTTAAGACGATTAAAGGGTTATTCATTGCTGAAGAAGAAGTTCAGAAAGTTGAAGAAAAACCACAGCGTCCACGCAATCGCAACCGTAATCGCAACCGTAACCGCAACCGTAATTCGAATCAAAACAAGCACAGTAATGATGAGAATGACAACCGCAATAAGCGCGATGACAATCGTAATAAACGCGATGAGAACCGTAGCGAAAATGGCGACAATAAAGAGCGTAACGACAACCGTCGTAACAAACAGCGTAAACCACGTAACAACAACGCTAAGACGCAAGAGAACAACACAAATACTGATGCACCAGCTGCTGAAGAAAAAGTTGCTCAACGTCGTCAACGTCGTAACAACATGCGCAAGAAAGTTCGTACTGGTGCCGCTGTAGAGCAGCAAGAAGAAACAGTAACAAACGAAACGACTCCTGAAACACAAGCGCCTAAGACTCGAGCTCCAAAAGCTGAAAAGCCAGTGAAGGAAGAGTCACAACAAGCGCCAGTCGTTGAAGAAGCACAATCTGTTGCACCAGCACAAGAGACTAAGGCTCAAGAAGAAGAGACAGGCGAACGTCGTCGTAACCGTCGTTCACCACGTCACCTTCGTTCTTCTGGTCAACGTCGCAACCGTCAAGAACGTACGTCAGACGATGCCGTTGAAGCTCGCTACCCAATCAAAACTAACGAAGAGCTAGCTCAAGAGTTAGAACAAGAGAAGGCACAGTCAGAGCAACCAGCCATCGTTGTAGAAGCAAGTGTTGAGACTGTCTCTTATACACATCTGACGC
>OJBM01000119.1_pt1 | contig 40145 bp, 36 predicted proteins | sample 1591061 | NCBI WGS metagenome assembly OJBM01 (sample SAMN05416872, study PRJEB24817) | seawater metagenome | isolation source: Sea water | place: Canada:Atlantic | collected 2013-11
GCACGAGGTCAGGGCAAAGAAGCTGACCTAGGTTATCAAATTCTGTAAGACGATTGATTGATGTGCGAGCTAAAGCTTCAGAGAGTTCCATAAAAAATCCAGTACTAACGATATGTTAGTACTGGATTCTGACGCCTCAGGCGGATCGGTCAACCGATCATTTTATTTCTTAACTGATCGGCATTACGCGAAAGCGGCCTTTTTATTAGAACAAGAAGCATTAAAGCCCTTTAGTCATGAACTCAATAGTCGACTTAAGCTCGTCTTCGCTACAGTTCATACATGTTCCTTTAGCTGGCATCACGCCTGTTTTACCTGTGAAGCCTTTCCAAGCATGGTTAAACATTACATCCATACCTTGTGCCACTCGAGGAGCCCAAGCGTCTTTATCACCTTTTTTAGGTGCACCGCCAGCACCAGTGCCGTGACAACCAAAACATGTTGTTTGATAGATATCCGCACCAGTACGAGGTCCCGCAGGAACAACTGGGGCTGCCGGTTGAGCACCCGCTAAATAAACATTGCCCACTGGCGCAATGCGTTTGTTCACGGCGTCATCAGATAAATCTGAAGCATTAACGCTTAATGACAATGTAAGTGCGACACCTAGTGCCAACATTACTTTAGATACACCTGCATTCATGTGTAGAAACCCCTGACTAATAATATTGATTTATTTTTGCGATATTATAAACGGTTCTGTTCAGATGAAAACACTAATATCAGTTAGTTTTATTGATTTACACCATATAAAGTATGAATACTGTCGACTTTTGCATCAGTTAACATATTTTTTTAATTTTTTTATAGACGAGCAATCATTAAATCCTTAATATATGCACCCGCACTAGGGAATGCGCCCATAGCTCAGCTGGATAGAGCGTACCCCTCCGGAGGGTGAGGCCAGGAGTTCGAATCTTCTTGGGCGCGCCATATTTCTTCGGTTAGTGCAGCGGTAAACAGTGGTGACTATAGCTCAGTTGGTAGAGCCCCGGATTGTGATTCCGGTTGTCGTGGGTTCGAGCCCCATTAGTCACCCCATCTTTTTGCTTCGAACTTCCTTATGCCACTGGCATAACGGTTTCTTGCAAATCACTATGTTCACGCATAGTACATTAGAAGTCGGTGATTAGCGCAGCCTGGTAGCGCATCTGGTTTGGGACCAGAGGGTCAGAGGTTCGAATCCTCTATCACCGACCACTTCTTCTCTTAATGCAAGCTACACTCAATTACTTTATTCACATTAAAAAATTCGTTATTTTAGCAATCAAGTAATCAACTCATTACTTTTTCTGACGTCCTTGTCAGCAATATATCAACTTTCAAATACTATTTAATCTTCTACTTCAACGATTTCATGGGTATGGGTAATTTCAACACCTTTTTCTAACATCAAGGCCACTGAACAGTATTTCTCTGCCGATAATGAAACAGCTCGTTCAAGATGTTTTTCTTTGATTCCTTTACCTGTAGCAATAAAATGCAGGTTAATTGACGTGAAATATCTAGGCGCTTCATCGCGACGTACCGATGTTAATTCAACTTTAACGCCACTGACGTTTTGTTTAGCTTTCTTCAAGATACTAACGACATCTACCGAGCTACAACCGCCCACTGACATCAGTACCATTTCCATTGGGCTAGGCGCTTTTGAATCACTGCCATTGGCATCCATAATAATTTGATGACCAGACTCTGATTCACCAAGGAATGTTTCTTTTTCTACCCAACTTACTGTTGCTTTCATTGTTATTATTCCTATATTGTTTAGTTCGAATTCGGATGATTTTTAATCAATAAATTACTAGTCAAATCTTGATTGGTTGTTTATACTATTTGGCCAACTTTAAAACTAAGGAGAGAAATATGATACGCCGTCAAAAACGTTTGTTTTATGTCGCTTCATTAGTTTTAATTTCTGGTTTAGCAACCAGTTCATTTGTGGAGCAAGATACGTTATTGCAATCTTGTTATCAACAGCCAACTTGTGAAGTGATTGCAAAAACGCTTAATTGGGGTGATTGGCTCGCAGGCAGTTCATCTGCTCAATTCCACTTTATCGATTTATTAGAATTGATTTCTTCATTTTAATAAAGTGCAAGTAATTCACCAACCTTAGTGCGTTTCCCTGCCTTTTGACTGATTGTTCGCTTAACCTTTATCTCTTTCAAATTCGCTTGTTTGTATAGATGTCTCGTTAAATCTAAATCATGATTACTGATAACAACTGGGATCCCAGCGTTACTGGAGTGCTCAGCAAGATTTGCAAGATCTTCTTGATCCTTTAATTTAAAACCCTGCCCTGAATAGCTCGTGAAACTTGCAGTAGGTGATAGTGGCGCATAAGGAGGATCACAGTAAATAACATCGCCTGATTTAGCTTGTTTGAACGTTTCTCGAAAGCACACATTAGTAAACGTAGCTTTTTGCGCTTTTTCGGCAAAAAACCATAACTCTTTTTCGGGAAAATATGGCTTTTTGTAGCGTCCAAAAGGCACGTTATAACCACCTTTTAGGTTATAGCGACACAATCCATTGTAGCCGTGTCTATTCATATATAAAAAATAGATAGCACGCTCAAAGATATCTGACGATGCATTAAATTTAGCTCTAATATCGTAATAACGATCTTTATCATTATATTTAGGTGCAAAAAACTCGCTAACCGCTTTGATGTAATCGTCAGCGTTAGTCTGTAGCAATTTATAGAGATTAATTAGATCGGCATTTACATCATTAAGTAAATACTCTTCAAAATCTGAATTAAGAAACACTGAACCAGCACCGACAAAAGGCTCTATTAACCGGTCACTCGACGGTAACACACGGTTAATGTCTTCAATCAGTCCATATTTACCGCCAGCCCATTTTAAAAATGCTCGGTTCTTAGTTATTGTCATTATCGTTATTTTCTAATTGTCGTGTAGTTACGTTTATTTCTTCTCGAATGGACTGAAAAGATTTTGCCCAAGGTGACATTTTTTCAAATGTTGGTAAGTTATTATCAACATAATTATTTGCTTCAACGCTCGTTGAAAAATCACCATAAAGTAACACATACCATGGCTTACTATCTCTAATAGTTTGATAAACTTTTAGTTTTTCATCAGTTGCACTAAAACTACTCTTTACGCTTTCAAGACTTTCAAACTGGCTAAAACCACCAAGCATCAACGAATATCTGCCGACTTCGATTTTCAATAACTTTTGCTCGTCATGCAAATAAGTCACCGTAGATTGGGTTTGTGGCGTCGCATCGTTCTGCTCAGTATTCACGATTTTAGATTTAACACTAGGCTCAACTATTGATGCTTTCGCTTTTATAGCTGATGTATCATCAACCGCTTCAATCTTCGTAGGCCGCTCAATAGTAGAGGAACTTTCTTCTGTTTTTTGTAACTCGGTAACAGGTTCAAGTAATTGCTGTGAGTCTGACGGCAATTGTGCCTCGGAGTCGATCAATACTTTATCATCCCGATTCAAAGGTAACTCTTCATTCAATTCAATCGGTTTCTTCTGATTAGTTGCATCAAACTGAACTTGTGGTATTTCAACTGGTTCAATAACAGGTTCACTCGTTCTTAAATAGAATGCCACTGCAGTTGCAGCGATGGCCAAGAACGTTATCATCGCTCCCAAGAATAAAAAGACTTTAAATTTAGCCTTTTTATTATTAGGAAGCTGAGCATAGATTAATTGCTTAGGTATTAAATATTCTAATGGCACTTTATTAACAAATTGCTGAATTTTTTGATCAGACCAGTCAGCATGAACACTCATCATAAAATCAGTGGCTTGTTGTTTAGTTAATGTAGGTACTAAAAACTCAGCAACGCGACTATCAGACTTGTTTTTTAATCCATGATGTAATGGCTTAGCCCACTTAGTATCACCAATGAGTAATACGTTAAATGTAAGGTTAGATTGATTAACACGGGAAAATTCGTGAATAGCTTGCCACAATGCACTCAAACCTTGATTAGCAATAAACTCAGCATTATCGATGACAACTAGCACTGACTGATGGTGGTGCTCGATAGCTCGATATACAGCTTTTGCAATTGGCTGATTGAGATCCGTTAATTCATCAGTAACTAACTCACAAATCAATTGTTGTTTTAACTGTTCAGGTTCTATGGTTGATTTTAGTGACATGCTAATCACTAAACTCGCTGAAAGGCTATCTTGAAGTCGATTAGCAATATGAGACTTTCCAACCCCTGATATTCCGTGGAGGAATGTCATTTTGTTGCTATCTTTACACGCTAATGCAATTCTTGAAATCAGTTGCTCTTGCACATTAAGCACTACGTCCATACTTCCCTGACGATTAATTCTTTCATCAACCATCAACAACTTATCCTTGAGCTAGTGGTTTTCGATAGCATCTGAAAGCGTGCTATTATCAATTCCTGAAACAACGTCAGCGTGACCAATGCCTTGAGGCAATATAAAGCGAAGTTTTCCTGCTAGAACTTTTTTATCGACTGCCATATGTTCCATGAACTGCTCAGTAGTCATATCAATTGGCTTAACAATCGGTAAGTCATAACTCGAAAATATTTTTTTAATACTATCAAATTCGCTCGGTGTTATTCGCTTCATTGCCATCGCAGTTTTTGCAGCAATTACAGTGCCTGCAGCTACGGCTTCACCATGCAACCATTGACCATAGCCTTGTTCTGATTCAATGGCATGTCCAAAAGTATGTCCAAGATTGAGTAATGCTCGAACACCATGTTCTTTTTCATCTTGTGCGACGACATCAGCTTTTATTGCACAGCAACGCTCAATCATCTGAATCAAGTGTTGTGAAGATAGCGACCGTATCTCAGTGCGATGCTTGATGAGCCACTGATAGAATTCATTATCCCAAATGATGCCGTATTTGATGACCTCAGCCATGCCAGCAGCAAATTCTCGCTGCGGCAACGTAGCCAAACAATCAATATCAATCACAACGGCTTGAGGCTGATAAAAAGCACCAATCATGTTCTTACCAAGTGGATGATTAACAGCTGTTTTACCACCGACACTCGAATCAACCTGTGATAGCACCGTTGTAGGGATCTGAATAAACTCGACACCTCGTTGATAGCACGATGCAGCAAAGCCTGCCATATCACCGATAACGCCACCACCTAAAGCAATAATACTCGTATCTCGTCCATGCTTTTTAGATAAAAGTTGATCGAAAATGATGTTGAGTGTTTCTAAGTTCTTATAGGATTCACCGTCTGGTAATGTCACCACATCAACATTTTTACCAGCGGACTCTAGCGACTGTAAAACTTGCTCAAGATACAAGGGAGCGACAACCGTGTTCGTCACAACCATGACTTGCGTTCCAGTCACATGTTGAGACATTAATTGGCTATCGCTTAAGAGATTCTGCCCAATATAAATAGGATAACTTCGATCACCAAGTTGTACATTGAGCAGTTTCATCTAATTAAAAGCCTAATTTGTCGATAATTTCTTTGGCAACTAATTTCGCACTTTGCTCATCAGTTTTAACAGTTAGATCAGCAATTTCTTCGTATAAAGGATTACGCAATTGTGCTAAATCTTCTAATACTTGGCGTGGGTTTTCCGAGCGCAATAACGGACGACGCTTGTCACGTTGAGTTCGCGCGACTTGCTTGTCGATAGTTGTTTCTAAATAGACGACTAATCCGCGAGCAGATAGTTTATTACGGACATCTTTTGAAATGATTGAACCGCCGCCTGTGGCCAAGACAATACCCTGTTGTTCAGTTAAGTCGCTAATTACGTCAGCTTCACGCTTACGGAATCCGTCTTCACCTTCAACATCAAATACCCAAGCAATCTCAGCTCCTGTACGACGTTCAATTTCAGCATCTGAATCAACAAACTCTAGATGTAATTGCTGCGCAATTTGTCGTCCAATCGTACTTTTACCAGCGCCCATAGGGCCTACAATATATATATTTCGTTTTTCAGCCATTATCACTACATTCAATTAAATCAAGCCTAAGTAGGTTATTACCTACCACTGTTGCCTACCTGCGAGTTTCGATATTTAGCACACTAAACAGTTTTATTATTTATTTTAACCGTTAGATTTACCATTGCTCGCGATCTTTTATAGGCAAATTTAGCCGTGCATTATCTCAATAACAAGGTAAAAAAGGCAAGCGTTAAGGGGCAGTTTCTTTGGAAGGGTTATCACGATTTTCTAATAGTTATAAAAAAAGGTGTCTAATTATGCAAAAATTAGACACTACCCCGCTCAAATGAACGAGGTAGAAGGTAGTCAAACGCTACTGTGCTTCAGTGATTATTCTTGGTGTCACAAAAATAAGTAGTTCACGGCGTTCTGTAAAGTCTTTAGACGTTCTGAACATCCAACCTAATAAAGGAAGGTCTCCTAATACTGGTACCTTACTTACACCATAGATCAATTGTTGTTGATAAATACCACCTAACACTATCGTTTCGCCATTGCTCACTAACACTTGGGTACCAATGCGTTGCGTATTAATTGCAACTGCCTCACCGATTGCTGTTTTTACCGTGTCGCCACGTGTATCCTGAGTAATGTTAAGGTCTAAAATAACTCTATCATCAGGTGTAATATGCGGCGTTACTTTTAAAGACAACACCGCTGGCTTAAAGGTAACTGTTGTAGCACCACTTGATGCAGCTGATACGTAAGGAATTTCAGTACCTTGTTCAATAAAGGCTGGGCTTTGATTAGCAGTTGTAATACTTGGTCTTGCAATGATTTCGCCTTTATTTTCTCGCTCTAGCGCGGACAACTCTAAATCTAGAATTGTCCCATCCGCTAATTTAGACACCTGAAACGCGATTGTGCCGGCAGAGTCGGCAATGGGTAGATTAACATTAAGTCTGTCATTAAGCGCTGGAACCACGCCTCCAGCAGCGGTATTCGCGCCATTTAACGATCCAGATGTTGCGCCGTCACTTAATGTATCAGTCACGCCCCATTTAATACCGAACTCTTCATTGATATTGTCTGTCACTGTAACAATGCGAGCCTCAATGACCACTTGTTTAACCGGAACATCAAGAATATCAACCAAACGACGAACATCATCTAGTTTTTTCGCTGTATCCTGAATTAAAAGCGTATTCGTTCTTTCATCAACAGCGACACTGCCTCGTTCAGACAGAATTTTAGAGTCGCCGCCATCTAATAGCGTGGCTATCTCTTTCGCTTTCGCATAATTAATCTGCAAAAACTCGGTATACAATGGTACTAACTTTTCAACTTCTTGATTTGATTTTAATTCCGTTGCTTCACGTGTTGCTAACTCCTCAGCAGGCGCAACTAATAAGATATTCCCTTCAATTCTCTTGCCTAGACCTTTGAATTTCAAGATCATGTCCAACGCTTGGTCCCATGGCACATTTTCCAATCGTAATGTGATATCACCTGTTACGCTATCACCAGTCACAAGATTAAAATTATTATAATCGGCAATGATTTGAAGCGCTGTTCTTACAGCTACTTTTTGAAAGTTTAACGAGAATTTTTTGCCCGTATAAACAACTTTCTTTTGTTCTTTTTCGACAAATGTTTCTTTTGTTGGCTCAAATACTGACAGAATGAAATCATTTCCTATTTGTGATTCTTCATATTCAAAGTCTTTATGGGTTTGAACCAGAATTAGTACACCATCTTCTTCGCGAAAAGTTTCAAAACTTCTAACAGGCGTCGCAAAGTCCAATACATCCATGGTGTAAAGATTGTCTTCTGAAATTCCGGTACCTTTTAATCGTACTTCAATACGATTACCGTTTTGTGTAACCATGCTAGTTACGGATTGATCTTTTAAGCGTACGATCAATTGACCACGTTCTTTTGAATCCAATTTAAAATCTAGCGATTGCACTGAATTTATACGAAGTTTTGATAAAGCTTCATTTGGTAAACTTACTGGCGCTACTTCTTTTTTCATTTCTTCAGTAGGCGCTTCAATTGTTTTATCCAACGTCAATGAATAGGTTTTTCCATTGGCCTCTACATTGTGAGATACAGAATTAGATAACGAAATTAAAATTTGCAAGCGGTCGCTATCTGGAAACGCTTTAATCCCATTAATACCTAAAGCATTATCGGGCATCAAATCGAGTTCTAACTCATTGTTAACTTGGCCAAAATCAAGAAATATTTGATCTGGTTGCGCAACAAATTGCACATCATTAGCTTTAATTGATGTATCAAATATAAAGTCAATTTTTACTTGTTTAGCAGATAATTCACTGTACTGGATGTCAACCAAGTCCTTAGCCGACGCTAAGCCTGGTAACACCATTAATAAAAATAAACCGCGTCTTAACATTTGGTTAATGCTCACCATTATTCTCCTTGGCGACGGTGGTAAAAAACGATAACAAGTTCAAGATTAACTATCGCTATGTAATGATAATGAGTTTTGGCGCTCAACCCAACAACCTGAGCCGTCTGGTACTATTTCTGTAATTTCAATTTGCTGTTCACTTACTTGCATTATTTTACCGTGAAATAGACCAATATAATTGCCCTTTTTCACTTTATAAACTTCACCACCATTAGTTTGAATCAAAGCCCAAAGTTCTTCTGACGTACCTAGAGTACCACGCATCACTAAGTTATCTAACGCATTAGCTTCTAGCAGAGACTTACGACGATTTACGTCAGGCTGCAAACAATCTCTTCCTTTACTTATAACGTCCAATGTCAGTTCCTGCTGAGGCGCTTCAAATGGGCTGCGATTAAAACCAGCACTATATTCAAAATGTTGATAAGTCAGCGGCTCTGGAAGCGGCTCAATAGAGATGCCTTTGGATTGTTTAACTTTGGCGACAAAGTTTCTAGTATCTTGCATTGAGGTCTCACAACCTTGAATGGCTAACAATAATATCAAGAGTCCAGTTAATCTAAACATTATTTCCCCTTATAGCGGTATGTTTTAGCCACAATGTGAAAAGCCAACTGCCCACTCGCCGCTTTTTTAATGGAAAATTCATGCAAACTTACAATTCGTGGAAGTTTAGCAACGTCACTGACAAACTTTCCAAATTGATGATAGTCACCTGACACATCAATAAAAAGAGGTAATTCTGTATAGAACTCTTGTTCAACTTCGTTGCCCCATTTAATGGTAGAAATTCTAAGTCCAGAAGACGTTGCAATAAATGTAATATCATCAAGCATTCCTGGCGTTTCATGCGTTGCTGGTAGTTTCTTAAGCATTTCAGCCAATTGAACTTCCAATTCCAGCATTTGTTCTTGATATGCTTCAAGGTTATACGCTAATCGATATTTAGACTCGTAGTCGTAACGCAATTTCTCATCTTGCTCTGCACCATTTGATAAACTATCTAGTTGGCCACTTAAAACAACGAAATAAGCGAGTACAAGTGTCATCACGAATACCACAAGGTAGGCGATACCTTTTACTATAGGTGGCCACGAACCAGAATATTTAAGATCTAAGTCGACTGATTGTAATTCAGATAAATCTAATTTCATTACTTAGCCCCTTGATCAACATTTAAATTTACATCGACACGTAGTGAAAATTTATTTAACTGACGAAGACTACCTTCTTGCAAGTCAATTTGTTTCACTAAGGGGTCCTTATACCATTGAGAATTCTCAAAGTTACGCAGCAAATTAGCTAGGTGATTATTAGACTCCGTTAAGCCCTCAATCCACAGCGTGTTACCTTTTCTTTCTACTTGCTCAAGGTAAACTCCTGGAACCATTAGTTTCGCCAAAGAATCTAATAAATGCGTTGAAAGACTACGAGCATTTTGCAAACGTTCAATAAGATCCATTCGCTTTTTTAAGTCAGATTTAGTCTTGCGTAACTCTCTAATTTCCGAAATCTGACCATTTATAATCGCTATTTCATCTTTTAAATAAGCGTTTTTTTGAGACTGAAGCGCTAGTTCATTATCAAGCAACACGGATATAGCAATGGTAAAAAATACGCCGACTAGGAATGCAAACGCTGCAAACATATTGAATTCATGCTGCCGCTTAAGCTTCGCTTCTTCTCGCCATGGCAGTAAATTAATATTAGCCATTATTTAAAATTCCTTAACGCCAAGCCAGTTGCCATCATATATTGAGCTCCTTCTCTATTTAACGCATCAAAGTCGATGGATTTACGAACTTCACAGTGCAAAAATGGTTGCGCTAAGACACATGAAATACTAATTTCTTCACTGATGGCAACGTCAATACCTTCAATATTGGTACAACCACCTGAAAGGATAATCTTCGATACTTGATTATTATCATTTGCACTACTGTACATTTGAATCATACGCTTAATTTGTTGTGCTAACGCCGTTTGAAAAGGAGCAAGAACTTCAAACACATAATTGCGCGGTAACTCACCGCTTAACTTAGCTTGCTCCGCTTCGTAATTATCCATCCCATAATAAGCAACTATTGACTGAGTATATTGCTCTCCACCAAAAGCTTGTTCTTTTATAAACACTGTTTTCCCGTCTTTTACGACAGCAATTGTAAGCATGGCTGCGCCAACATCAATTAACGCAACCGCTTGCTCTTTTTCAGTATCTGACACTTGATGTTCAATCAATTCAAACGTCCGGCCTAATGCATAACCCTCAACATCGATGACCTTAGCTTGCAACTTGCCAATTTCAAGCGCTTGCGATCTCGCCTGAACCAATTCCGAACGTGCAGCGACAAGCAAAACATCAACCTTTTCGTTATTTACAGCGTTCTCACCTAATATCTCAAAATCAAGACTGACTTCATCTAACGGGTATGGAATTAAATTTTCTGCTTCAATCTCAATTTGTGATTCTAATTCTTCGTCATTTCTAACGGCGTTCATATAAATCGTTTTGATAATAACGCCTGAGCCTGACACTGCGGCAGCTGCATGATCAGCACCGGACTTAGAAAATTTCTTTTTGACTTTCTTAATTACCTCACCAACACCTTGTAGATCAGTGATTGCATTATCTACAACAAAGCCTCTAGAGATCGGAAAATGGGCAACATTTTCAACCTTATAACCATTGTTGGATTTATTTAGCAGCACAGCCTTTACGGAACTCGATCCGATATCTACACCGATCATCTTTGTTGTTTTAGGTTTTAAAAGTCCCGAAAGCATAGAAAGTGCGCCGTTTATAATTATTAATGAATTAAGATTAGTTATAGCAACAAACAGTACAAATATATAGTTTTTGGTTAATCAAACATTAACTTATCTACAATATACTTATTATATTTTACTCATTTGCTAGTGATTAGCTAACTATTAATGCAATTTAGTTTTATAATATTGTCTGAATTGTGCCCAGCTCATAGATGAATAACATAACAATGCTAAAATTTTTAAAATGGACGTTAATAACCGGTCTAATCGGCGGCTTACTTGGGATCATATCCTTAGTCGGACTTTATATGTACCTTTCACCTGATTTACCTGACGCTACAAAGCTCAAGGAATTTAAGTTACAGACGCCATTAAAAGTTTTTTCGCAAGACGGAAAACTCATCTCTCAATACGGTGAGAAAAAACGTATTCCTCTGACCTTTGACGAGGTGCCATTGCAAATGAGGCAAGCATTTCTAGCAATTGAAGACTCTCGCTTTTACCAACATCCTGGTATCGATCCTATTGGCATTGTTCGTGCGGCAATTAATCTCGCTGTAACGGGTAAAAAAGGCCAAGGCGCAAGTACAATTACGCAACAGGTTGCTCGAAATTATTTTTTAACGCGTGAAAAAACTTACATACGTAAGATTCGCGAAGTATTTTTAGCATGGAATATCGAACAAGAATTATCAAAGGACGAAATACTACTCGCTTATCTAAACAAGATCCCGCTAGGACATCGTTCATTTGGTGTTGGGGCAGCAGCACAAGTCTATTATGGAAAATCAGTTGATGAACTCACATTAGCTCAAATGGCGGTGATTGCAGGGTTACCGAAAGCGCCATCAACATTAAACCCAATTCGCTCCCCATCGCGTGCTAAAGCACGACGTAATTTAGTACTCAAGCGAATGCACGATTTAAAATACATTGATAACGCCGAGTATGAAGCAGCAAAGAATGCGCCAATTACTGGCAAGCGCCATGGTGCAAAAATTGAGTTATATGCACCTTATTTAGGTGAAATGGTAAGAGCTCACATGGTGGAAACCTATGGCAGAGAAACCGCTTATTCAAATGGTTTTAATGTTTATACAACCGTACCTTCAGAATTACAATTGGCAGCTCAAAACGCCGTTGCAACTAATATACTTAACTATGACTTACGTCACGGATACCGTGGTCCAGAGCAGCAATTTGATTTAGAAAAAGTCCTTGATGTTGCAAAAAATGAATCTTCAGAATCAATTGATATTGACCCCAACTCCATTATCGCTAAGCTCCTGTCGAAAACCCGTGATGTACGCATTTTACAACCTGCAGTAGTCAAAACTGTCAATGAACAAGTATTTGAAGCGGTGTTAAAAAACGGAGAGTCAATAATTATTGAGTGGGACCAAATGAAGTGGGCACGTGCGTTTGTCGATGACAACAATCAAGGAGCAGCGCCGCAAGCTGCAATTGATATTGTTGCTCTTGGTGATCTTATTCGTGTATTCAAAAAACAAGACAAATGGCACTTATCTCAAGTGCCTGAAGTGAGTAGCTCATTAGTTTCACTTGATCCTTACGATGGAGCTATGCGCTCTATCATCGGTGGGTTTGATTTTAATAAGAGTCAATTTAATCGTGTGACTCAAGCTAAACGTCAAATCGGCTCAAATATAAAACCATTCTTATATTCTTTTGCAATGGACAAAGGCTTTACGCTAGCTAGCATTATCAATGATGTGCCGATTACGCAGTGGGATCGCTCTCAAGGCGCAGCGTGGCGACCTAAAAACTCACCACCGATCTATAATGGACCTACTCGTCTTCGCCTAGGCTTGTCTCAATCAAAAAATGTCATGTCAGTAAAACTGATTCAAAAGCTCGGTATTCGTAACAGTATTAATCATATGACAAAGTTTGGTTTTCAAAAAGATGACCTGCCGATTGGTGAATCACTCGCACTTGGTTCAGCATCAGTGACACCTCTAGAGGCAGCAACAGCCTATGCGACTTTTGCCAATGGTGGTTTCTTAATATCACCATACTTTATTGAACGCATTACCGACTCTACACAGGGAGTTGTTGAAATTGCTAATCCACCTATAGCCTGTCAAGCCTGTGAGCAAGCCCCTGAAATTGTCATCGACAATTTTTCACCTTTAGAAAGTATCGAGCTATCACAGCAATGTATGATGGATAAATCTAAACTTGCCCCTCGTGTAATCAGTGCTCAGAATGCATTCTTAGTGACAGAAATGCTAAAAAGCGTTATCACAGGTGGTGGTAATTGGTCCAAAAAAACTGGCTGGTCTGGTACGGGTTGGCGTATTGCAAACACGATAAAACGTAAGGACATTGGCGGAAAAACAGGAACTACCAATGATTCTAAAGATGCTTGGTTTTCGGGCATTAGCCCATATTTTGTGACCAGCACTTGGATCGGTTTTGATAATCCTTCTCGCGCGCTTGGCCGCACAAGAACCAATAAAAACCTTGATAAGAGCCAAGTAAAAGGTGCAGAATCAGGCGCTAAAAGTGCTATGCCTACTTGGATAGAGTTTATGCACTTTGCACTTAAAGATTACCCACAACAGCGTAAGACAGTGCCAGCAAATATCAAAACAGTACGTATTGATATTGCTACTGGATTACTCACAACAAAGACGGATCATACCTCTCGGTTTGAATACTTTATTGCTGGCACAGAACCAACAACCTTTGTCGATGTAGAACAATCAACAACCGCTACCACAGTAGATTCAGTTGATGATCAGTTTGAAGACGATATCTTCTAAGCATCAATTAACACACAAAAAAGGCGCTTTTCAGCGCCTTTTTTATTGCATAATATTCCTATTAAAGAAAATTACTGGATTTGAAATTCCATGGCAATTTCATCACAGGCTTCTTTCTTCGGACAACCTTCACAGTCTTTGATTACCTTCTCTGGCAATAGTTCTTTTTCAAGCTCTGTAAAGCCATGCTTAGCAAAAAAGTCTGGCACACGCGTTAACACAATCACTCGTTCTAACTCTAGCTCTTGAGCGCGTAAAAGCATGTGATCAATCAATGCGCGACCTTGCCCAGCACCTTGATGTTCAGGATTAATACCAACGGAGCGAATTTCAGCCAATCCTGTACCATAAATATATAATGACGCACAGCCGACAATCTCATCTTCGTTAACCGCAACAGAAAAGTCTAAAATACTGTTCAACACATCAAAGCGAGAGCGCGGTAATGTTTCACCGGCATCAGACCAATAATTAACAATTTTCGTTATATCATCGACGTCTGATAATTTAGCGTGGCGCACATTAAGTAGCTCAGCTTTGTGAGCATTAATGCGAAGTTGCATCGTGCCCATTGCATTCTGTACTTGTCCTTCCGTTGTGCTGCCAACAACTTCAGCAGCCACAGGCTCTTGTTTAACATCAATACGCTGTTCTTCAAGTGCTGACATGACGCTTGTTAATGATGTTCCGCCAAGTACTTCACGTTTCGCCAAACAAGCATCAATAGTTAGATGCTGATAAACATCAGATTCAATCACGCTAGAAAATTCTTTAAGCTGCTCTAACGTAAAGTCTTCAAGTGCCACCTGACGAGAAATCGCTGAAACAACAACTTCACCTACGATATGGTGCGCTTCCCTAAATGGAATGTCTTTTGATACTAGATAATCAGCTAACTCTGTAGCATTAGCGTAACCTTGCTGGGCAGCAGCTAACATACGTGGCTTGTTAGTTTTTAATCCATCAAGCACCATCGCCATCATTTCTAAACAATCACCCCAGTTATCTAATGCATCAAAAAGCCCTTCTTTGTCTTCTTGCATATCTTTGTTATAAGCAAGTGGCAGTGCTTTAAGCGTCATCATAATGCCACTTAACGAACCAAATACGCGGCCAGTTTTTCCGCGAATAAGCTCTAATGCATCTGGGTTTTTCTTTTGAGGCATTAGAGACGAACCAGAAGTCACGTTATCCGCTAATTCAATAAAGCCCGCCTCACCTGAATTATAAAAAATAAGATCTTCAGCCATACGTGATAGATGCATCATCGACATGCTGGCGTCAGCCAATAATTCAACAACATGATCGCGATCCGATACCGCATCAAGACTATTTTGTGTTGCTTGTTTAAAGCCTAAATCTCTCGCCAATGCATGACGGTCAATAGGATAAGCGGTACCAGCCAACGCTCCTGAGCCTAACGGACATCTGTCCAATCGTTCAGTCGTATCGCGCATACGGCTCAAATCACGATCAAACATTTCAACATAAGCCAAACACCAATGGCCAAAACTAATAGGTTGAGCACGTTGTAAATGTGTATAGCCTGGCATCACGGTCGATTGTTCACGCTGCGCAACATCGAGTAGTGCTTGTTGCAAACGAACAATTAACTCGCAAAGCTCTGCTGATTGTTCTTTACACCACAATTTTAAATCAGTAGCGACTTGGTCATTACGGCTACGTCCCGTATGAAGCTTTTTACCTAGATCACCTACTTTTTCAATCAACTTTGATTCTACAAAACTATGTATATCTTCAGCATCACTTTGCAAAATTTGCTGCGGATCGGCAGCCACTTCTTCGGCTAATTCATTGAGCGCACTCTCTAACGACTTTTGCTCTTGGGAGCTTAATACGTTAACTTGCTCTAATGCACGAGACCAACTGATTGAACCGATAATATCTTGCTTGGCCAATCGGTAATCAAACCTCAGTGAATCATTAAATTTTTTAAATCTATCATCTGCTGCTTCGGTGAATCTGCCACCCCATAATGCCGCCATGACTATTCCTCTTAAATTGCTAACTATTTGCTAATTAATTTTTTACTCACCAAGAAGTGTTATTAACACCGCATTTTGAGCATGCATTCTATTTTCAGCCTGACGCAATACTAACGATTGCTTCCCGTCAAAGACTTCTTGTGTAACTTCTTGGTCAATATGTGCTGGTTGGCAATGCATGAAATATCCGATATTCAATTCGTTCATCATTGCCTGATTCACTTGATAAGGTGCGAACTTTCCTTTGATGTCGTCATAACTAATATCGTCACCCATCGAGATCCACGTATCAGTATAGATAGCATCTGCATTTTTTGCCGCTTGAGGATCCATACTTAAGGTTAAGCTGCCACCATGAGCCTGTGCGATCGCTTGTGCTTCAAGCACGACTTGACCATCGGGGAAACAGCCTTGTGGGCAAACAACCACCATATCACTACCGCAAACAGCCGCAGCAAACATCAATGAATGAGTTACATTATTGCCATCACCAATATAAGCGACTTTCACTTTACTCAAATCGTCAAACTTTTCCGCGATACTCAAAAAATCAGCCAGTCCCTGACAAGGGTGATACATGTCGCTAAGCGAATTCACCACAGGTACGCTGCCAGCCTGTGCTAATTCTTCGCAGGTTTGATGACTAAAGGTTCGTGCAACAATCCCGTCTGCCCAACATGAAATATTTTTAGCAAAATCGCTAACAGATTCACGTTTACCTAAGGCGCCGTTGTTCTGATCAAGATAGACACTGTGGCCACCTAATTTCGCGATACCAATATCAAACGTGACACGAGTACGCAGACTTTGCTTTTCATACAAAGTCACAATACTTTTGCCTGCCAATGCTTGACTGAATTGTTGTGGATTAGCCTTAACATTCTTGGCTAATGTAATGAGGGACAAAAATTGTTCCTGTGATAAATCTTTAATACTTAGAAAGTGTTCCAATTTCTTCATGGTTAGTACCAAATCCTATTTTTGTTCGGGTTTAATCAAAGTGCCGCACGTTTTACCTGCCGCAAACGCCATTAAATCTTGTGGCTGCTGCCAACTAGCGATGACAATTGAATCCTGTAGAGCCTTTGCCGTGTTAAATGCCGTATTTACTTTCACCTTCATACCGCCAACAATCACACCTTGAGTAATTAATTGTTCGGCATATTTAGGTGACAACTCATCAATAAGGTCTTTATTACCGTCCAATACGCCAGGCACATCAGACAACAAAATTAATTTTCCGCCAATTAACTGAGCAATAACTTGCGCCGCTTGATCAGCGTTTACGTTAAGTAAATTTCCTTGTCCATCATCAGCTATCGAACCAATCAACGGTGTATAGCCTTGCGATAGTAACGAATTTAGTAATGCAGGCTCACCAACACCACATCGACCGACTTGGCCTAGCCTTTCATCAACATACTCTGTACTTACTAAACCACCGTCACACAAGCTAAGGCCAACCGCGTTAACGTCATGTTGTTTAGCAGTCGCAACAAGTAACTTGTTCGCAGCGCCAGCAAGCGCACCTGCTACAATATTTATTTGCGATTTAGGTGTGACTCTTAGGCCATCCAGTTTTTCATTTGTAAAACCCATCGCCTCTATCCAATCATCAACAAGACAACCACCACCATGTACAAGAACAACGGCAATATCTTGCTTCACAAGTGCAGAAATAGTTTGAAATAGATGCGCTTTCTCATCAACTGAGTCGAGTAATGCGCCGCCAACTTTAATGACTAATGGTTGCATGATGAGCTATGCCTCTAATCCAAAGTGAATTTCGATGCACTGTAAACCTTGTCCCGCAGCGCCTTTTAATAAGTTATCGATCGCACTAGCGATGACAATATGGCCACTGGCTGCATCATATTTCCAGGCGATATCACAATAAGGTGTATTAGCAACATCATCGATTTTCGGCCACACATCACCACGTAAACGCACATGACTAGAATCACGATAACAATCGAATGCGTTGGTAATATCTTGTTGTGTTACCCCCACTTTTAGCTTGGCGGTAATCGTCGCCAAAATTCCACGTTTGAAGTTTCCTAAATGCGGCGTGAAGATAACTTGAGCGCCTAACTGTGTGGCAATTTCAGGTTGATGGCGATGACCTAAAACGCCATAAGGCGTTAAACTCACTTCACAAAAACTATTAGTCATTGACGCTTTTCGACCAGCACCTGTGACACCACTGACGGCATTAATGACTGGCCACTGTTTTTCATCAAGAAAGCGTGCTGCTTGCAACGGTTTTAATGCTAACAATGACGCTGTTGGATAACAGCCAGGCACGGCAATCAATTTAGATGACTGAATTTGCTCACTTGACCATTCTGCAAGACCATATTCTGCTTGCTCAAGTAGCTGAGGGTGTTGATGTTCAAAACCATAATACTGACTAATATACTTGCCGTCTTTAAATCGAAACGCACCCGATAAATCAAAAACACTTAGCCCTGCTGCTAAAAGTTGCGGTGCAACGTCATGGCTAACCTCATGACTTGTAGCTAATACTACCGCCTGATTATTTGCATAAATATCAGAAAATGATTTCTCAGTTAACGGTATTAGCGTTGCTGAGACTTCATGAACCAAATGAGGATAAAGCTCATTAATATTCTTTCCCTTGTCCAGGCTGTTTTCAGAGACATAAATACCTGTGAGATTTAGTTGGTCATGCTGTTCTATCAGTTGGCACATTTGTGCACCTGTATAACCACTAGCACCAATAATTGCTATATTAATCATATTAATAGATTCACTTTATATTTGATTATAAATTTAATTTAGACGGAGGAGTCAGTAGAAAAGACCGACGACATAAACAAAGCTGCTTATCGTCGTCGGTTAAGGGTATACTTCATTTGAGAGATATATTGGTTCATTGCCAGTGTTTCATCATTAATCAAGGCAATATTGCCAACACATTCAGTATAACCAAGCAAAATAATTATGCAACTTTAATGCATAATTATTTTACAGGAAGTTCTAGTGACTCAACACATTCTTATTATTGGCAGTGGCTGGCTAGGTTTGCCATTGGCAAAAAGTCTCAATCAACAAGGCCACCACGTCACCGCGACAACAACAAGCATTGACAAAGTGATCGCAGGCGATGTCAATGTTATTCATCTTGATACGCAAGATCCTAAAAGTATATCAACGCTTAATATGCATTTTGATGCGATGATTATTACAATCCCGCCGAAGCGCAGCTTAGGGCATGATTATTTAGCAGAGTTAACACAACTTCATCAGTTGGCAATTTCGTTAGCGATTCCTCACGTTTTATTTACTAGCTCAACCTCTGTTTGGGGGAATAACAAAAATATCATTATTGAGAGTTCTCCAATGCAGCCAACAACAGAATCGGCAAAAGCCATGGTTGCTTTTGAACAATTAATTCATGATGCCCCAGAGTACTTGGCAACCACCATTAAGCTGTCAGGGCTTATCGGCTGTGATCGCCATCCTGGAAAGTTTTTGGCAGGAAAAACAGGCGTTGCAAATCCAGGCGCCTCAGTAAATTTAGTCGTTAAAGAAGATGTTATTGGAATAATTAGCGCGGTAATTCAACAGGGTATATGGCAACAATCTTTAATTGCTTGTGCGCCGTCTCATCCGTCACGCCACAAATTTTACACCGCCGCAGCAACACATTTAGGGTTAACAGCGCCAACATTTATATCTGAGACACTGATAAATAAAACAATAGATGCAACGTACACATCGCAGCTATTGAAATATCAATATCAACATCCTGATTTATTGCAGTGGATGGCCAATCAAGAATAGTGGATTGAGCGCGCTTTCTTCATCAAGTTGCACCATCATTAGTGGTGACTGTTTTGCTACCGATGATGGGATATCTAATGTAAAACCATTATCGGTTCGTAGCAGCTTGACTGATTGACAACGTGCGCCTTGATAACGCCCTGCACAAATCACAGCCAAGCGTAAACACATCAACATTTCTTGTGCACTGTTAAAATCACAACACCCTTGCTCAGATAACAAATATTGCGCAATATCGCCTTTAAAATTCCCGACTAAAGCGATTAGTAATAATGTTTGCTGCTTGCTAAACCCTGCAAGCGGCATATTAGATAATAAATATCGTGCATGCAGTGGCGCTTCAATATACTCAACGCTTACGCCCAACTCATGAATCAAACCAGCATAGTTCAGCATAGGCATGACTGAGCCATCAACAGAAATATCATTAGCAAACTGTGCAGCTAACTGAGCAACATGTTGTCCTTGCAGTGTATTCAATTGGAAGCGCTGAATGATTGACATGCAAGTCTTTAAACAAATATCGTCACTTAACGATTCTTGAGATAATTGATGAATAACCCCTTCACGCAACGCACCACCAGAGGCTAACATTGATTTAATGGCGAGCTCTTCAAAAAGCGCAATCAAAATACAGAGGCCACTAACAAATACCACTCTTCGTTCTGCTTTTAATCCATCAAGTAACAATCTATCCTGATCCACACATGCGATACATTGCGCCTGCAATTGATAAAGCTTATCTAACGTAATTTCTTCATTGAGTCCTTGAGCGACTAAGACTTCCTGCACAGCCTGAACAGAGCCAGACGCTCCTAAGGTTAATTGCCATTGATGAGCAAGATAATCATGTTTCACAGGCAACAATGTTTCTTTAGCTGCTGCGACGGCCGCTGAAAAATTATCTTGAGATAATAGATTGTCACCAAAATAACGTTCTAACCACGTAACGCATCCCATATTAAGACTGTTAAGCACAATAGGGGTTACGCCGCTGCCTAAAATTAATTCAGTACTGGCACCGCCAATATCAATAATCAGTCGCTTGCCGCTGCCATTACTAGTCACCGCCATGCCATGATAAATAAGCGCCGCTTCTTCTTCACCACTGATAATATTTATTGGCGTACCAAGCAGTTTATTTCCTTGTTCACAAAACTTTTCAGCATTCGTTGCTAAGCGTAGTGTTGCAGTCGCAACAACTTTGACATTATCAATATTTAGTTGCGACAGATGTTCACCAAACCATGCTAAGCATTGCCAACCACGCTCCATTGCTTCATGGCTTAATACGTTGTTTTCATTCAGTCCTGACGCAAGTCGCACTTTGCGTTTTACCTTTGAAATTACACGTGGAGCACCGGCGACATTATCAACAACCATCATGTGGAAGCTATTTGATCCCAAGTCGATTACGGCGTAAGTATTGTTTAAAGCAGACAAGGAGAATCCTTCTTCTTAGTTATTTTCATATTTCTTTTAACGAAAAGGGCCGTAAAACGACCCTTTTTATTTTCAATGTAACAGCTTAGCGGTGACGATTTCTGTCGTTGCTATGTTGTCTTTTCGGCCCGTTATGACGTTTGTTAAAGCCTTTATTACCTTCATCGCGTGGCTTGCGAGGAATACGCTTTGGCGGTGCGATATCAGTCAATAAAGCTTCTTTCTCATAGTTACTCACTGGAATTTGATGAGAAATATATTCTTCGATGGCAGGAAGGTTCAACGCAAACTGCTCACAGGCAAAGCTAATTGAATGTCCAGTAGCGCCAGCACGACCCGTACGACCAATACGATGGACATAATCTTGCGCGTCATCAGGTAAATCAAAATTAAATACGTAAGTTACATCAGAAATATGTAAACCACGTGCGGCAACATCAGTGGCTACTAAAATATCGATATCGCCTTTGGTAAACTGCTCTAAGATTTTCAAACGTTTCTTTTGTGGCACATCACCCGTTAATAAGCCCGCACGATGACCATCAGCGACTAAATAACCCCAAACTTCTTCGCATTTGTGTTTCATGTTAGCAAATACAATGGCTTTATCTGGCCATTCTTCTTCAAGCAGCGTTAACAATAATGGAATTTTATCGTCATTGGCTGGATAAAATATTTCTTCTTGAACATTCGTAGAGGTTTTTTGCGTCGGTTCAATTTCTATGTGCTCTGGCTCATTCATGTTGTCATACGCTAATTCGCGTACTTTAAATGAGAGCGTCGCAGAGAACAGCATATTTAAGCGCTCTGTTGCCGGCGGCATACGTCTAAATATGTAACGAATATCTTTAATGAAACCCAAATCAAACATACGATCAGCTTCATCTAATACGGCCGCTTGCACGCTACGTAAGTCGATATGGCCTTGCTTCATAAAATCAATTAAGCGACCAGTGGTTGCAATAACAATATCAGCGCCTTTTTCAAGATCACTAATTTGTTTTTCATAACCATCACCACCATAAACTAATGCTAGTTTTAATCCGGTTTGTTCAGCAAGCGGTTTCGCATCATTATAAATTTGAATGGCTAACTCGCGTGTTGGTGCCATAATCAATGAACGAACCTGGTTTGCCTTACGCTCATGTTCAATAGGATTTTTAAGTAAGTGATTAAATGTAGCAACTAAGAAAGCGAGAGTTTTACCTGTACCTGTTTGCGCCTGGCCAGCAATGTCTTTATTGGACATTAAAATTGGTAATGATTTAGCTTGAATAGGTGTACATTGCGTGTAACCGACGCTATCTAAGGCGGTTTTTAACGATGGCACGAGATCAAACTGTGCGAACGTCGTTTCTGTTAAGTGAGTATTTTTCATGTCGCTAGCATATCAGGTCTTCTCACAAAAAAACGCCTCGATTGCAAAAAAATAGCAATAGGGGTTGAACTCTCAATTCATTACCCTCATATTTGCTGGTAAGGGGACAATCCCCCACCAAATAAAATCTACGGAGAAAACCATGAGCGACACAATTATTCAGCTAACAGATGCTAATTTCGAGCAAGAAGTAATCAACGCAGGTCGTCCTGTACTTGTTGATTTTTGGGCTGAGTGGTGCGGACCTTGTAAAATGATTGCGCCAATCCTTGAAGAAGTTGCTAAAGAATACGGCGATAAAGTTACTATTGGTAAACTAAACGTTGATCAAAATACTGAGACAGCTCCAAAATACGGTATCCGTGGTATTCCAACGCTTTTATTATTTAAAGACGGTAACGTTGCAGCAACTAAAGTTGGTGCTCTTTCAAAAACTCAATTAATCGAGTTTCTTGACGCAAACAGCTAAGCGTCAATTATCACATTATTGTGGTTTACCCTCTATAAAAGGCATGTTTTTAACGAATATGCCTTTTAATGCTTTACCCTACTTAGTTTTAGTGCTAATTTATTGAGCGATTTAATATCGCGCCTGTCGAAAAATATCCATTAGACACACAGATAACCCAACTAACACAAACAAAGTTTAACGACTTAACAACAGACCCTTCTAACTATGAATCTTACTGAATTAAAGCAAAAGTCAATTCCTGAGCTTTTCGAAATTGCACAATCTATGGGCATCGATCATATCGCCCGTGCACGTAAACAAGACATTATTTTCGCCATTCTAAAATCTCACGCCAAAGGCGGTGAAGATATCTTTGGTGACGGTGTTTTAGAAATTCTACAAGATGGCTTTGGCTTCTTACGAAGTGCAGACGCTTCATACTTAGCTGGTCCAGATGATATCTATGTTTCACCTAGTCAAATTCGTCGTTTCAGCTTACGTACTGGTGACACCATCGCTGGCAAAATTCGTCCACCGAAAGACGGTGAACGTTACTTTGCATTACTAAAAGTACGTGAAGTTAACTTTGATACGCCAGAAAACTCGCGTAATAAGATTTTATTTGAAAACTTAACAGCTATTCACCCTAACGAACGTTTCCGTTTAGAACGTGGTAATGGCAGTACTGAAGATTTAACTGCCCGTATTATCGATTTAGCAGCACCTATTGGTAAAGGTCAACGTGGCCTTATCGTTGCACCGCCTAAAGCTGGTAAGACAATGTTACTTCAGTCAATTGCACAATCAATTGCAACCAATAACCCTGAAGCTCATTTGATGGTATTACTTATCGATGAGCGTCCAGAGGAAGTTACTGAAATGCGTCGTCTTGTAAACGGTGAAGTAATTGCTTCAACATTTGATGAGCCAGCTAGCCGTCACGTTCAAGTAGCAGAAATGGTCATTGAGAAAGCAAAAAGTATCGCTGAGCATAAAAAAGACGTAGTTATCTTATTAGATTCAATCACTCGTCTAGCACGTGCTTACAACACGGTGATTCCATCATCAGGTAAAGTATTAACCGGTGGTGTTGATGCCAATGCATTACATCGTCCAAAGCGTTTCTTTGGTGCAGCGCGTAATATTGAAGAAGGCGGTAGCTTAACGATCATTGCAACGGCACTAGTAGACACTGGTTCTAAAATGGATGAAGTTATCTATGAAGAATTTAAAGGTACCGGTAACATGGAACTTCACTTAAGTCGTAAGATTTCAGAGAAGCGTGTTTACCCAGCAATCGATATTACTCGTTCAGGTACGCGTCGTGAAGAATTACTAACAATCCCAGCTGAACTACAGAAAAACTGGATCTTACGTAAGATTGTTCATCCAATGGGTGAAGTTGATGCTGCAGAATTCTTAATTGACCGCCTAGCGATGACTAAGACAAATGATGAGTTCTTCGACTCGATGAAGCAAGCAAAACCGAAAAAATAGTTGGTCTTTTTTGCCGAAAAACCACGACATTGTTCGTGGTTTTTTTATGCCAAAAATAAAATTTACGATTGGCACAAGTCTCGCTTAAGTTTCATAACTAATTTGTTAAATCTGGATCATTATGCGCTATTTAATCTTTATTACACTGATGGCAATCAGTACCTCGTGGTTATACGCTAAAGAAATAAAAATAAATAAATCAAATAGCTACGCCCAATCAACTTTAAAAAAAGCGATAAAATTGAATCCTAAAGCTGTGCCTATTAAAAAGAAGATTCGAAACTTATCACCAATATTAGTGCCACCTAAACCGACACTAAACGGCAATTTTTCGCAGCAGCTTGCCTACAAAAATAATCAGAAAAAAATTAAGACTCGGACGAGCGATGATCAATCGCCACGGAATTAATGCAATAACGTAACCCTGTTAGTGTTGGGCCATCAGTAAACACATGCCCTAAATGAGCGTCACATTGACGGCAACACACCTCAGTGCGCTCCATGCCATGGCTGCTATCACGTACTAATTTCACCTGTTCTTTACTGACAACATCATCAAAGCTCGGCCAACCGCAGCCACTATCAAATTGTGCATCAGCAACAAACAATAAATTATCGCAGCAAATACAGTGAAATGCTCCCTGCTCTTGCTTAACCAACCACTCGCCAGTGAATGGTCGTTCGGTGCCTTTTTCTCGACACACACGATATTGTTCATCACTAAGTTTTTCACGCCAATAGTTATTATCTTGTTTCATATCTACTTAAGGCTAATAGCCTTTCCCCCAACCAATGACTTATTGTACTGGTTATAATTAAATCGAATGTAGTATTTTAATTACAACTGTAAAAATATGTTGACTTGACTAGCCAACACAGGTTAAAAATATACCACTTTTAAACAGATTTGTTACGAGTGATTAACACTCAGGTAAACGCTTTGAACACAACAACTCATGCACTAAACATTCTACTGCTCCTGCTAGCTTACGCTGCGGGCTCTTAGTGCATTAGTTAAATAAAGCTTACCACTAGAAACCCGCCTTAACAGCGGGTTTTTTTGTATTTAACCAAAGGAAATAGATATGTCAGATCAAGTTATTATTTTCGACACCACATTACGTGATGGCGAACAAGCGTTAGCCGCCAGTTTAACAGTGAAAGAAAAACTGCAAATTGCGCTGGCACTTGAACGACTTGGTGTGGATGTAATGGAAGTAGGTTTCCCTGTGTCTTCTCCAGGTGATTTTGAATCAGTTCAAACCATTGCTAAAACGGTTAAAAACAGCATTTGTGCTGGTTTATCACGTGCGGTTAAAGCCGACATTGAAGCCTGTGGTAATGCATTGAAAGTGGCGGAACAATTTCGTATTCATACTTTTATTTCGACCTCTAGCATACATGTTGAAAGCAAATTGAAGAAAACATTCGATGATGTTTTAGAGATGGCAGTTGGTGCAGTTAAATACGCTCGAAACTTTACTGATGATGTTGAGTTTTCATGTGAAGATGCTGGACGAACGCCCATTGATAACCTTTGCCGCATGGTAGAAGCAACCATAGCCGCTGGCGCCAAAACAATTAATATTCCGGATACGGTTGGCTACACAATTCCAAGCGAATTTGGCGGCATCATCAAGACATTGTACGAGCGTGTACCAAATATTGATCAAGCCGTGATTTCAGTTCATTGTCACAATGATTTAGGCATGTCGGTAGCCAACTCAATCAGCGCCGTTGAAGCGGGTGCTCGCCAAATTGAATGTACTATTAATGGCATTGGAGAGCGTGCTGGTAATGCTTCGCTTGAAGAAATAGCGATGATATTGAATCTTCGTAAAGACATATTAGGCGTGGAAACCAATATCAATACAACTGAAATTTATCGTACTTCTCAGCTAGTCAGTAATTTGTGTAACATGGTGGTTCAGCCCAACAAAGCTATTGTCGGCAGTAACGCATTTTCTCACTCTTCAGGCATCCATCAAGATGGCATGTTAAAAGCTAAAAATACTTATGAAATAATGACAGCTGCTTCTATTGGCCAGCCAGAGAAATCACTCAATATGACCTCTCGCTCAGGTCGCCATGTAATCAAACACCGTATGAGTGAATTAGGTTATCAAGATAACGAGTTCGATTTAGATCAGTTGTACGACTCGTTCCTAGCGCTAGCAGATAAGAAAGGCCAAGTGTTCGATTATGATTTAGAAGCATTATTGTTCTTTAATCAACAAAAAGATGAGAACGATTATTACAAGCTAGCTTATCTAAGTGCTCACTCAGGCTCAGGCATGATGTCGACAGCAAGCGTGAAATTACTGGTTAACGACAAAGAATTCATAGAAGCAGCTACAGGTAATGGCCCTGTTGAAGCCGCATTTAATGCCGTTAGCCGTATCACCAACGTTGAAATTGAAATGATTGATTATTCACTAAAAGCGAAAGGTGAAGGTGAAAATGCATTAGGACAAGTAGATATTGTTGCGGCTTATAACGGCCAAAACTTCCATGGTATGGGCCTAGCAACGGACGTTGTGCACGCATCAGTACGCGCCATGTTACACGTGCTAAATCTAGTCCATCGCGCTGATGTAGTCGCTGACAAAAAACAAGCATTCAAAAAACAAGTCGCTGGTGTTTAAACGCCAGTACGAAAAAATTAAGAATAATAAGGTAGAGCAATAGGAATGAGTAATAAAGAATACAACATCGCGGTACTTGCTGGCGATGGCATTGGCCCAGAAGTGATGGCACAGGCAAAAAAAGTGTTAGCAGCCGTTCAAGAAAAATTTAACTTCACATTAAATTACAATGAATTACCCGTTGGTGGTTTTGCTATTGATACCTGTGGCGAACCATTACCGCCGCATACATTAAAAGGGTGTGAAGAATCAGACGCTATCTTATTTGGTTCTGTTGGTGGTCCTAAATGGGAGCATTTACCACCTAACTCACAACCTGAGCGCGGTGCATTATTACCACTACGTGGCCACTTCAAATTGTTTTGTAACTTACGCCCAGCGCGTATTTATAGTCAATTAGCCGCGTTGTCGCCATTACGTGCTGATATTTCAGCCCGTGGTTTTGATATCCTGTGTGTCCGTGAATTAACCGGCGGTATTTACTTTGGTCAGCCTAAAGGCCGCCAAGGTGAAGGCGCTGATGTTGAAGCATTCGATACCATGCGTTATTCACGCAAAGAAATTGAGCGCATTGCCCGCATTGCTTTTGAATCAGCGAAGACACGTCGCAAAAAAGTAACCTCTGTCGACAAAGCCAATGTGCTTGCTTGTTCAGTGTTATGGCGCGAAGTGGTTGAAGAAATTGCGAAAGATTATCCAGAAATAGAGTTAGAACATATCTATATCGATAACGCGGCTATGCAAATGGTGCGCGATCCTTCTCAATTTGATGTTTTATTATGCTCAAATTTGATGGGTGATATTTTATCTGATGAATGCGCAATGATTACAGGTTCTATGGGCCTATTACCATCAGCAAGTACTAATGAAGATGGCTTTGGCATGTATGAACCCGCAGGCGGCAGTGCACCTGATATCGCAGGCCAAAACATTGCTAACCCAATCGCACAGATTTTATCAGCAGCCATGTTATTACGCTTTAGTCTGGGTCTTGATGACGCTGCGATAGCCATCGAAAAAGCGATTATAGATGCCTTAGACAATAATTATTTAACCCGTGAGTTGGCTAGTAATGTCGAAGACACTAAGTCAACCAGCGAAATGGGCGACTTTATCGCGCAATCAATTTTGGAGAACAACTAATGGCGAGTACGTTATACGATAAAATTTGGGCCGATCACATTGTCCGAAATGAAGCCAATGAAACGCCGTTAATCTATATTGATCGTCATTTAGTCCATGAAGTGACATCACCACAGGCATTTTCTGGCTTGAACTCTCATCAGCGTCCTTTACGCCATGTTGGTAAAACTTTTGCGACCATGGATCACAACACATCAACAAAGTCTCGTTCACTTGATGCCTGTAGCGATCAAGCCCGTATTCAAATTCAAACGTTGACTGATAATTGCGACCAATACGGCGTGCAATTGTTTGATATTCACAATATCAATCAAGGTATTGTGCATGTTATGGGACCAGAACAAGGAATGACCTTGCCAGGTACAACCATTGTTTGTGGTGATTCGCATACCGCCACTCACGGTGCTTTTGGCGCATTAGCGTTCGGTATCGGAACCTCTGAAGTCGAACATGTAATGGCAACGCAAACGTTGAAACAAAGCAAAGCCAAATCAATGAAGATTGAAATCACTGGCACCATTAATGAAGGTATCAGTGCTAAAGATATTATCTTAGCAATCATCGGTGAAACAGGTGCTGCTGGCGGCACAGGTTATATCATCGAATATTGTGGTAGCGCTATCGAACAATTGTCGATGGAAGCTCGCATGACCATTTGTAACATGAGCATTGAATGTGGCGCTAAAGCCGGTATGGTCGCGCCAGACCAAATCACTTTTGATTACCTCGAAGGTCGTCCACACGCACCAAAAGGTCAAGACTGGGAAGATGCTGTTGCCTATTGGAAAACACTAAAATCAGACGTCGACGCACAATTTGATGCGGTAATTACCCTACGTGGCGAAGATATCGCACCGCAATTAACCTGGGGCACCAATCCAGGACAAGTGATAGCCATTGATCAAGTTGTGCCCGCTCCTGCGAGCTTTAGCGACGCTGTTGAATCTGACAGCGCCAAACAGGCGCTCGATTATATGGCGCTTGAAGCAGGTCAGTCACTAACGGATGTCGGTGTTGATAAAGTATTCATCGGTTCTTGTACCAACAGCCGAATCGAAGATTTACGCGCTGCTGCAACTATTGCCAAAGGCAAAAAAGTCGCAGCAAGCGTTGTTGCCATTGTTGTTCCAGGTTCAGGCCTTGTAAAAGCACAAGCAGAAGAAGAAGGGTTAGATAAAATATTCCTTGATGCAGGTTTTGAATGGCGCTTACCGGGCTGTTCAATGTGTTTGGCTATGAATGACGATCGCCTAGAGCCATACGAGCGCTGTGCATCAACCAGTAACCGTAATTTCGTTGGTCGCCAAGGCCGTTTGAGCCGTACACACTTAGTTAGCCCAGCGATGGCAGCCGCGGCTGCATGTGCAGGTCACTTCGTCGATATTCGCAACGCTTAGGAATTAGAAAATAATGAACGAATTTAAACAACATACTGGCCTTGTGATCCCATTAGATATCGCCAATATTGATACAGACCAAATCATCCCTAAGCAGTTTCTTTCTAAAGTAACCCGTGATGGTTTTGGCCAACATTTATTTCATGATTGGCGCTATCTTGATGAAGCTGGCGAACAGGTAAATCCTGAGTTTGCGCTAAATCAGTCGCAGTATAAAGGCGGCAGTATTTTACTAACCCGCGAAAACTTTGGTTGCGGCTCAAGTCGTGAACATGCCCCTTGGGCACTTGATGATTTTGGGTTTAAAGCGGTCATCGCATCAAGCTTTGCTGATATTTTCTATGGCAATGCTATTAACAACGGTATGGTTCCGGTGAAGTTAACTGAAGCACAAATTGATTCACTGTTTGCTCAAATGGATGAAGGCGCAACAGTAACTGTCGATTTGCAAGCACTTCAAGTAGTCGCCCCGAATGGTGAACGTTATGATTTTCACATCAGTGACTTCCAACGTGAGTGCTTATTAAAAGGGTTAGATTCTATTGGTTGGACATTGCAACATATTGATCAAATTGAACAATATGAAGCAAGTATTCCAGCGTGGCGTCGCTAATATCGTATATTAAATTAGGAATGGCCTAAATGGCCATTCCTTGTTGAATAAATTTTACGATACCATCGCGTGCAGTATATGGACTTAAGAAATCACCTTGCGCGCGTCGACACCCCATTTCTTGCAATTGAAGTATTTGAGAAAATTCATTAACTCCAACGGCTGTCGCGTCTAAATTAAGCGATGAAGCCATAGATACAATCCCTTCAACTAAGCTCGCCGTATTTACATCTTCATCGATTTGAGAAACATAATCTTGCGTCAACTTAATACCACTAAATGGGAAGTTTCTTAAGTCAGAAATATAAGCACCGCGATCACCAAATTTGTCATACTCAAGCGTGAACCCAAGGAGCGATAACTGTTGTAAAATTTCATCCAGTTTCAACCATTGAGTTGCAATATAACTCAAAGGAAGCTCAAGTGATAATCGATGGTTCTCAATCTGATATCGTTCTAAGACTTCGCTAAATTTCTCAGCAATTTGATTATCACGTAGCTGACCATGAGAAAGGTTTACAGATAGCATCATTGATGCCATTCCCTTTTGTTGCCAGTAGCTCGCGTCAATACATACTTGTTCTAACACCAACATTCCGAGTTCTTGAGCACAGCCAGATGCTTCTGCAACGGCATAGACATCATCATTTTCGATAATGCCATACTGAGGATGTCGCCATTGAATTTTTGCTTCAACGCCGTATAGAGAATCATCCGTTAAATTGATGATTGGCTGATACACTAAATTGAATAGCTTGCCATCAATCATCGCATCGATTTCACGACGCATCTGGAAATGCATTAACGCATTATCATTTTGACCTTGTGAGAAACAACCAATTGGCGCGCCTGTTGACCACGCTTTTATAATTGACGCCTCAGCATTCTTCAACAAAGATTCGCAATCTAAGCCCTGCTCAGGATAATACGAAACCCCCTGACGAATATCGAATTTAAAGCTATTATCCCCAACAGAAATTGCCTGTTGATTCACACGATCAATCTTTGCAGACACCACATCCAACGCTTCGCCGTTAGGTAAATCAGGTAAAAAGATTGCAAGACGCTCATTAGACATCCGCGCCACAGCATCCTCTGAACGTAAAGCTCGCTGTAAGTTATTACAGTAAATCAATAATACGCTATCGGACAGTTCACCATCATATTGCTTTGCAATGTCATTAATTTGCGTAATATCAAGATAAACCACCGCAACTATCAGTTTTCGGCGCCTCGCTCGACCTATCATACCTTCTAAACGATCTTTGGCTAAAATACTGTTTGCCAAACCCGTTTTTACGTCATAATTAGCAAGATAAGTTCCCGACTTTTGCATTTCTTTTTGCAACGTAATATCATGGCTAAGACCCACAAAACATTCAAGCTGACCGTCACGGTCAACAAGTGGTTTAATGGTTAAATCACTCCAATAACTGGCACCTGATTGGCGTTGATGCTTTAGCACACCTCGCCATGTATCTTTGTTATTAATGGTACGCCACAGGTTTTGAATCACATCCTCGTTGCTATCATCGCCTTTCAAAATAGAAAAGCTCTCACCAATAATAGCGTCTCGACGATAACCGGTTTGATGCTCAAACATTGTGTTCACGTAAATAATAAAACCATTTTTATCGGTAATAAATACCGCATGATTTCCCGCATTATTCGCTGCCTCATAAGCTCGTGATATTAAGCCTTGCTCGTCATCAACGGTCGATTTTAACTCGAGTAATAAGCCAAGCACATACCCTTTATTATTTCGAAGCGGTTGCTGGGTCAACTTATACGCTTGTGAAGGGCTGTTGAGCGAAACTTTATACTGAGAGTTTTCTGACGTTGAAATTAATGTGCTCACTTGCTGTGGTAACACCTGCTTAGCACGTTGACCGATCACTTGATTACGCTCTAAACCTAGCAGTTCACACATTGGTTGATTTATCTGACTAATCACCCCAAAACTATCCATCATTAATAATGCATAGTCTTTTGTTTCAAATAGTGCGTCGGTTAACTCACGCGACGCAGAATATTGTTGTGCCATATCGTCTTGATTTAAATCTTTTACAAATTGGACTAGCCAAGCCGATTGTCCTGCAAACTCAATACTGTTTAGCTGAACATTGATATGTTCTATCGCGCCGTTATCACTTACAACCGGAACGGATAACGCACTCCCTTCACGAGTTACTTGCTCAAACAACGCAGCTAACGGCAAAATAGGTAAATTAATGACTTGCGACAATATAGTATGAGATGAAAAATCAACGTGTGGGAACGCTTTATCCGCCGCACTATTGGCTTTTAATATCATCATCGATTCAGGCTGAATTATTAACTGCGGTACAACACCATGATCAAATATCACGCTACTTTCAGTGGCTTTTACGACATCTTGCTGAAATTTTCGTAACAATATCCAACTATCATCATTAGTTGTGAGCTTTTCAAATTCGAGTATATAGAGAGTTTGTGGGCTATTTCCATGAGGAAATGATAGTTTGATTTCAATCGTCCGCGATTTTTCAGTTTCTAATACTGCTAACAAATATTCACAATCAGTGGCGTCAATGAAATCACTTAATGATCGCCCAAGCACACTCTGTGAACCATGGCTAAAAATGTTAAGTAATTCTTCAGAGATATGATGGATAGTTAATGAACTATCAAGCACAGCTTCATTTAATGACAACAATTGTTTTAACACGTTAGTGTTGTCGCCTGCGTTTAATGGCAAGTCATTCAAAATATTTTCGTTCATCGTTCAGGCAATTTCCAAACAAGCTGCAGTGATTTAAATTCGTATCCATAGACAGGGTTAAGCACTAATTGCTACTATCATCAGTTCTTTTTTCCAGCGTTAAATCGTCCATGTTAGCAAATAATTATTCCTTTAAAATAAACTCTACAGTAGCTAAAGCACACAAGCAACTGAACATTGATACAATCAACCCCAATATCGATTGGGACAGTTTTTTACCCTTTTCTCAATGGCTTATTGACATTATTGATGGACATTTCATTAGCCATGATTTAGGCGCCGATCTCCATCGTGTATCCTTTGAATTCGAAGATACGCGCTTAATGCTTACCTTCGAAGAAAACAGCAATAGCATCTGGATCGAGTTAGACAACAATGCTGATTTAGACGTATTAACCTTTATCAGTCAATTATTAAAGAATTATGAATAAAGACAATCCAATTAACGCAGACTACGCATTATTGACTCCTGACTTCATGTTAGACGCCATCGAGTCTACCGGTATTTATCCAGCGTCAGGATTAATGGCGTTAAATAGCTACGAAAACAGAGTGTATCAATTTACAGGGGATGACGAGCTCCGATATGTGGTGAAATTCTATCGTCCAGCACGCTGGAGTAGAGAGCAAATAAATGAAGAACATAGCTTTAGTATCGAGCTTACAGAGCAAGAAATTCCCGTTATCCCGCCATTAAAGATTAATGACACGACACTCCATGAATATAAAGGTTTCTATTTTGCATTATTTGAATGTCGCGGTGGCCGTCAATTTGAGGTAGATAATCTCGATCACCTTGAATGGGTTGGACGTTTTATGGGGCGTATTCATAAAGTTGGACAATCAAAACCTTTTACTCAAAGAGTCACCTTAAACAGTGAAAATTTTCTGATCGAACCACAGAAGTTTTTACTAGGGTACGAAGAAATTCCGGACTATTTAAGACTTCCATTTGATACAGCATTGAATCTAATCGTCAGCTTAACCCAGAAAAAGCTTGAAGAAGTTGGTTCTTGCACACAACAGCGGTTATTTGGTGATTGTCATCCCGGCAACATTTTATGGACTGATAATGGCCCGCACTTTGTCGATCTTGATGATAGTGTCAATGGCCCAGCTGTTCAGGATTTATGGATGATGCTCAGTGGCGACCGTGCTGCACAGTCTTTACAATTAGAAGTGTTATTAGAAGGCTACAGTGAGTTTTGCGATTTTGACACGAAAGAATTACAGCTTATTGAACCTTTACGCGCCATGCGCATGGTCAATTACATGTATTGGCTTGCCAAACGGTGGAATGATCCAGCATTTCCACATAACTTCCCTTGGTTTAATACGCCGCAATATTGGGAACAACAAGTTCTAGCCTTAAAAGAGCAAATAGCGCAATTACAGGAGCCGCCGTTGGCGCTACCCAGCTTTAATTTTTAAATAAGGTCAAGTTTAACGGAACTAATTAAACATTTGTTAATCTTTGATACAGGAATAACCACTATCATCAGTGGTAATTTAGCCGATAGATGCTAATCTATCCGAAAATTTTTAGGAAAACTTACAATGAAAAAATTCGCGTTATTATGTTTTACTTTTATTATGAGCACCTTTGCTCACGCCGCTGACTTTAAAGAAGGTACAGACTATTTTGTTGTTAGCAAGGTAGCGAGTAAAAAACCTGAAGTCGTCGAGTATTTCTCATTTTTGTGTCCATCATGTTACCGCTTCGAACCTTTAGTAAATAATCTGAAGAAAACTCTGCCAAGCGATGTAATCTTTCGTAAAAGTCACACAGAAAGTTTAGGTGGCAAAGTAGGAACAGAGCTAGTCAAAGCTTACAGCTTATCAAAGCTACTAAAAACCAATGACGTTATGGTGCCTAAGATTTTTCAAGCGATTCATGTAACCCGTATGCCAATTGCTTCGATGAATGATATCAAGCCATTATTCATGGATGCAGGCGTAAGTGAAAAGAAGTTTAACGCTGGCGTGAAAAGCTTCAAATTAAAACGTATGGTTAATCAAATGCGTCAAGATAATAAGCGTTTTCGAATTACTGGTGTTCCAACATTTATCATCAATGGTAAGTATCAGGTGAATAATAAGAAAATTACTAGCGAAGAACAGTTTGATAAGTTAGTGAACTACTTAGTGCAGCTGAAAGACTAATCATGCATTAGTAAACATAAAAAACGCTCCTCAATGGAGCGTTTTTTATTTGTTTAGAAATCATTTTAACCGATCTAAAGTGTTCTGTTTTTCCTGCCATTTATCATTTAGCCACCGTTGAAATAGCGCTTTATATTGAGGATCATTTTCATAATCACCCACCAACTCAACATCAATTTCTTCAACCGAAACATCTAGGTTTATTTTGTTTACTCGACCACAAATAAAATCCCAAAAAGACGGAATACCATTAGGGTACGCTATGGTGACATTGACTAACTGATTCAATCGACCCGACATCGCATTAAGTGCAAAAGCACAGCCACCAGCTTTCGGGCGCAATAACGAAGGATAAGGGTTATTTTGTTGTGCACTTTTTTGAGGTGTAAAACGCGTACCTTCAACAAAATTGACAACGCTAACGGGTTTGAGTTGGAATTTTTCACAAGATTTTTGCGTCGCAGCAACGTCCTTACCACGTAAATGTGGCTTCTTTGCCAGCAACGCTTTGCTATATCGTTTCATAAAGGGAAAATCTAATGCCCACCACGCTAACCCAATGATAGGCACAAAGATTAATTGCTGTTTTAAGAAAAACTTTAAAAAAGGTACTTTGCCATCAAGCACTCGTTGTAGCACTAAAATATCAACCCATGATTGGTGATTAGCTATCACCATATACCATTCTTTCGTTGATAATGGTGGCAACTCGTTTGTATTGATGACTGTGCGGCTAAATACATGCTGATTGGCAGTATTTACTTTGATCCAGCCACTGGCGCAGCCGTCAATAATATAACTTAGCACCTGTTGCAATGGCTTAATTGGCAGAAGCTTTAAAATACCCAATAAGAAAATAGGGATAAACCAAAAAATAGTATTAACAATATAACCAAGTCCAGACAAAATCCCATTAATAAACGACATATTAGCTCCTTAAGAAAGAAGCATAATATTACCGATTCACTAATAATCAAACAACTGTTTATTCCTTCACTGATTGCGTAAAAAAATCAATAAAACAACGGACTTTCGCCGACATATACTTACGGCTTGGGTAAACTAAATAACAATCTATCTTATAGTTTTCATAATCGGGGAACACTTCGACTAACTGCCCGCTTTTAAGCTCGTCCAAAACATTAATAATCGGTAATCGTGTTATTCCTAAGCCCGCCAAACAAAATTCAACTTTCATTTCGGATAAATTAGAAATTATACGGGGCTCCATTTTTACGACAATCTTTTCACCATTGTGGCCAACAAAATCCCACACCTTGGGTTGTGGTGAGTTTTTATAACCAATGATGTCATGCTCAACGAGTTCGTTTGGATGTTTAGGCATTCCTTTACGTTGAATATAGTCTGGCGAAGCGATAGTCACATCTGTCGAACTCATAATTCGCTTACAAATCAAATTTGAGTCTTCCAAACTACCTGAGGCTCTAATCACTAAATCATAGCCATCTTCGATAATATCAACTTTTGTATCTGACAATTCGATATCTAGATTAACTTGTGGGTACTTTAGTAAAAACTGAGTGAATATAGGGCCAAATTTAGAAGCACCAAAACTCACAGGACAGCTAATTTTAAGCGTCCCTTGCGGCTCCGTTTTAGCACCATCTAAGGCTTGTTCGACTTCTGATAGATCTTCGAGAACCTGTAAGCATTGTTGATAATACAATTCGCCTTCAGGGGTTAATTTTAGAGTACGTGTCGTGCGATTTAACAAGCGAACCCCTAAGCGAGATTCCAACTTGTTTACTTCTTTACTGATATAGGATGTTGAATGACCGGTTTTATCGGCTGTTTTGGTAAAACTACCATTGGTTACCACTTGTGAAAAAATCACTACACCATCGAGCATCTTGCTATCAGTAATCATGATTAATCCTTGGTGGTTTCAGCGGCAACGACAGAGATTTCAACAAGTAATGCTTCACGTGCCATACTAGCCTGCACACAAGCTCTTGCAGGTGCTACGCCTTCTGGTACCCAAGCGTCCCACACAGCATTCATTGCTGCAAAATCTGTCATCTCTTTGATATAAATAGTGGCTGATAACATGTGGTGACGGTCGCTACCTGCTTTCACTAACAACTCATCTACTTTATCCAACATCGTTTGGGTTTGATGGGTGATGTCTTGAGTCGCGTCTGCACACACTTGACCACATAAATAAATTGTACCGTTGTGTTTAACAATACGGCTCATTCGTTGTTTTGTTTCAATACGCTCAATCATAATAATGCCTTATAAATAATATGAGCTTAGTGTAACAAGAATATAACCCGTAAAAACAGCGCTTAATTTCGTAAGCTACTGAGGAGCCGATCCATTGCCCGATAGCCTAATGCTTCCGACAGATGTTGCCGATTAACCGCCTCATGACCACTGAGATCTGCAATGGTTCGGGCTACTTTTAGAATGCGATGATAAGCTCGCATCGACAAATGCAATTTTTCAATGGCCATTTCCAAAAACTGACTATCATCGTCGGTGAGCATGCAATAACAGGATAACGATTTTCCTGACAACTGCGCGTTTGGCTTTTGTTGCCTTAGTTGCATGATTTCTCGCGCCGCATTAACTCGCTCTAGTACTGTTACACTAGACTCGCCCAATGTTTTATCCGACATTGTCCCTTGAGGTAGTCGCGGCACATCGATGGTGAGATCAAAGCGGTCAAGAAAAGGGCCAGATATTTTCGACAGGTATTTTAAAATTTGATCGGGCGTACTGCGACTATGCTCTCCGACTTCACCGCAAGGACTCGGGTTTAGTGCCCCCACCAGCTGAAAGTTTGCCGGAAAATTAACTTTACCTGCCGCCCTTGAAATTGAAATATTGCCCGACTCCATCGGCTCCCTGAGAGAATCGAGCACTTTGCGCTCAAATTCTGTCATCTCATCTAAAAATAAAACACCGCGATGCGCTAGTGATATATCTCCAGGTCGAGGATTACTGCCTCCACCAACCAATGCCACCGACGAACTTGAATGATGGGGAGAACGAAATGGTGGTATGCGCCACCCCTGTTGTGACACCGAGGCTCCACAGGTTGAATGCACAGCGGCAACTTCTAACGCTTCCTCCATTGTTAGTTGAGGTAATATCGTTGGCAAGCGGCTAGCTAACATGGTTTTCCCCGTACCTGGCGGCCCCACAAAAAACATATAGGTCAGCATTACACACAACCACTAAATGTGTTATAAAGCATTGTCTCTGGGAGGAATTATGGCAGAAAAATTAAAAGGTTATTATATAAGCTACAAAAGGATGTCTACAAAAATTCAACTGAAAGGAACGAGTAAAGCTCGTCAAGATGAATTATTAAATGAATTCTTGGGGAAGCATCAACTGAAAAAAGCAGGTGATTTTATAGATATAGCTAAAAGTGCAAAATCAGGAGATCATTTAAAAAAAGGCGCTCAGTTCTTTTCAATTATAGAAAATGCTCAAAATGGAAAATATGATACAGAACAACACAACTATTATTTAATAATCGAAGCATTCGATAGATTATCAAGGCAAACAATTAACAAAGCACTATCATTATTTCTTGAAATTCTTGATTTTAATATCAGCATAATCACCCTTTTTGACGGATGCGTCTACAGACCAAATTCAGAACAGTTAGATATAATTAAAGCACTTGTGTATTTTCAGCAAGCTTGGGATGAAAGCGAAAAAAAATCTATTCGATTATCTAAAGCTTACGAATATAAAAGAAAAGATGCTGCTAAAACAAAAATGGTTATGACAAGTAATTGCCCGAAATGGTTAGAAGTAAAAGAAGGTGGTGAAGTTAAAAAAAGTCTAAATAAAGATAAAAAAGACTGTGATAAATATTATTCTATTATCGAAGACAGAGCCGAAGTTATAAAGATAATTTTTGAAAAAACTGCTTATGAAAATTATGGTGCAGGAAAGCTAATAAACTATCTTAACACTGAATTAAAAGTACCAAGTTTTACGGGTAAACTTTGGGGTGTATCTTATATCGCTAGGCTAGTAAATGATCGAAGATTGCTAGGTTATTATCAGCCGTATCAAAAGAAATCAGGTCAAGAAGAAAGACTACAGATCGGTGACGAAATTAAAGATTATTATCCTAAAGTGATTAGTGAAACTCTTTATAACGCTGTTCAAGCTGCAAGAGAAAGTAGAATATCAGCCAAAACAGGAAAGCCTACAGGCGGCAGAAATGGGGCTTTTTCTAACTTGTTTAAAGATGTATCAAAATGCGCTTATTGTGGCTCTAATATGCACTTTAAGAACAATTCAGCAGGTGAATCATACTTAATATGTAGTGTTGCATCTAGATCAGATAAATGCAGTAATAAAGCTATTCGTTATGAGTTTTTCATCAAATCATTTTTTTACATAATTAACAAAATTGATTTTTCAGAAGTATTTAATTCAGAAACCTTCTCAAAATCACAAGTTACAGCAACGAAAGACATTAATAGACTTAAAATTAAGTTAGATGATGTTGAAAAAGAGCGTAAAAGAATATCTAACATTATCGGACAAATCAAAGACCCTACTGTTCTAATTGAAAAAATGAATGATCTTGGCGATAAGAAGAAACAACTTAAAGAAGAAATAAAAAACAAGAAAATATTTACTTCTAAAAAAGCAGAAAATGAAATTTTCATAAAAAATGTAGAAGATTTATATTTAGAAATTTCAAAAAATAACGACATAAAAAAGCGTGTCGCTATCAATGACATAATTAAAAAACATTTTTCAAATATCGTTTTTGACGGTATCAGTAAAGTAGCAATAGCATTTTTTAATAAAGAAGAGATTAAAAATAACCTTTACCAACTTTTTTCAATAAAAAACAATAGGCTAATTTTTACTGCTGATGTTGAAAAGTTGGGTTATGACTTATCTTTTTATGTGCCAACAAATAAAGAATATTTT
>OJBM01000120.1_pt1 | contig 39807 bp, 39 predicted proteins | sample 1591061 | NCBI WGS metagenome assembly OJBM01 (sample SAMN05416872, study PRJEB24817) | seawater metagenome | isolation source: Sea water | place: Canada:Atlantic | collected 2013-11
CATATGGCTGCATTAGCAGCTTAGGCTTTGATGCACTTCAAGGTTGAATCCGCGTATTAATTATTGGTTTAACTTTCGATTAAACAGACATTAAAAAAGGGAGTATTAAACTCCCTTTTTTAATGTCTGTTTGTTATATAGATATTTAAATTAAGAGGCTATGGTTTCTAGCCCATCATCGTCATCACTCTCGATGGCTTTCATCATTTCTTGAAGTTTCATGCGCGCTTCTTTGCGTTTTACTGCTTTATTCCAACGACGGCGTTGGGTGTCGTCTTTAATTTCTAATGTAGGCACAGGCGTTGGCTTGCCGTCTTGCATGGCCACCATAGTAAAAAAGCAGCTGTGGGTATGGCGCACGGTTTTTTGCTGAATATTTTCAGCCACCACTTTAATGCCGATCTCCATAGAGCTGCGTCCGGTGTAGTTAATGGTGGCTAAGCAGCGCACCAATTCACCTATGTGTATAGGTTGCTTAAAAAGAACGTTATCAACAGAAAGGGTAACGGCATAAAAGCCTGAATAACGCATGGCGCAGGTGTAGGCGACTTTATCGAGTAATTTGAGTAGCTCGCCGCCGTGCATGTTACCGGAAAAATTGGCCAGAGAAGGGGAAACCAATTCGGTCATCTCTGTTTGGATAATCTGCCCCATAGCAACTCCATTATCTTGAATTTGGGTTTGTTACACACAATCAATTAAGGCGCAAAACCACATGGATGCCGTGGTTTTGCTGGGTGGTTCATTCTCGTGAAACGTTCCACAGGGTACTAAATGTCTTTATGTATGTCAGTTAGTTCTAGTCTATAAGCACGAATCTGGCCAACTTTTTAAAACCCCGATTCTATGGGGGTTACAGAGGCATGCAGGGCATATATCGTACAATTTGCACATTTTTAGTGCTGTACGTCAGTGCTAGCCTGCTTTGTTCTGGTGCGCAGCCTAACCCAATTTAGCCTGTAAGTGCAAAATTATTCAGACATGGGCTAAGCTAATTAAGTAGTCATTAAACGCGTCGTGCATGGACAGAATATATGAAGGCCGCAGCACATAAAGAAATGGAGAAAGCCTCTAAACGACGTTTACTGAGTGTTTACTGGCTTTTAATGATTTTTAGCTTGCTGCTGTTCCTGACCTTTTTAAGTTTCATTATTTTTCAAGACATGGCTCGCGCAGAAGACGAATTTAATCAATATAGTCATCAAGTGCATCAAAGTCTCACCGAAAGCTTTACCGTTAACGAGACCATATTAGATGGCTTTGCAGCTTTCTTGGCTAATACGGGCATGCAGGATCCAAATAAAGCACGTTCTTATACACGCTCAATGATTGAACGCTATAGCCATTTGTATATGTTTCAAGCAGCGCAGCGGGTACATGCCAAGGATGTTCCTGAATTTGAAAGACGAATATCAAGGCATCTTGATTCTCCGCTTAAAGTACGAAGCTTAGATTTTAGCCAAGGTTTGCAGCTGGCCGATGTGACGGCGCAAAAAGATTATTACCCCATTGTGTTTGTTGAGCCCACTTTTAGTGATGGCGTTAATATATTGGGCTTGGATATCTCTTCCATTGAATTCATTAAAGACGCCATGGAAGGCTCTTTATCATCGGGCCTGGCGAACCTTAGCCAGCCTATTGAACTAAGCGAAGGCAACTTAGCCTTTGTGATGATTAAACCCAGTTTTATACCGGGTGAGGTGACCCCTAGGCAATTTGCTTTGCTTGTGGTGAAAACAGAAGCCTTGTTACCCAGTTTACGCACTCGGCTAGAAGGCTATGAGTTAAGGGTGGCATTTCGCCAGCATGAACCACTACTAGACTTATCCAACAAAAAAGTCAGTGATTGGCAGAGCCAGCTATTTCCTTTGCTTAGCCATGAAGCCCTCATTAGCTTGGGCTCACAAAATATTAAGCTAACTATCACCCGTCAATTAAGCTTTAGTCAGGTTAACCTACATTTAGTCGTTATCGTCTTTTTGGTGACACTGGCTTTGGGGGTGTTGCTTCATTTATACATGCGCATTAATTTTGAGGCCGAACAATTACGCCATGAGGCGGATCAAAAGCTTTACCAACAAGCTAATTATGATCAGTTAACGGGGTTGGCGAATCGTCACAATTTTGAAGACCACTTTTCCCGAGCCGTGAAAGGCTGTAAACGCCGAGATCAAAAAATGGCGTTACTGTACATAGACCTTAATGATTTTAAAGTAATTAACGACACCCTAGGTCACCAGATGGGTGATAAAATACTCAGTACCGCAGCCTCTATTATCGTAGATGTTATTCGTGCCGATGATATGGCGTGTCGCTTTGGGGGAGATGAATTTGTGGTGCTTCTTGAAAACATAAATTTAGCCACGAATGCCAAGCGTGTTATTAAAGAGTTGCATGACTCGTTTAGGTTAGTGAATTATCTAGATGGAAAAAATGTACGTTTGTCGGCCAGCATTGGTTGCAGCCTTTACCCTGATGAAGGGCATAATTTAATAGAGTTAATGAAATGTGCTGATAAAAAAATGTATGAAGCCAAGAGCCGCTCCAAAGTGGTGAAACTTGGTAACCATAAAAAGCCTTTAGCTTAATTACCCTTAGTACCTTCGAATCTAAAGTGATGCTTATATTAGCCAGGGTTTTATTTACCTCTAGCGCTAAGGGTTATGGCTGTCGATATTAGATGCAATGAGTTGCAGGTTTTTCATGGATTAGGGGGGAGAGCTGAAACGAGGATTTTTAGTTTTCTAATGATGGTTAGGGATTTACTTGGCGCTTGGTGACTGAAAGCAGCATTCTAAAAATACCTTATATATCAGTCGGTTAATTTATAAACGAATTGTACAAGGCTTAGTATTGGTGCGCTTTAGGGCTACTTGTTATCACTTACTCCACAAAGTTATCCACAGTTATTGGGGGTAAAGAGGGTAACTGCTTAGCATCAAACAGCTGTTTGAAAATTGCTCTAAGTGAATGATTTTAAGGGATATTTAAATGCGTTCAGCAATACTTTCTGAATAAGATACACACTTTAGTCATTTATCCCTATGTTTATACCACTGGTTATCCACAGCTCTTTGTATAACTGCATTAATTTATTAATAAAGATGGCCTATTTTTACTAAATATGGGCGTTTAATGACCAGTGGAAGATCTTTGTCATGCCCTATACTGATGCACTGGCGCATTTAATAAAAATACACATTTTTGCGTTACTAACTCACTAAAAATAAAGGTATGGCTATGATAAAAATAATTAAAAGCCTAACTATGATCTTCGTGGCAACATTTGCCATGCAAAGTCATGCTTGGTTTTGGGACTCTTGGTTTAAATCAGATTATACGGAAACGAAATACCCCATTGTGCTGGCCCACGGATTACTGGGTTGGGACAACCTGCTAGGTATTGAGTACTACTATAAAATCCCTGCAGAACTGCGCAAAGATGGTGCTGAGGTGTATACCACTCAAGTCAGTGCCGTTAACTCAAGTGAAGTACGTGGTGAACAACTGATTGTGGAAGTTGAAAATATCCTCGCTGTGAGTGGTGCTAATAAGGTGAACCTTATTGGTCACAGTCATGGGGGTCCGACTATTCGTTATGTCGCTTCTGTACGTCCTGACTTAGTGGCATCGGTAACCACCATTGCAGGGGTAAACAAAGGCTCTAATACAGCTGACTTTTTACGTCAAATCCCTGAAGGTTCGGCGCTTGAAGGTGTGGCCTTTGCTTTGGTTGAATCGTTAGGTGCCGTTATTGATTTCTTATCCGGTGGTGGCTACGACCAAGATGCCATGGGTTCAATTTCATCACTCACCACAGAGGGTGCATTGGCTTTTAATGCACTGCATCCACAAGGTATTCCCACTTCAGCCTGTGGCGAAGGGGACTATTCTGTAAATGGTATTCGTTATTACTCTTGGAGTGGCGGCAGTGTTTTAACCAATGTATTGGATATTGCTGACCCGTTTTTGGGGATTGCCAGTATTCCATTTGGCAGTGAAAACAACGATGGTTTAGTAGGCACTTGTGATAGCCATTTAGGACAAGTGATTCGTGATGACTACGCCATGAACCATTTAGATGAAGTAAATTTATTGTTTGGTTTACACCATTTATTTGAAACAGACCCTATTACTACCTTCCGTAACCATGCAAACCGTTTAAAGAAAGCCGGGTTGTAACCTCTCCCTTACTGGTATTTATTAGTCACAACATTTAGCATCAAGCTAAATGCGGTGACTAATATAGATAATATTCCTATGCGTAACATTTTGATTTTAAGCGTTTGTGTCATGCTAATAATTGCTTGGTGGTTTATGCCAAGTAGCCAAGTGATAGAATCCCATCGTTCTAATACATTACCTGAGGCCATGCCCCATCAGGTAGAAAACCAACCAACTGAATCTTCTAAGTCGTTAGCCAATGATAAAATTGACTGGCAAAAAACCAGCTTAAAAGGCACTGATATAGATGGTATGTATCCTGTCGACAGTGATGGCAATTTATTATTTAGTGCCGCGATTAAACATCGATTTGAATACTTCCTTTCAACAATGGGTGAATTTCCGTTAGATGATGTTTTGCAAATGGTAAGGGGGGATATTGAGGCTAATCTAACGAGTCCAGCTAAAGAGCAGGCATTAAAATTATTTGATGATTACATCGCTTATAAATATGCCTTAGTGGAGTTAGAGAAAACATTTGAGCCTTCGCAACACTATGAGGTATCCAATATAGAAAGATTTAGGCACCAGTTAGAGCAGCTTAGAAATAAACGCCGCGAGCATTTGGATAGTGAAGCTGCCGATGCCTTTTTTGGTTTTGACGAACTTTACGATGATTTCATGTTGTCGCAGCTTGAAATACAAAACAATTCTCAATTAACGCCTTCAGAAAAACAGCAACAAATTCAAGCATTGCAACAGGGTTTACCTGAAGATGTTCGTCAAATGCGCGAAGAAACCGAGCGTATTAGTAAAGTGTTTGAACTGACCCAAGAGATGAAAGAAGAGGGTGCCAGTGAGTCACAAGTATTTGATTACAATAGTCAGCAATTTGGGCAAGAAGCTGCACAAAGGCTACAAGCGCTAGATGAAAATCGACAAGCTTGGCAACAAAAAGTAGATAATTACCTTTTGGAAAAATCACAGATATTGAAAGATGATTTGCTTAGCCATGAAGAGCAAATACAGGAAATTAAACGTTTAGCCAATGAACGCTTCACATCGCTAGAATTAAAGCGCTTACCTGCCTTTGAAGTAATGGCACAAGATTCAGAAAGTAAATAGCAATACGACTAATCTATATGGGCTTCCAATAGCAGCTTTTTAATAGGTTCATATAGTGCAGGGGCTGTGATTAATAAATTTTCTGGGTGTAATTCCTCAGGCACATTTTTAGGCACAGGTAAAAAGTGACCATATTTGGCACCGGCTTCTTGGGCGATTAATTGCGCGGCTGCACAATCCCATATACTGACCGTTTCGTAATAGGCATCAAGACGTCCCATGGCCACCCAGCATATGTCTAATGCAGCACTGCCCAAGCGACGAATGTCGGCGCAGTGTTGTAATATATTTTCTAAATAAGACATTAATAACGGCAGCTTTTCATGCTTGTCATACGGAAAACCTGTGGCTACCAGTGCTTTACCAAGTTGGGATTCACTGCTGCATCGAATCGGTTGGTCGTTTAACCATGCTCCTTGTTGGCGAATTGCAGTAAACATTTCTGCTTGGAAAGGGCTGTATACTACAGCCACTTGAACCTTACCTCTCACCACGTAAGCGATGCTAATGGCCACCTGAGAGTGATGGTGAGCGTAATTAACCGTGCCATCTATGGGGTCTATTATCCATAGAGGTGCTTCGATATGCTCGATCGATTGCATGTCTGGGTTGGATTCTTCAGATAATATCTGATGATTAGGGTGATGTTCTTTTATCGTTTGCCTAATAAAGTCATCGGCAGCAATATCGGCATTAGTGACTAATTCGATGTCTTTTTTATAAGATAATGTCAGGCTTGAACTAATCCGTTTTTCGACAATCAAGTCACCGGCTTGTTCAGCAAGAGAGGTGGCAAAAGCTAATATGGACTCAGACATAATCCCTCATGCGATGTATTAAACTGCAATGTTTATTTTGATATGGTCAACATAACGCTGACCATATCGAACACTATTTTAATCCTAGACGGGTAAATGTACAGAGTAATCTGAAGCCCTATTAAAAATAAATGTAAACTTCTATTTAAGTATTGTGATTTTTATGGGTAAAAGAATATTAAGACGTAATAGTTTGATCACAATTAATATATAAATCGTAAAAAGTATCTTTATCAACTGGTCGGCTAAATAAATAGCCTTGAAAGGAATCACATCCTTGCTCTTGTAATATTCTTAACTGAGATTGAGTTTCTATGCCTTCTGCAAGTACCTTAAGGTTAAGGTTTTTAGACATGGAAATAATGGCTTTTACCATGGCCACATCTTCTTGGTTGGTTTCTAAATTCATGACAAAAGCCCTATCAATCTTAAGTTTATTAATAGGCAAATAACGTAAGTAGCTTAAGCTTGAGTAACCTGTGCCAAAATCATCAATGGCAAAAAATACATCATGGTCACATACCTTACTTAATAAGGGCTGAACAAACCCTATGTTCTCCATTAATAAGGACTCTGTTATCTCAAGCTCTAAGGTATTTTTATTAATATGATACTGCTTTAAAAAGCTGGCTATCTTATCAGGAAATTCCTGGGTAATTTGTAAGGCAGATACATTTACCGCCATGGTCATTTGTGGGTTTATTTTTTGCCAGCGCTCGAGCTGAGTTAATGATTCGTGAATAATCCAGTCTCCTAGCTCATGTATAAAACCGGTTTCCTCGGCAATGGGAATAAACTCGGCAGGGCTAATAAATCCAAGAGTGGGGTGGTTCCAACGAATGAGTGCTTCAGCCCCCAGTACTTTGCCTGTGTTAATATCCACTTGAGGTTGAAAATATAATTCAAATTCTTTGTGTTCTAAGCCTGGAATAAAGCCATGTTCAATTTTAATGCGCTGCTGGACCAAGTCCCCCATTTTTGATGTGAAAAATTGGTAACCATCTCCTCCTCTATTTTTTATTTGGTACATGGCGGTATCTGCATATCGCCATAAAATATGGCTTTGCGTGCTGTCATCAGGACATAAACTAATGCCAATGGAGCAACTGGTACGTAACTGGTAAGAATCAATATTAAAGGGTTTTCTTACGGCGCTGTTTATTTTGTCAGCCAATAATTCTATTTCATTTTTTTGAACGATATTTCGCATTAATACAACAAACTCATCCCCGCCCATCCGGGCAAGAAAATGTTGTTCGGGTACTAATGTTTGTAAGCGGGACGCTACCTTTCTTAATAGCCTATCTCCTAATTGGTGGCCTAGGGAGTCATTGATATTTTTAAAGCGATCTAAATCAATAAAAAGCATGGCAAAGTGTTCTTTTTTTCGGGTAGCGTCATCTACCGCGTCTACTAACTCGTCGTTAAACTTATAGCGATTATACAATTCAGTTAACGGATCTTGTATGGCAAGGTACTCAATTTGTTGGCGTACCAATTCTCGCTCGGTAATATCAAGCATTACCCCTTCAACAAAGTGCTGGCCATCTTGATCTTTTATACAGCGCCCTCTGTCTAGTACCCATTTACGTTCACCGCTTAAGGAATTTACTCGATAGACTAACTCAAAGGGTTTAAGGGAAAACCTTGCAGAATGACTTTGTTGCGTAAAGTCATTAATGTCGTCGTCATCAATTAAGTCAAAAGGGGTAAGATCATTTTGCATAAAATGTTCAGGAGGATACCCCAGCAGTTGCAGGCTGCCAGAACTAACAAACATCAGCTTTTTATCGGTGACTTTAAAACGATAAACCAAACCGGGAAGGTTGCTTATCAGGCGTTTAAAGTCTTCATCTTTTTGTTTGTATTTTAATGAATTTTCAACTTCTTGAGTCAGTATCTTGGCTTGTATTAACGACAGTAAATAAACTAATAAGCCAAACGCTAAAAAGCTTATTAGGCTGGCCACTAAGTAGTGCTTGTTTTTTTGAAGCCAGAAATTCCTAAAGGCCTTAGTGCTTAAGCTTGCTAAGAAAAAGCTTTGAGCATTTTCAATGCTGACCATGCAGCCACTTAATGGCTCTGCTAATAGGCGGCCTAAAGATTCAATGCATTTTATATCGTTAGAAAATTGGTGCAAAACAGGGCTGTACGAAAGCTGATTTAATTGCTCTAAGGTTGACGAAGCAATACGTCCATTTTTAGAAATAATCGTTAAATCTAAAGTGGGGTGAAAACTATTGGCCAAAGAATAAAGAAATTCTTTTTTATAGGTGGCATCTTCATCAACTTGTGAGGAAATTAATAGCTCGTACTGCATGGCACCAGATTGAGTTTTAAACAGCAACTCACTAAATACGTGACTTTTTTCGGTGTAATAATTATCTAATAACAACAAGCTGACTAATAGTAGCCAAATACTGGCCAACCAGATAACCAGTTTAAATTTGGAAAACCCTAATACATTTGTTAGCTGCACAGTTCCACCAGCTTAAACCTTTAATAAATGCTTATTTCCAAAATTTACATGCCCAATAGGTAACCTTGGTTTTCTGATGGGCATTGCAATATGCCAATTGAATGGTCTTTTTTAAGGATAGGTGGGTAGTGATTAAAGGCAATCTTCTAAGGCGAAATGAGCACAGATATTGATAAATTAATAATATCTCCTGAGCTCTTATTCCATATATCGCTAGGTAAGAGGTTATTGATCACCTTGGTATAAGTTAACCCACCTAAATTCGTCTAACTCATCTAGATCTGGCACAGTAAATGATTCAATTCGGTTTATATGCTGATAATGCTCATGCTTAAAATCTTTAATACGCGAATCTGCCAGTAGTACTTTAGGAGCATACTCAAAAAAGCGATCTAAAAAGCTTAAGTTTGAACGATCGTATAAGACATCAGCGGCTATGAGTAAATCGATGTCTAATTGGTTAATGGAAAATAGGTCATCATTCAGCGTCAGTTTTACATTATTTAAATGTGCATTTTCCTGACAGCTAATGAGTGCATCAGGGTCAATGTCACAAGCTATGACTTCTTTGGCACCGGCTTTCATGGCTGCAATGGCCACCACTCCTGAGCCACTGCCAAAATCTAAGACCTTTTTACCCTTAACCCAACTTGGATTATCTAAAATAAAGCGTGCTAATACCTGGCCGCTGGCCCAACAAAATGCCCAGTAGGCGGTATGTTCCCAAATTCGGCGAATCTCATCTTCGCTAAAGGGGCGTGTCATGGTACTGGGGTCAACCAAATATAAAGGGATTTCAGGGCATTGCGGCATAGCTTGCACGCTAATAAAGGCATCATCGAGCATTTTTTTAATGAGGGTATTAAGCGCGTTACTCATGTTTTTCTATTGGCCTTATCCAAAGGGCGGTGCCCTGCGTTATTGTTACATCTCTGGCATTCGGCCTGTGGCTGCATTTAAAACGTATGCACAAAAGCCATTTAATGACTCGAGAAGTTTCTATTGAAAGATATCTTGTTGGGGGTTAATTAAATCATGAAAACTTTTACCTAAAAAATATAAAATACCATCGGCCACTGGGGCAATTTGTTTATCGATATAATGTTGATAATCAAGCGGATGCTGAATATTCACCACAGGCTCGGGGCCAGCGCTGGTGATAACATATTCTATCCAACCGCCATGGTGGTATTGGCTAAGTTGAGATTGATTTTTATAATACAGCTCAGCTTTTCGGGCTGCTTGAATTTGTGGCGGCACATTTTTTTGGTAATCGTCTAACTTACGACGAATACGTTTTCGATAAACTAATTGGTGGTCGCGTTTGCCTTGTCTTAACTCTTCCACCATCTGCAACAAGTAATCTTCATAAGGTTGTTGGCTAAATATCAATGAATACAAGTGCGTTTGTATTTCTTTGGATATTGCCGTCCAGTCACTGCGCACCGCCTCTAGGCCTTTAAAGATTAGCTCGTCTTTATCGGTTATGCCGGCATAGCGTTTTTTGCTGCCTAAATCACTGCCGCGAATAGTGGGCATTAAAAAATGCTTGTAATGGCGTTCAAATTCAATTTCTAAACAGCTTTCAATATCAAACTCGTCTTTTAATGTGTTTTTCCAGAATTCATTTAGTTGCAGTTGTAAGGATTTCCCCACTTGCGCGGCATCGTTAACGGAGTGTGATTTTTTTAAATACACAAATACCGAATCGGTGTCGCCGTATATTACGTCAAAGCCTTTATTTTCGATCCATTGGGCAGTTTTTTGAATAATATCATGGCCCCGCTCTGTGATGGCACTGGCTAGGCGGGCATCAAAAAATCGGCAACCATTACTGCCTAAAATGCCATAAAAACTGTTCATAATGATTTTAATGGCTTGCGAGGCGGCACTGTCTTGATGGAGTTTGGCCTCATCTCGTTCTTGCCAAAGCTCTTTGATGATACCGGGCAAAAAATGCTGTTCGCGATGAAAGAAGGCATCGTGAAAACCGGCAATGCCTTTTTCAGGGGCTTGTAACATGCCTTCAATTAACCCCAGTGGGTCGATGCGAAATGTGCGAATGATACTGGGGTATAGGCTTTTAAAATCCAGTACTAATACGTCTTGGTAAAGCCCTGGTTTGCTGTTCATGACAAACCCACCTGGTGCTTTAAAGCCACTGTAACCTTCCCCAAGACTAGGGGCTACGTAGCCGGCGCGATGCAATTTAGGCAAATACAGGTACTCAAATGCCGCCACCGAGCCGCCAATTCTATCTAGGGTGTGGCCTGTTAAACGGCTGCGTTGAATTAAAAAACGCAATATTTGGGTATGCTTAAAGATATCCAAAACCAACTGGCAGTCATTCAGGTTGTACTTAGCCAAGGCCACTTTATCTTGGTAAAATAAATCGGTAATGGCCCCCCCTCGGTTGCTCATTTGATCCACTTCTATTTTTTTACCTTTTTGTAATAGTGCTCGGCTAACAAATTCAAGAGAAAAGCTTTCAAAATGGTAGGTGGCGGCTTTTAAAGCATCAATGCCATCCACAATGACTCGACCCGCGATATCGGCAAAATTTAAATTATTTTGTGTGGTGCGAACTTTAAGATTGCTTTGGCCGCGCCCCCATTGAAAAGGAATACCCTGTTCACGATAAACCCGTTCCAGCACGGTAAAGTCAAACCCCACCACATTCCAGCCCACAAGCACATCAGGGTCATAATGCTGTAGCCACTGATTGGCCGCAGTTAATAAACCCGCTAAATCTGTGTACAGCATTAACCAAGCAGGGTGAGGGAGGCTAGGGTCACCTATCATGAAAACCCTTTTTTCAGTTTCCCCTTCAAATTTGCCACAAAACCCTATGCTATAGAGTTGCTCATTTTGGGTGGTGCTGGGCATGGAGGTTTCGATATCCACCGATAACACCCTAAGGTTTGGTTGATACTGACAGGTTTTAATTTTAGGGTTAATGACCCGCAGTTGATCATGGCCATCAGCGGGCGCTTGGTATTCCAAGCTGCCACCTATGAAGCGCTCCATGGTAAAGCGTTCAGTGGGTTTTATATCCGCCTCCCATAATGGAATGCTTTGTTGCTGGCAGTAGTCTTTTAAGCGCTGTAGTGCTCGATAAGTTTTACAATAGACCGCCACAGCAGGCTGCTGGTTAAAGTGTTTAAGAGCTACGTTCTGTGTGCGCACATCGCTCCAGCTGGGTAAATACTGAGCTTCGTCTTGTGGGCAAAAGCAAACGGTTTCTTGTTGATCAAATTGCAAGCAGCGTGGGCCACTTGGGGTCGACAGCCAGTATTCTAGCTGAAGCCCAGTTTTGGTATCGCGCCAATGTCGGCTGAGAATAAAACCCTGCACGTTTACCTTTTGCCCATATTGAGCTTAGCTATAAATAGAAAGGAATAATGCCGAGGTGCAACCATGTCTAAAGCTCCCCATATTTCCAATGATCCCCTGTACCAGCTTATAAGGGATGAAAAGATAGCGGAGTTTAACAAGCTTAAAACTCAGGGGAAGAGCTGTGATTTAACCGGTTGCGATTTTCGCGGCCTAGACCTGCGCGAATTAGATGTAAAAGGGCTAGATTTAAGCAATGCCTATTTTCGTGGCACAGATTTGCGCAGCATAGATTTTAGAGGCTGCCATTTAAATGGGGCTAGTTTTGCTGATGCTAAAATCAGTGGCTGTTTTTTTCCAGAAGACATTAGCGCCCAAGAAATACAGTTATCTCTTCAGCAAGGCATTCGTATACGCCAACCTTCTTAGATTGAAAATTAATCAAACTAATTGAGAATTATTCTTGACAACTCAAATGGGAATGAATATCATTCTTATCGTTGTCATGTGATCCGCAGCAAGTAGAACACTTGGCACTCTCTCTCATCAAGCTAATCACTTGTTTGGCCACCTACGAAAGTAGCGTGGCCTTTTTTATGTACAGGACGTACGGTATGACGCGGGCGCATGGATGCGCAGGAGCGGCGTGTAGCGATGATCCAAGCCCTGGTTTCTGAAAGAGCGGCGTGTAGCGATGATCCAAGCCTAAATTCTGAAAAGAACGACGTGTAGCGATAACCAAAGATCTAGTTTTTGAAAGCATCCCGTATTCTGACAGGCAGTGCTACCTGAAGATTTAAACACAATGTTTACTTCTTCCTTTGGTTTTAACTGAGCTGTTATTAACTTACTGGATTATTGCCAGATGTTTTTCCTTCAAAGGGGAGACCTGTTATAACAATACACTTAAATGCGTTCTGGCCAAAAAGACGTGCTAAAGCATGATGTTTAGCTAAGCGTTGAGCCATATCGAAAATGGATGCCATAGTGAATAATTTCGTAAAAATGGAGCCTCTGAACTTAGAGCATACGAAAGAGTTGTATGACCTTACCGAGGCAAACCGCAGCCATTTACGTGAGTGGCTTCCTTGGCTTGATCATATAAAAGATTGCTCTGACACAAAAAGCTTTATAAGCACTTATGAAAAGGAAGGAGCCCCACCACATTTCGCGGTATTTTATAGAGATAGAATGTGTGGTGTTATTGGTTTTCACCATATCGATACTCAGCACAAAGTAGGTTCTATTGGGTATTGGCTTGACTATGGGCACACAGGTAAAGGGATTGTTTCAACCGCTCTTAAGAAACTATTAAAGCATGGATTTAGAGAGCATAACCTACATAAGATCGAGATTAGGTGTGCGGAAGAAAACTTTAAAAGCCGCGCAATACCTGAACGATTAGGCTTTGTGTATGAGGCAACATTAAGGGATTGCGAATGGTTGTATACAAAGTTTGTAAACCATGCAGTTTATTCACTTCTGGCAACAGAGTTCACTGCTTAATTAAGCAAAGTCACTGAGACCAAATGCCGGAGCTTTGGGCGTTAGTATTTTAATAAAACTATGGAGTGTGAAATGGAATTAGGTGCATTTTCAGTAAGTTTATCGGTTAGTAATATCGAAGAATCGAAAGTTTTTTATCAAAAATTGGGTTTCGAGATGGTTGGTGGAGATCAATCTCAAAACTGGTTAATACTAAAAAATGGTGATCATAAAATAGGATTATTTCAGGGAATGTTTGAAGGGAATATAATGACATTCAATCCAGGCTGGAATCAAAACTGTAAAACATTAGAATCATTCACTGATGTTAGAGAACTTTTAAAAGAGTTTGAAGCTCAAGGTGTCAACATAATACAAGAATCTATTTCAGGTGAAAGTGGTCCTTCGAGTTTTTCTATTAAAGATCCTGATGGTAATTCAATCCTGATCGACCAGCATGTGTAAACAACACTAATAATCGCTTTAAACGGAATAATACTGTTGGCATTTTTCACTCAGTTCAATATTTTAGGCTACTGCATTGTTCCGCTTAAGTGGGGTTAGATTAATTTATCGATAGGAAAAATGAATGGTTAAAATGGTTTTATTGGCCATCCCCGTGATTGTAATGGTGGCCGCTCAAGGCATCTTTATCTATGGTCTTGGCAATGGTGGTGCCGAGCAATTTATAGAAACTTGGCATTCTTTTAATATCAATCAAACTGATTATTCAAAATTTGTATTTTCAACTATAAGCCTTTGGTGGGTTCTCCCAGTAATCTGTATTCTGGGGTTACTGTGGTCTTTGTATAAGTCGCTTGCAAAACTGACAGCACTTACGCTTCTTTTTTCGTTGGCAAGCACTTTTGCACTGTATTGGTCAGCATATGCACCTGAATTGCTGGTAAAATTATGACCTAAAAAGCGAATATACGGGCCGAAGGCTCCGTTCTATCGAACTGTTCTGTTTCAAGGGAAGGTAATGGAAATACGAGAAGCAATTGAAGCTGATGCTCAGAAAATGATTGATCTTTTTCAAAAGCTCGAGAGGGAAACTTCTTTTATGTTAATGGAGCCTGAAGAAAGAAAGGTAAGCGTTGAGGATCAGCAAAAGAGAATCAATTTTTTTTCTAGCTCTACCGACAATCTTATGGCTGTAGCTGTCGTGGAAGGTGAGATCGTTGGTCTTATTGTTGCTTCAACAGGTACGGTCAATAGAAACCGACACTCTGCCTATATGGTTATAGGTGTTCAAAAGGCAAGCTGGGGAAAAGGTATCGGTAGCGCGCTTATAGAATTTATGGAAGCTTGGGCTATTACTGAATCCATTCATAGAGTCGAATTTACAGTGGTAGAAGGAAACTCTGCAGCCAGAGCACTTTATAAAAAATATGGGTATGCCGAGGAAGGCCTCAAACGAGACTCTTTAAAGATTAACGGCTTATTTGTGAATGAAATTTATATGAGCAAACTGTTTAAAAAAGAACAAGTACAGGCAGTGAACGCAAAAAAGACCGCGCCAATTCTGTAAGCGTTCAGACGCTAGAAAAATAAAAAAAGGCCTCAACCTAAACGCGAATTTCCCTCGATCATATGAACACCTTTAAATAACTTAAAGGTGTTGCAATGCCCAAGAACCCACAAAATACGAGTATGCTTTCAGCGCTGCAGGGAAAATTTTCAAAGGCCATGTTTCACTTTTTATTTTTAGTGTCCAAGCTCGCCATAACCGTCTTCATCACTCCCTCTTTATCAGCACTAATGGCTTCAGAAAACGTCTTAGGCGTATTCGTCAAAGAATCATAAGTACTGCTCCATTGAGTGATCTCCAACATAATGGGTAATAAAGCTTTACCCTTTTCAGTGAGCGCATAAATAAATTTAGATTTATGGTCAGGGTCTTTTTGTTTGCTAGTCACCCCATGGGCTTCTAATCGCTGTAGGCGTTCAGCTAGTATATTGGTGGATATCTTTTCATGGGATTCTAAAAATTCTCCATAATATTTTTTACCCTTAAACATAAGGTCACGGACCACCAAAAGCGTCCATTTATCACCAAATGTTTCCAATACAAAGTTAATAGGGCAGTTAGATCGGCAGTTTTCTGAGTTATGTTCCATACGGGGATTATAGTGAAAAGTACTTGCAAAATACAAGTTGACCGGCCACTATAAAAGCACTTGTGAAAGGCAAGTGCTTTGGGGGCGGATATATGTTCAATAAAATCATGTCAGCTTTGATGCTCTTTAGCGGATTGCTGTTAGTGGTGTTTGTGTCGTGGTACTCAGGCGGCAGCAAAGTGCTTTCCAGCACGGAGATAAACCAGTTGTTAGAGAAAATACAAAGCCAGCCGCAAACCCCTGGTGGGCAACACGATATTGCTGCGTTAAAGCAATTTTTACACGAAGATGATGGCCAGCCATTTTATACCGTGAATTTGTACAAGTATTACGCTCATGCTCAGTACCAATACGGCACGGATATCCCTCTAGAATCCCAAGGCAGTGGCCGCGAAGCGTTTGACCGGTTTAGTCAGGTTATGATTGGACTACTGGTCAAACATGCCAGTCACCCCATATTTGGCAGTGAATGGATGAGTAAAAATATAGCAGAGTGGGATCGATTGGTGATTGTGCGGTACCGCAGTCGCCGTGATATTGCCCAAATATTTGCAAGCGACGCATTTGCACAGGCCAGTGTCCATAAGTGGGCTGGGCTAGAAAAAAATCAACGATATTTGGTTCAGGGTTTACACATACCAGAGTTATATTTTATCGCGATGTTCATGCTTTTTCTTATTGGCATCGCGCTGTATAGAAGATTCAGAATATCAGGCAAGAGCAGCCGTTAGATGAGCCAATAGCCTAATCTTTACTATATAAACCAGCTTCAAAATTCTTAAAGTACTGATCATACCGGCCGTTAGCCTTCATTTTTGCTAGAGCTTTATTAAAGCGTTTAACCAGTTCTTCACTGTTTTTAACTTTCTTAGGAAATAACAGGTAACTTAAGTTATTCAGAAAGGGCTTGGGGTGGTGAGTGATTTTGCTTTGTTCCTTTAGCGTGAAATTTTTTTTAAGCGCCGCGTAACCCACATTAATTTCCATTGGGTGAAGTTGCACTCGGCCCCTTAGTAGTTTCATGAAATTTTGTTTGGGGTGTTTAATAAGCACCATCTCTATCAAGCCCTTTTTAAGGGCTTTATCCAATTCTGGTCCATAACTGTATGCTTGGATGCCGCCCATTTTCATGCCGTATAAATCGTTAACGGTGTTCCAATTAAAATCCAATGACTTGTTATGAAAAAATACGAACTGCTCGTTTAATAAGGCGTCGCTGTAAATGAAATCGTTTTCTCGCTCCGCTTTATGCATCCAGACTCCCGTGGCCGTGAACGAACCTACAGCAGTGTGTTTATAAGCTCGGGTCCAAGGTAAAAACTTAATGGTTGCCGACATGTCCATTTCAGAAAATGTGTCACTGATAATGTGTGAGATTACGCCGTCATGTTTTTGTTCTTGTGATATATAGGGCGGCCAATCCCCCACCGCAATGGTCACAGGTTGCGCAAGAATCAGCTTTGGAGCGCTCAAAAGTAGAATTAAACACACAAATACATAAGGGAATGACAGGTAATGGCTCATAGTGATAACTCACCTCAATTACGCCTACTATTAACGCTACTGGTTAATGGTAGGCGTAAAATGACAAGCTTGCCATTTTGCTCCTTATTCGAAATAAGTGTCTTAAGGGAGATTTTTAATAACTAGATATTTGCTATTAGCCTGTTTATTCCTTCAATAAACGACCACGGTATACCTGTAGCGCTTGCAGTAACCAGTCTTGGCTGTAGATGGCTTTTTGGTTTTCACACAGCACTTGGTATTTATTGCCTGACATCTTACTTTTTGTGGCTGAGTATTTAATAAAATCTTCCGCGGTTTTGATGTCATCCAAAAAGTAGTCATATTTTTTCTGAATATGCTTCACCGCTTCCACCCCTGTGTGCGAAGTGCCATTGCGTTTATATTGGCAGTCAGTGGATTTTACGAATTGTAATAAATGTTGAATCTCTTGCTGAACGGTATTCTGAGGAACCGCGTGACTCGTGGTTGTTACTAATAAGCTTAACAATATTAGCCATTTTGAAGTGTTCATGGTGCGCTTTAACCAATTTGTAATCTTTGAAAATAGCGATTCTGCCGGATATAAGTGATTTGCTCAATCAAAGGCTTAAAATTTTGTCTAATGGCTTGGGCTGATTAAGTTATTCATTCTTTTAATAGTGCCACGGCGAACAGGTGAAAATCTTCTTCTGAGCTAATCTGTGTAAAACGGTCGAATATACATATACCTAAAGATTTATTTTGTTGTCACATTTATGTCATGTGAGGCTTTTATTCTGATCGATCCATTCAGACTTGGACACCACTATGAAACACTGGCTGTTAGCATCTATTATCTTATTAAGTTGGGTAGTAAATGCCCATTCGACAGAAGATAATTTGAAAACCTTGTCTGAGAAATTTCAAGTTAGCCACACAGTATTATCCGACTATGTAAATAGCTATAACTTCAAATGCCCTGATGAAGTAACGACTTTACAATTAACCCATTTGCTTACTCGCCTAAATGTAGATACTGAATTAAGTGTTATGCTCGAGACAGATAAAATGCAATGGCGTGACCTCTACGTGGAGGCCCGATCTTTAATTGGATGCTTTAGTGAGGGGGCAGTGTCCAGTAGTTATTAACCAATTAATATATTTCAAAACTGGGTCCATAACCCCATGCTCATTAAAGCGCTTGGTGATAATGAGTGGCGTTTTTTCCAGCCTTTAGAGTTTGAACTTGGGGCTTATTGTAGCTCACCATAATACTGCCCAGCTCTTTGGGAAAACCTATGTCTATTTTCGAACCTTCAGCATTCTTGGCAATAAACCCATCTATTTCAATGACTAGGTCATTGTTAGATTGGTGGTCATTGTGGTGCTTGTCTTGATGTTTTTGCATGACTTGTTGGGCCAATGCTTTTTGCAACTTTGATTGCAATTGTTGCGGACTAGGCAGTCGGGCCTTGTTTGAATCCATTTCTTTATCGCCAATTTTCACCGGCATTTTTTTAGTGAATAAAGAATGTAACGCCACGCTCATGGGTTTTAACTTGGCTTGACTGATGGTGGCCAGCTCGGTAAATGATTGGGGTTTGCCTTGCCAATTTAACTGAGCCACTAAGTCTTTTAACGATGTGTGCACGCGAATGCTAATGTGATTGTTTTGGCGTAATGTCACTTGAGCAGTACTCATGTTTAGCCCATGGGCAGTGACTTGTTGGCTGAAACTCAGCACCATAATGAGATTAAGCAGTAGTACAATATTTTTCATTACAAGGCTCCTAAAATGGCTAGTTTGATTTTTTAAAAGAAAACTGAAGATGGCTAAAAAGGCTGGCAAGTACAGTGTTACTTGCCAGCCTTTTAATTTAGATACGTAGAGTCATTAACGACAGTGTGTTGCTACGGTATCGCTACTGCCTGTGGTATCAGTATTGTCTAAACGATAACGAAACGCGTAACAGTTATCTGTGGCGCTGTAGTCGGTGTCATCAACGCCTAGTTGGCGATACATAATTAATGCCACGTCACCATCACCGATGCTGTTATTACTGTCGCCAGGGGTCACTTCAATAAAGGACCAAGTATTGCCATCAAATGTCATGGTGCCATCATCGGTTAGGCTCACATCGCTGCCACTCCAAGATAGATCTCTATTTTCACTCCACTGGGGATAGGTATAAGCGGTGCCCGCTTGATCGGCCACGCCACGGAAACAGCCAATGGAATAAGGGGCGTCGCTTGAGCTGTAATAAATATATTCGCTGCCATCACCGTTAATATCGTAAGCGTTGCATTCATCTAATGGGTTACTGCCATCTTGCACGTCGGCGGGTAAGTAATTTAATTCGTCGTAACGGCCCGCACCGTAGTCGGTACCATCGGTGGTGAGTACCCCGCCTGCGGTACCAAAGTAAAGCGGGATGCCATCAAACATATACGCCAAAGGCAGTGATGGGTCATGAGTATCCATTAAACAAAAGGGCGCCGAATGGTAGTGGTAATCTTCGCCGTTACCGGCATGGGCACCACATTGATCCACTTCCCCTAATAACAATGTGTCTCTGTCTGAATAGTCAGTGCCCACTTGGGCCGTTTCACCGCTGTCGGTTTCTTTGGCGTAATGCAAAATGGGCACGCCATCTACCGAGATGCCAATGGGGTTATGCACATTCACGTTGCTGGTGACGCTTGATATGTAAGTAGGTTGCAGTGGGAAAGTCCAACTGGTTTCTTCTTCCACTGGCACCCGTCCAATCCACGATTGAATGCCTACATTGGATTTATCGCCATCAAGGTTCGAGCGATACGGTAACCCTGTGGCACTGGTGATGGTCATTTCGGTGTCTGAACAACTGACCGAAACCAATTCACTGTAAGGAGCAAATGCGGCGGTCTTAGTGGTGCAAGTGCTGGGCACGCTGGTGGGAATATAGTCTGTATTATTGGGGTTGTAGCGAATACGGGTTAAATCTAACACCGCGGTGTCTAAGGTGGTGCTAGAAATGGCCGCATCCAGAGCAACAATGTCGGTACTGGCGGCGGTTAAGCTTAATGTGTCCACATCTTCACTGATGGCGTGAAGGGTAATGGTATAGGTATTTTCAGTGGCTTCAGCGGAGCACGGTGGGTGATACTCTTGTTCATCGGCGTCACTAATGCCAAAGGTACCAATACTGGTTTGGCCCTCTGCTAATGAAGCTGTATCGGCAGGAATATCGTAAATCACAATCTGACTACTGGCCTTACTTAAATCACCTTCATCGTCAGGGTTAGGGTACGTCACCATGGTCACAGCCAATGAGCCTGTGCCGGTGGGGACATTGCTCCAAGAAAGCGGAATCATGGCACCACTGTCTTTGCCATCGCATAGGGCGCTTAACGGTAAAATGTAATCACTCTTTACGGCGTCACTGGTTAACGTAAAGTCGGTGCTGGCGTCTTCTTCTATGGTGGTGCGAATCAGAATTTCGTTATCCAATACTAAATTGGTGCTCCAGATAAATTGCGCATCGTTATCGCTGTCATCAAAAATGTCAGTGAAGTTTGTGTAAGACGCTTTGTTATCCACACCGACGGTGTCGTTGGTGTAAGTACTGGCCGAGGGCCAATCGCTGTCGTCATAAGATTCGGCCATCCAGTTATCAGGGCGCGCCCAATGGGCACCATAGACACTGTCTAAACTACTTGGGGCATCGGTAGAGCAACCGCTAGAAAGGCGGCTGTTGTTGCTGGTGGATAAACAGCTAGTGTCGGTAATTGGGGCGGTGTAATAGGTTTGCGCTTTCCAAGTGGAATCGGTGATGCTTATAACAGCGTCATCGCTGTCTTTAAATACCGCCACCATGCCGCCATCCCCTGGGTGATAAGTATCTCCTTGGCCGTCTTCTGTGCCGCTGCCTAAGTTTTCTTCCCAGTCCACTAATAACATGGCCACAGTGAAGGGGCGGTTTACTTTAAAGCGTACAATGTTGGAATTAAATTCGGTGAAGGGCACTGGGTCTTTGCCCACGGCAGTGCCGTTTATGTACATTTCAAAATAGTTATCGGCAAATATGTAGGCGGTGATGATTTCACCATTGCTGTCTATCTCAATAATGTCGCTGTCATCCAGTGCGGCAACCGCGTTGGCTGCGCTGGCATAACTGTGGCCGCTTACGTAGCTGTTATATAAATCTGAGGCAAACGGCATGGAATCGTCTGTGTATAACACATCGGCGGGCACTACCCAGTCTACGCTGTCGCTGTCGGTCACTGTGCCCAGCGGGGCGATTCTGCCCCCAGAGGCAAATAAATTGGTCGTAGTAGTGGTCGGGTTGTTACTTAAAACTAGGGTGGCGCTCACATCTGTATCGGTATCAGTGGCTGTATCGGTATTAGGGTCAGGAGGGGTACCTGGGTCATCGCTTGAACTGGATGAACTGCCGCCACAACCCCCCATGGCCAGTAGCATTATTGTGAATATTGCCCCTATCGGCTTCATATGTTTCATACTGCCTACCCTTATTTGATTAAATTCTTTAACTATCAAGGTTAGCTTACAAGCCAAAAATGGGGGAAATATGAAGATTCTAAAAGGGCTTGTGTGCCTTTAACCATAGGGGCTAGCGGATAAATATAGGTAAATGAAAAGAATATTCTTCAATTAAAAGCCGCAATTCCGTTATGATGTGGCGCTAATTTTCTAGGGGTAATATGGTTATGTTTCAAGCGTCATTTAACAAGGTCTGTATGGCTTGGGTGTTATTACTGGCTTCTCAATTAACCCTCGCTTTTGAATACACGCTTGAATTTAGCGAGCCTGAACTACAAGAAAAAATCTCAGCCATGATGCCCGTCACCAAGCAAACCATGATGGCCACCATAGTCGTGGATCAGGCTAAACTGGAATTGGTGGAGGGCTCAGACAAACTGGCCATTGCCGCAAAATTAAATGCCACCTTATTAGGGGGGTTAAAGGCCACGGGAGACGTGAAAATTCAAGGCACACTTACTTACAATGCTAAAGAAGGGGCCTTTTATTTACAGAGCCCAGAAATTATCGAATTAATTATTAATGAAATTCCGCCCCGCTTCCATGACCAAATTAAACAACTTGCCCAAAAAGGCATGGCTAAAAAGTTGTCGGATCAACCGGTTTATAAACTAAAAGATGACGACATGAAGCAGAACTTGGCTAAAAGCATGTTGAAGTCTCTGCAAGTGAAAAACAAAACTCTGGTTGCTACCTTGGGCTTATTTTAATAAAGAGTTAGGAAAGCGGTATGGAAATTAAAATATTCTTTAGTATTTTTACTGCGGTGTTTATTGCCGAGCTAGGCGATAAAACTCAGCTAGCGACGATGCTGTTTGCCTCTGATAAAGACGTCAGTAAGTGGTTGGTATTCTTTGCTGCCTCTGCGGCACTGGTGGTGGCATCAGGCATTGGTGTATTAGCCGGTAGCTTATTGTCGTCTTACATCAGCGAGCGTACTCTGTCTTATATTGCTGGGGCAGGCTTCATGCTGATTGGTGCGTATACTTTATATCAGGCTTAATTTTTTATGAGCTTGATCTTATTAAGCCCAATAAAAATGTGGCGTAGGGGTGGCACTGTAGATCAGTTCAGTTTCAAAGGTGTCACTGAGACGCTCAGCGGTTAATACGTCTTCGACCTTACCTTGCTTTATGAGCTTACTGTCTTTTAATAAAATGCCGTGGCTGCAATATCTAAGGGCAAGGTTCACATCATGTAGCACCATAATAATGGTGATGCCTTGGCTTTGCAGTTCTTTAAGCAATTTAAAGAGCCGCACTTGATGACTGATGTCTAAACCGGTAAGTGGCTCATCCAGTAACAATAGTGAATTGCCAAAGCCATTGGGCAGTATTTGTAAAAAGCTGCGAGCTAAATTACAGCGTTGGCGCTCGCCCCCTGATAACTGTCCGTATGGGCGTGTTTTTAAATGTTCTAATTCAAACCATTCCAGCATCTGTTGTAAGTGCGCTTCATTCACCGCTTTGCCCCAAGGGTAAGCGGCCATGTTTAAAATTTCTTCACAATTAAAACTAATATCATCATTGTTTTGCTGGCTTAGATACGCCCGCTGTTGAGCCAAATCAAGCGCTGCAATGCTATCCATGATTTGATTATTTAAGCGAATATCACCACTTGAGGGCTTGCTCATGCCGGCTAATAAATTCATTAAAGTGGATTTACCGGCGCCATTAGGACCCACGATTCCCCACATTTGCCCTGTTGTAAACTCAAGACTCATGGGCTTTAACAGAGTTTTTCCTAGGGAGGTTCGGCTTATATTATTGGCAGTTAACATTACGCCCAGCCTCGCTTTTGCACTTTATTGAGCAATAAAATAAACAAAGGCCCGCCGCCTATGGCCAGTATTAGACTTAATGGCAATTGTGCCGGAGCCAGTAATACTTGCGCCAGCCAGTCAGCTAGCAATACTAAACTGCCCCCTAGCAACATGGATAAAGGCAATACCTTATTGGTATCCATGCCCACCACAGCCCGCACACTGTGAGGCACCAATAAACCGATAAAACTAATGACCCCACAAAAAGCCACCGCTAATCCCACCATGATGCTGATTAACACCACAAGGTGAATGGTGAGACGTCGAGTGTTGATGCCTAGTTGCTTGGCGTGGTGCTCCCCTATTAACCAGATATTCAGCTGAGTAAGATAACGCGGCATGATTAAGCACAAGATAAAAAGGCCTGTGACCAATATGGCCAGCTCTGCAAAATGAATGGCACTTAAATTTCCAAAACTCCAGAAACTGATGCTGCGCATGATGCGCTCATCTGAAAGGTAGGTTAATAATCCCAAGGTGGCGGTGGCGGTAAAATTTAGTGCCACACCCACTAGAATGAATTGACTGAGTTGGTGGCCAATTAAGTTGCGGCCAATAGATAGCAACACCACCACCGCCACAAATGCACCTATGCAGGCAGCGATGGGTAATATCCATAAAGCACTTTGTGTAAAGATGGCAATGGCCGCACCTAACGCGGCGCCACTTGAAATACCAATGACACCAGGCTCTGCCAAGGGATTACGAAACAGCCCTTGAATTAATACACCGCTGGCGGCTAATAAGGCGCCGATGCAAAAGCCGCCGAGGGTTCTGGGCAGGCGAATTTCCATGACAATTTGGCGCCAAGGATGTTGTGGGTCAAAGAGGGCCTGCCAAGGCAATACGCTAGGGGCAAATAATATGCTGCAAGTCACCACCAGTAGGCTTAAAAACAGGGTGATGATTAACAGGTTTTTATATGAGGGCATAAACATTCATTTTAAGGGTAACCAAGCGAATGGAGTGATGCCTTATTTTGTAGGCCACTTTTAAACTTTAGTGTCGCCATTTCGCTAATTCAATCATTAATAGCGCGGCATGATGGGCCAATGGGAAAGTGAAATCAATGTATTAGAAAATTTCTAGTCCTTTGTGGGTAGGCCGCCACGAATAGTAATGGCTCGTCTATACTCCAATTTATATCAAGGGATTGCCAAATTATTATGTTTTGGATCTTCAGCAATAATTCTGAATTACTGCAATTACGCGAAGAAAACGCGCGGCTAAAAGAACAAGCCACTAAAGATGCCTCTTTAATTCAATTGCTGCATGGGGTTAAAGATGTGGCCGACATGCAAATTGCTTATGCCCTCAACCAGTTAGAAGAAAAGCAAGGCCTGTACAATTTATGGATCGAAGGTGCGCAAACCATTGATACCATTCGCCAAAATGTCACCACTAGCTCGGGTAAATTAAGCGAGCAACATAATGCGTTAAGTGAATCGGTAGGCAGCTTTGACCAAATTAATGTTCTGCTAACCCATATTGCCGGTAGTCTCGCGCATATTGATGATCGCACTCAAGATGCCTGTAAAGCGGTAGAAGCCTTGTCCGGTCATGGTAATAATATCGTCGGTTTTGTGAGTGAAATTCAAAGCATTAGCGAGCAGACTAATTTATTGGCCTTAAATGCCGCCATTGAAGCCGCCAGAGCAGGTGAACAGGGGCGTGGTTTTGCGGTGGTGGCCGATGAAGTGAGAGCCTTGGCGCAAAAAAGCGCCGAAGCCAGTAGCGAAATTACTAAGCTGGTGGCTGCCATTACCTCGCAAACTGGCTTAGTGAGTAACCAAATTAATGACATGGGCACCTCCACTCAATCTTTATCTGAGCAAACGGGATCGGTGAAAAATATCCTTGGAGATATTACGGAAGTGTCAAAAAATATGTTCAGTGTCATTCAGGGCTCAACCCATACCAGTTTTTTACAAACCGTAAAGTTAGACCACGTGGTGTGGAAGGCCGAGATTTATCGTCATATTTGGGGGTTGTCCCCAGGTAAAATTAAGCAAGATTTTACCACTTCAACGAGCTGTCGTTTTGGACAATGGTATTACCAGGGCAATGGTCAGCAATATCAGCAACTCAGGAGTTACAAGTCGGTGGCGTCTCCCCATGAAGCGCTGCATAAGCATGGTGCGGGGGCATTAGAGTGCTATGAAAACAAAGACGACAAAGGGCTGCTAGATAACCTTGCGGCCATGGAGCGTGAAAGTAATGGTTTTATTTCGGTATTAAATGACTTTGAACAGCAGCTTATTGAAGCGGGGGATTTGGTTATGGAGCAACCTGTGGGCAATATTGAGGTAGATTTATTTTAATAGGAGCAGCCACCTGAGGGGGCCATTACCTTTTTACAACTAGTGCGCACCTAACATTGAAATGGACACAATCACTATTGGGTGTAGTTTTGAAATATCGTTATCAGTTCGCCATTACCCTTAAGTACTTGTAGGGCATTTGATATTTTTAGTATGGCCTCTTTGGGTAAAGCACTTGAATAAGCCACTTTATGGTAGGAGCTTGTTACAGCTAAAGGCAGTATTTTTATACTAGACTGCAATTGCTCTCTTTTAATAAAAGATAAAATTCCAAGGTCATGGTAATAAAAAAAACGACCCCGTGTTTTAATTAGTTTTTCCATATTTTTTTTAACAGTGGGACCCTGATCATCAATAATGAGTTGAGGGTATTGTTTTTTTAATGCCATTGCACTGGCTGACCCAGATAAAGCTAATATCCTGCCATTGAGCTTAAGCGCTTCAATATCGTCTAGTGATGAGATAAGCGCAGGGTCATCTATTGCCATGGCGAATACATAACTAATTTTATAAAGAGGTGTTGGAAAAAAAATCATTCCTTTAGCCCGCCTTTTAGCGGTATCGGCTATGCCAAAGATAATATCTAAGCGGTTATCGAGTAGCATTGTTTGAATTCTTTTCCAAGGAACCATACGAATAGCATCATTCTTATCCCCTACAAAATGAATACTGGGGGCAACTTGGTTAATGGCCTTCATTATATCCATTTCTAACCCCATTATTTGTCCGCCGTTATTTCTATAAAACTTAGGGTAGGACTCTTGTGCGGCGGTTCGTAAATCTATGGCAAGGGCTGGACTTGAAAGCAGAAGACTTATAATGAATGGGGAAATCAATAACACCAGCATGATGCGGGTCATGACCTGAAGTCCAGTAACTAGATCATATAAGTTAAGTGCAAGAATTATAAACTTACAAGGTGAGGGCCTCATGAGACTGAGTGCCCTAGCAATTTAAAGTAGCTATACCGACAGCAACCGGCGGCTCCAGCTAGTATCCGTGCGAACTTTTTGAAAGGCGCTCATGACCAGTATTCCCAGCAACAAGTTTGCAATGGCACAGCCCCAGAACAACCCAGTTAACCCCCACCAATGATTGCCAAGCCAAGCCAGAGGCACATACAAAGCAAACAGTCTTATGGTGTTTATAGCCAAAGAAATTTTGGGTTTATGCAGGGAATTAACGGTGGCGGTGCTTATTAAACTTATGCCCAACCCGGCGTAGCTCATGGGGACGATGTATAAAAAGGTTTTGATTACTTCACGAACACTGGGGTCGTCACTGAATAAATGGCTAATGGGGTTGGCTAATAGGCATAACAAAACATAAACCAGCAGCTGCCAGACAAAAATAAATTGAATGCTTTTTTTGACTGCATCTTCAATACGTTGATGGTGTCCTGCCCCGTGATTTTGACCCACAAATGGCGGTAAGCTGGCAGTGAACGCCATTATGACAATCAGAGCCAAGGGCTCTAACCGACTGCCCACGCCGTATGCGGCCACAGCCACCGTGCCATATTTAGCTACCCAAGCCACTAATATGCCGTTGGCCAATGGCCCCAACATATTCGTCAGGGCCGCAGGAATACCCAAAGAGAGCAACTTCTTCCATTGCGCTCGTATCAGTGGCGAAGGCTGAAACGTAATTAAACCTTGCTTAATTAATACCCGTAATATAATCAAAAAGGCCATTACCCAAGCAATAAAAGTGGCAATGGCCGCCCCTTGAATACCCAATGCAGGAAATGGCCCAATGCCAAAAATTAACAAGGGGTCCAGTATCCCATTTAATACCGCACTGAACAGCATGACTAAACTGGGTAACTTGGTGTTGCCTGTGGCTCGTATGCTGGCGTTTATGACAATTAGTACGATTAGAAAGACGCTGCCTGAAAACCACCAATTCATGTATGAGGCAATAAGGGGGACAAGTTCACTACCTGCCCCGAGTAATTCAAATATGGGTTTTTGAATGACGATGCCCAGACCCGCAAGGCAAATACTGATAAGAACAGACAAATAAAGGCTGCTGCCAATCCACTGTTTGGCTTGTGTATGATCTTTTTGCCCCAGACTTCGAGATACCACCGCGCCAGTGGCAATGCTTAAGCCAATGGCCATGTTCATTACCAGCATGGTCACAGGAAACGTAAAGCTGATCGCGGCTAAGGGTTGGGTGCCTAATAGGCTAATGAAATACGTGTCCACAAGGTTGAATAAAAACATGGCCATAATGCCCAAAACCATGGGGGCAGTTAGGCGGTACAGCAAAGGAGATATTGCCCCTTGGGTTAAATCTTGTGCCATGTGGTGTCCAGTTAAGTAAAGCGGGGCAAATGAGCAAGGCAGTGTAGTGAAACTTTAGCGGTAAACCCAGAGTGATTAAAGCCAAGTGTTTGGATCAGTGAGTTTTTATTCTTCGTCATTGGATTATACAGCGATAACAAAGACGCTGGCCGATTCATAAAAGCGTCATAATTGTACAGTAGGGTGGCTACTAATAATGAGTGAATATATACAAAAACTAGCGGCGGATTTTTCAATAATTTTATAAGTCAATACTGCTAAAAATTTAGTTACCCACGCTATCTGTGGATAAAGTTGGGGGTAGTCTTGGGGCAACCCGCTGCGAGCGAGAACTGGCGTACAGCTTAGTTAACTTGTCCATTTTTTATTCGATTTTAATTTTTATATGGTGAATTTTTTATCGCGAAGTTAAATGAGTTTCATCATGAGTAAAATACAAAAAGCCCTCAGGATTAAGTGAGGGCTTTTTTGTGTTTTATACTCTGCTGAATTTAAGCGTTACAGCGTAGCGAACACCTTATCTGCCGCTTGCAGAGTAAATTTAATATCTTCTTCGGTAAGCGCTGAGCAAACAAAGCCCGCTTCAAAAGAGGAAGGAGCAAGGTATACGCCTTCTTCCAGCATGCCATGGTAGAACTTTTTAAAACGCGCTTGATCACACAAACTCACTTGTGCAAAGCGGTTAATATTTTTTTCTGAACTAAAGAAATAGCCAAACATGCTGCCCACTTGGTTGGTGGTAAAATCAAGTGAATGCTTTTGAGCCAATGCTTCTAAGCCTTGGCAAAGCTTATTAGTTTTAGCGGTGAGGGCATCATAAAAGCCCGGTGCGCTAATCGTATCTAGCATGGCAATGCCTGCGGCCATGGCAATGGGATTACCTGATAATGTCCCCGCTTGATACACAGGCCCAAGCGGGGCCAGATGACTCATGATTTCTTTTTTACCACCAAATGCCCCCACCGGCATGCCGCCACCAATCACTTTACCAAGGGTGGTCATGTCAGGGGTGACGGATGATATTTCCTGAGCGCCACCTTTGGCAGCACGAAAGCCGCACATGACTTCATCAAAAATCAGCACGGTGCCGTATTGGTCGCACACATCACGCAGACCTTGTAAAAAACCCGCTTCAGGAGGAATAAGGTTCATGTTGCCTGCAATAGGCTCCACAATTATACAGGCAACGTTTTTGCCTTCTTTGGCAAAATACTCTTTTACGCCGGCCAGATCATTGTGAGTAAGTGTCACGGTTAAATCCGCAAGGGCTGTTGGCACACCAGGGGAGCTGGGCACGCCTAATGTTAAGGCACCTGATCCGGCTTTAACCAATAGCGAATCAGAATGGCCATGGTAACAACCTTCAAATTTCACCAATTTATCGCGACCCGTAAAACCACGGGCTAAGCGAATGGCGCTCATGGTGGCTTCGGTACCGCTTGATACCATGCGGACCATGTCCATGCTTGGGTAAATGCCACACACCTTATTGGCAAGGGTAATTTCAAGTTCAGTTGGGGCACCAAAGCTTAAACCCACTTCTAGCTGGGCCTTAACCGCATCCACTACCGGTTTAGCACCATGACCCAAAATAAGGGGCCCCCATGAATTCACGTAATCGATATAACGATTACCGTCTTCATCAAATACATAAGCGCCTTTACCGCTTTTGAAAAATACAGGCGTGCCACCCACACCGTTAAAAGCCCGTACTGGGGAGTTAACACCACCAGGGATAACCTGTTGTGCCTGCTCGAATAAGGCAGTTGATCGTGAAGTGTCCATGATTATTACTCCAAAAAATTGTAAAAACTTAAATTTTAAAAGGGCTCAAGTGGTATTTGTGACGTTTAAAAGGGGCGCACAATCACAAGAATGACAATGGCCACCAGCATAAATACCGGCACCTCATTTAATACTCGGTAAAACTTATGGCCCTTTTGATTCTTGTCGTCTCGAAACTGCTTAAGAATGTGACCACAATAAAAATGAAAACCCACTAATAGCGCCACAAGAGTTAATTTAGCGTGCATCCAGCCTTGGGATAAATAGTAGTCAAGGTTATAGCTCATGAGCCAAGCGCCTAATACTAATACTGCCACCATGGAGGGGGTCATGATGCCGCGGTAAAGCTTGCGCTCCATGATTTTAAAGCGGTCGTTACTGGCCTGATCTTGACTATCTGCATGATAAACAAACAAGCGCGGCAAATAAAATATGGCCGCAAACCAGCAAATAACCGCAATAATGTGAAAGGCTTTAACCCACAACATATGAGTCCTTAAAGTAGAGTGGTAAATAAGAAGGCTGAATTTTACCATGAATACGCACCTCAGTAAGCGCGGGCGATTTCATGGTTGAGCGTTAACTGACATTTTGCTGGTAGCGGTAATGATTGTGAATTTTGTCATGTCGAATAATCCCCATCACTGAGGTGCTACTGTTACTTTTTCCGTAATGAATACTCAAGCATTCAACCTTTTGGGTGCTCATACAATCCAGTGCTTCTTGTAAATTGGCTTGCATATAAATGGTGCCGCATTGTTCTCGCTGGGCGGGTATGGCCATTAGGTTTATGGCCAATGAATCTTGGTGGGGCTCTAGCCAATTGCTGAGCTGTTCTTCATCTAACATTAAACTTGCCACATCAACGGCAGAAATAATGGCTAATATTTGTTTATTGTCATCGTGAATCACTAGCCACTTGGGGTTACCTTTTAATAGCAGTTCTAAATTTTCAATGGTGGCGAATTTATTCACCATTTTAATATTTTTTTCACTGATCGAGTGAACGCTGCTTTGTCTTAGCATTTGCTCCACTGGGCTGGTATCTACAGTTAGCCCTCTAAGTTGTAGTAGCCTTGGAAATAATGCCTTTTGCTTGAACACTTCGCTGGCGGTTAAGTTAGCAATTACCACTACCAACATGGCGGGCATTAGAATACTTGCGTTGCTGGTGAGCTCAAGCAATGTCATTAGAGCAGTTAACGGTGCTTGTAGGCACGCCGCCATCATGGCCGCCATGCCTAACATGGCGTAAAAGCCTGTGCTGCTGGCATGCTCAGGGGCTAGATAATTGCCTAGTTCTCCAATTAACCCTCCGGCACAGGCACCGATAAACAGCATGGGACCAATGGCACCACCTGGTTGGCCGAGTCCTAAATTTAGGCTGGTAATTAACAATTTTGCCAAAGCAAATATAAATAAAGCGATTAGGGGAATTTGCCCAATAAGCGCAAGGTTAACAGTGTCATAGCCGATTCCCATGATTTGAGGAATCATCACAGCTAACAAACCATTTAATAAACCAATGATTAAAAAGCGTACCCATAAGTTTTTAGGGGCTTTTTTAGCGGTATTAACACACACCCAAATAAACATGGCAGCCAAAGCCCCCATGAACAGTCCTTCCAACATTAAGAAAGGAAATTCCAATAAAGAAGTCATTTGAATGGCAGGAACCGTAAAGGCAGGTTCACTGCCGTATACCACACGGGTTAATAAAGCACCTGTTACCGATGCTAAAATCACTGGAATTAAACTCACAAAGCTGTAACCCATCAGGATGACTTCCATGGCGAAAATAACGCCAGCGATGGGAGTATTAAAGGAGGCTGAGATAGCCGCGGCAACACCACAAGCTAATAGTAGTTGCACATGGTTACTGGGCAGCTCAAACCGTCGGCCCATGATACTGCCGGTGGCTGCGCCTAAGTGAACCGCAGGTCCTTCACGGCCGGTACTTTGGCCGCTGATGGCGCAGATAATTCCCCCCACGAATTGGGCTAAAAAATTTTTAAATGGCATGTGCCCTTGGTGATGCTTTAAGCGTTCCAGTACGTGGCTAATGCCCACTACCCGTGATTGGGCGCTAAGCTTATAAAAGAGGGCCGCCAAAACGATGGACCCGCTAAAGGGCAATAAAAAACGCAACCACGCGGGCAGGCTTTCAAAGTATTCGTGATGTTGCCCTGGTAGTGCGGAATCTAGGGGGACTTCAATGGCCAAGCGAAATAACAAAATGGTACCACCGGTGAGCAAACCGGCCAGTACAGCTAAAATAGATAAAAGTGCCAGAGTATCGTTCTGAGCAAGCTGTAGTCTGAGGTGGCGAATCAAAGAAGCCATGAATTCTTCTGTCACTTTCTATGGAAGACGCTATTATAAGGCCCTCTTTAACGAATAGAAAAAGAAGGTGGTATTGTGATCAATGTAGGTCTCGTGGGCGGAACAGGTTATACCGGCGTTGAATTGCTGCGTATTTTAGTCCAGCACCCGCAGGTTAACCTTAAAATTGTCACGTCTCGTGGTGAAGATGGCAAGCCTGTATCAGGCATGTTCCCTAACCTACGACCTTTTACCGATGTCTGCTTTAGTGTACCGGATGTGAATTCCCTATGTGAGTGCGATTTAGTATTTTTTGCCACGCCTCATGGTGTGGCCATGGAAATGGCACCTGCTTTAATCACAGCAGGGGTACGGGTGATCGATCTTGGTGCCGACTTTAGAATTAAAGACGTAGTGGAATGGTCTAAGTGGTATGGCATGGAGCACACTTGTCAGGATCTTGTAGATCAAGCCGTTTATGGTTTACCAGAAGTGAATCGTGAGCAAATAAAAACCGCGAAATTGGTGGCCAATCCTGGTTGTTATCCAACCGCGGCTCAGTTGGGTTTATTGCCACTGATTGAAAACGGCTTAATAGAAACAAACAATTTGATTGCCGACTGTAAGTCAGGTGTCAGTGGTGCAGGTCGTCAGGCTAAATTAGGTTTGCTGTTGTGCGAAACCAGTGAAAGTTTTAGCGCCTATGGTGTTCAAGGACACAGACACTTACCTGAAATTAAGCAAGGATTACAAATAGCCAATCAAGGGGGCGATGTTGGTTTAACATTTGTTCCTCATTTGACGCCCATGATGCGTGGCATACACGCGACTCTTTATGCCAAATTAAAAGACACTAGCCAAGATTTACAGGCTTTGTATGAAGCGCGTTATGCTAATGAGCCTTTTGTAGATGTATTGCCAGCAGGCTCTCACCCTGCAACGCGTAATGTTAAGGGCAGCAATTACAATCAAATTGCAATTCACATTCCGCAAGGTGGCGATACCGTGGTGATACTGTCTGTTATTGATAACCTTGTGAAAGGTGCAGCAGGGCAAGCGGTGCAAAACATGAATATCATGTTTGGCTTTGAAGAAAATCAAGCCATGACGCAACCAGCTACGCTTTTATAACAGCTTTAAAAACTATAATAAAAATCAAGGATTGCATGCTATGACTGTAAAAGGCAGCAAACAAGATAAGTTGGTAGTGGTCAGTTATGACCCATGGCAAAAATTTTGGCGGCGCCTTGCGCTGCTGATCATAGTAGTGGCATTGGGAGGCGCCAGCTATATCTATGGGCGCTTCGAAGCCATGGAAGTTCAAACCCAAGCCATTGCTGAGCGTGATCAATTACAAGGGGATTTAAAACTGGCCCAAGAAAAAGTGGCCTCTTTTGGATCTCGTGTGAGTTATTTGGAAAAAAGTGGCGACGTGGGGCGAATTTCTACCGAAAGTTTACGCCAAAACATGGTCGACCTGCATGCACAGATTGCCACGCTTCAAGAGGAGGTGGCCTTTTATAAAGGCATCATGGCTCCCTCTACTCGTAAGCACGATTTGCGTATTCAAAAAATAGAAATTGAAAATGCCCTAGAAGCTAATCGCTTTCGCTACAAGTTGGTGGTGACTCAGGTGGGCACAAACCAAACATATATTAGTGGTTTAGCAGCGGTAAACGTCAAAGGTATTTTAAACGGTAAACAGAAAGTGTACGGTCTACGTGATATTTCCGAAGAGGTACAAGATTACGGTATTAAGTTTAAATTTAGGTATTTTCAAGAAATTGCAGGGGAAATGGTATTGCCTGATGGGTTTATACCAGAGCTTGTGGAAGTAGTTTTACAGTCTAAAGGTGCAAAGGCCGGACGAGTTTCGCAAACGTCACCATGGCCAGGTAAGGAGTTAAAAAATGTTGAGCAGTAAAAATAAAAAGTCTGAATCTTTTGATACGTTCATTTCAAGCAAGTCTAAAATTGTTGGTGACTTACACTTCAGTGGTGGTTTGCATATAGATGGCCATATAAAAGGCAACATCATTGCCGATGACCAAAGCAATGCACTGGTTCGCATCAGTGAAACAGGTTCGGTAGAAGGAGAAATTCGCTCTCCTAATATTATTATCAATGGCCACGTAGTGGGCAATGTTCACTCAGCGCAGCATATTGAACTGGCCAAAAAGGCCGTGGTAAATGGCGATGTGAATTACACCATGATGGAAATGGTAATGGGCGCTCAAGTGAATGGCAGCCTTATTCACAAGGGTGAAGTTAAGTCTTCTAAAGGCCGTAAGTCTAAAGAGCCGCAAATTCCTGATTTAGGCGCTGAATTATCAGGCATTACCAAATCTTAAAGCGATAAGTTGGGCCGTGTATAGGCACGGCTGATCTTGAGCCGACTTGAGTTAGTAATAGGCTTTGGCTCAATCATCTCTAACTGTCTGTCCCACAAACTAAAGTTGACTAAAATACTCGGATAATCCCATAATAGGACTATCTGTTTGGTTACCCCGAAGGTTTAGCTGTATGAACGTTCTCTCTCTTACCTCGTCTGCGGTTAATAAAATGCAGACCCTACTGGAAGAAGAAGCTGATGATAGCCTTTGCCTGCGCGTTTTTGTAACTGGCGGTGGTTGTTCAGGTTTTCAGTATGGCTTTACCTTTGATACTGAAACCGCCGAAGACGACGCCGAAATCGTACAAGAAGGCGTCAAAGTCTTGGTAGACTCCCTAAGTTACCCTTACCTTGATGGTGCCAGTGTTGATTATCAAGAAAGCCTTGAAGGTTCTCGTTTTGTGGTGAGCAACCCCCAAGCCTCGGCCACCTGCGGTTGTGGTTCCTCGTTTACCATCTAAATACCTGCACAAGGGTTTAATTATGTGGTTAGCCGTCTCTAAAACGCTACAAAGTGCATTGTCTAAAAATTTATTAATCGTAGCCATCAGTCTTTTTAGCCTGGTTGGTCAGGCGCAAGATGGGCAATTTCTAGCGCAGATTCATGCTCATTCCCCGCAAGAATTAGCCAGTTTATTAAATAAAGCAGAAAAGTGGGCAGCGAATAAAAACAGTTACCCAGAGCACCCAATTGCGATTGTATTGCACGGTACCGAGGCCAATGTATTTCTAAAGAAAAACTACAAGGAATATAAAGAGCTGGTGGATCAAGCAGCCAAGTTAGACGCCTTTAAAATAGTGGATATAAAAATATGCGAACGCTGGATGGGCTTTAATAATGTTAAGCGCAATCAGCTTCCGCCTTTCTTAGATACCGTGCCATTTGGTCCCGCGGAAGAGACGCGTCTTATTAAAGCGGGTTACCAAAGTTTTTAGTGACTCGCTTTAGATTCACGCAGGATAAATCGCTCCTAATACTCTTTCCCCTATCGCTCCCGTTACTTCAGGCACATTAGCTGGCCTTCTTTCGATACATTGTTTGGCTAACCAAGCAAATGCCATGGCTTCAATGCATTGTGGGTCTAAATCTAATTGGGCGCAGCTTATTACATGATAACTTTGCAATTGCAGCTTTAGCGCGTTCATTAAATAACCATTTAAAGCGCCCCCCCCACAAATAATCACATCACCACTGTGACTTAACTTTTGTATTTCGTGAGCAATGCTATCAACGGTTAACTGTGTGAGGGTCGCCATCACATCTTTTTCTGCAATGTCTTGTGTGGAAAACTGCTCAAACCAAGATAGGTTAAATAGCTCACGGCCAGTGCTTTTGGGGGCGCTAAGTTTAAAGTAATCCTCCTCCATCATGGCGAGTAACAGAGGCTCATTAACTTGCCCCAATGCTGCCCATTTTCCACCTTCATCGTAATCTTGCTGGGTGTGTAATTGGCACCAAGCATCCATTAATACATTGCCAGGCCCTGTGTCGTAACCCAAAACCGCCCCATCTGCTTTTAAGAAAGACACATTGGCCATACCGCCAATATTCACCACAAACACGTCTTCATTTTCTTTTTGAAATAAAGAACGGTGAAAGGCCGGCACCAAAGGAGCACCTTGACCGCTGGCTGCCATGTCTCGACTTCTAAAATCGCACACCACATTGATATTGGTTAATTCGGCCAATAATGCGCCATTAATAATTTGTACTGTGTAGTGAGGAGGCATATGGCGAACTGTTTGACCATGACAACCAATGGCTATGATTTGTGAAGCGGTAATAGAGGTTTGTTTTAATACAGCATTTACGCCTTTTCCATAAAGCTGGCTAAGGGTATTCGAGATAATGGCGCAAAGGTGTAATTCATCTTGAGTGCCATTACATAAATTTAATATTTGTTCTTTAAGTGGTTGAGAAAAGGCTAGGTGGTGCTGGGCTACTAAGGTGAATTGTCCGTCGGTGACGTTTATTAAAACAGTATCCACACCATCAAGACTGGTGCCCGACATTTGACCTATATAAAAAACCGATGAAGGTTTATCCATTGCACCCTCTCTTAAACGGACCTTATAAAGGTCGTCATTATTATCGTGAAGCGTAAAAATCGCCGTAAATGTGACTTTCTAAACGCATGACCATGACTTTAGCAAAATGTAAAAACTGATCTTTTCTCGATTTCTCTATGGGTTTGGCGTGTGGCAATCGTACTTTTAAAGGGTCTCGGTGAGAGCCGTTCACGCGGAACTCGTAATGCAAGTGTGGCCCCGAAGCCAAACCTGAGCTGCCCACATAAGCCACTACTTGCCCTTGTTTAACACGTTTACCCACACGCACTCCTTTTCTAAAGGCCTTTAAATGGGCGTATAAGGTGGTGTAACTGGTGCCATGTTGCAAAATTAACACCCGTCCATAACCCCCTTTTCGGCCTGCAAAAATAACTTTACCGTCACCGGCAGCCTTTATAGGTGTGCCACGCGCGGCGGCATAGTCCACGCCCTTGTGGGCGCGAATTTTATGTAAAATAGGGTGTTTACGGCTGAGGTTAAATCGTGAACTAATTCGGGTGAAATCCACAGGGGTACGCAAGAAGGCTTTACGCATGCTCAAACCTTTTGGGGTAAAGTACTGGCTGTAGCCTTTTTTATCTTCATAACGTACCGCAGTATAGGTATTACCTTGGTTTTCAAAGCGGGCGATTAAAATGTCACCGTCTCCTACTTTCTTACCATCTAAGTATTCTTCTTGGTAAATTAAACTGAAGTTATCCCCTTGGCGAATATCTAAAGCAAAATCCACATCCCAACCAAAAATAGTGGCCAGTTCCATAATGACGTTATTGCTCATGCCTGCTTCAAGGCCTGTTTCAAATAAAGAACTGGAAATAGTGCCTTGTGCAAATGTCTCTACGATATCTGGCTTTAAGGTGATTTTACGGCTTTGGTAGCCATCATCTATTTTAGAGAACTCGTAGCTTTCAAATTGATTTTTCTCTAGGCGAAAGCCTTGTAGGCTTTTTTGCATGTCTACGTTAAATGCAATTTTATCTTTAGGATGCAGCTTGTTAAGCGTCTTACCATGTTCACTTAGGGTGAGCTTATAAAGGGTCTGTGATGAAAGGCCTTGGTCATGAAATAGCTGAGCCAGTGTATCCCCAGGCTTAATGGCTTTCATTTGCCAAGTATGATCCGCTTCTATGGTCTCTTGATCAGTGATGTCAGGCACTGGAATTTCATAAGCAAAAGTGCGGCGTTCAAGTTCTTGTTGAACGGGAATTAAAATTAACAAAGCAGCCACGAACAAACAGCTCAATCCTAACGCAATCCAATGACGCTTAGGTAAGATGTTAAATGCTGATAAGTCCTTGTTTTTCATGGGCTTGCCTGTACCAATGGGATATGAAGCATACCATCACCTCTTAGAAAATATAGTTCTCAATAAGCAGTATAAGAGACAGTCGCCAGCTATTTAGTTGCAACAACTTGCAAATCCCTTCAAATCGGTTAATTTGCCAACTTCTTTTACATAGTATTGAACATTTTTTAGGCTAGATTCATGACTGCGGCATTAATAGACGATTTAAAAGCACGAGGCTTATACAACGATTGCACTGGCGAGGCCGACTTAGTCGCTCGTTTAGAATCAGGATGCCAAACTTTATATTGTGGTTTTGATCCCACCGCCGACAGCTTGCATATTGGTAGTCTAGTACCTCTACTAGTCTTAAAGCGTTTTCAGCAAGCTGGCCATAAACCACTTGCACTAGTAGGCGGAGCCACAGGCTTAATTGGCGATCCTAGTTTTAAAGCGGCCGAACGTAAACTAAATGGCCCCGAAGTCGTGGGTCAATGGGTTGAAAAACTGAAAGCTCAGGTAAGTCGTTTTATCGACTTTGACTCTCATGGAAGTAAGGGAGAGAACAGTGCCAAGGTCGTTAACAATCTAGATTGGGTTGGTGGCATGAACATGCTCGATTTCTTGCGAGATGTGGGTAAGTACTTCTCTGTTAACCAGATGATTCAAAAGGAATCCGTAAAACAGCGCTTAGATCGCGACAGTGGCGGCATATCCTTTACCGAATTTAGTTACATGATTTTGCAAAGTTATGACTTTGCCAAACTTAATGAAATAGAAAACTGCATATTGCAAATCGGCGGCTCAGATCAGTGGGGTAATATCACAGGTGGAACCGAGTTAACTCGTCGCATGAATGGTAATCAAGTATTTGGTCTGACTTTACCTTTGGTCACCAAGTCTGATGGCACTAAGTTTGGTAAAACAGAAAGCGGCACTATCTGGTTAGACCCAACTAAAACCTCTCCTTATGCTTTTTATCAGTTTTGGTTGAATACCGCGGATGCCGATGCTTATAAGTTTCTTAAATACTTTACCTTTTTAAGTGTTGAAGAGATTGATGCAATAGAAGCACAAGACGCTCAAATTCAAGGGCGCAAAACAGCTCAACCTATCCTAGCCAAAGAAGTCACTCAGTTATTACATGGTGAAGAAGGCTTGGTGGCGGCGCAGCGTATTACCGAAGCATTGTTTTCTGGTGATGCAGCGCAGCTATCTGAAAATGATCTGGAGCAAATTAAACTCGATGGGCTGCCATCAAGTGATTTGAGTGAAAGTGATTTGGTAGATAAGCCACTTACATCTCTATTAAGTGAAGCTGGCTTAGGTCAAGGCAAGCAAATTAAAGATGCATTAGGGCGTAACGCTGTAATTGTGAATGGTGAAGCGTATGGCATGGATGCGCTAATGGCGGCCCCACAAATTTTTAGTCAGGAAAAAGCGTTGTTTGGTCGTTTTTTCATCACTAAGCTGGGTAAAAAGAAGCATCATTTGTTCGAATTAAAGTAGTTTCTAATTATTTTATATTAACTATTGACCCTTCAAATATTCTGCCTATAATGCGCGCCTCCTTCAACGGGAAGGTGCGTTTTCTAATGTCTTTTTTAGATAAAAGATTCTCAAGAAAATAACCGTTAAAGGTGTTTAGTTTTAATCGCTAAAACGAAAAAAACCAAACAAAAACAAAGTGTTGACAGCTAATCGAAACACTGTAGAATGCGCCTCCGCTTCAAGGCAAACGTCTAAAGCGGAGCATGAAAATTTAAGAATTTCTTCTGAAACTTTTTAAAAAAACATGTTGACACAAAGATGCGAATCATTAAAATACGCATCCGCTTTGAGAGATAAGCGACAAGAATGGCCAGTCCGAGCGGCGGTCACGATCTTTAAAAATGAATTCAGACAATTCGTGTGGGTACTTACCGAGAGTCGAGATGTGTTTCTAGCTT
>OJBM01000121.1_pt1 | contig 39598 bp, 32 predicted proteins | sample 1591061 | NCBI WGS metagenome assembly OJBM01 (sample SAMN05416872, study PRJEB24817) | seawater metagenome | isolation source: Sea water | place: Canada:Atlantic | collected 2013-11
TATCCTCTTCGTCGGCAGCGTCAGATGTGTATAAGAGACAGATTAAGTCTGTGGCAACGTGTTACAGCAAACAAACCAGCCAATCACAATAAATCACGTGTGAACAATGCGCCCTATATCGTCAATCTATTTGGGCTCGATATTCGCAACGTCAGTAAAACTCAAGCGGTTAATTGGATGACTACTAAAGCCAATCCGCTTGGGCCAAAAATTGGCTTTTTCGTTAACGCCCATTCAATTAATCTCGCGGTTGAGCACGCGGAATTTAATCGCGAATTAAGCAACGCCGATGCCCTTTTTGCAGATGGCAGCGGCATACGTATGGCAGCACGCCATACCAACTATCAGTTGCAAGACAACGTTAATGGCACCGATGTTCTACCACTCTTATGTCAGCAGTGTATCAATCACCAACGCTCTATTTATTTACTTGGCGCAGAATCAGGGGTTGCCCGTGAAATGCGCGATAATCTCATTCGCGATTTTCCCAAGCTCAGCGTCGCTGGCTACCATCACGGTTTCATTAACGATGACGACAACCAACAAGTAATCAACGCGATTAACAACAGTCATTGTGATGTATTACTCGTTGCAATGGGCTCACCGCAGCAAGAGCGTTGGATCAACCAGCACAAAAATAAGCTGCAATGCCGCACCGTGTTAGCGGTCGGCGGTTTATTCGATTTTTTCAGTGGCAACATTCCACGCGCACCGTTATGGCTACGTAGTCTAGGTGGCGAATGGTTGTGGCGCTTATTACAAGAACCCCGCGTTAAATTCAAACGCTACGTCGTTGGCAATCCCCTATTCCTATTTCGCACTTACATTCTTGGCTTAGCTAAGAAAGGAGCTTAATCATGGCTATTCAACTAATCGATCGCACCAACAAACACTCATTGACTCACGTGCTTCGCATGGCCTTGATGCAAAAACGTGTCACAAAAACGCTTGCGACTACAAGAGCGCAACAGAAGAAATGCGGCCATCGCGGTTTACCATTGTTTATTGGCCAAATGTTAGCATTGACCATGCTAGTGTTGTTAAGCCCGTTATTACTAACCGTCGCGCTACTGATCCGCCTCGAAAGTCGTGGTTCGGTATTCTATTCTCAGCTGCGTGTTGGTGAAAACGGTCGCCGCTTCACCATGTATAAGCTGCGCTCAATGTATCTGCCAACAGATCCGCGATTCAAAGCCCCAGATCCCGCAAAAAGCAATCGTCAGGGCTTGTGTCAAAAATTTAAAAAAGATCCGCGCATTACCTGTATCGGCTGGTTCATTCGCAAATACTCAATCGATGAATTACCACAGTTATTTAACGTGCTAAACGGCGACATGTGTCTTGTCGGCCCAAGACCTGCGCTTACCAGTGAAGTCGAGCAATACAGCCACCAGCAACAAGCTCGTTTACACGCCAAACCGGGATTAACGGGTTTATGGCAAGTATCAGGCCGCGCCGACATCAACTTTGAGCAACAAGTTGAATTAGACATTCATTACATTGCCAGTCAAAGTCCATGGCTTGATCTCAAGCTGCTATTTTTAACCGTACCCGCGGTATTAATGGCGAAAGGCGCGTATTAGGAAAGGTTAAATATGTTAACCTGCAAAAAAAGATCCCTATTTCTTGTTAAATAGGGAGCTTAAATCTTTAAATATCTCGAATTGTAAAATAAATTTATTCTTATCCGTTGTTCGAAGTTTTTAAGAATTCATCAATTACTTTGTCATATTCATTAATATCGAATTCAAACTCAGTGGCATTAATTAAAATACATTCACCTTCGTCATCACCTTGGTCATCGTCTTCGAATTTTCCATCTTCATCGCCGAAATAAATGTCAGTCCATTTTACCGAGGCTTCGGTTCGAATAATTTTACAGGAGATTGCTCCACAATAATCACAACCACAGTGACAGCAATAGAGGACAAAACGGTCGTTATTTAATTGATTATCGGGCGATTCAAGCCCTTTAAGTGCAGCAATCTGATCGCCAATTGATTCAAATTCAGTTTGACCAAACCAAGGGCGACTCTCTTCGAAGTTATATAACTTCGAAAGACCAACTCCATCAACAATAAACTCAGATTGATGATGCAGAGATTCTTGTTCTACACTATTAATTTGATATTGATAGCCAATTTTCCTGATTTCTAAAGTGTTCATAATTTGAAGTAATAACCTGCTCTTTTATTTGCTTGGGCGCTCACTCCAATCTATCCCAATTTCTGACATCTTAACAAAAGATGAGCCGTTCCAATTCCATATCTGTTTAATATGAGTGCGTGCCCCAGCAATAAAGTAAATAGTTATCTCGTTTTCATGTCGCTCAATTAAAGGAGTGTGACCTCGAATGTGTTCCAATATTTTGGGTCCCCACATTCCACCGCGTTGATGGATTAAATAAAACCCAAGTACTGGCATATCAATATCATAATCATTTTTGAAAAATAATTTTCTAGTCTCAAATTTTTGCTCAACCATTCCCGCTTGTGTTTTTCCCATTACAGATACAGATAAGTCACCTTCAGATTCGCGAAATGTGTAGTCTTGAGCCAACGCGCTAGCTGTAAACAGCCAAATAATAGTTACTAGATATTTTTTCATTAAATACTCAGTTGGTAGAGATTATGTTTTAAAAACAATGACAAATTTATGGGTGTTTATTTTTATTTTATACTTTTTCGGTCGCAATGATGCCCAATTAATTTTTGTTGTAGCCATAGTTACCTCTGGAAAGTAAGACTTCTTTCCAGTAACTTTCACGATTTATTATTTCTTTGTCATCCGTTTTCATAGGGCGATACTCAAGTAATGATAGTTTGAAATTATTTTCTGCATATGAATAACCTTTATCGTTTATTATTGTAGTTAGTTCGTCATTCCATCCATGCCCAGTGCCAATATAGCAACTCCAACGTGACCAGAGCCCTGAGTCACCATATGCTGAACCTACATACTTTTTACCGTTACTTTTGTCAAAGATGACATAAACACCTTTAATATTTTTCAGTGCACCCAACCAATCAGGTTTCTGATTTTTGAAGATTAGTTTAAGTTCAGAAAAATCATGGTTGATATTTTCATAGCCTGGGAAAACAGCACCAGAATATGGCTGCTTGAGTATTTCAGAAACTACCATTTTTTCTATATGGTGCTCTAAGTAGAATGCTCTTCCTCGTGATGGTTTCTCTAGTTTTATCTTTAGCCTGCCAATAAAGTCAGAGTATTCAGTAAGCTCTTTAATCTCATAACTATGGCTGTTTGGTTTGTTATGTCTTTTCAAAACTTCATAAATTCCACCAAATAACCAGATGTCGTTTTCAGGATAAAAATCTATTAATGAAAACACATACTTTCTTGAAAATTCATTTTTGGAATTTCTCCATGTGTTCCATTCAAACCATTCTTTTTTGTTCCGGACATAAACATCGAGTGGCTGATTGTAACCATTCCATCTTGCTGCATGGAATTTGTATTCACGAGGGCTTTCAATTTTGATTATTGCCGATAATGGAATTTGATTCATATTCGCTCTACATCAAGTGGTATAACAGCTCAATATACGCAAAATAACACGATAATCATTCGAACTATTTCCACGTAAAAACAGCAAGATAGTTCAAATTCTTAATATTTACAATGATTTAAATCATCTCATTAAAAGTAAGTACGTGAAAGGCGCAAAAATTCCTGATAGTAAGCGAAATTTAGCAATTTCTCCTCTCTTCCATTTTGCAAACTGCCCTAATCCCGCATTGCAAAACGCAAATCCCAATATTTAACTACCAATACCAAAACCAACAAAGTAGTTATAAAACAGCAACTTAAATAGCCAATTAATCTTGGTACGCTCCCTGCAATCCAGTGTTACATAGTTCATAACCACATTTGAAAACGCAAAACAGCCATCAACTGGATAAGCAACTACAAGGAGTGCGATATGTTAAAGAGACAACGATTCATTCAATTATCGATGATCGCTTATAGCATTGTTGCGCTCAATTTAACGGGTTGTGTTAGACACTACTCAAGCGATTTAGATCGCGGTGACGAGCAGTTTTATGGTGCGATGGATAACTCAGGCGATAAGTTTGTGCATGAAGCGCCGCCAAGTGCAGATTTTTCTCGCGGTCTTGATTGTTTGCAATTACAAAATACCGCAGCGCCAGTTAACTACTACACCGACCAACCACTCAATTTAAACGCCGCTAATGATTTACCTGATATGCGCGTTGATCCTATTTTGGCGGAAGGTTTACTGCTTAGCCCAGGTGATTTAATCGAAGTGAATATCGAAGACGGCGAAGGTTTTTCTGGTCGTTATATTGTCGATAACAGCGGTGCGGTGAAGATTCCACAAATCGGCAAAATAGCGGCTGCTGGCGACACGACTAATACACTAGAAACAGAAATAGAATTGGCGCTAGTGCGTAACTATATCTTCCAACCTGCAACCGCTGCAGTCACTATTCAAGTGCTTAACTGGTCAGCGATTGAAGTATCGGTAGCTGGCGCGGTATTTCAACCGGGTCGTGTGCTTATTAACGATAAATTACCAAAAGCAACGCAAGAAGATCGCCTTGCGGCTGCTGGCGATTACTCACCGACCCGTTTGCTGTCAGAGGCACTTCGCGCCGCCTCAGGTATTCGCCCTGATGCAAAATTAGATCAAGTAATGTTGTTACGTAAAGGCTGGCAAGTACAGGTGGATATGACGGGCGTGCTGACTGGCAAGCTAGTAAAAGATTACCCATTGGTAGCTGGCGATCGCGTGATAGTGCCAAGCACCGGTTGTTTCCAACCACACCTTGTTAGACCGAGCCAAATTACGCCAAAAGGTTTCCGCGTATTTATGTCGAATCTAATCGACTCTGCCGGCGATAACACGAGTGCGGCGATTGGTAAATATTCCACTAGTCTGCCTTATGGCACGCGGTTATTACAAGCAGCGGTATCCGCCAACTGTGTTGGTGGTAAAGACTGGACTAACGCGCCGCGCCGCATTGTGCTTTCAAGCAAGAATCCGCTAACAGGGCAAATTCAAGTGATTGAACGCTCGGTGGAAAAACTACTTACTATGCCAAGCAAAAACAGCATCAACCCGTACTTGATGCCAAACGATGCCGTTGCTTGTTATGACTCTAATGTTACTAATCTACGTGATATCGCAAAGGCTATTGCCGAGTTGATAACACCGTTTAAGTTACTGTAGGTGATGATATGAAATATCCAATTGTCCCTTTAGATAGATTTGGTCTGATCCGTGCTCAAGTCTACCGCACGCTAAAACGCCCTTACTTGGTGGTTGCGATAATGTGTTACGTGTTAATTGGTCTGTTTACTGCATTATATCTCGCCAAGACACCTGTTTACACCAGTGATATGGAGTTGGTATTGCCTGGTACAGGTAACAGTTCAAGTGTGTCGCTTAATGATATTGGTGAGGTAGTCTCAAAAACTAATACGCCGTTCTCTGGCGGTGGTTTTAACCCACGTATTAATTACAAAGAAATGTTGTCAAGCCGCACTGTGATTGAGCGCGCGGCGGACAGCTTGCAAATTTCACCTGTTGATTTTGGCCGTGCAAAAATAAAGCTAACCGAACAAACGTCAATTATCACACTGCAAGTCAAAGGCAGCAGTCGCGAACAAGCGCAAGCCAAAGCGTTTGCGCTCTATCAGTCGTTTCAACAAGAGCTAGATAATTTACGTGCTGATGAAGTATTACGTCGCGATCAAAGTATCAAGAACATTCTAGGTCAATATCAAGAGCGCATGAACGATACCCGCAATGCAATTGTCGATTTTCAACAACGTTCAATGCTTGTATCAAGCGATCAAATGGATCAATTAATTCGCACATTATCTGGCGTCAAAGAAAAGCATCTTTACACCAGCGCCGAGGTGCAAAAACTAAAAGAGTACATCAATCAATTGAGTGAAGAATTAGGTGTGTCGCCGCGTCATGCAGGCCAAGCATTTACGTTGCAATCTGATATTGAGTTTCACGCCTACGCTCGCGAGCTATCTACGACGGTGAGTACGCTAACTGAATACAGTGCGCGCTGGGGTAAAAAGCACCCTAAAGTGGTTGCTCAACAAAACCGCTTGCAGTTAACTCGCAATGCCATTGCTAATCGCTCACGTGAAATCTTTGGTATTGATTCTGCGGCTATTTTTACCAGCTTAGATTTAGAATTAACGCCAAAACGCGCGCAATTATTTGCTGATCTCATCGATGGCTTTGCCAATTTACAAGGCCAAAAATCGATGTTAATTGACCTCGCTCGCTCTATCAGTCGCATGACAGATCAACTCAAAGTTTATTCGCGTGAGGTGATTGAACTAGAGCGTTTAGAGCGCGAATTTAATATGGCCGAAGCTATCTTTACCTCGGCTGCAGGCCGTATCGAAGCAAGCCGTGCTGATATATTTGCGTCATATCCCGTGATTCAATTACTGGCTAGTCCTTCTTATCCAGTGCTTAAAAGTAGTCCACGCACATTAATTGCGTTTATCGCCGCCTTCGCAGGCATCTTCTTCGTCACCTTAGGATTAATCATCATATGGCAACGTGCACACTTAATCGAAATACTACTGAAGAAAAGCTAGTGTGGTATGCCATGGTGCTTACTTACCCTTGCTTTGCTATCGGTGCCTTATATGTCTCTGGCTCAGTGATTGGCTGGATGATCTTTGGCGTAGCCATGTTGCGCTGGTATATCAAAGGTATCGACAGTTCAGCGTATCTACCTAGCATTGTATGGCTGTGGATTGGCGGCGGCTTGGTATTGCTGCTCGCTCTATTCATTGCGCACGCTAACTGGGAGTTAGGTTTTGGCAAAACCATAAAATCAACGATTGGTTGGGCGAAAGGCTGGGCATTATTGCCGCTATTTCTTTTCTTAGGCGCTATGGTCAACATTAAGCGTGAAATCATTATTCGCGCCGCATGTATTATCGCCATACATTCACTATTCTTCGGTGTTATTACGGTTGCCGCTTACATTGTGAAGCTTCCAGCGGACTTATTTGTATCACCATTAAAAGTAATTGGCGGTCCGGGTCCTGACTTTTTCACCGTTAGTTTTTACGGTCTCAATCCAGAAACGGGCATGGGTCGCTGGCGCTTTTTCGCTCCATGGGCACCTGCTGCTGGTTTTATGGCGTGCATGTTATTAATTTTCTGTAGCTTAGAAAAAAACAAAAGCTACAGAAATTGGGGCATCGTTGGCTGTGTTGTGATGTGTCTACTGTCGCAATCGCGCGCTGGCTGGGCCATTTTCATTATGCTTATTCCAATGCTGATGTTCCTTGGCAAAATCAAAAGCCCACTGATGCTAATTATTATCGGCTTGGTAACTTGCTTATTTTTACTGGCAGCAGAAGTGATTTACGACTGGATTTACACCTTGTATTCAGACATTAAAGCCGCACGCCCAGATTCAACGCGGGTACGCAGCGCACTGGCAAACATTGCGGTGCAACGCTGGGAAACCCAAGCGCCGATTTGGGGACATGGCATTGTCGAGCGCGGCCCTAAAATTGTTGAATTTATGCCAATTGGTACTCATCACAGCTGGTACGGTCTGTTATTTGTCAAAGGTATTGTCGGGCTTCTCGCATTAGCAATTCCACTGCTGTTTACTGCGCTATATCTACTGCTAACTAGTTATCACTCACCAATGTCGCCAAGCGCATTTTGTATGGTGATGGTGCTGGTGTGTTATTCGTTTTTTGAAAACCTAGAAATTCTCGCCTACCTCTATTGGCCTGCACTGCTATGGATTGGCATGGCTCTAAACCCAAAAAAATCAGGAGTTCACTATGCATATTAAACAAAAACAAAGCAATCGCTTAAAGCAATATGATAGTTATGTCGTTGGTTACTACGGCATGCAAAACAGTGGTGACGATGCCTTAATGTATTCAACATTATGGGGCGCTAAACACATGTTAAATCACAAACGCATCAGCTTAGGACTTTACGGTGTGCCAGATAAAGGTTTATTGGTCAGTCATCAGTTTCCTTTGCATCAACAACAGGCGTTTCCCGGTTACAACAGGTTGACTCACTATCGCGCTGCATTGCAAAGTAGTAATGTGATTTTTGGTGGTGGTTCAGTGTTACATAGCGAATCAGATATCAATCTTAAACGTCACATGCTTAAGTTAGCGTATGATCGAAAATCTCGTGCTGTAGGCGTGAGTTTAGGCCCTTTTGCCAATGTCGCCGCAGAAAAAGCCTGTGCTCTATTTCTCAATGAGTGCCCTTTTGTTGGCTTGCGAGACAAAGAAAGCCTTGCCATAGCCCAAGCTATTGCGCCACAGGCCAACGCTAAACTGACCTTTGATTTAGCACCAACCTTGCTTTATAGCACTCAAGTACCTGTACCTAAGGCGCGTCGTGGTATCGCCCTTGCCTTGTGCCCGGTTGCCGTTAATGCTTTTGGCGAAGTGGATATTCACGCCGAGCGTGAACGCATAACTCAGATCGCGCGTTTAATCGAAACCCTTTATCACCAAACAGGTGAGCCAATTACCCTATTGACCTTTAACGGCCACTGCCAACTTGGCGATGGGCAAATCAATCACGCCATCTTTAACAAGCTATGTGGAAAATTACCGTTAGTCGTTAAGCCTTATGACAATAATCCGTTGGCGGTGCTCAAGGATCTTGGCCAATATCAAGCCATCATTAGCATGCGCTTACACGGCTCTATCCTTGGCTATCTGGCGCAAACGCCAGTGATATCTATTAACTATCACAGTAAATGTACAGGCTGGTGTCAACAAATCGGTTTAGCCGATAAATATCAATACAGTGCCGATGAGTTTTCTATTAGTGCTATTTCTCAACGTATTAATGACGGTCTTAAGCAAGGTTTTACAGCGCCGCAACTATCCGTTGAAGATGCGCTATCTCAAACCCTATTAAATTGGAGTAATGATTATGAATAAGCCACAATTTAGCGTTGTTATTCCGCTTTATAACAAAGAACAACACATAATTAGAACCCTTAACAGCATTGCCAAACAGTCATATGCGGCAAATGAAATTATCGTCGTTGACGATGGTTCAACAGATAATGGCCCGCAACTGGTGAGTGAATGTAACATCGACAATGTGACCTTGGTGCAGCAAAACAACGGCGGTGTTTCCAGTGCCAGAAATACGGGGATTTCGCTCGCTAAACATGAGTTTATTGCTTTTATCGATGCCGACGATCAATGGCTGCCATTGTATCTTGAGGAAATCGCTAATTTGGTGGCTAAGTTTCCGCAAGCGGGTGTTTATGCAACCCATTATCAAGTTATCGAGCCGGGTAATAAATACGTCGATGCCAAAGTCAATCTCAAAAACGTCGATCCAACTGGCGAGCTGCTTGATGATTACTTTGATGTGGCTTCAAAAGGCGATTTGCCATTTACGATGTCATCAATTACGGTGCGCAAATCACTGGTGAATAATATTGGAGACTTCCCATTAAACGAACCGATGGGGGAAGATCAAGATTTCTTTTCACGTGCGGCAATGGCCAGTGATATTGCCTATTCACCGTCAATTCAATCGCTGTATCATCGTGATGCTACAAACCGCGCTTGTCACTTAAACGTGCCGCATCAAGAATGTCCGTTTAGTGTGCGCGTGTCTCATCAGGCAATGAGCGCTAATCGCTCGCAAGCAAGTAAAGTAACTATGCTTAGATATAGTGCGGCTCATTTATGTCATATAGCTAAGCTAAATATCATGGGGGGACAATTTTCACGAGCTAGAGCTTTATTAAGCGATCCGCGCTGTAAGCTCAAACCGAAACATCGTTATGGTTTATTAGTTTTGTCGTGGATAAAACAAAGCATGACACTGGGTCAGCGCTTTAAAAAACGACTTAGCTAACAACGGACTCTATCAGGGGTAACAAGATTGTAAAGGTTGTCCCTTTTTCTTCTTCACTTTGGACCTTAATCGTGCCGCCATGCTTATCGATAATACCAAATGAAACTGACAGTCCCAGTCCTGTACCAACGCCGACTGGCTTGGTGGTATAGAATGGGTCAAAGATTTTTTTCATCACTTGTGGAGACATTCCCCGACCATTATCTTGCACCTTAATAATAATCCACTCACTGTTCTTAAGCGTTGTTTGGTAGGTTCGAATATCTAGCTCACCATTTTCTTCACAGGCGTATGATGCATTTAAGAATAGATTCATCAATACCTGAGTAATTTCACCGCCATGGCATAAAATATTAGATAATGTTCCATATTCTTTATGGACCTTCATCGTATATTTCAATTCACTCCACACGACTTTAAGTGCTTCATCGATAAGTTCATTGATGTCACAGGGTTCTTTTTCTAACTCGCCACTATGACTCACTTTTTTAAGGTTAGCGACAATCGCACTCACGCGATTGAGTCCTTTAACACTGTCCCCCAGTAAAGATTCAATGTCTTCACAAATAAAATCAATATCTTGATCTTGGCGAAGCCCTTGATACTTTACTAAGAAGTCTTGCGCAGTCATATTGGCAAGCGATCCCATGACGAGCTTATCTAGCGCTAAAATACTCTCAAGGTAGTCAGAGAGTGTATTTAGGTTACTCAAGCTAAAACCGATAGGATTATTGATTTCATGGGCAACACCCGCCGCAAGTTGACCAATCGATGCCATTTTCTCTGATTGAACAAGCTTATCCTGTGCTTCTTCAAGCGCAGCTACCGTACTTTCAAGTTTTACCACATTATCGTAGAGACTGCGGGTCTTATCATCAAGTAAGGACTCAGCCATTTGACGAGCCTGACGTTCTCTTTCATAAGCGGCTTTGTAAGCATTTTCTTCAGACATAAATTATCCAACGAATTTAACGATTAATTTGCAACTTTGCGCACCATCATGCATACACTGTGGATGACCAATTTCTATTTTTTCATCGAACTGTTTCGCAGCACCGAAAATCAAACCAATACTCGCATGGCATAATTGACGTTTAGAGCTGTAATACATAATAAGCTCACCATTAGGGCCGTCTTCATAATTAAACGTCGGTAGGTAGGAATCAGGATTTAAACGTTTAACTTCGACATGAATTACATCTTCAATGGCCAACAAAAAGTCACGTAAGTTATCAATTTTTGATACATCAACAGGGCTGTTCTTATAGAGAATATCAAACAAATATTGGCCAAAAGCCTCAACGAGTTTTTCGGCTGGAATGCCTGTTTTCTCAGACAGTGCAACCACCATATTAATCAGTTCACTGTCTTCGTATTGCGCCCCAGAAGTATAAATACCCTTTGACGTGGGACTGGTTTTATCAATGAGCTCATTCCACTGTTCCATCCCCATTTTTTCGATAATCATGTCTGAAAATGCTGTAAAAATAGCGCCTTGCATAACTCTCTCCCTGTTTAAACGATAACTTTATTTAAGCAATAAATAACGTGATTTTTGTATCATAGTTGTCTTCGTATTTACGCAGCTTCTCTATCATTGGTGCTGTGATCTCTTGGCCTGCAGTGAGCATAATATTGCCATTGGTAAGCACTAAATCTTCAAGTAAGGTATCACCAATCTTTAATCCTTCAATCCCAACACTGTATTCAATATCTTCACCAAAATCGCTGCGTTCATTCATCACCGAAAATAGTGCACTAACCACGACTTTGTCATACCAAGTATCAGCCCGTGACATTAGCCAGGCTTTAGCATCAGCCACCGACATAAGCTGTTTATTCTCTTTACCTGCAATTAGAAAGTCGAAGTCTTTCACTACACGAATAATTCGCGCGCCAATAGGAATGTCATCTCCCGCTAAATGATCTGGGACACCGGTGCCATCAACATTTTCATTTTGGTGTAAAATATTTTCAGTTAGCGCATCGAATCGAGACACACGGGCAACTATTTTTGCACCAATGACTGGGTGATGCATAAACTCATCGTCGAGCTTACCAGTACCGACGCCGACTTTAGCAATCACATCATCACTTAAGCCTACGGTGCCGATTTCATGCAACAAACCACAAAGATAAATACGACGACACGTTGCGTCATCAAGTGATAAATAACGCGCTATCCCTTTACATTGCAAAGCAACTCGTTTGTTATGCCCGGCGCCAAAGCCTGTGCGGTATTCAATGGTTGTCGACATCATGTCTAAGACATCATGTAACAACGAATTTTGAGATTTAAGCGCGTTCGACAACTTATTTTTACTTTGCACCAGAGCGGCAGTGCGCTCAGTGACTTTTTGTTCAAGCGTATGATTAAACTGAGTAAGTCGATCATTAGCATCACTTAATTGTTCATTAAGCACTCGTGTTTGCTTCTTGAGAAGGTAATGTTCTGAGACTTGGCTTAACAATAATTTAAGTTCTTGATTTTCCCATGGCTTACCAATATAGGTATAGATGCCACCGTCATTAATCGCCTGAATCGTCGTTTCCATGTCACTATAACCAGTGAGCAAAATACGAATCGCATTGGGCTGAATATCTTTTGCGTTGGTGAAAAACTCTGCACCATTCATTATTGGCATCCGCATATCTGAGATAATAATATCGATAGGATGTTCACGCAGATAATCAAGCGCAGATGGGCCGTCAGTGAAACTGACAATGTTGTAATCTTTACGCAGCAAACGTTTCAGTGAATTAATAATATCCTGCTCATCATCAAGCAAAAGTAAATTCAAACGCAGCGCAAGTTCAGTCTCTTGTATGCTCATAAATTCCCTCTCCTGTTGTGATCTAGTCATTCATTGAAAAGTACACAAAACATACTCTAGATATATCGCTAATTAGTTGGCAAGTAAAGAAAAAAGTAATAAAAAAGCCGTACTTTTTCAAGCACAGCTTTCATTTTCAAATCGTAAATTTGCTCACTATTTTTTTGTGGCAAACATCTCGATAATACTTGAGAAGTCTTTAGTGCCATTCCCACCATTGCTGTGCATTGAATACAAGCTTTGAGCCATTGCGCCAAGTGGCGTGCTCGACTTAGACATTTGAGCCGCTTGCGCCGCCAAACCTAAATCTTTAAGCATTAAATCAACCATAAAACCGCCTTGATAATCATTACTCGCAGGGGTTGACTCCATCACACCGGGAACAGGGTTATAAAGCTCTAAACACCAGTTACGGCCTGAGCTTTTTAGCATAATGTCTGATAGTACTGCTGGATCTAAGCCATTATCCATACCCATTTTTAATGCTTCACTTGTGCCGGCCATTAACACTGACAACAACATGTTATTACAAATTTTGGCAATTTGACCAGCACCTACTTCACCGGCTAAAAATATGTTTTTTCCCATATCATCAAGCACTGTTTTAGCGCGTTCAAAGTGCTGCTCAGTGCCACCACAAATAAAGCTTAATGTGCCAGCAGCCGCGCCAGCAACGCCGCCAGATACTGGCGCATCCATGAATGCAATGCCTTGCTGTGCTGCTTGAGCAGCGACAGTTTTCGCGCTATCAGCATCAATGGTACTAGAGTCAATCAACAGCGTATCTTTGTTAACAACACTCAGTAAACCGCTTTCGCCTAAATAAACCATTTTCACATGCTTACCTGCTGGCAACATGGTCACTACAAAGTCTTTATCTGTCGCGGCTTCATTTGCACTAGCTGTTGACGTAGCGCCATGCTGTACAACGCTATTCATTGCATCACTGCTTAAATCAAACACACTCACGTCATGGCCGGCTTTTGCTAGGTTGATGGCCATAGGCCCACCCATATTTCCTAGGCCAATAAATCCTACTTTTGCCATGATTAGGCTCCTTTTAGCTTTAGTGGATGAGATGAGTCATCCCAAATTGGATTAAATAGTTCGTTAATAAGCGCATCATCTACGCTCTCTACATCACTGAATTTCCACGCTGGTTGATTATCTTTATCAATTAACAATGCGCGAATACCTTCTGCAAACTCACCAATCTCACCACTTAACACAGAAAGTTGTAATTCGAGTTTAAAACATTGTGCCAACGATAAATCTTTACCAGCAGCAAGTTGACGCTCAAGAATACGCGCTGACAGTGGGCTACCGTTAACCATTGAACGTTTGGCGCGTTTTAACCAGCTATCATCATCGCCCCATGAGGCAATTTTTTGCATTGTTTGGGCCAACGTTGTTTGATTAACGGCCTCGTCAATAACAGCTTGATGAGCAGCAATATTGCCATTAGGCATTTGCTCATAAATCGTTTTTTCAAGATTCATTACACAATGACTCACTAATTGGCGATTAACATCGCGATCAATGGTCCAGCTTTGCTGTGTCAATGCGTCGATTAACTGAGCTTTCTGCTCATGCAACAAAAAGTGATCGGCGAGTTTTACTTGCAAACAATCAGCAGCATTCATTTGCGCCGCGGTCAGTCCAAGAAATAATCCCAAATTGTCAGGCATTTGGTTTAAAAAATAAGTGCCGCCAACATCAGGGTACAATCCAATGCTGATCTCAGGCATAGCAACGCGCGATGATTCAGTCACGATGCGGTGACTGGCGCCTGCGAATAGTCCTAATCCACCACCCATGACATATCCATTGCCCCATACCACAATAGGTTTACTATAAGTGTGAATGGCATAATCTAGGCTGTACTCTTGCACAAAAAATTCTTGAACAAAGGGCTGACGTTGACCAGGGTTATCTTTCATTGCGTTGTACAACTCAACAATGTCACCACCAGCACAAAACGCTTTATCACCCATACTATCTAGGACGATAGCAACCACAGTTTCATCTTGCTCAAATCTTGCTAGCGCTGGTAGCAATGAATCGATCATCGCTTGGTTTAACGCATTAAGGGATTTTTCACTATTTAGAGTCGCCTGAATAATGTAATGCCCATCTCCTGTTTCATGAGCATTATAAATAACGGCGTTATTAGCATCCATTAGCTATTTGTCCACTGCGGTTTGCGCTTTTCAAGAAACGCATTCACGCCTTCTTTTTGATCATTTGAATCAAATAGTGCGACGAATTTTTCACGCTCTAAAGGCAATGCGCTATTGATTGAACCATCACGGCCCATTTGAATAAGTGATTTACACGCTGTTACGCTCACCGGCGATTGCTTAGCCGTTTGTTTAGCCAATTTAAGCGCTGCTTCTAACACACCACCTTTTTCAACAACTTCCTCGACCAAACCAATTTGCTCAGCTTTTTGGGCAGTGATTCGTTCACCACATAAAATCATGCGTTTTGCCCAACCTTCGCCCACTAACAAGCTAAGGTTTTGTGTGCCACCAGCACACGGCAATAATCCTACCGCTGCTTCTGGCAGTGCCATTTGAGCTTGTTCTTCGGCAATGCGAATATCACATGCAAGTGCAACTTCTAAACCGCCACCCATTGCATAACCATTGATCGCCGCAATAGAAACACCTCTGAAATTAGCCAGTGTTTCAAATGCTTCACCAAAGACTGTTGCCATCGTTGCAGCAATGCCTTTATCGCCACTTGCAAAAGCGTTTAAATCGGCGCCAGCGCTAAAGAATTTTTCGCCTTCCCCAGTGATCACTAACGCATAGATTTCTTTATCATCATTTAATTCGCGCACCATATCACGCAGCAACGTTAAGCTTTCTTTTGTCCACGTATTTGCAGGCGGATTCGCAATAGTAATGACCGCGGTATGTTCTTGTTTTGATAATTGTAATAACTGAGTCATAAACACTTCCTATTTAATGTCGTCATAAAAAAAGCGCCGTTATCAACCGATAAGACGCTTTGTTTTAGTTTTTATAGCATTTCTACCGCGATGGCTGTTGCCTCGCCGCCACCAATACATAAGCTTGCAACACCTTTGCTTAAGCCTTTATTTTTAAGCGCATGAAGCAATGTCACAATAATTCGAGAGCCACTTGAACCCAGAGGATGGCCAAGGGCACAGGCGCCGCCATTAATGTTAACTTTGCTATGATCTAACTCTAGATCTTTCATTGCTAACATAGTCACCATGGCAAACGCTTCGTTAATTTCATATAAATCAACATCATCTGTCGACCAACCAGCGCCCGCTAACACTTTATTCATTGCGCCAACAGGAGCAATCGTGAATTCACTTGGGTGCTGCGCGTGAGTTGCGTGGGCTTTAATCGCTGCAAGCGGTGTTAAACCGCGCTTTTTAGCTTCACTTGCAGACATAATCAATAGCGCTGATGCGCCATCTGAAATAGAGCTAGCGTTAGCCGCCGTAATAGTACCGTCTTTTGCAAAAGCAGGACGTAAACTAGGGATCTTATCAACACGGGCATTACCTGGTTGTTCATCAATACTGACAACCGTATCTCCACGACGAGAGCTAATAGTCACAGGAACAATTTCGTTTTCAAATGCACCAGAATCGATAGCTGCGTTAGCACGTGATAATGATGCTATTGCGAAATCATCCATTTGCTCACGAGTAAATCCAGTATCATCACTAGTTTGCTGAGCAAAACAGCCCATTGCTTTACTTGTTTGAGCATCTTCAAGACCGTCTAAAAACATATGATCTTTAACTTCGCCATGTCCCATACGCATCCCATGACGTGCTTTTGGTAACATATATGGTGCAAGACTCATACTTTCCATACCACCAGCAACAACTACATTTGCACTGCCCGCTTTAATAAAATCATGAGCCATCATCACAGCTTTCATGCCTGAACCACAAACTTTGTTTATCGTTGTACACACAGTATCTAATGATAAATCAGCTTGTAATGCCGCTTGACGAGCAGGTGCTTGACCTAAACCAGCCGGTAATACACACCCCATAATTACTTCGTCAACGTCTGTTTTCGCTAAACCTGTTGAATCCATTAGCCCAGCAATAGCAGCGCTACCTAAGGTTGGTGAAGCCACTTGACTCAGCGAGCCACCAAAGCCCCCCATTGGGGTTCGTAAGGCTTGTACGATAACGATTTGTTCTTGATTGCTCATAATTAGCTCCGATAATTTAACGGCAACACGATGTAAAAATTATCATGTTAGAAAATTGATAATCGATACATTACCCTAAGATACCGTTGACGCCAACGTAAACTTTAGTACAAGTCAGAATTAATTATTGGAGATAGGTGTAAAGTTGAGATGACAGTTAGTTGTTAAAACGAATAACAAAACCTTGTTCATCACGACGAGCTTGGTTGGAAGCGCTACGAAGATTATTTAATCTAGCGTTTAAGGTATCACTGCTTGATATTTCAACTATTGAAATATCCGTGTATATAACACTCAAATGAAGTGTTTGCTGTTTGAGACGAGCAATTGTTTTAGGTCTAAATGGCGTTGTAACACATTTTAAATAAGTCACCGTATCTTCAGAGCTACGCGGAAATACAATCAGTGCAAAAGTATCATCGTCATAACGAAAAAGAATATCTGCCTCATTTTTTAACTCGGTCAATTTAGCAGCGGTAATTGCAAGTACTCTATCCGCTTTATCGACACTAAAGCTATGCTTTATCATCGCTAATTCATCAATACTTATTAAGGCTAATGATACGTTGTTATTTTGTGGCTTATTTATCTGGCTGTCATTATCTAATTCAGACTCAATGCCTTGTAGAGTCAATAAACCTGTTAGCGCATCATATTTATCAGCTGTAATTACGGATAAATAATGACGGCGCATATACATCGATGTAGCGACAACAACGCCAATCAACATGAGCAAAGCAATCGCATACGTCAAAAATGCCTTTAACCTTATTATCTCTTCATCAATGGTGATTCGTTGTGCAACAAGTTTATCTAATCGACTTTGCAATTTATTATTGGCACTAGCAAACTGCGCATTTAAATGCGCAAGCTGATTCTCATTAACAGCTTGGTCATAGCTATCTTGAAAAGATATCGCTCGATTAAGTTCTTCAACCGCTAATTGATGATTACCTTGTTGCTTCGCAATCATACTTTTTAGTCGATGTAGCGTGGCTAAATCACTCGTTAAATCATATTCAAAGAAAACGTCATACAACTGTGTTACTAATGCATTGCCTTGATTTAACTTCCCTTGATTAATATAGGATTCCGCCAACAAAAGTTGTGCTTGACGATAATTAAAATCAGCACTTATGCCACTCATTAATTCAAGCGCTTGAGATAAAATAAGCTCTTCGTTAACATAATCTTTTTGTTCTTTATAAGGAAAAGACTCCATCACTTTAAATAAATTCAAAACTGATACATCACCTGCTTTCTGGCAAGCAGCTCTCGCAGAATTTAACAACTTGGAGAATTCAACGTAATCCTTTTGAACAATTAACCAATAAATTGTGCTATCAAGCACATTACATTTGAGCGCATCATCATTTGTTCGACTTGCAATAACTTGTGCTTTATCTAACCAATATTTTGATGTTTTGAAAGTTCCCGCTTCAATATTTAGCTCCGCAGCCACTAAAAGAATATTGACCCAATCCACCAATGGAACCTCTTCTTCTGACAATTGATCTGCGTAGTTTAAATACTGAAACGCTTGAACATAATCGCCTAAAATCTGACTTAACTGAATCGCATATTTATAATACAACACCAAATATTTAGGTGGCATTTCTTGCGGCTTCATTGCGTCAATTTTGCTTTTTCCTTCCTCATATTTTCCTGCGATGACAGTCAACTTCAAATCAACAAATGCGTATTGTATTTTTAATTCAGGGGATAGCTCATCTGCTGAAATCTCTTTCAGCAGTTTAAATGCCTGAGCACTATCCGAATAAGCAAGCTCTCCAGCTCTGCGAATGTTTTCACTAATGTTGTCTTTCAATGGTTTTTCGGCATTTGACTTCGCTTGAACATTAAACAAAACCGAAAATAAAATGAAGAAATAAAGAATATACTTCATCGCTTTAACCTACTAATAGCAATAAATATCAAACTAATTAAGCCAATAATCGCAAGAAAACCGATACCAACAAGTAAGAAGCAGTAATTACTTTCACTTTCTTTACTTCGTTTAATAGCTCGCTTTTCTTGTTCAATTGCCCGTTCTAATCGTTGCTTATTTTCACTGATCCGAAACGTCAAAAAAGAAACATTATCGCTACGTTTGTTTTTTTCCAGCTTTGCTTTGTCTTCAACAAAGGATTCTAAAGCCTTCATTGCATTATCTAATTCACCAATGCGTTGATAGTACTGAGCACTTAATTGATGAAACTCGATTTTTTGCTTTGGTGTAGTTTTAGTTTCTAGTAGCGCTTCTATCGTTTGCAACGTTGACGCGGCATGGGGTAAGTTACCTTTCATCAAAGCAACTTCGACACTTAATAAATATGTATCAACAAGACGATTAACAATATGCTGAGACTGAAATATTCGCGCTGCTTTTTCCAGATATTGTGCAGTTTGTTGGTTCACTTTGTTACGCGCAATATCAACAGCGGCCAATTGATAAGAACTGTCTGCAGCGACAATACCAAGATGTTCAATCAAACAATTTTCAGCCGTACTTTCATACAATTGTGTATTTGATTTTGGCTTATTCTTAGTAATCAAAGATTGTAGATTTAGGTTAGCTAACTGGCAAAATTCCCGAGCACTGAACTTGTCATTTTGAAGTGATCGTAATTGAATAAGAGTGTTAGAGAATAAATTGAGTTCATTCGCATTAAAATAAATACGTGCATAAACAAGCAAATAACTAAATTGTGGGTTATCCAACACGCTCGGACTATCAGCTACTTTTAAGCGGTTTAAATAATCCATCGCACCAACACCATTAAATTGATGAGCAAGGTTAAGCGCATTCAAATAGTAAAAATAGGCCAATTCATTACTAGACAGTATTTTATGATTAACCGCTGTTAACTGCTCGTTAGCGTGTTCAAAAGCACCCTGCACAATGGCGAGATGAATACGTGCTAGTTTACGGTCAGCATTTGATAAACGCTCAATTGAAGGAGAGTGCTGATGATCTGTTGATAATTGTTTGATGGCTTGAACAGGAAAATCATTAATGAGCTGCTCAAACTTGTAGTCGGACGCAAATACCCACGAAGGACACCACATCAAACAACAAACCAGCCAAAAACGTTTAATAGAAAAATAACTCAACGAACAACTCAATGATAATAAGAACGATAATCACCTAATGATGATTAGGCGGCAATTATAGTGTCATTATCAATTAATGCTAGTGAGACTTTTCTAAAGTGTGTTATTCCCACGGTGTTCTGCGGTGCAAATGTGATAAATCAAACGGCGTAATTTGATAGACGTAGTAATTTAGCCAATTAGACACTAACAAATTTGCATGACTACGCCAGCAGCCTTTTGGCGCTTGCAAAGGATCATCAGCTGGAAAATAGTTGTTTGGGATATCAGGATTTAACCCCGCTGTATCATCACGCTTAAACTCATCCCCCAACGTAGTGACATTGTATTCAGGGTGTCCCAAAACAAATAAGCGTCGTCTGTCTTTGCTAACAACAAGATATGCACCAGCCTCTGTTGAGTCCGCTAAAATATCCAAATCAGGATGCGCTCTAAGTTCATCAACATTCATTTGAGCAAGTCGCGAATGAGGTACCCAAAAGTCATCATCAAAACCACGTAACAAAGGATCATGCGATTGATGCCGATGATGTAAAAATACGCCGGCAATTTTACGCTCGCGAATATATCGCTTAATGTCGTACAGATGATAAAACGCCGCATGGGCAGCCCAGCACAAAAAGAGCGTTGATGTCACATGTTGTGTCGACCAATCGAAAACCGCCGTAATTTTTTCCCAGTAAATCACATCATCAAAATCAACATCACCTAGCGGCGCGCCAGTAATGATAAGCCCATCGAAATTGCGCTCTTTAATATCCTCAAAGTCACGATAGAAGTCATTCATGTGATCTTGCGGCGTATGTTTGGAAATATTGCTATGAATTCGTAAAAACTCAACATCTACCTGTAACGGCGTGTTGGCTAATAAGCGTAAGATTTGAGTTTCCGTTTCAATTTTATTGGGCATTAAATTGAGTAATAACACCTTCATTGGCCGAATTTGTTGGCTAAGCGCTCGGCTTTCACTCATTACAAAGATATTTTCTTCTTGTAATTCATCCTTTGCAGGTAACTTATCTGGAATATTAATCGGCACAACAAACTCGCTTCAATTTATTAGTCAACGCAACATCATGTAGACAATTTAACCCAAAGGCATCTAGACGTCTAGATGTTTATACGTTTTATCTAAAATTACTAATATTTTATACACATCTGCTTACGACAAATATCAGATGCTCCATTGACTCCCAACCAGTGTCTCGCTAAGTTAGCCTGTGAAAAATTCTAATAACAACACAATCAACGGATTTAGTTATGAAAAAAACTGCAATTGTCACTGCTTCACTTGCCACTTTGGCGTTAAGTGCGTGTCAGTCGACACAAGAAACCACGAACGTCACTAAACCAGATAGCGATTATCTTTGGCTTGAAGAAGTTCAAGGTGAAGCCCCTTTAAACTGGGTTGAAACTCAAAATAAAAAAGCATTTTCATCGTTAAAATCTAATGCTGTTTATCAGCAAAGTTATGATGCAAACCTAGCGCTACTTAACTCAAATGATCGTATTGCTTACGCATCTCAACGCGGTGACTACCTGTATAACTTTTGGACTGACAAAAATAACCAACGTGGTTTATATCGCCGTACAACCTTAAGTGAATATCAAAAAGACAACCCGACTTGGGAAACGGTATTAGATATTGACGCTCTCGCTGCAAAAGATGGCATGAGCTGGGTTTACAAAGGCATGGATTGTTTATACCCAGATTACAATCACTGTTTAGTGAAATTGTCACCCGGTGGCAGCGATGCTGTTGTCGTCCGTGAATTTAATATGGCGACCAAATCATTTGTTGAAAATGGTTTTAAACTGCCTGAAGCGAAAAGCTCAATTAGCTGGCGCGACGAAAACTCTGTATTCGTTGGCACAGATTTCGGCGCAGGCAGCTTAACCGATTCTGGTTACCCTGGTGTGGTAAAGATTTGGCAGCGTGGCACGCCATTATCTAGCGCAAAACAAGTTTATAAAGCTGATAAGACTTCTGTGTCAGCCTCTGGTTTTGTCATGCGCGACGGCAAGAACAGCCTAGACATGATTTATGATGGGACTTCATTTTACTCACGCGCTATGTATATCCTACAAGGCGACAAACAAGTAAAACTGCCTATCCCAAAAGATGCTAGCTTAAGTGCTTTTTTAAATGGTGATATCTTCATTCAACTAAAGAGCTCATGGACAGTAAACGGCAGCACATTCAAGCAAGGCAGTGTTATATTTGCCCCTGTTGATGACGTTTTAAAGGGAACGGCTAACTACAAAACGCTTATTACGCCAACGGCGAGTTTAGCAATCAATTCAGTACAGGCCACTAAATCTACGCTGTTAGTGACTGTATTAGATAACGTGAAATCAAAAGTGCTGCGTTTTACTAACGATGCTGGACAATGGGAAAGCACGCCTGTTGATATCGATGACAAAGGTAATATCAGCGTATTTAATACCAACGAAAGCACTGATGATTTCTTCTTAAATTACACCAGCTTCCTCAAGCCTTCTACGCTGTATAAAGTCAGTGGTGAAACAGGAAAACTGACCCAATTAAAAGCACAAAAATCACAGTTTAACAGCGATGATTTAGTGACTCACCAATATTGGGCAACGTCTAAAGATGGCACTAAAGTTCCTTACTTTGCCATCATGAAAAAAGACATTGAGTTAAACGGTAAAAATCCTACATTGCTATACGGGTACGGCGGTTTTGAAGTATCACTAAAACCATCTTACAGCGCGTTACAAGGTAAAAACTGGTTAGAAAAAGGCGGTGTGTACATCCTATCCAACATTCGTGGCGGTGGTGAGTTTGGCCCAAGCTGGCATCAAGCAGCGCTTAAGAAAAATCGTCATAAGGCCTATGAAGATTTTGAAGCCATTGCGATGGACTTAATTGATCGTAAAATTACCTCACCTGATCACTTAGGTATTCAAGGTGGCAGTAATGGTGGTTTATTAATGGGCGCAGCGTTTACACGTCGTCCAGATCTATACAACGCCGTTGTTTGTCAGGTGCCATTACTTGATATGAAACGTTATACCAAGCTATTGGCTGGCGCTAGCTGGGCTGCTGAATATGGCGATCCAGACAATGCCCAGATGTGGGAATACATTAAAACCTATTCACCATTTCATAACTTAGATGCTAAAACAGATTACCCAAAAGTGTTCTTCACGACATCGACTAAAGATGACCGTGTACATCCTGGCCATGCCCGTAAAATGGTCGCTAAGATGCAAGATCTTGGACACGATGTTTACTACTACGAAAACACGGAAGGCGGTCACGCTGGTGCAGCTGACAACAAACAGCGCGCTGACATGTACGCTCTTATCTACAGCTATTTATGGCAACAACTTAAATAATCGTTAGATAAAAATAGCCGTAATAAAAAGCCGATTTAAGCAATTAAATCGGTTTTTTTATTTATTTTGGAGAAAGTTGTCACACATTATCGATTACTCGTGACTTAGTTAATGACCCTACTAATTATTCGGAGCAATCATGAAAAAAACAATTTTCTCAGTCGCACTAACAGCAGCAAGCGTGCTACTCACATCCAACTCAATGGCGTCAGAAACCCAATGCCTTAACGCAAACGTGTCAGGTCAAGGCCAAGCCGTACTACTGTTACCGGGGTTTATTAGTGATGAATCGGTATGGACAGAGGTACGCAACGATTTAGCAAAGCAATATCAAGTTCACCAGCTATCAATCGCCGGGTTTGGAAAAAATAAAGCCTGCGGCCAAGCAAGCACTATCATGAGCGCAGTCAAAGGTGAGCTAGCAACTTACCTCTCAACAAATAAATTACAAAACCCAATTCTCATTGGTCACAGCATGGGCGGCTTATTAGCATTTGATACCTCCCTAAATCCAAACATCAACTTAAAAGCAGCTATTTCTGTTGATGGTTTACCATTCATCGGCCCTATTTTTACCCGCAACAATCAAACTACAGCGGATGATTTAACGCCACAAGCAACGGCCATGAAAACCATGTACCAACAAGCAACACCTGAGCAATTAGTTGCTTTTACCAAACAAGGCATCATGCTGCAAACTAACCAACCATCTCGCTACAACGACATTATCAACATGGCAAAACGCTCAGATCCAACAACCGCTGGTAGTGCACTACATTCTGTAATGACAACCGATCTACGGCCCAAACTAGCCAAACTAACAAATCCTGTGTTATTAATTGGCGCATCAGGTGCTTTTACCACTGATGCGCAACATCAAGCAGCCAAAGCAATGTACCAAGCGCAAATACAGCAAGCACCTCACGTAGAACTAGCGATGAATAGCAAAGGACATCACTTTTTGATGTGGGATCAAACCAATTGGTTAATTAACACGATCAAAACTTATATCTCACAACAGTCAGACGTCTAATAACGTTAAAAATATTGGGCTGATGATATCTCAGCCCTTAGTAAAAGGTGATTACCATGCATTCATCAACAACGCTAAACGAACAAACCCTACAATTAGCACGAGCAGGCGATAAACAAGCATTCTCAATACTTGTTAATTACCTCAACAACACAGTGCATGCAATTGCACTCAATATCACTCGTGACTTACAACATAGCCACGATGTTAGCCAGCTCGTATTTATCAAGGTATGGCAACAGCTCGATGAGTTAAAAACAAGCGACAGTCTTTTACCTTGGGTACGTCAAATTACCCGTTATACCGCCATTAACTTTGTGCGAGACAACAAACATCGCACCGAGTTAGCCAGCGATGACGCCACCATTGAATCATTGCTAGACGACGTGGTTAATAATCACGACCTCAATGAAAAATCGATGATTACAAGGCAACAAAATCAAGTCATTAATCACCTGATAGACCAATTACCAGATGAAAGTCGCGAAATCGTTTTACTCTATTATCGCCAAGAGCACGACAGCGCTGTTGTTGCCAACCTATTAGGATTAACCACAGTCACCGTCCGAAAAAGATTGCAACGGGTACGTGAGCAACTCAAAGAGCAGGTATTGGAAAAATACGGCAAAGTGCTCTTTGCAACGACGCCAATTGCCATTGATATTTCTCTAGCGCTCGCCACAAGTACAGCTTCCCCTCTTGCAGCCGCAACATTAGGAAGTCACGCCAGTATGAGCCAAAGCCATTGGTTGGGGAAATTAACCTACCTCTTAGGCGGCGCGATTATTGGTGCATTCTTTGGCGTGCTCGCCAATACTTTTGCGATTAACAAAACCATTAAGCATATCGATAATGATGAAGACATTGCCTCTCTCAAACGCTTAAAACGTCACGGTAACATTTGGATAATTGGCAGTGCCCTCGCCCTTACCGCGAGTTATCAATGGACACAAGGCTGGTTAATGCCTGTTATCACCTACGCATTATTCCTAATAGGGTTAACAGTTGTTGTGAATACGACTAACACAATCAGTCGCCAAAACCTTCAGCGCCAAGCGCCTAACGACCAACGGGCTAGAAAATTACTGTCACGCAGTCAATGGACCTGCAAATTGGGCTACTTATTGGGATTTGGCGGCGGTAGTGCAGGACTGCTCATAGGTTTATATCAAAATGGCCGCTTTGAACTCTTATTATAAATGATTCGAAGTGAGTGCTTGTCATTGCCCCAATGACAAGCGTCAAACTGAAAAATCACGCCTAGAAACATATTTTTACAACTATAGCTCGTATTCCCCCCTTGCCACTTAGTAACATTTGTTACATTATAACGCCCGATAGTATTTTCCAATTATGACAAAAACACACTTTGGAAAACTTTATTTCAACCTAGGAATGAAAATATGTTTAACAAAAATTTGCTAAAGGCAATTCCTTTGGCGTCAGCATTATTAGCTGGCAACGCGTTCGCTGATGAAGGCATGTGGCAACCACATCAATTAAAAGAAATTAGTGGCAAACTTAAAAAAGCAGGGCTTAAATTAGATCCGTCACAAATGGAAAACCTTGATCAGTTTCCAATGAATGCGATTATCAGTCTAGGTGGCTGTACTGCATCATTCTTATCTGACACAGGCTTAGCAATTACTAACCACCACTGTGCTTACGGCTCAATTCAGTACAATTCGACTGAAAAGAAAAATTTATTAAAACAAGGTTTTGTTGCTAAAGATAAATCTCAAGAACTTCAGGCAGCGCCGGGTTCTCGTATTTACGTGACAGAATCACTCACCGATGTTACTGCTAAGATTACCGGTTCGATTCCTTCATCAGTGAAAGGACAAGCTTATTTCAAAGCCATTGAAAAAAATCAAAAAGAACTCGTTTCTGCATGTGAAACCTCACAAGATTACCGCTGTGAAGTCTACAGTTTCCACGGCGGCCTAGAATATTTCCTCATTAAACAGCTATCAATTCGTGACGTGCGTTTAGTGTACGCACCACCATCGAGCATCGGTAAATTTGGCGGCGATACCGACAACTGGATGTGGCCACGTCACACAGGCGATTGGGCATTCTACCGCGCATACGTTAGCAAAGACGGTAAACCAGCAGATTATTCAGAAGACAATGTGCCATTTAAACCAAAAGCCTTCCTAAAAGTGAATGCCGATGGCGTTCGCAATAGTGATTACGTGATGGTACTTGGCTACCCAGGCCGTACCAATCGTTACCGCACCGTTGATGAAGTGGAAAACCAATTTACATGGGTGTACCCAACGTCTAAACAGTATCGCGAAGACTACATCAATATTATCAAAGACATTGCACCAGCTGGCAGTGACGCACGCATCAAATACGAAAGTACATTAGCAAGCCTAGCTAACTACGCTAAAAACTTTGGTTCGATGATCGAAAGTTATAACAAAGGCGACATGCTCGAGCGTAAACAAGCAGAGTTACAGGCACTGCAACAGTGGATCAACAGCTCTAAACAGCGTAAGAACAAATACGCCAAAGCATTGACCGAACTAAACACGTTAATTGCTCAAGGTAAAAAAGGTCAAGAACGTGATTTATTAATGGGTTACTTGGGTAGCACAAATATGATGAGCGTGGCCAAGCGTCTTTACCGTTTAGCCAATGAAAAAACTAAGTCTGATACTGAGCGTAAACAAGGTTATCAAGACCGTGACATGAACCGTTTCACTCAAGGTATGAAACGCGTAAATCGTCGTTACGACGCAGAGGTTGATAAGGCAGTTCTTGAGCACTTTATTGGTCTTTACGCACAGCTTCCTAAGAAAGAGCGCAACGCAACTTTTGACAAGTTCTTCGACATTAGCAAAAACTTCGACGCTAAAAAACTTGCGGCTAAGCTAAACATGATGCACAAAAACACCAAGCTTGATGAAGAAGCGACGCGTTTAGCATGGATGAATAAATCAGTAAGCGACTTTAAAAACAGCAACGATCCGTACATCCAATTTGCTGTGTCGCAATACGATAATGATCGCAAGTTAGAAAAGAAAGCTGAAGCATTATTCGGCAAACTAGCACAAGCTCGCCCTGCCTTCATGGAAGCAATGATTGCTTATAAGAAGAGTAAAGGCGAACCAGTCTATGCTGACGCGAATAGCTCACTGCGTATCACTTACGGCAACGTTATGGGATATTCACCACAAGACGGTATCACGGCAACACCATTTACGACATTGGAAGGCTTACTGGCTAAATACAAAGCAGGTGATGCTGAATTTGATTTATTCGACAACATTCGCAAAGCCATCGCTGATAAAAACTACGGTAAATACTACCGTAAAGATTTAGACTCAGTACCAGTAAACTACCTATCTAACCTAGATATCACGGGTGGTAACTCAGGCTCTCCTACCCTAAACGGTAAAGGTGAATTTGTTGGTTTAGTATTTGATGGTGTTTATGAATCAATCATCGGTGATTGGGATTACGATACAAAGTACAAACGCGCAATCCACACCAGCGTGCCATTTATGCTATGGACAATGGAAAACATCGACGGTGCCCAAAACATTGTTGATGAAATGACTATCGTTAAATAACTTAGACAAACATAAGGAAAAAGCCGTTCAACTATGACAATTGGAAAACAAACGGCTTGGCTTTCCCGTCGTTTAGCACCTTAAATGAGAAATTGACCAACATAAAAATCATGGATGATTTTTAAGTATTTGCCGCAGGCAACTGCATGGACGCAGGAGGTAGAGCAACGCAGGGAGCAGTTGCCGAAATGCGGATCAAATACGGTGTTGGATAGGCAATTTTTCATTTAAGATGAGTGCTGAACCACGGGTCGCCTTTGAAAATAACATCCTTGTTATTTGTTCTTCGAACCAGCTAACGCTGTCTAAAATCATTCCTGATAATTTTTTCTTTTGGTTACTTTTCTTTGGCGAAGCAAAGAAAAGTAACTGGGGGGCTTTCTACAAGCTTTAATTAAGCAAACGTTCGCTAATAGCACACCATATTATTCCCCGGAGTCAATTTTTAAACTAATAAAAATTAGAAATTTTACTTCCACATATTACTCAGTAACAAAAATCTTCTCATCCAACCTAGCTAATTGCTCCAACCAACCATCAACAGTTTGTTTATTATGAGGCGCAGGAGAAACACCTTGTGGCAATTCACCAGCCAACAACGACTCAATCGCAATAGCCACGGTCAATGATACTAAACGTGCCATCGCTGAACCGCGCTCATTTCCTTTCTCATCAATACCATAAGCCTGTTTAAATACCGTATTTTCACCGCTAGGATCTTTTACCTCTAACACAACAGACAGCACAACGCGATCAGCCTCGCCGTCGTCGTATTGGTGTTTATCCCACAAGTCATCACTGATAGCGGCTAATTTAGCCATGCCATCGTCACCGGTTAATGTGTCGACCTGAGTAAACAGTTCATCCCACGCCTGAGCCCAACCATTTAAACGCAATGTACCTCGCACAAATTCTTGCACATTCCAACCATCACTCATTCCATACTGACCAACAAAAGGCACAGAATCACGATTTGGATACGCTTGAAAGGTTTCTGTCGTGCCATTGGCCAGCGGCATGTCAAAATCATTGAGCGCCGTCCATGGTTTTTGCGTAGTGGCAGGCGCGCCATTTTCAATCCATTGTGCAGGTGATTTTAATGCTTTTAACACCCCTAGTGGCGACCATGAAAACTTATACTTAAAATCATTTGGTACACTTGGGAAACCACCGCAATACGAGCGGAAAAAGTGCTGATTGTCTTTATTAAACGATGCTGACGATTGATAATCTTCTACTAATGCATGGGCTAAGAGATGATCTAAGCCAGGATCTAAACCCACTTCATTCACAAAACACAAATTGGCTGATTTTGCTTGAGCATCAAGAGCCTGCATCTCTGGCGAGATATAACTACTTGAAACAAAATGTGCATTTTTAGCTAAACAAAGCTCAGCCACTTGCAAGTGCATGGTCGCAGGTAACATCGATACAACCACATCGCCAGTATTTACCGTTGCACTTAATACATCCCAATCCAATGCTTTAACATCAACATCGCAACCTAAGGCATCAACCGCCTCTTGTGCTTTTGATAACGTACGATTCCACAAAATAAGCGGCTGCGGCGACAAGGCAATTTTCTCAATGCCAGGTAACGATGATAAGCCAGCGCCTAACCAATGAACTGTTTTCATAACTCTCTCTTATAATTGTTTTATTTTTTCATTAAAGATGTTGTGAGCGCGTTGCCAAACACCTTGATTTAAATTATCTAATTGCAATAAATGCGGCAGTAATTGCTGACAAAAGTCTTCACTGCTTTCCACAGGTAATAGCGATGGTAAATGGTCAATAGCCACTAAATCTAACGGATTTTCACCATCAACAAGTCGTAATAACGGATTATCAAACGTTGTGCATTGTTCATATATCGGCAAAGGATTGTAATCACCATAAGGATCGCAGCTCACATCACAAATGATGGCCAATTGACGGCTATTATCATTTAACATTTCTGTCGTTACAAATGGCGGTAATGCTTGTTGCACAAAAACACAATTAATCACGACATCAAAGGACAAAATATCAGCAAATGGGCCACCGACCTTAGTTTCTTCAATGTCCCATTGCGTTACGTGTGCCCCTACTTTTTGGGCAAATTCTACGGCACCACGTCCACTGCGTCCCTTAGCGCCAATAACCAAAACGTTTGGTGGCGGAAGATTAGAAAATCCAGCCCCTACGTCATCAACCATCGCTTGTTGGTTACGATAAGAAGACAATGGCGCCAGCATTGGTGTTTGACGGGCAAGGCGTCCCGCGAACGCTTTTAGCGCCACACCAGCGCCTGCAAACCCAGCCCAATAACCAAAAGCTGCAACGCGCCGAGCATTGTCATCAACTAAATATTCTAAATCAAATAACTGACCCCGACCGGATACAAAACGATTTAACACCTTCTTCCAACCACTTTGCTCTTTATAAGCATGAGCAAAATGAATGTGGCGATGCTTAAGTGGCGTCGTCTCTTCTTCGAGTTCTTTTAAACCCAAAATAATAATGCCATCGTCATCAAGCGTTTTCCAATGATGAGCAGGCGCTACGTCACAGCCAATAGCACGATATTGCTGAACATCAATGGCGCTTTGCATTGATTCTTCAACGGTTACTTTAAACCCTGCATCAAGCAGCGCCTTAGCGACATTTGGCGTTAAAGCGATACGCTCCTCTAACGGTTTGGTTTCGGCGCGTAGCCAAATATGAGTTTGCATACATTGTCCTGTCAGATCTTCAACATCAAGTGGCCATATAGTATACAAAGCAAAAACAGGTGTATATAGTATACAATTATATTTATCGTCGAATTTGCGTAGCGCATATTTTTTTAAAGGTTAGCCATGTCGTCAAATGTTATTCACTCGCCAACGTCGGTCGAGCAAATCGTTCAGCTTGCAAAAACACATTATGGATTAGAGGTTAATGTCAAACCGCTGCCTGGTTATATTGATCTCAACTACCAATTAACCGACGCCAATGGCTTGCGCTTTATTCTTAAGATTGCCAATGCCCAAGAGCCATTGGCCGAACTTGCGATGCAAAATCAGCTGATGACATTTTTAACAACGACCACCGACAATACCACTAACACATTTGATTGTCCGTTGCCGATAAAAAGCCGCAACGGTGACGATATTGTCACACTGGCAGATAAAAATAAGCGTCCTCGTTATATGCGTTTACTCAGTTATATCGATGGCGTTTTTTATGCGAATCATCAGCATATTACTGACAAACATCTGACTCAGTTAGGCACAATGACGGCCAAACTAACACTCGCGACTAGCGCATTTTCAAATACAAATGCAAAGCGCTACCTTGACTGGGATCTCAAACAATCGCCTAATGTAATCGATAATAAAATAGCCTTTATTAACGATGATAAACAGCAACAAAAAATTGCCAACATTCGTCAAATGCTAGCGACGCAATTAATGCCATTTTCTGATGAGTTACCACATGGCGTGATCCACAACGACATCAACGATTACAATCTATTGCTCGATGGTGATGATGAACACGCTAACATCACTGGACTAATTGACTTTGGCGACATGGTGCACAGCTATCAAGTTAATGACTTGGCAATAGCGTGTGCTTACGCATTACTCGGCAGAGAAAATCCATTGGATGTCATCAAGAAAATCGTCGCTGCTTATCATCAAACCAGTGCGCTTACGCCAACAGAATTGTGGGTACTGTTTCCATTAATTTGTGCCAGACTGGCCACCAGCGTATGTAATTCAGCGCAGGCAGTCTTAGATGAACCAGACAACGACTACCTCTTGGTTTCAGCACAACCAGCATGGCAAGCCATTGATAAACTATTGGCCTTTGATGCACCCACTGTCGGTTTTGAATTACAACGGCTGTGTAACATCACGCCACAAGCCTCACCACGCCATCAAGAAATCCTTGCGCAGCGCAAAGAACATCTATTTCAAACATTGAGTATTTCTTATCAAGATCCGCTGTTAATAGAGCGTGGACAAGCACAATACCTACTCGATGAAAACAACATCGCCTACCTCGATATGGTCAATAACGTATGCCATGTTGGTCACTGCCACCCAAAGGTTGTTAGCGCAGGCCAACAACAAATGGCTAAGCTCAATACCAACACCCGTTATTTACATCAAAACCTCGTCAATTATTCAAAAGCGTTACTCGACACCCTTCCCAAAGAGCTGTCTGTCGTGATGTTTGTTAATTCAGGTAGTGAAGCCAATGAACTGGCAATGCGGCTCATGGAATGTGCCACCCAATCACAAGAATTAATCGTGGTTGATGGCGCTTATCATGGCAATACCAATAAAGCGATAGAAATAAGCCCGTATAAATTTAATGGCCCCGGCGGCGATGGGCCCAAAGAACATATTCATATTGTGCCGATGCCCGATCCTTATCGCGGCCAGCACACTGGCATGACAGAACAAACTGGCAACGCCTATGGTAAATATGCTGTGCAGAAAATTAACCAACTACGCGCTCAAGGTAAACAACTTGGCGGCTTTATTTGTGAGTCGTTACAAGGGGTTGGCGGCAATATTATTATGCCGCCAGGTTATTTGAAATCAGTCTATCAAGCCGTCAAAGCCGCAGGAGGCTTGTGTATTGCCGATGAAGTACAAGTAGGCTTTGGCCGTGTAGGACATCATTGGTGGGGATTTGAAACACAAGATGTTGTGCCTGACATTATTACCTTAGGAAAACCCATTGGTAATGGCCACCCACTTGGCGCTGTCGTCACAACACAAGCGGTTGCCGATGCTTTTGTTACAGGCATGGAGTATTTTAATACCTTTGGCGGTAATCCTGTTTCCTGTGCCATCGGCCATGCTGTCCTTAACACGATTATCGAAGAAGACTTACGCAGCAATGCCGCAACTACTGGCGATTACTTCATACAGCAGCTTACCGAGCTGGCGGCAACACAACCTCTGATTGGTGACGTGCGCGGCTTAGGCCTGTTCATTGGGGTAGAACTTATACTTGATGACGCTCTAACACCAGCAACATCAATTGCTAAAAATCTTTGTGAGCAATTAAAAGCGCAACATATATTGCTCAGCCTTGATGGCCCACACAACAACGTATTAAAAATAAAACCGCCAATCGTCTTTAATCAGCGCAACGTCGACTATTTCATCGCGCAGCTTAGTCAATTACTCGCGGCGGTAAAATAATGCATAACACGCCAAAATCAGCCAGCATGCTAGATGCACTAACGCCAATTGTCGCACTAGTACTCATGTTAAGTGCCTCTGTGTATTTATTTTCATCAGACAGTTCATCAGGCGCCAACCAAATTGCCCTGATATTGGCGGCCTGTATTGCGCTGGCGATAAGTTTTAAAAATGGCCACCGCTGGCCAGCCTTGGAGCAAGGTATCACCAATAGTATTGCGTCGGCATCAGGTGCCTTCTTGATCTTATTTGCCGTTGGCGCATTAATTGGCACTTGGTTGTTAAGCGGCACCGTGCCAACGATGATTTATTACGGCATGAAACTACTAAGCCCTCAATATTTTTATGTGGCTAGTTGCTTGCTATGCGCCGTCGTTGCTTTGAGCATTGGCAGTTCATGGACAGTCGCCGGCACCTTAGGCATCGCCTTAATCGGTATTGCCGGCGTGCTAAATCTCAGCCTAGAAATAACCGCTGGCGCTATTATTAGTGGTGCGTATTTTGGTGACAAAATGTCACCACTATCTGATACAACCAACTTAGCACCAGCAGTGGCAGGCACTGATATCTTTAAACACATCAAGCATATGTTATGGACAACCACGCCGAGCATTTTGATTGCACTAACAATTTTTTTAATTATTGGATTAAACCAACACATTAGTACCACTAGTCTCGGCATAGATGACACGCTCACAAGGTTAGAGTCCAACTATCACGTTGGTTTGCATTTACTCTTTCCACTCGTTGTTGTTCTAATATTGGCCTACTGCAAAGTACCCGCCTTTCCAACCATTATCCTTGGCACAATCGCTGGCGCAATTTGCGCGCTAATATTTCAATTTGATGCGATAGTCAAAGGCGTGAATGACGCCAGCCTCGCCAGCAGCGTTGCCGCAATTAAAGGATTGTGGATAGCGATGTTTAATGGCTATGTTGCAGACACCGGCAATGGTAATCTTGACTCACTACTGAGTCGCGGCGGCATGAGTAGTATCTTAAACACCATATGGCTGATTATGTGCGCGATGGCATTTGGCGGCATCATGGAAGTCAGTGGCATGTTAAAACGCTTACTTACTGCGATACTGTCCTTAGTTAATGGCGCTACCAGCTTAGTGTTAACCACGCTAGCCACCTGTATTGGCACCAACATCATTACCTCAGATCAATACATTGCCATCGTCTTACCTGGCCGTATGTTAAAGCTTGAATATGAAAAATATAATCTAGATACAGTCAACCTGAGCCGCGCAATTGAAGACTCAGCCACAATAACCAGCCCGCTCATTCCATGGAATACCTGTGGTGCATACATGGCAGGCGCACTGGGTGTCGCCACCTTTGCCTACTTGCCCTATGCGTTTTTTAATCTGATATGTCCATTAGTTAGCGCAGCGTATGCCATAAAGCAATTTAAAATGATGCCATTGGCCCCGCAACCAGCATAACTTATCGATGTTTACAGATATTCATCGAGGCTGAGCCCTTCTTTTTTACACACGGTTTTAACTGCCTGATGGGTAGCTAGCTTTTTGAGATGCTTGCCCAAGTGCTCAAAGGCCAGTGGCGGCGTGGTAACCTCATCGCCCCAAACGCACAACATGAATAGATAAAAGTCACAGGCTGATAACTCCTCGCCAATTAAATATTCTCTGTGCGCCAACGTAGAATCTAATAAAGCAAAAGACTCAACGATTAACAAATCTTGTGCGGCTACTATCGCGTCACAATGAGCCAGCTCTATAGTCTGTCGTTGCGGATAAAAATAGGCCATCAATTGCGATTGCAATGTGTTAGTTAAATACATCATCCATTGGAAAAATTCAGGACGAGCTTCCTCATCAAGTTTCGGAATGAGCTTACACTCAGGATGGTTTTCTGCCAATTGAATACAAATAGCTGCACTTTCAAACTGCGCTTTTCCATTAGTCACTAATGTAGGAATGCGCCCAGCCGGGTTGAGTGACAAATACTCTGCTGATTTATGAGAATTTTGCTTGCGATCAACTAACACCAACTCATAGTCTGCATTAATTGCTTCTAACAAAAAGTGCGGAGCCATACTGGCATTTAACGGGTAGTAATATAATTGGTACATCGTCATTCCAAAATTTAAGCAAAAAAAAGAGCAACCTAAGCTGCTCAATTGTAAGTGTTATGCGAAGTAGGCCTTCTTTCGCTCGTCGTAATCGGCGACCACGGCGTTAATGACTTCGGCATCAAATTCTCGAAGACCGCTTAGTGCCATTAGCTTTTCACCGTGGCCAACAACTTCATCGCCAACTTTAAAGCAAAACTGCAAGGTTGCGCGGCCTCGTTTGCCATTCACTTCTAGTGACGTGTTAGTAATTTCAAGCGTTGGATTAGTGAAATCTAAACGCAATAAGTCAATGGACATGTTTTCGTAAATCACCAATGGACGTGCAGGATTGATCATCGCATTTTCTTTTTCCATCAGAGGGACCAATACGTGTGGAAAAGTGTGGCCAGAAAACTCAACATAACGTTGTGCTAATGATGCCGCAAGTTCTTGATTATCAGTTGATTCACCTTCGCGATTAATCGACATGTACTCTTTTTCATTGCCATCGATCACTTTAATATCAGCAGATTCCTGACAAGAAAAATCAAGTTCAATACCATCTGATACCATGCCCGAAAATGTAAATTGCATTTTCTTGCTTACACCTAGCTTTGACAACGCGATTGAGAAAAGTAGATCGCCTGGTACACAAAACTTCTTGGTTTGTATATCGTGCAAAGGATTAAAATCGCCAGCGATGTCTTTGGCAAATTTACTGGCTTGCTCACGTGAAAAAGAAAACGACGAAGACTCGTCTTGGTTAAAGTATTGACTGATATTCATATCTGATTAGTGGCCGTAATAAACAATAAAACAAGCCTCGCCTTGCGCGCTAATTGCTAAAACCAAATGGGTTGAACAGACAATCAAAGGGGCAAAAAAAGAGGCACTAGATTCCATTACTGGAAATGTGCCTCTATTTTAACGTATTAAGGTGGGTAGTTTATACACGGCGCCAACTGGTAACACCAGCGCTGTCTTCAAGTACGATACCCATCGCCGTTAGCTCATCACGAGCAGCATCAGCTGCCGCCCAATCTTTGCTAGCACGCGCATCGTTACGCTTAACAATCAGCGCGTCGATAACCGCTGACTCATCATCATTATCACCTTGCAGAAACGCAATAGGATCAGACTGCAACACACCTAACACACTACCAAGCTCAATTAAGATTGCAGCAAGTTCACTTGCTTTCTCACCGTCTGTATCTTTAACGCGGTTAATCTCTTTAGCCAACTCAAACAATACAGGCAAGGCTTCTGGCGTATTAAAATCATCATCCATTGCTGTTTTAAAACGAGCTACATAGTCGTTGTCCAAACATACATTCGACGCTGGCGTAACTCCGCGTAGTGACGTATATAAACGCTCTAAAGCACTACGACCTTGATGCAAGTTGTCTTCAGAGTAATTTAACTGACTGCGGTAATGACCATTTAACAAGAAGAAACGAATAGTCTCAGCATCAAATACTTTAAGCACATCTTCAATGGTAAAGAAGTTGCCTAATGATTTAGACATCTTTTCTTTATCAACTTGCACCATACCTGAATGCATCCACGTATTTACATAATTGGTACCATGAGCACAACAAGACTGAGCCACTTCATTTTCATGATGTGGGAAGGTTAAATCACTACCGCCACCGTGAATATCAAATGTTTCGCCCAGATGTTTTGCATTCATTGCCGAACATTCGATATGCCAGCCAGGACGACCTTCGCCCCATGGCGACTGCCAACTCGGCTCACCCGGTTTTGCTTTTTTCCATAACACGAAATCCATGCCGTTACGTTTGTCTTGCACAACATCAACGCGTGCGCCTAACTGCAATGCATCTAAATCTTGGCGACTTAATTTTCCGTAATCTTCATAACTTGGGACTGAAAATAAAACATCGCCGTTATCTGCAACATATGCGTGCTCTTTAGCGACAAGCTTTTCGATGATCTCAATGATTTCGGTAATATGTGTCGACACCTTTGGCTCAACATCAGGTTCAACCATGTTTAATGACTTAAAGTTACCGTGCATGATATCAATGAAACGCTCGGTTAATTCAATAAAAGATTCACCGTTTTCATTGGCGCGAGCAATTATTTTGTCATCAACATCGGTAATGTTACGAACATACTTAACTTCGTAGCCGCTAAAACGTAGATAACGAACAATCGTATCGAAGAACACATAAGTACGGCCATGACCAATGTGACAATAGTCATAAGTGGTAACTCCACACACATACATGCCAACTTTACCGGGTACAATCGGTTTAAATACATCTTTTTGGCGGGTAAGTGTGTTGTAAATTGATAACATTGGGAGTTTTTTCCTTAAGCCTAACAATAAATAAAGAAGTGAGTTTATCAGGTGCGCTAAAACAGCTCAACAGATTGCAGCGACGGCGCTTAAAGAATATGAAAAACATGCTCAATTTGGCAAAAAACCATCAATAGCTCGCAATTTAGTTCTAAATTACGGCCTTTGCTTTGCCATTACTACTAAACAAGGTAAAATCCGGTCAATTCAAATGTAACACAACTCACAAACAGGTTAATTTCATGATCTTAATGACCACAAATTTCGGTGATATCAAAATCGAAACTTACGCTGACAAAGCACCAAAAACAGTAGCTAACTTCGAAAAATACGTTAAAGAAGGTTTTTACGACGGTACAATCTTCCACCGCGTTATTGACGGTTTCATGGTCCAAGGCGGCGGCATGGAAAGCGGCATGTTAGAAAAAGACACAGTAACTTGTGTTGATAACGAAGCCAACAACGGTCTTAAAAACACCATGGGTACACTAGCAATGGCGCGTACTCAAGATCCTCATTCAGCAAGCTCACAGTTTTTCATTAACGTTAGCGACAACGGTTTCCTAGATTTCACTAGCGAATCAGTTCAAGGCTGGGGTTACTGTGTATTTGCTAAAGTTGTTGAAGGCATGGACATCGTTGATAAGATCAAAAAAGTAGAAACGGGCAACCGTGGCTACCACCAAGATGTGCCACTAGATGAAGTGGTTATCGAAAAGGTAGTTATTAGCGAGTAATTACACGCTAATCTATCTTATTGGCTTGAGTAATAACTCAAGCCAATAGACATTATTAAGCTTTTTAAAAAGGTTACTCAACTTCATGAGCAAAACGTTATTCATTGCTGACTTACACCTTCATCGCGATCGCAGCGATATCACCGACCTCTTCTGCCATTTCTTAGCAAATGATGCTGTTGGATGTGATGCCTTATATATTTTAGGCGACCTGTTTGAAGTGTGGTTTGGCGACGACAACCCCTGCCCGATGATAAAACTCGTGAGTGAACGTCTTAAAGCGCTTAATGACACCGGCGTACCCATTTATTATATTCACGGCAATCGAGATTTCACGATTGGCAAACGCTATTGCAAACAAAGCGGCATGATTTTATTACCAGAAAGTAAAGTCATTGACCTGTACGGAACGCCTGCCTTAATTATGCATGGTGATAGCTTGTGTACACGCGATGTTGCCTATCAGAAATTTAGAAAGCGCAGTCGTAATCCAATCATCAAATTCTTACTGCTGTCATTGCCTTTTAAAACCCGTCAAAAGATTGCAGGCGATATTCGTAACAAATCAAAAGCATCTAACAAAAAGATTTCGTTAGAAATTATGGACGTTACACAAAGTGAAGTTGAAAAAGACATGACAAACGCCGGCGTACAGCTATTGATTCATGGCCACACTCATCGTCCAGATCGCCATCACTTTGATTTAAACGGCGAACCTGCAGAGCGTATTGTGTTGGGTGATTGGTACGATCAAGGCTCATCATTAGTCGTCACCAAAGAGGGTATGTCGCTTGAAAATCAAGCCTTCATATCACCAAAGATTACTGGCTAAGAAAAACCACAAATCACTCGCTTAATGTGTCTATAAAGTAAGCACGTATTAACGAACAAAAATTTAATTTGGACATTGGGGAACCCCTTGGCTATTATGCCCTCCAAGTTGTTTACTAACGAAGTTATTTATTGAGGAAACATGAGTTTAAAATCTGTATCACAAGCGCTGTTAATCGCGTCACTTACCCTAACTCTACCAGCATGTTCATTTGTTGATTGGTTAGTGTACAAGCAAGACAAACCTCAAGGTAACTTTCTAGAACAAAAAGACATAGACAAATTACGTATTCAAATGACCAAAGAACAGGTCGCGTTCATCATCGGTCGCCCAATTGTTGACGACATCTACGGTGGCGACAAATGGCGTTACGTTTACCACTTTAAATCAGGCCGTAAT
>OJBM01000122.1_pt1 | contig 39370 bp, 34 predicted proteins | sample 1591061 | NCBI WGS metagenome assembly OJBM01 (sample SAMN05416872, study PRJEB24817) | seawater metagenome | isolation source: Sea water | place: Canada:Atlantic | collected 2013-11
CCTAGTCTCGTGGGCTCGGAGATGTGTATAAGAGACAGAATTATTAATGGCAGTATGACGCAGCAAACGACTTGGCGTGTCGCGTTGATTGCAAGAACTGCAGGGCAATACACGATTCCAGCGCTGAGTGCAGATGGAGTATCAAGCCGTCCAATTTCCATGAACATTGTAGAACAAACACAGGCAAGCGAAGAAAATCAAGAAGTTAAGTTGGAAACAGATATTTCCACAAAAGCAACTTATATTGGCCAGCCTATTATCTACACCATAAAATTATTTATCGGTACACGCCTTCAACGCGCCAACTTGCAGGCACCAAACCTTATTGGTGGTGATGTTGTGCAAATGAATGAAGATGAGGATGCCAGTGAAATTATCGACGGTAAGCGATACAGAACAATAACCCGCCGCTATAGTATTACACCGTCGCAAGCAGGGACTTTCGATTTACAAGGAACAATTTTCCGTGGTGATATCAGTCAGTATGGCTATGGCCGTTCAAAGCCAATTTCCTTAGTGGGTGATAATGAACAAATCATTGTCAAACCTATCCCGAATGATTTTCCGGGCCAATGGTTAGCGTCGCCGATTGTTACGCTCGAAGATGAGTGGCCAAGCGCTAATGTCTATAAAGTTGGGGAGCCAATTACGCGCACGCTTACATTATCCGCCGCTAATGTATCAACTGAACAGATGCCAGACATTAATATAGATACAGGGATAAATTTACAAGCCTACCCCGATAAACCAGTATTTAAGAAAGGATTTAGTGGCAACACGCTTATTTCACAAGTTGTGCAAAAGTTAGCTATTATTCCGAGCAAGGCTGGCAGTCTCACTATTCCAGAAGTGCGTATTCCTTGGTTTAACGTCAATACAGAGACGGTAGAATGGGCAACGGTTGCGTCTAAAACGATTGAGGTCATAGACAATGCTCCTCTACCGTCAGAGACGCCAATTGAGCCAACTCCTGTTGCGGTGTCGAAACCGCTGCCTATTGCGCCTCAACAAACAACGATCACTGCGCCGCCAAACTATCTGTGGCTCATTGTATCGGCTATTTTGTTTATCTTGTTGAGCATTGCCCTATTTTATATAGTCAGACTGCGTCAACAGGTTGTAAAACAGCCATTACATCAGTCAAAATCACTTGAAATTAAAAGTGTAAGTTATGTTACACTCATCACCGCTTTGGATAACAATGACCTAACCAAGGTGATGAAATTATTGCCATTGTGGTTAAAAAACGATTTTAATAAAACGCTGTCAGATCGCGCTGTCATTAACGCCAATATCGCTGAGCATTATCAACAATTGGCGCAAAATACATACAGTCAGCAACCACAAAAAGGCGATACCAAAGCACTCAAGCAATGTGTTGTCGCATTTATGAAAAATAACAAAGTGACAGCTAAACCATCGTTAGATGGACTATATAAAAATTAATGTCATTATTTCTAAGAAATAATGAAAGATTTGAAAAGGGTTAGCGGTCTTGAAAAGAGATAACGAACTAAAAAAGCAATATGAAGCCCTTGTTGCCCAGTACCATACCGATCTATATCGATATGGTTATTGGTTAACCAAAGATAAACAAGTGACTGAAGATATCGTTCAGGAGACTTTTTTAAGGGCGTGGCGCTCAATTGAGCAGCTACAAGATATTAAAGCGGCCAAAGGCTGGTTGATTACTATATTGCGTAGAGAAAACGCGCGTCGATTTGAGCGTAAACAGTTATCGTTAGTCGATATAGATGACTACAGCGTAGCTGATGATGATGAATCACAGCAACAAACATCTATTGAGAAAGAGGAGCTTCATGTTGCTATAAACATGTTAGCTGACGATTATAAAGAGCCATTGATTATGCAGGCGATGTTTGGTTATAGCGGTGAAGAAATTGCCACCGAATTAGGACTTAACAAAAATACTGTCATGACCAGACTCTTTAGAGCAAAGAAACAACTCGCAGAGCTTATTAAAAGCAATGTGGTAAGCAGGACAGTGGAAACATGAAACCATTAAGTTATTATGATTTAGCAATTGCCGATCCCTATAATAGCGACGCCGAATTTTTAGAGGCTGTTGCGGCGGATCCTGCGTTAGCGCAAGTTGTTAAAGAAGCAAAAGAAAATGATAAATTATTTCAAGAATTTGTCAGTGATATTCCAGAGCCATCAGCTGAGCACCTTAGTGCAATTGCTGATGTTTGTAATACCCCAGCGCTAGATAATGTAACCACTTTGCCAAAGCGCCAAATTAACCGCTTTAAACCCTACTTTGCAATCGCTGCATCATTTGCGGTGATGGCGGTCAGTATGTTTATGTTGAGTGGTAACAACCATTATAATCACAACTTAATGGATCATGCGTTAAGCCATACAGAACATGGTTTACCATTTGCAGGTGCTACAGATACTAACCCGTCATTGCTGCGTGTTAATCAACAACTTTCAGTCTATGGCGCAAAGTTGACCAACGTTGATGATATTTTATGGTCAAGTCATTGTGATTTTGAAGGGGTTGCCAGCGCGCATTTGGTTTATCAAAATCAAACGCACAAAGTTAATGTCTTTTTAGTGCCAAAGTCACTAAAGTTTGACGAGATTAAGGCAAATTTCGGTAATGAAGAGTTTAATGGCACGATTACAGAATTAGAAGACGGTTATTTAGTGATTGTTGGTCCAAAGAACACTGACATCAATAGCTTTAAGTCTAATATGGAAAGCCAGTTAGTTTGGGAGATTTAGTTTCAATTTTCGCCTAATGCGATACAATGTTACGTGATTTTCAGCGACACCGAAGTCTTTACTTCGGTGTTTTTGTTTTAACCATAACAATAATAAGAATAACTAATGAACATTGAACTTCCAATTCTCATCACGTTTATTTTCTATCTTGGCTGCATGCTTATGCTCGGCCTATATGCTTACAAAAAAACCAACAACCACAGTGATTATATTTTAGGTGGACGCAGTTTAAGCCCTGCAGTTGCCGCCTTAAGTGTCGGCGCCTCTGATATGTCCGGCTGGTTATTACTCGGCCTACCGGGTGCTATATACGTTAGTGGCGTTAGTGAAGTATGGATTGGCATCGGCTTAGTTGTTGGTGCAGCCCTTAACTGGCAGTTCGTCGCCAAACGACTGCGCGTTTACACAGAAATAGCGGGTGATGCACAAACTCTACCGGATTTTCTGGCAAACCGCTTTGGTGACGCTGGAATGTTAAAAACTGTTGCAGCGATTGCGATATTAGTCTTTTTTACATTCTATACAGCGTCAGGATTAGTAGGCGGCGCAATATTGTTTGAAAAAGTATTCGGTCTCGACTATTTCTGGGCACTGCTTATTGGCACACTTATCATCGTGTCATATACCTTTGTTGGCGGTTTCTTTGCGGTTAGTTGGACAGACTTCTTCCAAGGGATCTTAATGTTAATTGCATTAATTATTGTCCCGGCTGCAATGTATGTTGAAGTTGGCGGCAGTGAGGCAATGACCTCAGCCCTTCCCGCTTCAATGTTCGATATATCGCCAACGGCCGGCGTTATTGGTTTAATTTCCTTACTTGCTTGGGGATTAGGTTATTTTGGTCAACCGCATATTCTAGTGCGATTTATGGCGATTGCTAAGCCAAGCGACGTAGGTGTGTCACGTAACATAGCAATGAGCTGGATGATACTGGCACTGTTCGGTGCGTTAGCAACTGGCCTTGTTGGAGCCGCCTATTTTGCAGATCAGCCTTTAGAAAATCCAGAGACTGTCTTTATCTTCTTAAGTAAGGTCGCATTCAACCCTTGGGTGTCCGGACTCCTAATCGCCGCTATCTTGTCAGCAATCATGAGCACGGTTGATTCGCAGTTACTGGTGAGTTCAAGTGTTATCAGTGAAGATTTATACCGTCCATTTATAAACCCGAAAGCAACGGACAAAGAGTTAATGCTTGTTGGCCGTATCGCCGTTGTTAGCATCGCCGTCATTGCCCTACTCATCTCACTCGATCCTAAATCGAATGTTTTAGGTTTAGTGAGCTATGCGTGGGCAGGGTTCGGCGCAGCGTTTGGGCCAATGATATTGTTGGCCTTGTATTGGAAAAACTACAATAAATTTGGTGCCATATCTTCAATTACCGTCGGTGCACTAACAGTAATTATTTGGAAAAACCTCGAAGGTGGATTGTTCGATCTCTATGAAATTGTGCCAGGATTTGTATTTTCACTAATTGTAGGTGTTTTTGTTAGCATGATTACCGCAAAGGAGAATTTACAGCTTAACAAACAATTTGATGAATTTAAAAAAGCGCTATAGTCGTTATAGCTTCTAAGCCGCTAATACGAGGTAGTGGCTTAGTTCCTTTATTCTTTCTCTTGTTCTTTTTGTGAATTTTCGTTCAATTGCCCTTTCAGCACCTCTATTTTGTATCCCAGGTAAACCGCTTGGACAAAAGCAATCGTGAACACGAGATAAAATAAGTAGTCTTGCATATCAGCGTCAGATTGATGCCAATACCATAGCGGCATTATGTAAACGAAACCACCAAAACATATACTTAGTATCAGTTTCCTAGTCATTAAAATGTACCGATTTGTTTAATGTCTGCCTGTTTTCTAATTCGAGCTTCGCTTTATTTAGCTCTTTCTTATTAAAAACAACGCACCCCCATATTATAATTAGTATCCAATGTTTATTGTTTACTGACTTAGACTTCCATATATCTTTAAATAAATCTTTTCCTCCTATTAATGAAGCTCCCAAACCAATTGAACTCATAAAATTATCAAGAGAGTTATGAAACGCAATATCTTTCGTAAGTTCTTTATTCGTTAAAGAGAAAAGCCCCCATTGAGGGTTCACAAATGTTGTATCTAGCGTTATCTCAATAATCTTATTCAACAATTTAGGGCTTTTGACTCTGCGAATCATTGACATTGCTTCTCTCCGTTCATTACTATCTAAGTGCCTATAGAGAATCATCGCTGAAATTGCGTCGAGTTCAATTTGACCAGCGCTAACTATTAAATTTGATGGAATACCAGTTATCTCACACAGCTTTTCTATTTGCTTATTTACATCTTTAGGAAGGTTGTATTGTAATTTTGACATTTAAATTTCATTTAGAGACTTAAGTATCCGTTGAGTATAGTTTCGAATTTGAGTTTATCTACTCTCTAAACAAAAAAAGCAACACCATCTCTGGTGCTGCTTTTAAATAAATTTAATAGTCATGCCAATGGCATTAACGATTAATTAGATTCGTTATGCAAATCTATATTTGAAATCTCTGCCTTTGCTTCGGTGTCTGCTTTCGCACCATCGTTTCTAAGGCCGGTAATTTCATCCAAGTATGCTTGACTGATATCCCCTGTCACATAACGACCGTTAAATACCGACGTTTCAAAACCTTCAATGTCAGGATTCTCTTCACGAACAGCAGCGATTAAATCATCAATATCTTGGTAGATTAAATCATCGGCACCGATCTGCTCTGCAATTTCATCGACTTCGCGGCCATGCGCAATCAATTCTGTCACTGATGGCATATCAATACCGTACACATTCGGGAATCTAATTTCAGGTGCAGCTGACGCAAAGTACACTTTATTTGCACCAGCTTCGCGAGCCATATCAATAATTTGTTCAGAGGTGGTTCCGCGCACAATTGAATCATCAACCAGCAGCACGTTTTTGCCTTTGAACTCACTCTTGATCGCATTAAGTTTACGACGTACAGATTTACGACGCATCTTCTGACCAGGCATAATGAAGGTACGGCCTATATAACGATTTTTAACGAAACCTTGACGATAAGGTATGTTTAATTCGCCGGCAATCTCGAGCGCAATATCACATGATGTTTCAGGAATTGGAATAACTACATCAATATCTAAATCTTCCCATTGATGTGCGATCTTCTGTCCCAGCTTTTTCCCCATATTGAGTCGAGCTTGATAGACAGAAATTTTATCAATGAATGAATCTGGACGAGCAAAATAAACATACTCGAAAATACAAGGTGCATATTGTGGATTAGCCGCGCATTGTTGGGTATGCAAATGGCCATTTTCATCAACATAAACCGCTTCACCTGGTTCAACATCGCGAACAAAACTAAAACCAATTGCATCAAGTGCAACATTTTCAGACGCGACCATGTATTCTGTTTTACCTTCTTCTTCGCGTTGGCCAAGGACCAACGGACGAATGCCATACGGGTCGCGAAATGCAATCATTCCGTGACCAATTACCAGTGCAACAGCTGCATATGCACCCTGTAACAACGCAATGGTACGAGCAACACCGTCAAAAATTTCTTTCGGTGTTAGGGTCATTTCAGAACTTAACGACAACTCATGAGCAAGTACATTAAGTAAAATCTCAGAATCAGAATTAGTATTGATATGGCGGCGTGCGACTTTAAATAAATACTCTTGCAGCGCAACTGAATTAGTCAAATTACCATTATGAGCTAACGAAATACCAAACGGTGAGTTAACATAAAAAGGCTGTGCTTCTGCCGATGTCGAGGTACCTGCGGTCGGATAGCGTACATGACCAATCCCGCTAGTTCCCTGTAGTCGTTTCATGTGTTTTTCTTCAAACACATCACGGACTAAACCATTTGCTTTACGCAGTCGAAAATTTCCTTGGTCAACCGTACAAACACCCGCCGCATCTTGCCCACGGTGTTGAAGCACTGTTAATGCATCATAAAGTGCTTGATTTACTGGACTATAGGCAACAATACCAACGACACCACACATAAAAATTTCCCCTTTCAACTACGTTGAGTTAGTTACACTTGTTGTTTGATAAAACTTGAGTTTTGCTTAATAAACTCGAAGAACCACTCGATAACCGCACCAAATTCAGGAATTAAAAGCGAATCTCTCCACCAATCTGAATTCGACAGCGTTGTAAATGAATCAATTGCAAAGAGGATAGCAGCAACAATCAATACACCGCGAAGTGCACCGAAACAAAGGCCTAATACACGATCTGTTCCGGATAATCCTGTTTTTACAACAAGCTGACCAATGACGTAATTTGTAATAGCGCCAATGATCAAGGTTGAAATAAACAATGCCACAACAGCACTCGCATTTTTAACCATGGGATCATCGATCTGTGTTAAAAATGCGGCTAGATCCGCGTAAAATGTACTGGCAATAAAAAATGCAGCTACCCAGATAACCAGTGATAATGCTTCTTTAACAAAGCCACGAGTTAAACTAATAAGGGTCGATAAACTAATGATGATCAATATCGCATAATCAATCCAAATCATCTTCATTTATGTGACTCCCATTGCAAATTTGCGCGAATTTTACCAAGATTATTAGAAATTCCTAGCATAAGTTTCCTCTTTTCTGTCATTTGCTTAAACATTAGCTAATCGGTTAATTAGTATCGTACTTAAAGCATTGTTTTTATTAGTTAAATTAAAAATTTGCACCCTGTGTCAGGTTTTGAGTTTTTATATCAAATAATATCAGGAGATTGTATTGCGTCATAAAAAAGCCGTTGCAAGCAACGGCCATTTTCTATTAATTAATCGGGTTGTATTTTTCAATGACACCCGATTCCTTAAATGCTTTTTTAAGCTTAGGCTGCAGTGATTGCAACTTTTTCTTGTCTAGTTCAGGCCCAACATACACTTTATTGGTCACACCAGCTCTAGGGACTGCAGGGACGCTATACGCCGTGAAGCCTTTCTTTCGTAGATTTTTAAGGAGCGTATTCACATTGCTTGGATTACCAAAACTCCCCATTCGAATCACCCAGCCTTTCGCTTTAATCAGTGCAGTAATAGTAGGTTTAGTGACTTCCTTATGGGCAGACTTAGTAACGATATCATCACGTTCATTAGTTTTAGCCGCATCCTTCACCGCTTGAACGGTAGAGTGAGTTTCTGCGCTATTTTCGTGAACAACATTGTCATTTTGTTTGATATCGACAGGCGGCTTTGACAACTCAATTTTACTGACATCAGGCTGCTGATGTGTCGGTTTCGTCGGGATTTTTACAAACGCTTGGCGTTGCGACTCTTTTTCACCATCAAAAATCTTTGGTAAAAAAATAATCGCCAATGCAAAAAGTACTACTGCACCTACCACGCGATTTTTAATTTGATCACTCACTTTAAACCCTTAAATCCAAAACGATTTCTATAGCAGCAAACTATAGAATAATTTAAACGAAACTTCTACGTTAATTCAACTAAGTTATTGTTTTCCAAAATAGCTGCAACAGTGAAAAATGAACCGAAAACAACAATCAGATCGTCTTTGTTCGCTTCTTTTTTGGCTGCATCCAATGCTGATATCACATGCTCAAATTGGTGAGCTGTTTCTAAACCAAGCGATTCAAATAATTGCGGCGCACTAGCACCACGGTCGCAATCAAGTCCGGCAAGGTACCAACTGTCTGCTAACGGCTTAATGACCGACAATGTCGACGCACTGTCTTTGTCACCCAACATGGCACAAACGACATGCACTTTGTCGGCTCTTTGACGAGCAATCCACGCGGCTAAATAGCGCCCAGCTTCAGGATTATGCGCCACATCAAGATACACAGCCGGTTCCTTAGCAACTTGTTGTAACCGCCCTTTTAAGCTTGTTTCTTTAATAACCGCCTTAATTTTAGCTTCAGGCAACTCTAATCCTAATGCCTCAAATGCTGCTAGTGCTGTTGCGGCATTAGTCATTGGTAACTTGGTATAGGCAAGATCATCATAACGTGATTTGACGCCAGTAAACTGCCATTTGTCATGATGTGTATTAAACCCGAAATCGTGGCCTTTAAAAGAGATGTTGCAGGCAAGTTCACGCGCCTTATCTAATAACGGTTGCGGTGGATTGGGTTCACCACAAATTACCCGTTGGTTTGCTCTAAAAATACCAGCTTTCTCAAACGCCACTTGTTCCCGTGTATCACCGAGCCAGCCTTGGTGATCTAAATCAATAGACGTTATGACAGCCAAATCAGCATCAACGATATTGGTAGAATCCAAACGACCACCTAATCCCACTTCTAATATGACGTAATCAACATTTGCTTTTTTCATCAAATAAAGTGCGGTTAACGTGTTAACTTCAAAATAGGTCAGTGCGATATCACCACGAGCAGTCTCAATGGCGCGAAATGCCTCAATGTGAGCTTTGTCTGGTAACTCTTGATGATTAATACGGACACGTTCATTATATCTAATGAGATGTGGGGAGCTAAAGACACCCGTGGTGTAACCCGCTGCTAATATGAGCTGCTCTATAAACGCACAGGTAGAACCTTTGCCGTTTGTGCCGCCCACTAGAATAACGTTATTGAGTTCGTTCAGTAGATTTAACCGGCGGGCAACGTCTCTAACACGTTCTAGCCCCATTTCGATTTCTTGAGGGTGTATTGATTCTAAATAAGACAGCCAATCATTGAGGGATTGGCTGTTAGGATTAAAGCTTTGATTCATTATTCATTCCAACGCTAGATATTATCGCCAGATTGAATAATAACCATTAATTCACTTCTTGTTGAATCGCAGGTTGGTCAGTCATCTTGGCTAATAAACGCGCAATTGTATTTCGCATTTCTCGACGGTCGACAATCATATCAATTGCGCCCTTCTCAAGCAAAAATTCACTGCGTTGAAATCCTTCAGGAAGTGTTTCACGAACAGTCTGTTCAATAACACGTGGGCCAGCGAAACCGATTAACGCTTTTGGTTCACCAATATTAATGTCGCCTAACATTGCTAGACTCGCAGATACACCACCCATTGTCGGATCTGTTAGTACCGAAATATAAGGAATGCCGCGTTCACTTAGACGATGTAAGATTGCGCTAGTTTTTGCCATTTGCATTAATGACATTAATGCTTCTTGCATACGAGCACCGCCAGACGCCGAGAAACACACTAATGGCACATTTTTATCGAGTGCAACTTGCGCAGCAGCAACAAAACGTGCACCAACCACAGACGCCATTGAGCCACCCATGAAACCAAACTCAAAAGAACATGCCGCAACAGGCATCCCTTTAAGGGTTCCTTCCATTGCTACCATTGCATCTTTTTCATTTGATGATTTTTGTGCTGCATTGATTCGGTCTTTATACTTTTTCGTATCTTTAAACTTCAGTAAATCTTGTGGTTCGTACTCTGTCCCTAATTCAGTTGTAGAATCTTGATCTAAAAACGCCAGTAAGCGATTACGCGCACTAATGCGCATATGGTGATCACATTTAGGACAAACGTGTAAATTACGTTCTAATTCAACACTGTAAATAATTTGACCACAATCACTACAATGGCTCCAAACACCCTCTGGAATGTTGTGTTTACGTTGACTTGCGATGCCTGAAGGCAACATCTTTTCAATTTTTTCTATCCAGCTCATAAAAGATCCGTGAAATTCAATAATTCATAAAATACTTGATATGTGATCGAGATTATTAAATCAACAATTTTCAACCACCATTACATCATTGACTTAACTTACACTGTTGAATACTCAAACATAATAAAAATAACTCATTATTGCTTGATAGCAACAAATCATTACAATTTTTGAATATTTATCGACACTTTTCTTTAAACTATGACATTTTTAGACGGCGTTGTTTAAAAGAAAAATTACAAAAGGTTAGTTAAGTTCTAAATATGGCGACATTAAACCATATTCTCAAGGGTAAATGACATAAATAACTGGTCTTACCCTTGTGAGTTGGTGAGGATTTTGCGGCGATCGTTCAAGATATCTAGATAAATAGTCTGACTTCTCTACACTAATTGAAAAATAATGGGCCAACCGCTGGCGTCGGTAATTCAAATGACGCTGGATATTCAACTTCCACCAAGTACAGGCCACCAGCTTTTGCCATTGGTGGCGCAAGCGCACGATCTTTAAGGTCTAATAACTCAATCGGCGCATTAGTTGGCAAACTGCCTTCGCCCACTTTTATTAACGTGCCCACAATATTTCGTACCATATGATGTAGGAAGCCATTTGCCTTTATATCGACCACAATGTACTGACCAATGCGCTCTATTGTTAGATGTTTGATTTCTCTAACTGGCGAGTGCGCCTGACAATGTAGCGCGCGATAGGACGTAAAGTCATGTTCACCGACAAAGTGTTGCCCAGCTTGGGCCATCAGCGTTTCGTCAAGGGGATCATAATAATGACTCAGCCCACTGCCTAAGATAGCGGGACGTAACAGCCCATTACTAATGATGTAACGATAGCGACGGTTAAAGGCACTAAAGCGGGCATGAAACTCATCAGGGACTTGTTTTACCCAGCGGATGGCGATGCTGTCAGGCAGCATGGCATTAACACCTAATGTCCAACCGCGGTCATCTCGAATCGCCGTGGTATCAAAGTGAACGACTTGGCCAGTGCCATGAACGCCAGTATCAGTTCGCCCAGCACACTGCACCGTAATTGGTTCATTGGCGAGTTTAGACAGTGCTTTTTCTAAAACAGCTTGTACTGAAATTACGTCTTTTTGTCGTTGCCAACCGTAATATGCTGAACCGTCGTATTCAACGCCTAATGCTATTCGCATAATTTAAAAACCAACTAAAAAAATAAAAGCGCATTATCGGATAATAATGCGCTTGTTTAAAGAAAATTTATGCCATTAATATTATTTTAAGCGCTTCATTAGTTTTTCAACTTCTTTTACTTGAGCACTATCACCTGTTTGCTTAACTTGCTCAAGCATATCTCGCGCACTATCTTCATCATCGATTTCAAGATAAGCCCTTGCCAGATCCAGCTTTTTTGACGCGCCATTTGGATCGTCATCAACATCGATGCCATCAGCTTCTGGCAGCATTTCAGGAAATTCATCCAACCCAATGTCCAAGTCTACATTTTGATAGGGTTCAGAGTCTTGTTCATTCATCGCTGACTCATCTAGCAGCTTATCAATATCTATAAAGCTGTTTTCTTGCTCAAATTTCGGTAACTGTTCATTGAGTTCTGCTTCTGCATCAATAAGGTCAATGTCAGCGTTTTTTGATTCACTCTGCATAAATGCATCTAATTCATCAACCATCGCATCATTTGCCTGTGGCTTGGACGATGAATCAGCAACAGGCTCAATAACCGAATCCTCGTCGAACTCTGCCATACTTTGCGTAAGGTCGTTATCATCCAGGGCGATAGCTTGGGGATTGATGAATTCATCAAGTTCCTGTGCGGCTGGCTCACCTGTCGATATATCTGAATCGCCAAGCATGTTATCAAGCGCATCAACTAAATGTTGTGCTTCTTGACTAGGTGCTAATTCAGATGGAACGCCCGTGTCGGTATTTTGAATATCAGATATCGGTTGTTCAAATGACTCCAAAGGCTCTATAGCTTGTGAAAGCTCAGTCTGGGGCACTGCTGGCTCATCAGAAATCTCTGCTAAACTCTCTGCAATATCGGTTTCATCAATTGCGTCTTGGGTCATTAGATAAGGTTGCTCAACCTGATCCAATTGTGAAAGTTGCTCTAATGTACTTAGCGGCGGTTTAGCATCTGGCTCATTGAGCACCGAATCCATGTCAGTCAGCATGTCATCGATATCATCTACTGCAACGTCAGCCGCTTGTTCTACGGCATCTTCTTCAACTAACGTATCAGTTTCAGCAAGAAGTGCATCGATATCATCGCTTGCAACGTCTACCGCTGGCTCAATGGCATCTTCTTCAACTAACGTATCGGTTTCAGCAAGGAGCGCATCAATATCATCCACTGCAACGTCAGCCGCTGGTTCAATGGCGTCTTCTTCAACTAACGTATCGGTTTCAGCAAGAAGTGCATCGATATCATCCACTGAAACGTCAGCCGCTGGTTCTATGGCATCTTCTTCCACTAACGTGTCAGTTTCAGCAAGGAGTGCATCGATATCATCCACTGCAACGTCAGCCGCTGGCTCTATGGCATCTTCTTCAACTAACGTGTCAGTTTCAGCAAGAAGCGCATCGATATCATCGCTTGCAACGTCAGCCGCTGGTTCAATTGTATCCTCTTCAGCCAACGTGTCGGTTTCAGCAAGTAGCGCATCAATATCATCAGCGTCGACTTGTGCGTTGGCACCATCAAGTAATGCATCAATATTATCCACGTCGACTGCGTCGTTCGCGCCATCGATTAAAGCATCAATATCATCAGCGTCTACTGTTTCGTTCGCTCCATCAAGCAGAGCATCAATATCATCAGCGTCTACTGTCTCGTTAGCACCATCAAGTAGCGCATCAATATCGTCAGCGTCTACTGTTTCGTTAGCACCATCAAGTAGCGCATCAATATCATCAGCGTCAACGGTTTCGTTAGCGCCATCAAGTAGCGCATCAATATCATCGGCGTCTACAGTTTCGTTCGCGCTTTCAAGTAATGCATCTATGTCATCCTCTGGAACAGCACCGTTTGCTTGTTCTAATAACGCATCTATGTCATCTTCGCTAGTTACATCATCACCTTCAGATGGCGCTAATTCATCAGCCTGAGCGAGTAATGCGTCAATATCATCGGTACTGACAATTTCATCTGACAACTCAGGATCACCCTGCGCTTCCTCTTCTTCAAGCTCATCCGCTTGTGCTAACAACGCTTCTAGATCATCTTGCGCCAGGATCCCATCATCTGCTGGTTCTTGGGCGATCTCAGCTTGAGGTTCAGATAGCTCATCCGGTAACTCAGAACTATCATCTAATTGGATCTCGTCTAAGTCAGATGGCACTAGGAGTTCATCATCGCCGTCTGATGACAGTAAATCGTCATCAAGGTCGGTCAAATCGTCGATATCACTAATTTCTAACAGATCATCGTCGTCGCTTATCAACAAATCATCATCTAAATCTTCAGTGAGTAGATCATCGTCAGTTTCTAGATCTGGAATACCAACATCTTCACTCACTTCTTTGGCTGGTTCTTCTGGCTGAGGCGCAGGTTTATGTCGACGCAATAACCAAATGAATATACCTGCCATAATCCCCGTTGATAAAAGGCTCATGATCGTACCGATGACCCAACCATTATTAAAGATTGAATCGTGCTCCATATCTTTAGCGAGTTGGATATCTTCCAGTTCAGCTTTTAATTCAGCCAATTCATCATGCGCTTGTAAATCGAGCGCTTCTTGCGTTTGCATTTCTGCCAATTTTTCATCAAGAGCTTTAATTTGTGCTTTGAGCGCTTGGTTTTCTTTAATAAGCAACTGCATATCTGTCATGGCAAGAGCCAACTGTTCAGACAATCCAGGGTTTTCCACGGCCTGTGGCATGACTTTCTCAACTGAATCGTCCACCATTTCATTCATCTGAATGTCGTCAACAGGTTTACCAAGTTCTTCTTGCGTTGAGTTAGTCGTGTCTCTGAATGTTTCAACTGGCTCAGGAATGACTTCGACAGGCTTTGTCAGCACAGTAGGTGTCGCTTGTCTCACAACAGGTCGATTAGTTTTTAGCTGGTCATTATTGGCTATGCGCAGTTTGGCAGCGGCATCAGTGATGGTGGCTATATCAGATTGCGAAGGAATGGTAATTGTGCTTCCATCAATAATCGAATGGATGTCATTGTTCTTAAACGCCTGAGGGTTGGCCATAAAGATAGCAATGAGAACTTGGTCAACAGATAGTTTGGGATCCGGACGATTATTGAATGCTATCCGCCATAACGTATCAGTCGGTTTTACAGGGCCATAAGTTGCCGCTTGATTTTTACCAGCCACTTTATTATTAGGGCCGACCAATTCAATCGGTTGAGCGTTAACATCACTCAATGCCAATAATGTAAAAACGATACAAGTCGATATACAAGTACTCATTAAACGATTTATAAAGTCCATCTAGGTCCCTTGTTAATTGGTGTGCTAATCAACCGATTTTTATAATTATTTTATGTTGTCATAATATCAAACAACATATTGCCTAGTAATAAATCAGCGGCAATACCCATGCATAAAAGCACTAAGGCGTAAATTTTTATCTGAATATTAGGACGTTATATTATCAGTAAAAATTCTTAAGCCAAGAGCTTAATGACATTTGGTCATAATAATTAAACAAATTTCGGTTTAGTATTCTAAAAGTGTCAAATTGCTAGCTAGTATTAGCATAAAAACCAAAATGCAATTTTTAAGCCAAGCCACCATCAACTGACCAGCCGTCGGTAATTAGATACAAAAAAGCCGTTTTATGGCATGCATAAAACGGCTCTTTATGTTTGTAAGGAAAATCTAATTAATAGAAGTCACGAACTAACATTTCCGCAATTTTAACACAGTTTAGTGCACCAGAGGTCTTAACGTTATCGCTAACACTCCAAAGGTTTACAGCATGGGGATGTGAAGTATCTTCTCGTAAACGCCCCACATGAACCATATCACTACCAGTGACATCATCAATTTGCGTCGGTATATATTCACCATCTATTTCAACATGCGCTTCCTGCATCAACCATTCTCGAATTTGGTCTACATCTATTGGTTGCCCTAGCTCAACATTAACACTCTGTCCCAATCCGTAAAATACTGGGGTCATGACTGCAGTCGAATTAATTGCAATGCCGCCATCGCCGAGTAATTTGACACTTTGGTCACGTAACATCGCTTCGATGTCTGTTTCACCTTCGTCTAATATTTTTCCTACGGTCGGTAAAATATTGAACGCTAGCTGCGATGAAAACGGATTGTCTTCAACCGCTAAACCGTTAAGTAACTTGCCACATTGTCGAGCCAATTCGTTAATCCCCAAATCACCCGCACTTGACACTGAATGATGACTCATTACATTGATTCGCGTAATGCCAACTTGATCATAAATTGGTTTTAATACTGTCCACAACTGAACCACACTTGGCGCTGGGCTTACCAGAATATTTGCATTACGGAAATCACCAATCGCGTCGCCATTAATGTGCGGAATAATCATTGGAATTTCAGGACGCTGTATAAATGCATTAGTGCTATCGATAATTGCAGCGCCTGACTCGGCGGCAATAGGTGCGAACTTTAGAGATACTTCGTCGCTATGACAGAAAAAGACAATGTGTAAACTTGACCAGTCAACGTCTTTGGCTTCTTTAACACTGATAGATTTACCATTAAATAATGCACTATCGTCGTCTTTTACATCAACATCTATTGGCTGTAACGTATCGATTGCAAAGTCTCTATCAGCTAATGTTTCAATGATCGCTTTACCAACAGCGCCATTTGCACCAACTACACCTACATTAAATTGCTCTGACATTCTTTGCTCCATATTAAATCGTTACACTGTTAAAACCGATATTACGCAACAAATTTGCGTCGGTTTCATTAGTTGCTTGTACTGTAATTGCGCTAAATTCGCGGCGCACTTTATACTGTTTTCGTAAATTATCAAAGCCTTTAGCCGTTAAACCGTGCTGACGGACAAGTTCATCGTCATCTCGCACGTCATAAACTAGAGTTACGAGTTGCTTAATGTCGTCCATCTTTAACGGACTAGACAACGCAACGTTGCTAACATTTGCCTGCGGTAACAACGACGTGAGCAATCTATTTGGCACATAGCCATTGGCTTCACACCATCGTTGATAAAGCATATACGTCCCCCGCGCTTTGCCTTCAAACGAATACCCTGCGATATGGGATGAACCGATATCAACTTTGTCGAGTAATGATCCGTTAATCTCTGGCTCATGTTGCCACACATCCATAACTGCCGTTAATTGCTTACCGCTGCTCAGTATTGTGTTTAACGCATCGTTATCAACAACATCACCTCGACAACTATTAATTAAAATAGCGTTATCGTTTAGCTGGCCTAATCGTGCTTCATCAAACAAATGATAGGTTGGATAATCGCCATCTTTTGTCATCGGAACATGTAGTGAAATAATATCTGCATTCATGACCTCGCTCATATCCCGATAGTCACCCTGCGCACCAGCGTCTTTAAGAGGTGGATCGCAGTAAAAATGGTTAATAGACAATGCGTTAAAAATTTTTGATAGTTCTTGACCAATGTTTCCAGCGCCAACGATTGCCACTGTTTTACTTTTTAGATCAAAAGATTGTCGAGTCGCTAATATCAATAACGCACTCAATACATATTGCGCTACGCCAATGGCATTGCAGCCAGGGGCATTAGTCCAAGTGATTTGGCGCGCGTCTAATGCACCACCGTCAATATGATCAAGACCGATAGTCGCCGAGCCCACAAAGCTCAGTTTATTCGCCTTCTCAATTAAAGCCTCATTAACCTTGGTAATGGAACGCACCAGAAGCACGTCCACGTCAACAAGATCATCAGCAACAATATCGCGCCCAGCTTTAAACGTAATATTTGAAAAGTCACCAAATAGTTCGGTGACATAAGGCATGTTTTCGTCAGCTAATACATTGATCATCAAAAGGCTCAGATAGGGTAAAAATAGGCGCTGATTGTAGCAGCAACTATCCAATTTTAAAAACCTAAATCAACAGGAATTATCAGTCACTTAGCGCTGATGAGCTCTTGTGTTGTTCACAAAGAATACTAACTACTTTTGGTGCGATGAATAAACTGAGCAAAGAGTGACTCAACACGTTCGAGGGACGAAGTTAGCCGATGATCTCCGTCTATTAAATACAAAGGGCACTGCATGCGCTGTGCGTAGCGCATTGAACATTGTGGCGCAATAACATCATCAGACCATCCATGAACAATTTCTACGTTTGGATGAAATGGGTATATCTGAACCTGATAACCTTCAATATAAAGCGCAGGTGCAAGCAAAAAAATCCCTTTAATATCGAATGTCTCTGAAGAAACTAAGGAGACATAGCCTCCCATACTCGAGCCGACTAATACCACGTCATCAGTCTCTCTTGCTAGTACAGCATTTAAGCGTTGCACTCTTTTATCAGGATCTAACGTATCGGAATAATCAATGCTTTCTACCGTGCAGTCAAACGATGTGGCAACCTCCGCTAAACGCTTTATTTTAGAGCCCCAAGGTCCACTTTCTTTGCCATGTGAGAAAATAATTTTCATTTAATCTGCCACCCTCATTAGATGGCTATCATAGCCGTGCGCAACACAGATTAAAATGGTTTAGGTTAGGTACTTTCAAATGTTTTTAACGATTAATTCCGTTTCTGTAATACAGGCAAGAATACGAGTAATGCAGTCTTGCGTGTCAGTGGCTTGCATCTCATTGCCATCCATTAATACATACCGTGATTGGTCTAACCCCAATAAATTCGAAAAATAAAAAGATTCTTTCCAAAACTTGCAAGCAATTGGTGGTTGTTCAAGAAATGCATCACAAACCGCTACGTCTTTTACATAACAGAATACGCCTAGCGCTTTATGTTTATAGACCTTTATATAAACCCCTTTAGGCCAGTGCTTAAGACGAATATCTAAATCGTACTTTATGTCTTCACTTTCTTTTTTAACCACTGTTTTTTTGACTTCAAAAACCCCTCGCCACTCATCGTACATATCATCACTAAAAATGGATGTTTCAATGGTTTCAAATTGACGCTCTATGTTTGCTGTAATTAATTGAATATCTTTCACGATGGTGATTCCTTATTAACATACCAGGATTAAATAATTCGCCATGCTACTGAGCATTAAAATAGCTGTAAAGTGTCGTCACCACAGTAATATTTATGCGTTGATAAGTATTTCTTTTAGCGCCTGAGTTCCGCTTGTATCAAGGGTTTTATACCAGCAATTGACGCGTTCTTGAAAATACAATTATTGGAAATGAGCGAACTGCGCTACAGTGGCGCTTTTGAACATTGAGATACCTATTTGCGCCCCTCAATATTGACAGAACGCCAATACCTCACCTATTTATCCGGCAGTATATTTTCAACGCAAGGATTATGGATTCAACGAATGACTATTGGCTGGATGATGTGGGAATGCACTCGCTCCGAAGTCTGGTTAGGCGCGTTGGCATTTTTAATGTTTTTTCCGACAGTGATCTTTGGACCATTATTCGGTGTTATGGTCGATCGCGTCAACCGCCAATGTGCAGCGATTGTGACTAGTCTTATACTAGCAATAATATCCAGTGCTCTAGCAGTTTTAGTGTACTTTGAAATCGACAACCAATATGTATTACTGACGTTTGCCGCACTGATTGGTATTGCTAACAGTGCCTACCAATCAATTCGGCTTTCGTTTGTGCCGGAGCTTGTTAGTATCAGTAACATGCCCAAAGCCGTTGCAATTAACGCCATTTTATACAACACCTCGCGTTTTATTGGACCGATGATAGCGGGTTTTTTAATGCTTCACTTTGGCAATCAAATAACGCTGCTTGTGGTAGCGATGTGCTATTTACCGTTAACTTTTGTCCTGTGTGTCATCAACGTACCTGCTAAATTAGTCACCGACAACAAGCGATTCACTTTCTTCGATGATATCAAGGCGGGTGTTAACTATGCGTTCAACTCTAAGTTAATTTCACAATTATTAATCGTCATTGGAATTTCCGCACTATTAGGTCGTGGCCTACTGGAGATATTGCCAGCAACCATCGATGTTATTTACAACATGGGCGTACAAGAATTAGCATGGTTAAATTCAGCCGTTGGCATTGGCTCAATCATGTCAGCACTCATGCAATCAAACCCAACACCAAATAAACTAATGAGAGCAGTAACCATCGGCTCCATCGGCTCTGGCGCATTATTGATTTTCTTTACGATGACGAGCCAGTTTGTGGTTGGCTTATTGATTATTGGCGGGCTTGGTTTTTGCGGTACTTTGTGCGGCGTAGGAACCCAATCACTTATTCAAACTTCAGTCCCGAGTGAGTTTAGAGGACGAGTCATGAGTTTATGGGGGGCGATTAATATTGGCGTCGGCGCTGTCGGAGGATTGCTATTTGGAGTAATGACTGAATATTTCGGTTATCCGATATCTCTGGTGACTCTTGGCAGCCTGTGTATCCTTTGTGCTCATTTAAGTACAAAGGACAACATAAATTAATTAAGAATTAGTGATCTATTCTTTTTAAGAGCTAGTTGTATCAGAAACCAATTCAACCGTTATTTGCTGGCTAGTGACATTTTGACTGAACCAACTTGTTTCATTGACGACAGTCACCTTAATAGATAGACCACCTTTACCCATTTGAGCTAACACATTAGCTGCCATTTCGCGGACGGTATCCCAATCTGCGTGGGTTTCTAACTCGCACCAGAATGGCTCATACGACTCACAATTTCGTGCTTCAAAAAAACTATCAATCTCTGCGATAGCGTCCGCTTCAGTTGCTGTTAAAAGCCTCTTTTCCAACAACTGAGATTTAAACTCATTAAAATGAAAATCTAGGTCGATAGCCATTTCTTCTTCGGCGTTACCAATGCCATGAGCTTCTAATTGAAGTGCTGGTTTTGAAGAAATGATGACGAGTAACTTTAATAGCTCTTCGTAATGATAATTGATGTAATCCATGATTTTCACTCCACAGGCCGTAAATAAAGCCCAAAAAAACTTTTATAAAAATTAGTCATTTAAAAATGAAAAGCTAACTAGCTTCTCCATGGTCTAACAATATATTAACGCAGAAATATCACCACATTAAATCGGATAAATTTGTGCAATTCATACGTTAGGTCACACTCTAACAGCTGTTAAATATTTCACGAATACAAAATGTCCACAAACAAAAAAGCCACCGAACTCTCATTCGATGGCTTACGCATGTTTAGTAAAGCGAAACTAGCAAATACTAATTATTTTTCAAACTTTTGAAAAACTAATGTTGCGTTAGTACCGCCAAAACCGAAACTGTTTGACATAAGTGTCGTTAACTTCTTCTCTTGCAGTTCTGTTACTACAGGTAAACCAGCAGCAGCTTCATCAACTTCTTCAACGTTAATTGATGGTGCAATGAAATCATTTTCCATCATTAATAGTGAGTAAATTGCTTCGTGAACACCCGCCGCACCTAGTGCATGACCCGTTAATGATTTAGTTGAACCAAATGCTGGTAGCTTTTCGCCAAATAGCTCTTTGATTGCGCCTAACTCTTTTACGTCACCTACTGGCGTTGATGTACCGTGAGTATTGATGTACTCGATATCACCGTTTGTTGTCGCCATCGCTTGTTGCATACAACGTACAGCGCCTTCGCCTGAAGGTGCAACCATGTCGTAACCATCAGATGTCGCACCGTAACCTACGATTTCTGCGTAGATGTGTGCGCCACGCGCTAATGCGTGCTCTAGTTCTTCAACAACAACCATACCGCCGCCGCCAGAGATTACGAAACCGTCGCGGTTTGCGTCATAAGTACGTGATGCTTTCTCTGGTGTTTCATTGTATTTCGTAGACAACGCGCCCATCGCATCAAAGCCCATTGCTAGCGTCCAATCAACTTCTTCGCCGCCACCTGCAAATACAATATCTTGTTTACCAAGTTGAATTTGCTCTAGTGCGTGACCAATACAATGTGCTGATGTTGCACACGCTGAACTGATTGAGTAGTTAACACCTTTGATTTTAAACGGTGTTGCTAATGTTGCAGAGGTTGTGCTCGACATGATTTTTGGTACTAGGTAAGGACCAACACGTTTTACGCCTTTGTCACGTAATTTGTCAGCGCTAATCACTTGATCAGATGAAGATGCACCACCACTACCCGCTAACAGACCAGTACGAACATTTGATACCATCTCAGGTGTAAGTTTTGAATCATCAATGGCTTGTTGCATGGCTACGTATGCGTATGCTGCTGCATTACCCATAAAGCGCATTGCTTTACGGTCGATATGCTCGCTAGGATCTAAATCAATATTGCCCCATACCTGACTACGTAAGCCAACTTCTTTAAATTGCTCTGAGTAGCTAATACCACTGCGCCCTTCGCGCAATGCTTGAGTTACTTCTTCTGCGTTATTACCAATACTTGATACTACGCCTAAACCTGTGATGACGGCACGTTTCATTTTAAATCCTGTTGTTTCATAAACTGCCCGCATTGTAATAAGTTTCTATTAGCTTAGTGGTCAGCTTTCATGACGAATTAGCCTAAATAAGGTGATATACTATCTGATATTATGCGACACGAGTATTAAACATTTGTTTAAACAGAAAAAAAATACTATTTCAGCAGCGAATTTGAGCTGGAATGAGAACGGAGAGCCAACGTCCGTTGAGTTTGACGATATCTACTTCAATACTGCAGATGGCCTCGATGAAACCACCTATGTATTCATTGATAAAAACTATTTACTGCAGCGTTGGCATGATTGCACCAGTGCATTCTATGTTATCGGTGAGACCGGATTTGGCAGTGGCTTGAATTTTTTGGTGACTTGGCAACATTTTACGCGCTTTAGAACCGAAAATCCTGCGCACCCTCTTAAACGCCTTTACTTCATTAGTTTTGAGAAATATCCATTATCTGAAAATGATCTTGTTAAAGCTCACGACCGCTGGCCGTCTTTAGCAGGACAAGCGGGTCAATTACAAAGCCAGTACCCTGTGGCCATGGCGGGTTGTCATCGCCTTCCTTTTTCAATAACGCCGGAAGGCGATAGCACGGTTATTTTAGATTTGTGGTTTGGTGATATCAAAGACACCATTACCCAATTATCTGTGCCAGCAAATGGGCTCGTTGATTCTTGGTTTTTAGATGGGTTCGCCCCAAGTAAAAACCCCGAGATGTGGAATCAAGCGCTATACAACAATATGGCGAAGCTCTCTAAAGACAATGCATCGCTAGCAACCTTTACCGCTGCAGGTGACGTTAGACGGGGATTACAAGACGCAGGTTTTATCATTAAAAAAGCGAAAGGCTTTGGTAAAAAGCGGGAAATGATAACGGCATTATTTAACCGCAGCACACCATATACAACCCACAACCCTTGGTATCACCGCCCTGCACTCTCATCCGAAACTCAGCGCGTGACCATCATAGGCGGTGGCGTGGCCAGCACTTCCCTGGCCTATGCACTGGCACAACGAGGAATCGACAGTGAAATCATCTGTCAGGATGATGAACTTGCTATAGGCGCGTCAGGTAATCTACAGGGCGGTTTTTATCCACTGTTAAATAGCCAACATGATTTCCTGTCTCAATACTACAGCCATGGTTTTCACTATGCCAAGAATCAATATTGCGCGCTAATCAATGACGATTCATCTGTTGGTGACTTGTGCGGCGTATTGTCATTAGACAGTGATGAAAAAACGTCAACAGCTCATAAAAAGGTCATCGATAGTGATATTTTTCCACAAGAACTTGTCCGCGCAGTTGATTCAGCAACGGCTAGTGAGCTAAGCGGCGTCGCGATCGCCCACAATGCGCTCTATTACTCGACGGGCGGTTGGATCTCCCCTAAACAACTAACAAAGTCACTACTTGCAAAAGCGCAAACACGAGCGTCAGTTAAAGTTAGGTTCAATAGTCAGGTGTCTTCGATGGTTTTTGACGGTCATCAATGGCAGCTTGCCCTACAAGATGAGACTCATCAAGCAACCACCGTCATTATCGCATCCGGTCATGAAATGATAAACTTTACTCAGTGTGAGCATTTGCCGTTGTATGCCACCGCCGGTCAAGTTAGCCACGTAACAGAATCACAGCAAAGTGGGCCTTTAAACATGGTGCTGTGTTATCAAGGTTACATGACGCCCAGTAACAAAGGCCAACACTGCCTAGGCGCTAGTTTTAATCGTGACGTCAGTGGCTATGCCGTCAATGATATCGAACATCAGCAAAACGTCGATAAACTAAACAGTGATGTACCCAGTTTAAGATTTAATAACCTCAGCACAATTAATGGCGGAAAAGTCGGTGTGAGGGGCAGTGTAAAAGATCATTTGCCAATGGTGGGTGCAGTACCTGACTATCTGCAAACTAAATCAACTTATAGTGATTTACACAAAGGAAAGCCAGCTCATAAATACCCGAACGCGCCAGTTCATCAGAAATTATTTATGTTAGGTGGCCTAGGCTCTCGCGGGCTTTGCTCAGCGCCAATGTTAAGCGAGATCCTCAGTTGTCAGCTTACCCAAGAACCATTGCCAGTTTCCCAGCAACTCCTAGATCAACTCAATCCAAATCGTTATTGGATAAAACAGTTAAAGAAGCATAATGTCGACATTTAAATTACAGCAGTTCTCCGTGCGTCAAAGGGACAATGCCATGAAAGTATGCACTGATAGTCTGATCTTCGGCGCCTTAATACCTGTTAAGGATGTAGCCCGTGTATTAGATATCGGTGGTGGTACCGCGCTATTATCTCTAATGGCTGCACAGCGCGGTGCCCATCATGTCACCACTGTCGAATTAATTGAAACCAGCAGTCAAGAAGCAGCCTATAACGTCGCTCAGTCGCCTTGGCATGACTGTATTGACGTAATAACTTGTGATATCAATAATTACACCGCACAAGAGCCGTTCGACCTTATCATCTCAAACCCACCATTTTTTGATAACCACCTTAAAAATGACGATACATTACGTAATACAGCGCGTCATACCGATACATTGAGCTATCGTCAATTATTAGAACAGGCAAAATCATTACTAACGCCCAATGGAGTGATTGCGCTCTTATTGCCTATCCATTCCCTACATGCCATAGACGATATCGCACAGTCGATTGATTTAGTTATCAGCAAGCAAATAGATCTTGTTACGACCAAGGGCGGCACAGCCAAAGTTGCAGTTATCGAATTAGTGTCATCGCTAAGTGTCAATGAAACTATTCAATCCTCTGCCCACAGCACTTTGACGATATATGACAGTCATCAGCAATATAGCGAACAAAGCACTCGTTTATTGCAAGATTTTTTGCTACGGTTTAAACAAATTTAGTGGTCTTCAATATTTAACGCTTAGGATTTTAGCTTGCAAGAACGTTCTACTGATTTAGTTAACTGGTTTCGCCAGTCAGCACCTTATGTCAATGCTCACCGCGGCAAAACATTTGTCATCATGTTAGGTGGGGAATGTATCGCCCATGACAACTTTTACAATATCGTCAATGATATATCGCTGCTCAATTCACTTGGCATAAAAGTGGTTGTCGTTTATGGCGCTCGCCCGCAAATTGAAGCGCGATTGTCAGAGCAAGGCATCGAAAGCCGTTTTCATAAGCAAACGAGAATTACCTGTGATTCAGCGTTTTCCCAAATAAAACAAATTGTTGGTCAACTACAATTTGAAATCAATGCCCAATTATCAATGGGACTCATCAATACGCCAATGCAAGGCGCAAACATTAATGTAGTCAGTGGCAATTTTGTTACTGCACAGCCTATTGGGATTGTTGATGGCGTCGATTATCTCTACAGCGGTAAAGTAAGACGTATTGACACCCAAGGTATAAAACGACAACTGGATCAACAAGCAATTGTTTTGGTCAGTATCATTGGTTATTCAGCAACTGGTGAGAGTTTTAATCTAAGCGCCGAAGAAATAGCAACGCAGTTATCCATCAAACTTGGCGCTGACAAAATGATAGGGTTTGCATCGGAACGCGGTGTGCTTACAGATGATGGCGAAGTGATCCCAGAGCTACTCCCTGACCAAGCATCAGAGCGATTAACAAAACTTGAAGCGCAAGGTCGAGTTCTCAGTGGCACCGCCACCTATTTACGTGCAGCAATCGCAGCATGTAATGCGGAAGTTGCTCGTAGTCACCTAGTGAGTTATCAACTTGACGGTGCCTTGCTGCAAGAGCTATTTTCTCGTGACGGTATAGGAACGCAAATTGTCATGGCAAGCTCAGAGCAGCTGCGCCAAGCGACAATCGATGACATTGGCGGCATTATGGATTTGATCAAGCCCTTGGAAGAACAAGGACTATTGGTGAAACGTTCCCGTGAACAATTAGAAACGGAAATTGACAAGTTCTCTATTGTCATGCGCGACGGGTTAGTCATCGGATGTGCGGCGTTATATCCAGCAAAAGATAACAAAATTGGTGAAATGGCTTGCGTTGCGACACATCCCGAGTATCGTAAGGCCTCACGTGGTGATGCTATTGTAAAAGCAATTAGTACACAGGCACTCAAGTTAGGCTTATCGCAGCTGTTTGTGTTAACAACGAGCTCAATTCACTGGTTTAGAGAGCGTGGTTTTAATCCTGTGACTATTGACCAATTGCCTGTTGAGAAACAAGTACTGTATAACTATCAGCGTAACTCAAAAATATTAATTAAAGATCTTACAGCCTAATCGCGGTAATTATCAGAAACAACATTGGGATAGCATGAAACACCTTAAAAAGATCCACCGCGCGCCCATTCGCGTTTCTCGTATTCAAGGTCGACGAATGCGTAATAACTTTCGTCGCTCGATGCTTGATTTAAAAATAGCATTAGCCCAAGAAAAAGAAGAAACCAAAGAGATGCTGCAAATCTATGGCAAAGGGATCAAAGGCCAAGCGGACAAACAAGATTTAGCCGTAGCTCACGCACAGTTTTTTGACTTACTAAAGGGTTTGGGTCTTGGCGTCTTCGCAGTACTTCCTTTTGCACCTATTACTATCCCCGTCATTATCAAGCTCGCTAAAGCAGTTGGCGTTGATGTTCTGCCAAGTTCCTTTAATCAAAAAGATAAATAGTTACTGCGATAAAAAAGCCAGCAATTACGCTGGCTTACTATTGTTCTACAGAGAGCGGGATGGTCTAAGTACCACACTTGAAAATATTAACCCCGCCACCAGCGACATAAAGATTAAAAACGATTGCGTGCCAATAGAATCCACAGCCAAAATTTGCTGGCCCGACACAACCGTATTTAAACCAATATAGACTTTACTGCCTGGAACCAAAATGACGAGTCCCTGTAATGACACTAAAATTGCTGGTGCGTTAAAGATCCGCGAATACAAGTTACTATAAATACCTACACAAAACGCACCAAAAAAGGCGCCAAGTGCCACGTCAAAGTAATTTGATGCCAATGAGCTCATGCCAAATGCGATAAATCCTGACAAGATACCCCATGGCGAATCTTTGAGCCGGATCTTAAACATCACTACTAAGCTACTACCCAATAATAGTACGGCAATCCACGCAGTCCATGCTTGAACTTGTTCTGGTTGAACAAACTCTGCATCGCCCCATACCATTTTACCTATCGCAAAACCGAGTACAGCGCCAAAATACAGTTTAAACAACAGCATAATGGCATCCATGATCCGCGCCGTCCCAGACATTAAGTCTCTAGCGGCTAATTCTCGTAGGCCAAGCGTTAAGGCAAGACCAGGAATAAACGCGATGATGCTCGACAATACGACGAGTGATTTGTTGATGTGAGGGTCATAATGCATGAGCCCTGCGACACAAAAAGCCGACACCAATGACACTAAAGGCTCAAGCATTTTGCTCACTCCTTTAGATATCGATGCCCAATAGACAAATAGATAAACCACCAAACTCATAATAAACGACCAAATAACGTCGTTCCAACTGGTTGCCATGAGCATGGCAAAAGCGCCACCCGAGATACCAAATGCTAAAAATGAGACTGGATGCGTGTATGGTTCTGGTTTATTTTGAATATCTTCCAAGCGGTCAATGGCTTCAACTAGACCACGCTCACCACTCGCCAATTCATCAACTAATTCATCAGTTCGTGCCAATGAGCCTAAATCAAGATCGCCTGGTTTCACTCGTACCACATATAATTGCTGCTGATCATGCTCACCAAGTTGCCAGAGCGCAAACGTTAACGATGTAGGAGTGACAATAAAAGAGCCCCCCATCCCTAATATGGCGGTCACATTGAGCAAATGCGCTTCAAGGCGATACGCAGGCGTGCCGAACTTGTGCAAAGCTTTACCCAAGTTAATAATAAATTTTCTGCGCTGCGAAAACGGTGATGAGGTCACGGTTTTAATCCAAATGTTAAAGTCATTAATAAGAAAATTGCGTATTAAATCAAATTCAAAATCTTGCTGAATTTATAATTTAAATACCACTGTACGCTTGCTTAACACATCGTGACAAGTCTTTGATCAAAAAGAGCAAAAACTGGGTTGTTTTGATGGTGCAAATTTGTGGGCGATTGTAGAGATTTAACGAGGCGTGTAAAGTTATTTTTATAAAAACTTGATGAATTTCAAAGCAAAAAAAAAGATAAGACATAACGCCTTATCTTTTTAGTATCTTCAATCATTTTATACTATCGAATGAATCGATAATTTAGATGATTTGAAAACCAATTATAATGGTTTGATGTTCTCAGCTTGAGGACCTTTTTGGCCTTCAGTTACTACGAACTCAACTTTTTGACCTTCAGTCAAAGTTTTGAAACCGTCACCAACGATGTTACGGAAATGAGCGAAAACGTCTGGGCCGTTTTCTTGCTCGATGAAACCAAAACCTTTAGCTTCGTTAAACCATTTTACTGTACCAGTAGATGTAGACATAATATTATCCTATTCAATATAAATTTTAAAACGTCCCTAATCGGGACTGTGGCGCTGAAAGTGCTGCTATGAATTATTGAAACAGGACGAAGTGAAAACACATCGAGTGGAACATTAATCTAGATCTTACCTTAAAGCAGCGATGATTATAGAACCGCGGCGCCAATAGTCAAGTTGTTTCTACACATACCGAGCAATCAATTGGTTATTAATCGTTGATTTTAGTCATAGAAACGCCGCTAATGTACCTTGCCTTACTCAAAAGGTAAGTTTATGCTCTTACCTTTTAATCATTTCAATTTGTTAAGGTCACCTTGTGAAACCATTGCCTACCCTAAACTTACAGTCAAAAGTAAGTCCCGAAGAATGGTCTATTCGTGTAGATTTAGCCGCGTGTTATCAATTGGTTAGTCATTTCGGTTGGGACGATTTAATTTATACGCATTTATCAGCACGCGTACCTGGCACCAATTATTATCTGGTCAATGCATTTGGCTTAACCTTTGATGAGGTCACAGCATCTAATCTGGTCAAGGTTGATCTTGACGGTAACATCATTGATGACAGCCCATTTACCATCAATCCAGCCGGTTTTACTATTCACAGCTGTATTCACGAAGTGCGTGATGATGCCCATTGCGTTATTCATCTTCATACCAACGCAACAATCGCCGTGGCAACACAAAAGGATGGCTTATTACCCTATAGCCAATATTCAATGTTCTCAATGTCTTCATTAAGTTACCACGCTTATGAAGGATTGGCGGTTAATGACGCAGAACGAAAACGTCTACAGGACGATTTAGGCACCACCAATCACATGTTGTTAGTCAATCACGGTGGTCTCACCGTTGGTCCAACAGTAGGAGATGCATTTATGAGAATGTATGACCTACAACGAGCTTGTGAGATCCAACTGCTTATTCAATCGAGCAATCAACCAAGCTTATTAGTAGAACAATCAATTCAAGATAATATTTATCATCAGGCAAATGTCGTTCACAGTGGTTCAACGGGTGGGCAATTAAGTTGGCCAGCGATGCTTCGAAAAGCCTATCGCATTAATCCAAGCTTTGCCTCATAAGCCAATTTTAGGAGTAATTTATGAAAGTAACTTCCGTAGAAGTTTTTGATATTCACTGCCCTGACCGCCAAGGTTGGAATCCAGTATTTGTGCGTGTTCATACCGATGAAGGCATTAGCGGTGTCGGCGAAGCTGGCCTGGCCTATGATTTAGGCCACAGCGCAGCGGCTCATATGATTAAAGAAATGGCCCAAGCGTTTCTAATTGGCCATGATCCTTTTCAGACAGAGCACCTATGGGCACGCATGTTACGAGAAAGCTTTTGGGGGTTAGGTGGCGGGCCTGTTATTTACTCAGCAATGAGCGCGATAGACACGGCACTGTGGGACATCAAAGGTAAAGCACTCAAGCTACCTGTTTATCAATTGCTAGGCGGTAAAGTAAATACCGATTTAAGAACCTACGCGTCTCAACTTCAGTTTGATTGGGATAGTGAGTTTAAAGCGCTAGCGCATCCTGAAGAATATGCAGAAGCAGCATTAAAAGCAGTTGCACAAGGCTATGATGCGGTTAAAGTCGACCCTATTATGTACAATAAAAACGGTGAAACCTATTACGATCGCACCAAAATTATTTCCCGAGCTGAAATGAAGCTATACCGTGCACGCATGCAAGCGATTCGCGAAGCGGTTGGTGATGAAGTGGACATCATTTTCGAATGTCATAGCCTTCCTGGCGCAACCACAGCCATACAGTTAGGAGCAATAGCAGAAGAGTTTGACTGTATGTATTACGAGGAGCCTGTTAACTATCTCAATCATTCACTGCACAGTAAAGTTGCGGATAAGGTTAATGTTCCTATTGCAGGGGGTGAACGCCTATACAATCGATGGCAAGTACGTCCCTACCTCGAAGAACAAAGTGTCGATGTCTTGCAACCAGACATTGGTTTATGTGGTGGATTTACAGAAACGAAAAAGGTATGTGATTATGCCGATATCTTTGATGTACGAATTCAAGCGCATGTTTGTGGCGGCCCAGTTGCAACAGCAGCGTCACTACACTTAGAAACGGCCATACCAAACTTCTTGATTCACGAGCACCACACATACGCTATCAAGCAATGGAATCGTGAGCTATGTTTACAAGACCCTCAACCGATAAATGGCAAGTTTAACGTGAGTGAAGCGCCAGGCATTGGCATCGAGCTAAATGATGAAATTGTTTATCGCTCGCCGCACTTAGTGATAAAGTAAATACTTATTTAAACGGACATGGTTGTATCTACAGTCATGTCTCCCGTGTAAATGAGGGATTTATTGCACACATAACGGAGTTTCTAGTTTATGGTCAAACAACGGTATAAATACCCTTTTGTCTTACTTATTGCTTTAGTGCTTACAGCCATTTTTATCGCCCTTTCTTATTTAAACCTAACCAGCCATTGGCATTATCAATCATTAATTATTAAGCAAAAACTCCAACAACAGTCACAACGGACTAATGCAGATCTAGCTAACTATCTTGTCCCGCTGAATGCTCGTTTCACAGGCACAGAATGTACTCCCGAAATTCTAAGGGCAATGCGCGAAGCTGAATACTATTCTGCTAACTTACATGAATACGGTTTTCTAGTTGGTAATGAACTCATTTGTACGTCGAATGTCGGCATACTTGACCAGCCGTTGATTCAACCTCGCGCTGACATTCAAGCTCAAGGTGAAGGTATATCATTTACACGTTTAGCGCCTGTCGGCATCCTTCCTGGAAGCGAAAAAGCGGTGCGGTTACGCGTTGGTCAATTTCAAGCATTGCTAAAGTCTAATAATCATTCTTCACTTGGATACGATGCCATTGTATTTGTGTATGACGGAGAGCAGTTTCTCAGAGCTTATACAAATCAATATGATTGGTACAAACCTTTGAGAAGTGCTCCACATACAGATACAGTGTCGACAATCAGCAACGGAAAGTGGTTACAACAATATTGCTATGCGCAGCAAACCTGTGCCCTCATAAAAATTGATATCAAGACGTTTATAAAACGCAACGCGATTATCTTAGGTTTAACTACCCTACTCATTTTTGCCATGATGGTCGTAATATTTTTTAAATTTTATCGCGCGATTAATGACTATTTTTCGTTCGAGAGACAAGTTCAAAGAGGTGTTAATGTCTCGCAAGTTGAGTGCGTTTATCAGCCAATCATTGATAATCAAACAGGCCTTTTAAGCTCTTGTGAAGTGCTGTGCCGCTGGCGTGATAACACTGGTCATCTGCATGGCGCATTTGCGTTTATCAATGCAGTCATCAAGAATAATCAAGAAGCATTATTGACAAAGGTTGTCGTACAAAATGCAATTAGAGATTTTAAGACACTTAATTTATTAGGCAAAGTTCGCCTTTCAATTAACTGTTTTCCAAGTGATGTCGCCAGCGGTCATATTGAAAACGTGCTGCGTAGGTATGTTCCCAGTGAGCACCTATCAAGTATCGTTGTGGAAATTACAGAGCAGCAAAGTTCAAAAACAAATCACATCAGTACTGCGATTGAGCAACTACGAGCACTGGGTATTAAGATAGCGATCGATGATTTTGGAACGGGACATTCCAACCTTGAACAATTAAAAGACTTAAAAGTCGATTATCTAAAAATAGATCAGAGTTTTATTATTGATATTCTAGACAATAAACTCCATCGCCAAATGGTTGAACTTATAGTGAAACTTGCTCAAGAGATGAATCTTAGCTGTGTCGCCGAAGGCGTAGAAACACAGGCACATCAATCGTTAGTTCCAGAACTCGACATTGCATTCAGCCAAGGGTACTTTCACGCTAAACCTATGGATAGAGAAGGTCTTAAAGCTTATCTTGATGCAAACCTTTAAAACCATACACTGACGCAGCGTTGTTATAGCATAACGCTGCTAGTAATTCTGTTCCCAATTCAAGCGATTGATAATCATGCCAGAGTGATTGATATGGTTGACTAAACAAGATCAGTGGAAAGTTACTAGCCAGCATGACACGTTTATGACCAAAAGATTTAATAACCGAACTGATAACTGTCGAAATATGAGTTTGATCATAGCGCCTGTTTACCATCTCCCAGCCGGACATTTTCATATAAACCAAAGGACACTTAGCTAATTTCATGATATTCGTCTGCCATTGAGCTAAAGCCTCTTGTGCCTGCGGCGCGAAGCATCCATGACTTAAGATCACCACTAAGTTAGCGTTTTCTGCGCAAACTTTTATCACGGCATCGACTGCAGAAAAATCATTACCATCTATTTGAGTTTCGAAGATGAACTGAGCTTTTGCCAAATAATCTAAATTGGTCATTGCATTGGGATGTTCAACAAGTTCGACGGCTTCATCATCGAAGATATGGCGTACCCCAACAACACTGGAATAGCGCTTGTAGCGATCGATTAATCGGCGAAATTCAAAGGGCGCGAGTGTAATATCTGCATAACCAACTGATTTAAATGAGCCTTGTACATGACGTTCTAACCATTCAATTTCAAGCCAAGGCTGTTCATTGTTAAACCCAGCTTCAATATGAACAAAGCCTTTTAACGTTAATGGCGACTCGACACAAAGGTCTCGCTCGTCAAAATTACGCGCAATAATAGCTTTATCAGGCCAATGAGGTTGATTGTTCTCATTGAGCCATTGATAGTGTCCCTTATTGCGATCAAATAAATGAATATGAGGATCAATAAACTGCATTGATTTATCTGCCTTATTGCGCTGTGTATCCACCATCGATAGTTTGCAAACTACCCGTAATAAAAGAGGCTTGCTCGCTTGCAAGGAAAAACGCGTAATTAGCAACTTCCTCTGGCTGACCAAGGCGGCCAAGAGGCTGCAATGCCTCTTCTTCTTGATGAATTATAGCTTTATCACTGCCACTTTGCGCACAGTATTTGTCAATAGCGCTATGATACAGCGGTGTTTCAATCGTACCGGGACACAGCGCATTAGCGCGAATATTGTACTTGGCATAATCAAGCGCCGTAGTTTTCGCCATCGACGCTAATGCATGTTTTGAAAGGTTGTAAGCAAAGGAGTTTGTTTTTCCAATCATTGCTTGATCAGAAGCAATGATGACAATGGCACCAGATTGTTGTGATTTCATTATGCTCAATGAACTTTGAATAGCAGCGTAAGCCCCTTTTACATTGACCGCAAAAACTTTATCAAAGTCTTGCTCTGACGTTGCCTCTATATTGGCTGAATAGTGTATGCCGGCATTACAAATCAACGCATCAATTTGTCCAGTCTTTTCAATAATATCAGAGATAGCATGGGCAACCTGGGCCATATCAGACATATCACATTGTTTGTAAATACCTATTTCACTAGCAACCAAATCAAGATTATATACTTGATAATCATTAGCGATAAATTTTTCAACAATTGCTAAACCAATTCCTTTTGACCCACCAGTAACCACCGCAACTTTCTTCATAATAACTAACATCTCACTTTTCGATGACGTTATGGTACCCTGTTTATATACCAGAGTTAACTGTTAAAAGAGAAGAACATTGCAAGTAGCATGGCCTGTATTACTAAAAATTAAGGGGGACGAGCATTTAATTTATTGCCCTGATGAGCTGACTTTATGTTCAGAAATAGCGTCAATGATACTACCAATTTCGAAGAACGACTTCATTGTTGACACACAAGGCCACCAATTTTGTTTTAAAAACGATGGCCAATTACAGCGCAGCGACACCAGCTATTCGCTCACTGCGTTGACTCAATTGATCAGAGCGCACCTAAGTGCACTCGATCACTGCTGTGTTACTAAGCTACGTTTTACCAACTTCCAACAAGCGATTGCCGCAGTAGCCACTTAACCCGTGTGCATTAAAATCGCCATCACTTATAAAATGTGAACGCCTTGACATGCTTTGCTTAGGTAAATTGATTCTTTGATGCCTGTTTTTTCAAAATAACGACTTTCAATGAGCTCGCAAACACTCGCCACTTGATCGCTAGGCAACACGGCTACAACACAGCCGCCAAAGCCACCACCAGTCATCCGTGCGCCACCATTATCACCAATCGCTTCATTGAGCACACCGACTAAATAATCTATTTCAGGTGTCGTTATCTCAAAATCGTCTTTCATCGACGCGTGAGATGCTCTCATCAAATCGCCAAGCGCTTTAATATCCCCTTTACTTAATGCATCAGCAGCGTCCAATGTTCGATGATTTTCATAAACAACGTGTCGAGCTCGTTTTAATTCAACGTTCGCCAGTCCCTGTTTACCCGCTTCAAAGGTGTCAATATCAATATCACACAACAATGCCACGCCAAAGTGCTTAGCAGCGACCTCGCATTGTTTTCGTCTAGTATTATATTCACTGTCAACTAAGCCGCGTTTAACATTTGAGTTAACAATCAATACAGCGCTATTGTCAGGCAAGCTAATTGGCGCCGTTGCTAATGTTTCGCAATTTATCAGTAGTGCATGGCCCGCATTACCCGATGCTGAAATAAGCTGGTCCATGATACCGCATTGACAGCCAACAAATTCGTTTTCGGCCTGTTGTGATATCAGCGCTAATGTTTGATTCGATAATGCCAAGGATGAAACTTCGCTTATCACTTTTGCAACACCAACCTCTAGCGCAGCTGATGAACTAAGCCCTGCGCCTTGAGGCACATCGCCAGAAATAACCATGTTTACCCCCACTAAATTGGGATAATGCTGTGCCATCACTGACACAACACCACGTACATAATTACTCCAAAATTTGTCCTCGTTATGTGCAATATTATCGTCAATGCAGAATCGGTCTTGCTCATCGTCATAATCAGCGGCAACAACATGAACTTCTTGGTCGTTTCTGGCAGAAAAGCTAATCAGCGTTTGATAATTTATTGCACAAGGTAAAACATGACCGCCGTTATAGTCAGTATGCTCACCAATAATATTAACTCGCCCAGGCGCACAGACTACCTGTGGCTCAACACCATCAAAATGATGCTTAAAAATGTCAGTAACGTTCTTTAATTGAGTATTATTCATTACAACTGGTCCATCACTTCTCTTAATCGAGCGGCAGCGGTTTCAGCGGTTAAATCCCGTTGCGACTCAGCCATCATTTCGTAACCAACCATGAATTTTTTCACCGTCGCACTGCGTAAAAGTGGCGGATAAAAATGGCCATGCAATCGCCAGTGTTCATTCGCGTCGCCAGATTCTGGCGCACTATGCCATCCCATCGAATAAGGAAAACTACAGTTAAATAATTTGTCGTAACCTGCTGTGATGGCTTTAGTCGCCTGTGCTAGCGAAGCCTTAAGCTCTTTAGTTAGCTGATTAAAACTAGCGATATTGCCTTTAGCTAAGATCATTGTCTCAAACGGCCACGCCGCCCAAAAAGGTACCACAACCATCCAATGTTCATTCTCATAGAGAGTACGGCGCCCATCAGCTTGCTCTTTAGCGGCATAATCAGCCAACAGCGCACTGCCGTGACGATTGTAATAGTCCAGTTGATTCGCGTTTTCTGACTCAATTTCTGTCGACAGGTGATTATGTGCCCAAATTTGGCCATGGGGATGTGGCTGCGAACAGCCCATTACGCTGCCTTTATTCTCAAATACATGAACACATTGATAACGCTCACTTAAAGACTGGTAGTGACTCTGCCAGGTATCAATAACGCGCGTAATTTCATCCACAGACATCTGCGCGAGCGATTTATTATGTTGCGGTGAATAACACACAACATGACATTCCCCTTGCGCTTGCTCAACGTGAAATAACTCATCAGTCGGCGTATTTTCTTTCTCATCATCGGTGGTTAACGCACCAAAATCATTCAAGAAAACAAAGGTATCTTTATAATCAGGGTTAATCTCGTTATTCGCTCGTGTATTACCTGGACACAAAGGACAGCTTTCATCAAATGACGGTGTACTATCAGCTGCTGGTTCTTCAGTCGCCCCTAACCAAGGACGGTTATTACGATGAGGAGATACTAAAACGTAATCGCCACTTAATGGATTTTTTCTGCGGTGAACCTTCGTTAAATTATCGGTCGACATCTACTCTAGTCCCTTAGGGTAGTTAGTTTGCCAACGCCAACTATCATCAGTCATCGCTTTTAAATCATGCGTTGCCTGCCAATTCAGATATTGTTTTGCTTTAGATGCATCTGCAAAATTTGACGCAACATCACCCTCACGACGAGGACATATTTTATAATCAATGGTGCATTTGGCTGACTGGGAAAATGCGGCGACCATATCCAACACCGAATAACCTTGCCCAGTGCCTAAGTTGTAAGGATGAAACCCAACATCCTTTACGTGATGTTTAAAAGCATCTACGTGTCCAGCAACCAGATCTTGGACGTGAATATAATCGCGAACGCCGGTGCCATCATGGGTGTCATAATCGTCACCGAACACGTTTAGCTGTTCTCGAATGCCAATAGCAGTTTGAGCAATATATGGCATAAGGTTATTAGGAATACCATTGGGGCTTTCACCCAACTGCCCGCTAGGATGGGCACCAACGGGATTAAAGTAACGCAGCGCAATAGCTAAGGCATCAGAATTTGCAGTGCAGTAATCTTGTAAGATCCGTTCCACCATGACTTTGGTCCAGCCATACGGGTTGGTCGCACTGATAGGATGCTTTTCATCCAGTGGTAGATATTGTGGGTCGCCATAAACTGTTGCAGATGACGAGAACACCAACTTAGCAATATTATGTTTTGCCATGACTTCCAGCATAGTAATGGTATGACTGACATTGTTGTGATAATAAGATAAAGGCTGCACTGTTGATTCTCCGACCGCTTTGAGTGCTGCGAAATGGAAAACCCCCTCTATTTTATGTGCACTAAAAATAGTGGATAACAACGCTCTGTCACTAATACAACCTTCGTAAAACTCAAACTCATTACCAGTAATTTTAGTTAACTGCGTCAATACACGGCGACTTGAGTTACTCAAGTTATCAAGAATAATCGGGGTGTAGCCGGCGTCAAATAATGCAATTACCGTATGACTACCGATAAACCCTAAGCCACCTGTTACTAATACTTTCATAGTTTGTTCCAATTATTTAATTCGTAGCTACCCAGCGCTATTACCACCACGCACTGTAAAATGCGATTAGAATTGCAATAACGGCAACCGTTGCGATGTTAAATCCGCCCGTTGTTTTAAAACTAACATTATTTAAATCTATCGCTTTCTCTTGCGCTTTATTTTCAATAAGTGATATCACAACAGCAATCGCCAGACAGCTTAGGAAAACGATGCCCACGCGATCCATGAATGGCAATGTTGGCCAGCTGTATTTTAAGACAAGTGATAAGACGAACGAACCGATAGCCGCACATAAGCCCGCATTAGCGGTGGTTTTCTTCCAGAACATGCCCGTGATAAAGAGCACGACAATGCCTGGCGTGAAGAACCCAGTAAACTCTTGGATATATTGAAATGCTTGGTCAAACTGCCCCAGTAAAGGCTGCGCGACAATCATGGCAATGATTAACGCGCCTAAGCTAACAAAGCGGCCAACTTTTACATAATGCTGTTCACTGCGCGGTTTTGCGTCTGATTTGTATAAATCCATCGTGAAAATAGTTGCAATACTGTTTGTCATCGATGCTAACGACGAAACAATTGCTGCAACTAATGCGGCAAATACCAACCCTTTAAGGCCAACAGGCATTAAGTTCATTAACTGAGGATAAGCTTGGTCGGCGCGCTCTAAATTTGGCAACAACACCACTGCTGCAATGCCCGGTAGCACAACAATTACTGGCATTAATAGCTTAAGGAAGGCCGCAAAGGCAATACCCTTCTGGCCTTCTCGTAAACTCTTTGCTGCTAATGTACGTTGAATAATGTATTGATTGAATCCCCAATACGACAAGTTCATAATCCACATGCCACCAACAAGTACCGATAGACCCGGTAAGTCCATGTAATGTTCGCTGTCTTTAGCAAGGATCATGTCGAATTTTTCAGGCGCCTGCTCGGTTAATGCAGCAAACCCAGCAATAATCCCCTCGCCCTGACCAATTAAATCAAGCGCGGTGTAAGATAAGAATAAACCACCGAAGATTAAGAGTACCACTTGAATAATATCGGTAAATGCTACCGCTTTTAGACCACCATAAAGCGAGTAAGCTACCGAGAATAAACCAAGGAAAATCATACCAGCCATCAAATCAACACCAGTAATGGTATTAATAGCCAGCGCGCCAAGCCATAGAATTGCTGTTAAATTAACAAGGACATAAACGCCGAGCCAAAACACCGCCATGGTAACTCGTACACGGCTATCAAAGCGTTCTTCTAAGAACTGCGGCATGGTATAGATTTTCTTTTCTAAGAAAATTGGCAAACAATACTTACCAATAATCATCAGGGTAATGGCCGCCATCCATTCATACGAGGCAATGGCTAAACCAATTTTAAAGCCAGATCCTGACATACCTATAATTTGTTCGGCAGAAATATTAGCGGCAATGAGTGATGCACCAACCGCCCACCAAGGTAGGCTATTTCCTGCTAGAAAATAATCGTTAGCACCCTTTTCATGCCCGTCTTTTTCCCGTGAAACGTACATTGCCACAGCAATTAAGCCAATGACATAAGCAATAAACACTACAATATCAATCGTATCTAAACTCATGATTTCTCTCTTTTATTATTGTTATAAAATCTGTAGCGTTACTGCAATAACGCCTTAATTCGTTGCTAAATCAGACAATACAATCGATTGACTGATAGTGTGACTCTCACCATGTAAAAGCGGTTTTACGCCATGATGTAACGCTTCTTCACGCGTCATCGTTAACGCATTGGCGCAATGACTTATTGGTTCAATACACAAGAATTGACCATCAACAGGACGGTACAGCACCTGTCTCTTATACACATCTGACGCTGCCGACGAAGAGGATAGTGTAGATC
>OJBM01000123.1_pt1 | contig 39214 bp, 33 predicted proteins | sample 1591061 | NCBI WGS metagenome assembly OJBM01 (sample SAMN05416872, study PRJEB24817) | seawater metagenome | isolation source: Sea water | place: Canada:Atlantic | collected 2013-11
ACAGGATGTACGGTATGAAGCGGGCGCAAGGATGCGCAGGAGCGTTATGTACAGGGTCTACGGTATGAAGCGGGCGCAGGGATGCGCAGGAGCTTAATTAATAGGAGCGATAAAACTTCGATTTATTTTTAAAGAAGTTTTTAGAACACCTCTATTAATAGAGGTGTCCTTTACATCAAACTATCTTTTCTTAGATCGACTAGGGGCCTTAGGTTTACTTTTAGGACCACCGGCTTTTGTGGTTTTAGCTTTGTGGACTGGGTTTGCCCCTCTATTGCCTTGACCGCCTTTGTTCGTTCTACTGGGGCGAGCACTGCGTGTCACCGCTTTAAGCAGTGAATCACGGTTGCTCACTTCAAAGCCTTTCTTTGTAATACGTTTAATGCGGCTACCAATTAATCGCTCGATATTATCCAACGTGCGCTCTTCTTCACGACTCACAAAAGAGATGGCCAAACCACTGGCACCAGCACGGCCAGTACGACCAATACGGTGAACGTAATCTTCAGCTAAATAAGGTAAATTATAATTCACCACATATTCAAGGCCTTGAATATCCAAACCCCTAGCAGCAATTTCGGTGGCAATTAATACCTGTATTTTTGCAGACTTAAAATCAGCCAGCGCACGACGACGCGAACCTTGACTTTTATCGCCATGACACACCGCGGCGTCTACTTTTTTCTCTTTCAAAGCCGCCATTAAACGATCAGCCTGCTCTTTGGTACTGGTGAAAACCAATACCTGAAACCAGTTCTGCTCGGCTAATAAACGCATAAATAAATCTATTTTGCGACGCTCTTCCACCGGGTACATCACGTGCTCTACGGTGTCGGCCGTGGCGTTTTGCTTGGTCACGCGTATGGTTTCATGATTCTTAAGAATTTTATGAGCCAGCTCATTTACCGCAGCGGAGATAGTGGCAGAGAACAACAGAGTTTGACGGTCATTACTGGTGTGCTGGAAAATAGTTTTAACATCATCAATAAAGCCCATGTCTAGCATGCGGTCGGCTTCGTCTAAAATTAAGAACTCACAATCGGCAAGATTCACATTGCACTGATTAATATGCTCCAACAAACGCCCAGGGGTCGCAATTAAGATATCTAGCCCTGCTTTAATCTTGCGCTCTTGCCCGCCCATTTTAACGCCGCCATAAACGGCACTTACCGTGATATCGGTAAATTGCGCATAATTAGCGATGGTGGTGGCCAGCTGTTCAGCCAACTCACGAGTGGGGGTCAGAATTAATGCGCGCGGAGCCCCTGGTTGAGTAGCCTTAGGCTTATCCAATATTTGCTGCAATATAGGCAGGGCAAATGCGGCTGTTTTACCGGTTCCGGTTTGAGCGTTAGCAAGTACATCCTTACCTCTGCGAGCTGGCACTATGGCCATTTCTTGAACAGGCGTCATTTGGGTGTAACCACAGGCATCTAGGGCTTGTAAGATCTCGGGGGCTAAGCCTAAAGATGAAAATTTCATGTGGATTCCTATGTTTACACGGCGACTAAAAAAACGAGGGCGGATTATAAAGGATTTTGCCCAATTAAGTGGATTTCATTGTGGTAAATCCGTCATGGACTTTATTTCGAGGGCATATCCTGACTCATCAACACACAAGGTGGCCTTGGCTTTGGCATAAATCCCCTTTTACCCCCATAAATGCATGAAAACTCATGCCCTCAGGGCAATATATTCTTACCTAAACAAGCCGCTCTGCATTTTATTCATACTTTTCGGTTCAATCAATGTGCCCTTGGCACTAACTTTTTGATCACCTTTTCCAGTTCCTGGCGCTCAAACGGTTTACCCAAATGGTGATTCATTCCAATTTCCATATAAAGCTGCACCTCATCGTGTAGCACATTGGCCGTCAGAGCCACGATGGGTAATTGTTTGGCATCTTTAAACTGACGAATAATCTTAGTGGCTTCCATTCCGTCCATTTCGGGCATTTGAATGTCCATTAGTATTAAATCAAATTCTGATAGCTTTGCTTTTTCAACGGCTTGCAGCCCCGTGATGGCGCATTCAACTTGAATATTCATCTCAGTTAAAACATCAAGGGCCACCATGGTATTAATTTCATTATCTTCCACCAGCAGTACCCTTAAATGCGCGTAACTGATCAGTTCTTCAATGGGCTCCTCGTGTTGGTAGGGCTTGATATTGTCTTTTTCATTAAGACAGCTGGTAATGGTTAGTATTAGGTCTTGTTTTATAAGGGGCTTATTAATCACCGGGTAACTTAAGCCTGTGGATATATAGTCTGCATCGTAGCCGGTGAAGACAATTAAATGATCAAAATGCTCTTTAAATTTTTCAATGGCTTCCACCAATTCAAGGCCAAATAGATCCGGCAATTTCCAATCTAGTAACACTAAATCAAAATGCCTGTCTGTTAATTCACGTAACGCACTGCTGCCATTGGCCACCTCCACAACCTTAAAGCCAATGGAGCTTAAAACCTTTGAGGTAATCTCCAAAGTAATTGGGTTATCCTCCACCAGCAAAACACGTTGACCGAAAAAACGAGTATTGTCCTTAGCTATTTGTTCAACATCGGTGGACATTGGTAAATGCACCGAAAAACAAGACCCCTTTCCCGACTCACTTTCCACTTCAATATGGCCTCCCATCAACTCTGATAGCATTTTACAAATGGTTAGTCCTAAGCCTGTGCCCCCATACTTACGAGTTGTTGAAGACTCTGCCTGAGAGAAGCGAGTGAATAATTTTTGGCGTTGCTCAGGGGTGATGCCAATACCGGTATCGCGAACACTAAATACCAAGTGATCACACCCTTGAGTTTGTCGTGTTAAAAATACTTTTAATAATACATGGCCTTGTTCAGTAAACTTGATGGCATTAGAGGAAAGGTTCAACAATATTTGGCCAATACGAACTGGGTCCCCTTGGTAATGATTGCTAAGCCGATCATCCACATCAAATATCAGTTCCAGCCCTTTTTCATTAGCACTTCTTCCCACCATGGTTTTAACGTTGTCGAGTAACTTGTGTATTTCAAAGGGAATCGATTCTACATGCAGTTTTTTCGATTCGATTTTAGAAAAATCTAAAATATCATTAATAATAATGGTCAGTGACTTAGCGGAGAATTTAAGTTTCTCAACATAGCTTCGCTGTTGAAAATCTAGGGAGGTTTTTAATAATATATCGCTAATACCAAAAATTCCGTTCATTGGGGTGCGGATTTCATGGGACATGTTAGCCAAGAATTGTGATTTAGACTCTGCTGCCATTTTTGCATTGTTATTAGATATTTGTAAATTTCGACCCTGCCTAACCAAAGCAATAAAGAATAAAAAAGAGACAAAAAGGAAGGTAATCAGCGCCCAAAGTGCCATGTATATAAAGTCGACTTCAATTCGTTCATTTAAATTTAGTAAATCTTGGCTAATTTCTCTAGATATGTCGGTATTTTGTATAGGTTGCAATAATGAAATTGCATTTAAGTGCTCGGCTAAAATAAATTTCACATGTAAACGAAACATATTCCAACGAGAATTTTGTGTTTCAATACCATTAAACGTTAAGTTTAATTTTTTTATGTTTTCTTTAATATCATTAGAAACCGCTAAGTCTGAGTTATTTCTAAACGCTGCGACCAAGGAAATGACATTCATAATTTTATTTTTATGGTTAATATTAAGTACATCTTTATTAAACGCCATGGAAGAAACAAATCGAAACGATGTTTTTAGCATGGTGGCATATTGCATATAGCCGGTCACATGACCCAAGAAATCATTTAACGACTGACTTAATTTTTTGCGGTTATTTGACGCTTCCATAAGAGTAATTTCTTGATATAACCGCTCAAACTCCAATTGCTTTGCCGCGTATTTATCGTAATGGTAAATAGAAGCGTTCATGGCCGATAACACTTCAATGGATAATTCCACCGTCGTATCATGAAGGTCTGATTTAACATCAAACTCTGATTTATTATTTTGGTAATTAAAATAATGATTAATAAACTGACTTCCTGCCAGTAAAACCGACACCAATATTATTGCTTCTATTAAATAAGACAGCTTGGTGGTCAGCTTTAAACCTTTCATAGCTGGCCCTTAGGTAAATGGCCATTGAACGCCTCAAATAACGCCAGTAAATCTTCAATATCTGATTTAGTCAGGTCAATGCCTAGTTGACCTTTTGCCATAATAGTAACCGCTTCTGATAATGTGGCTACCGAGCCATTATGAAAATAAGGAGCCGTTCGATTTATATTACGCAATGATGGCACCTTAAACACATACTGATCATTTGGGTTCTTTGTAATCTTAAAGCGGCCTTTATCTTTTAATAGCTTTTCAGGTACCCCAGCTATTCTCCCCAAACGCTGGTATAGATTGCCACCTATGTTTCTTCCTTGGTGGCAGGACACACAACCAAAATCGACAAACTTCCGGTAACCTATTTTTTGCTGAGCACTCAGTGCAAATTTATCTCCCATTAAAAAGCGATCAATTGGAGCATTAGGGGTAATCAGTGACTCTTCAAATGTGACAAGCGCCTTAATGATGGCTGCTTGAGTGATGCCCGCCGGGCTCACTTGGCGGAAGGCTTGTACAAATTCGGGGCTTTGTTTCAGCTTAAGAATAATTTGTGAAAAGTTACTGCCCATCTCAATGGGGTTATGGATTGGCCCAAGAACTTGCTCAGCTAAATCAGCACTGCGCCCATCCCAAAACTGACGAAAATTGAACGCCGAATTAAGTACCGTGGGCGAGTTTCGGCTACCGATGCTGCCATTAATACCAGCTGACACAGGAAAGCCATCGTCTCCACCCTGACTCACCACGTGGCAGGAGGCACAAGCAACGGTATTATCAGTAGACAAAAGCGGGCTGTTAAAAAGTGCCCTACCCAGGTTACGCCAGAGCGGATCGATACTCTTCAACTTAGGAATCGGCTGAATGGGGCCCGCAATTGAGACATATTCATATTCTGTAGGCGTGCGTACCATTACTTGAGAAGTACCAGGTAACATTGATAAGTAATAACCCAGCAGCAAGCCGGCTACTGAAATTAGCCCTACCATCACTGACAACAAGTACCGATATGTCATTCAATGCTATCCCTGTGGACAAGCAATCTGGCCTCTTAGCCAGTTAATGCTAAAAGTATAGATAAAAAGCCATAAAACGCGGGGGAATTAATTAACGAGCACCGTCCATAAAGAATCCGTTCATCATTCTTAAGAGTGCTTTTTAAGACACTCGCAACATGACAGGGTGAATTACATCCATATTGTCACATTAATGATTTACACCGCCCTTGGGATGGTTATATTTAGAGTCAATTCAGCTAAAACACGCCATCAATCAAGCAGATTTTTAAAATAACAATAAAGGATTAGCCCATATGAAAAGCCCACGCGCCTATCTGATCGAACAGGTCATCGCCAATATCATCATTAATTTCAGCATTGCTTATTTTATTGCTAAGGCCACTTTAGCCGCTTTAGAATTTATACCATTGCAAGCCCCTCAAGGGGCGCCATTGGCCCCAAATATGGCTGGCGATTTACTGGTGGGCTCTTTTCTGACAGGTCTGCTTATTACGCTGATTTTATCCAAACTAACCCAGTGGCAGCTGCGTCATGAAAAAATCGATAACAGCACTGTTCAATTAGAGGGCTGGATAAAGCTACTGCCCGCATCCATTATGAAACGAGCTCTATTAATGGGGGTATTTGCCACGCTGGTCTTAGCCTTTCCAAGCATTATTATCTTGAGCATTCTGGGGGTACAACAAGTTGCCAGTCAGGACTATATTGCTTTTCACGCGGTGTATGCAGGTATCATGGGGGGAGGACTGGCCTATATTGCCAGCAAACGCGCCTTAATTGATGTTGAACTGAAAACGCAGTAACCATGTAAAATGGGCCTGACAGATAATTATACCTGTAAAGGCCCGTTTGCAATTTAACTTCGCCTCACCATTTTAAGTTGATGCAACCATAAGTGCCTCAATCAGCTCAATCAGTTCGCTGACTTCCTCCTTAAAATGATTCAATTGCCCTTCATTGGCACTGGCATGTACCTGCTGCAACATATTGGCTACTAAACTTTTTTCAATGCTGTCCCCTTGCAAAGTCTTAGCAAGTTTAAATTGCTCAGGATGGCTTAATAATTCATAAAGCTGACTGGATAACTGTGACTTATGAACTTCAATAAAGGTTTTCTTTAAACCTAACTGAAAGCGGTCGCTGTATGCCAAATACACTAATGGCGTTATGTTTGAACGGGCCACATATTCCTCAATCACCCCTAGTTGCGCAGGATTAACCGAGCCCAACTGTTCTTCAAACTTTTCCACTATGTTATCTATGCGCTTATCTTGAATTTCTTGGGCCGACAACTCATCAAATTCTTCGCGTTTTTCCTGATTATGCTCTTTAAGGGCAGCAAAAAAGTCACTCACCTGCTCATTAGATAATTCAGGTGCCATGATGGCCATTTCCAAACTCGCTTTATTACGAATACGCAGCCAATGAGCGCTTATTTTTTGTATGTGCTGTGACCATTGTAGAGCACTGATCTGAGGGGTTTGTAGTTGTTGTTGCAATTGTAATAATTGTTCACGGTATTGGGGTAATTCATCCTCTCGATGCCAAACTAATATGGCGCTTAGGCGTTTCTCAAACTCTTTTTCCTGCTGATCGGTAAGCTCTATAAAATCATCTAAATACCAAGATGCCAGCCAATCTAAATTGTTATAGGCCAACTTACTGGAGCAACCGCTAAGCAACAAGGTGACAATGACCATTAACGCTGTCTTTTTCAGCATACTTATCCTTTCATGTACACATGACTAAAAGCCCTATCTGCCCTGTAAAGTACTCTTTTAGCTAGCCAACTGTCAAAGCGACACCCTATGAAATCTTGGCTATTTTCTAGCCTTATACTGAGTTTTTAATAAAGACTCATGGGTGCCAACACCCAGTCTTTCAAATTTCATGGAAATAATGTCCAGCCCTATCACCTTTACAATGATGGAATAACATCGCAAACACCTAACTGCCTTCATTAAAGTGCTGATGAGTTTATGGTTTAATGATCATTAAGTGAGCTTAATTCAATAAAGGGGTGCATAAAAACTAATATTCGTCACTTCATACGCAATTATAAAACCCAAGGCACAACACAAAAAAATAATTTTTCTTATTTTCAAAAAAGCATTAAAGTTAATGACAGTAAAAAGTTTAATGCTAAGCCTAATCTTGGCTATTGGCCCAAAGATATGATGAATTAACCACTAATCCCCCAAAAATATCGCATTTCATCATTTTCCAAAAAAATTATAAATAATCCCCTAAACAAATAAACACTCACACCAAGTTGGTAACCCCTCACTATTTAGAAAAAACCGGATTAAGTTCACCAAAATATAAATTTAAATATAATAATTGTTATAAACCTAGAATAAACGAAATTTATTTTTTGCAACCATCATCACAAATTGAGCATAGAAAGTAACATGTGGATTGTATGTCTAGTCACTAATCATTATAAAGAAGGCCGTTGTCCGGTTTGAACTTTTTGCATTAAATTAATGGAGTGCAATCCGGAGTAAATCTCTTTCTATGCATTTCATCCTCGGAGATAGCATGAGCCAACCATTCGATACCAATTCCACCACCGATTCAAAATCATTCCTTTCTGGATTGAAAGATGAGCCTGTTACGCCTATTGAAGATCAACCTTCATTCTCAGATAAAATTGAAGAGTCGTTGTCAAAAAATAAATCTGTAATCGGTAAAAACATTAAGTTCCGTGGTGAGCTAATCGGTACAGAAGATCTTCACATTGAAGGTAAAGTAGAAGGGACTGTTCTAATGGAAGGTCAAAACCTTTCTATTGGTAAAGAAGGTGAAATCAATGCAAATGTTCACGCACAAACCATTATCATCAATGGTAAGTTAACAGGCGATGTATTGGCCGAAGACATCATTGAAATTCGCAGCTCAGCCGTGGTGAAAGGCAACCTGATTGCTCCACGTATTCAATTAGATGATGGCGGAAAATTCCGCGGTTCTATGGATATGATTGATACAGATCAAGAGAAAAAAGATTTACAAGGTGAATTTAAAGCCAAATTAATTCATCCACACCTGCCAAGTTCAAGTGACTCTGCTGTTGTTAAAAAAGAAGTCAACTTGCAGAAACTAGCAGAAGCTGTCACAGCTAAATCAGAAGAGACCTCTAAGAAAAAATAATTTTCTTTAACCCTTTATGCCCATTTATATCAATAGATGGGCTAAATTAGGCTTTTATAGCAGGACCATAGGATTGAGCTCAGTCAATCATCATTTATCCTTGGGTCTGAACACCATTATTGGAAAAATGGCTAAAAAAGGGGAAACGGTTCTAGATTTAGGCCCTCTCTCTACACAAATTACGTCACTATTTTTACAGTTAAAGTGCCGCTGCTTTATTGAAGATATGCATGAGTATGTCCTTGAATTAAATAATGATAGCAGTAACCCTTTGGATAAATTAAGTGCTTTCTTACTGGACAAACCAGAGGGAACCACTTTCGATTATGTGTTGTGCTGGGATTTATTTAATTTCCTATCTTTAGACATTATCAATCATTTAATGGCACTGCTTAAGCCTTATTTAAAACCAGGCACGATATTACACACCATTCGTTATATCGGCACTGCTACGCCGCATTTACCTAGACAGTTTAAACGACTAGATAAATTAAACTTTAACGTTTCGGAGTCACAATCTTTATTAAAGGGGAACAATCAAATTACGCCCCAGGCCCACACCACCATTATGTTATTGCGAAGCATGCCTGAATTTTCCCTTTACGACACAGCCTTAAATCAAGAAGGCATGATGAAGGATGTGGCCGAGTACCTGCTTGAATATGAAAGTATCACAAAGGGAAAATTGGTTAAAAAACGTTTAAACGCCCAAGATGTAGTGTCTTACTTTGCTCAGCAAAGCAACAATGATGCAGTGGATTTGTTAGGGCTTAAAAAAATACTCAGTGATTCAAACACAATGAGGCAGCTATCTGTATTTGAAACTGGGCCAAAGAGCGGTCGCCAGGTAAGCTACTTAAATAACCTAAGCAAAAGCCTTTATATTGAAGATATTTATTCCTCAATTACTTGGCAAAATAGATTGATTGGAAATCAAACCGGTTCCGTTAGCCAACAACTGCTCAAATTCCCTGAGTCACTCAAGTTTGATCTTGTGCTCATTTGGGATATTTTTAATTTTTGCAGCCCAGAACAAATTAAAAAGATTGGTGAGCTATTAAGTAAGCACCTAAATATAGGCGCCAAATTACACATTTTAATTCACAAGGGTAAAGGCATTCCCAAGAAACCTGCCGTCTTTGAAGTGACCCACAAGTTAGGTGTCAATATAAGCGGGGAACTTAAAGGGGATCACCCAAAAAACCTTCGTTCCATCACTGAACTGATTCGATTATTACCTCAATTTAAACTGTGGTTTCATCACCTGGGGAATGCTAGCACTCGCCACGATTACCAAGAGTTTATACTCGAGCATAAAGGATAACAAAAATATTATGTCCGAATTCATCCGCATGATGCTGGCATCTGTCGAGCCCAGTACCATTACCGATATCTTCAGCATATTCATGCTGGTGTTATTTTTACTGGCTCTTTATGCAAAGATATTTAACCAGTTCTTGCAGTATCTCGATTATGCCCCTTCCCTATTAACCTCATTGGGCATATTAGGCACGTTTACTGGTATCGTCATTGGCTTATTTGATTTCAATATTGCACACATTGATTCAAGTATTGCATTATTACTAGACGGGCTTAAAACGGCTTTCATCACCAGTATTTTAGGCATCGCCTTATCTCTTAGTCTGAAGTTGTTTAGTCAATGTTATCAGCCTCGACGATACGCTGAAGCTGACATCACCATGGAAGATTTACACAACAGTTTAAATTCTCAAATAGTCGCCACTGAATTTTTGGCAACGGTTATGAAAGACAATCAAAATAGTTTTCTCAGTACACAAGAGAAACTGACCGATGTGGCCAGAAAGCACCAGCATGAATTTGTAGAAAGCCAACGGAAATTAGCCGCACAAAACAGAGAGATTGAACGAAAAAATCAAGAGGATTTTCTGCGCAACCAAGAGTCCTATCTTGAAAAACTTGATAGTTCAGTGGCTCGATTCGCTCAAGAAGGTGTGCAGTCATTAGTGGCTGAAATGCATGAAGTGGTTAAAGATTTTAACCGTCACGTACAAACTGAATTTGGTGAAAACTTCCAACAATTTGGCGGTTATTTAGATCAGTTTAAGGAGACCATTCATTCACTGGGCAATGAATTTGGCCAACATGAAGAGCGCATGCAATATTGGACCGAACATTGTGATGCAAACGTCATTAGCTTAGTACGTGTCAGAAATGAATTAGAAGAAGTAGGAGGATTACTAACTAAAGTACCTGAGTTCATCGGCTCTTTTGGCTCTGCCATGGAACAAAGTCAGCAGCAACTTACCAGCATCAACAATTTATTACAGCAATACGCCAGCATTAGCGAACGTGTTAATGATGTATTGCCCGATATTGGTGAAAAGCTCACTATTTTCACCGACAACACAGCCTCGCTTCAACACTTAATGACCAAAGACATTAAACAGGTGGTGGATTCTTACCGTAGCACATTAGTCGATGCACAAGAAAATGCCCTTGCCCCTATTGCCGTATGGCAAGAGCAGCTAGATACTAGCCTTGGGCAACTGCATGCTGGCTACCAGCATTCACTCACCACCATGACCGATCAAAGTAACACCCTAGCGCAACAAATCAGTTTAATTACCCACGCCCTTGAAACCATGTCTACTTTAGACAGTAACCTCATTGATAAGCTGGTGGCGCAATCGATTGCTGTGCATCGCAGTGGTATGCAAGAACTGGCGGTGCATCAGGCAAAAACCCATCAGGAAATGTCTCAGTCTCTTACCCAGCTCATACAGCAAAACCATAGCCAAACGGAAAAATCCATGGGCCGGCAAGTGGATAATATTGAAAGTCATATGGAAAGAGAAATAGAGCAGGTCATGAGCACCATGGGTGAAGCATTGGGTATGATCAGTGGGCAATTTACCCGAGACTACCAAAGCTTAATCACCCAGATGCAAGGGCTACTGGCTCAGCACGAGGCACTGGAGGCGTGAAATATTTACCCGGCAGTAAAAAAACCGACCCCCATGAAAATCAGTGGTTAAGTGTTTCTGACTTAATGGCCGGCTTGATGATGGTATTTTTATGCATTTCTGTGGCAATGATTCATTCTGTCATGGCTGAGCGCAAAAAAATTACCACCATTGCCCTTTCCTACCAAGAAAATCAGTTAAGTATTTATCGGGCGCTGGTGAACACCTTTGATGAAGATTTAGAGCGTTGGGGCGCAAGCATATCCGATGATACCCTGACCATTATATTTCAAGCACCCGACGCCATGTTTGAAACCGGTAAAACAGAATTAAGTGCCCGCTATAAAAAAATACTCACCGAATTTTTCCCAAGGTACATGAATGCTCTGCGCCCTTTTACCGACTCCATTGAAGAAGTACGCCTTGAAGGCCATACCAGTAGCGGTTGGGGGGCTGCTGACTTTCAAGATAGTGCTTACTTTAAAAATTTAGCCCTATCGCAACAGCGTACCCGTTCTGTATTGCGTTTTGTTTCCACGTTGGAAAATGTTTCTGAATATAAAAAGTGGATGAAAGGACATTTAGCAGCAGTAGGGTATTCATCATCACGCCCGGTACTTGACAATAATGGGCTTGAAGACCCCACACAATCTAAGCGGGTCGCTTTTCGTGTTATTACCAATGCCGATTTAAAAATTAAAACTATTTTAGAAGGGCTGCTTGAAAAAGATGCTGAGTCAATACTTTAAGACCCTAGTGGATTCAGCCCAAAAAATGGCCACAAGCCAGCTGAATAACTCTAGCCTTCGGCCACTTCAAACGGTCAATCATACCAATAGTTTTGAGTCACAGCTGCTGCATGGTTTATACGTGCCTTTTAGCGAGCTTACGATTAATCATGTTGGCTGGAGTTACCGTCAAAGTCCGGTAATGGTGTATGGCGTGCAATCAAACGAACACACTCTTCACTTAACCGCCTGTCATAGCATTTTGAAGCACCCACCAAATTGGGTATGGATTACCACACACCATGCTCAACAATCGTTAAACCATTGCGAGCATTGCTTTACTAAAATAAGCCCCCAAGACTTTACATACACCAGTCAAAATCAAGATAAAGAACGTCAACCAATAGATAATAAAAAAGCATTTAGCTTTTTACACCATGTGCAAGTACACAGCCATGAATATTTTAATACGCAAAAAATCAAACTTTGGCAACCAGGATACCCATTAGAAAATTTGCCTAGTGTCATTGATAATAAAAATGGGAAGAGTGCTGATATTATTGACTATGAACAATGCCAAAATTGCACTTGGAAATTACCGTTATATTCCAATTATTCCATTCCAAAAGAGCAAAGGCTCAGCATGGGTTGTGATCAAATGTATTGCCTTCTTTGTATGGGGGAGCACATCCATAAAGCACTTATTATTCCGGCGGCGCTGCGCTGGAAAGCCCTGCAGGCTAGGTTTCATTACTTTAATGGTGTCTGTACTAATTGGGCACATGTCCAATTTCATATTGATAAAAGTTGGCACCCACTTATCAAGGTGGTGCGCCAGCAAGGCATTAACCTACCCAGTTTATATGAACCGATTACTTGTGAAGGCTATGTGACACTTATTTCGCCGTTAGTCTGGAAAGATCAAAAACGTGCCATCTTGCCCGATTTATATGATGATCGTATCCAGTTACCTAAAGATTGGGATTTCTGGCACTATGAGCAAGTTTATGCCAGCTTCAGGGGGCAAAATTAATCAATCGTTATACTTTTAAGAGCTAATTAATTTTTATAATAGACCAAAAGTTTCTATTACAAGCAAAGCCCCCACATCTGTTTCATACTGTTTAGACACTATCTATACATAAACCTGCTAAAAACCCGAATTAAAGACCAAAGCTCACAAGGCACGGTATTTAGTTTAACGCGCGATATTACCCATTGCGCTAATATAGGGGATATTTTATGGGCGCTAAACATGCTCGCACTTCACATGCATCCTTCAATCCGGCTGGCACCCAAGGCTTTGCCTTTGTGGAGTTCACCAGCGCACAACAAACCCTGCTGCACACATTATTTAAGCAACTGGGGTTCAATGCCGTCTCTAAACACGCTAGCAAACCCCTTACTTGGTACCAACAAGGGGAAATATTTTTTCTTGTAAACGATCAACCCTATGGGTTCACCAAAGATTTCGAGCAACAACATGGCGCCAGTGCCTGTGCCATGGGTTTTAGCGTCAATGACGCCCAGCAAGCTTATGAATATGCCCAACAACATGGGGCAAAAAAATGCTTACCACGCATGTTGGAATTTCAAGTGCCCGCCATTTATGGCATAGGGGAAAGCTTGTTGTACTTTATCGACAAAAAAAACAACCCTTTTAGTGCATCTAAAAGTGCCGCCACTAAAAACCATTTTGAAGAAGTAAAAACAACACAGAAAAGTCCCAGTGTCGGGTTGCTGGAAATTGATCATCTTACCCACAATGTACATCGTGGAAAAATGGATCAATGGGCAGGCTTTTATGAAGAGATCTTTAATTTCAGAGAAATTCGTTACTTTGATATTAAAGGTAAGCACAGCGGTTTATTGAGTCGGGCCATGACTAGCCCATGTGGGAAAATTAAAATCCCCATTAATGAATCCCGCGATGAACATTCTCAAATAGAGGAGTACTTAAAAGAATACAATGGCGAAGGCATTCAACATATTGCCCTCACCACAAAAGATATTGTGAGCACAGTGAAAAAACTCAAACAAAATGGCGTTAAATTCATGGATGTGCCTGACAGCTATTATGAGCGCATTGATGAAAGGCTGCCTGGTCATGCTCAAGAAATTAATGCCCTGCGCGAACATAAAATATTAATTGATGGCCACTTGGAAAATGGCCAGTGGAAACTGCTTTTACAAATATTCACCGATACCATGATAGGCCCTATTTTCTTTGAAATTATTCAGCGCCTTGGAGATGATGGCTTTGGCGAAGGAAATTTCCAGGCATTATTTGAAGCCATGGAGGATGATCAAATTCGCCGTGGTACCTTAAACCCCAATGGGTAAACGTCAGTGACGATTTTGAATCATGATCTTGGCCATGATCGAAGGAAATGAATATGACAAAGCCCATTGTATTTCCAAATCACTCCGGGACCTTTTCCCGTCAGGCCCATGCGGATTTCCCTAAAGACGCACCTTATGAGCGAGAAATTGGTCGTCAAGGCTTTTTTGGCCCCGCCACCCATATGCATCACCGCCACCCTCCTACCGGATGGAGCGGCATGCAAGGGGATTTACGTCCCAGAGCCTTTGACCTAAAAAAATGGCCGCAAAGCAATCACTCCTTATGGGAGGTACAACCATTACTCACTAACAAGCATTGCACGCTGTTATTCTGGACCTTGCCGTGCACCATGAAAAAGTTGCTGCGCAATGCCGATGGGGATTTATTGCTGTTTATTCATAGTGGGCGCGGCGAGCTATTTTGTGATTACGGCCAACTGTCCTTTACCGAAGGAGATTATATTCTGTTACCCCGTGGCACCAGCTGGCGCATAGAAAGCAAAATTGAAATACAGCTACTGGCCATTGAAGCCACCGACAATATGTTTGGCTTACCCGACAAGGGCTTAGTGGGACAGCACGCTATTTTTGATCCATGCGCCCTTCAATGTGCTCAAATCACCCCTGAATTTCTCGATCAACAAGATGAAAACCCTTGGCAAGTATTCGTGAAGCATCAAAATAAAGTCACCACCATTAGTTACCCATACAACCCACTGGATGCCATTGGCTGGCACGGTGAAGTATGCGCCCTTAAAATAAACTGGCGCGATATTCGCCCACTCATGAGTCATCGTTATCACTTGCCTCCTTCAGCACACAGTACATTTGTGAGCGAACATTTTGTGGTGTGTACTTTTGTACCGCGCCCGTTTGAAACTGACCCAGGTGCTTTAAAGGTGCCTTTTTATCACAGCAATGAAGATTACGATGAAGTGATTTTTTATCACCAAGGGGAATTTTTCAGCCGTGACCATATTTATCCTGGCATGTTAAGTTTTCACCCCAGAGGATTCAGTCATGGCCCCCACCCCAAGGCTTATGAAAAGTCTTTTCAACAAACTCATACTGAAACCAACGAAGTGGCGGTGATGATCGATACCCGTGAATCGCTTAATTGCACAGATGACACCAATGGCCTGCCCAAAAATGTCGAATGGCAGGGCTATGTAAACAGTTGGCAAGACAAGGAAGCACAATCATGAAGCTGGCCAGCCAGTTTAATCAAAACCAACCAAAAGATGGCCAATTATTAGTGGTCTCTCGAGATCTTCAGCGGGCTCAAGCGGTGCCTCATATTGCCAGTACCTTGCAGTACGCCATTGAAAATTGGCAAGCCTGTGAGCCATTATTAACAGAAGTGTATGAGCAGCTAAATAAAATCCAGCAAGATAAATCTAACGACACATTAGCTTTTGATGAGTGCCGAATATTATCGCCTTTGCCCAGGGCCTACCAATGGTTAGATGGCAGTGCCTATGTGAATCATGTAGAACTAGTGCGTAAAGCCCGTGGCGCGCCAATGCCAGAATCCTTTTGGCAAGACCCACTTATGTACCAAGGGGGCAGTGATAATTTTTTAACCCCAAGCCAAGACATTCCCCTACAAGACCCATCATGGGGCTTAGACTTTGAAGCTGAACTGGCCATCATTACCGATGACGTGCCCATGGGCAGTTCAATTTCACAAGCTCAATCCCACATTAAATTATTCATGTTAGTGAATGATGTATCCCTTAGAAATTTAATTCCCGCAGAGCTCGCTAAAGGATTTGGCTTCATGCAAAGCAAACCCTCAAGCAGCTTTAGCCCGGTGGCCATTACTCCTGATGAACTGGGTGAAAGCTGGAACGGAAATAAACTTCAACAGCGATTAATTACCCACCTAAATGATGTTTTATTTGGTGAACCAGACACAGGTGTAGACATGACATTTGATTTCCCGACCCTAGTGGCCCATGGGGCTAAGACGCGAAATTTAAGCGCGGGCACCATTATTGGCTCGGGTACCATTTCCAACTACGACCGAAGTAAAGGCTCATCCTGTATCGCTGAAAAACGCATGTTGGAAAAAATTGCCGATGATTCCATCACCACAGAGTTTTTAAAAGCGGGTGATCGAGTGAAAATCGAAATGTTAGATGCACAAGGCGCCTCATTATTTGGCCAAATCAATCAACAAGTTGTGAGTGTCTAGGGGATTAAAGGAGGTGAATTAAAGCCAATGGAGAAAACTAGCAACATGATTTTATACAGCTATTTTCGATCCAGCGCCGCATACAGGGTGCGCATAGCGTTAAATATAAAAGAAATAGACTACACCATTAAGCCTATCCATTTATTAACGGATGGTGGCCAGCACCATTTACCAGATTTCCATTCACTCAACCCATTAGAGTTGGTGCCTGTATTAATTCACAATGGTATAACCATAAGCCAATCCTTGGCCATAATAGATTACCTAGAGGCCATACACCCTAGCCCTGCTTTATATCCCTCTGGGCTCACTGATAAAATCGCCTGTCAAGAACTGGCTTTAAGCATTGCTTGTGATGTGCATCCTATTAATAATTTACGGGTTGCTAATTTTTTAAAAGAACGCCATCAGTTAAGTCCATCGCAAATAAAAGATTGGAATCTACACTGGATTTCGATTGGATTTCAATCTCTAGAAGAAAGGCTCTACCATCACAATGGCTCAAGTACATGCACAGGGTTTTGTTTTGGTAATGAGCCCAGCGTAGCCGACTTATGTTTAATTCCACAAATTTACAATGCTTTACGACACGATTTAGATCTGTCTGTTTATCCAAGATTAAACGATATCTACCAACACTGTATAAGCCTTGCCCCTTTTAAACATGCATCTCCTGAGTGCCAAGCAGATTTCCCCACTTAAATACAAAGACAGACTAAAATATTTGTAGCCAGTAGCTTGCTGAACTTAATAAAAAGCCCTTGTTCATCTATCATCAAAAACAAGGGCTGTTAGGTATTTCGAAAAAAATTTAGTGAAGTTTTTGCCTATCTTGATTTAAGCCATGCCAAAAAGCGTATACGCCATCTAACATTTCAAGCCCAGTTTTAATAAAGGCATTTTCATCCACATTAAAATTAAAATAAAAACTCTCCAGCTCTTCTTGAGTATGATGAGCGTGGTTGGCTTCTACTTTACTGTGCCAAGAGAAAAAAGTCAGCGGTAGCTTGTTCATATGGTGGCTATCTTTATACAAACTCAGCCCTGCCACCAATTGGTCCCAAAACCCAGCTGCCGCCCAGTTTTCCACCGCGTAGGAGGCTGCTGTGGCAATTTGGTAATCTTCATTACCATATAAACGAATAAGCTCATCACAGAAAAACAGTGTTTCTTTTCTGCCCCGTGAACGCTTTCCTAATAGATGAAAATCTAACCCTAATTGTTCTGCCATACGCACTAAGAGCTCAAAGTGTGCGGCCCTAAAATGAAAGCGGCCCCCTTCTACAGAGCCTTCCACCCCACCTAAGTCACCGTTACTATCCGTTTTCTCCTGATTGTTGCCACTAAAATGAACCCCTATTTCATTGGCTAAAATCTCTTTTGATGCTCGCATCTCTTCAATGGTATCGGCATTAATCATCTTGTGTAATTGCGCCACTAAAAACTGATTGGAAAAAACACTAAATTGCACAATAAAACTTTTAACTTGCGAGTGACTTAAATTGGCATTGGCAAACCAATGGGTATAAGGATTAAAAGTAATGACTTTATGAGAAAGCATCTCTTGATTGATACGATGTTGAAACGCCAAAAAATTTTCGGCTTTGTCTAACGGATAACTGCCATCATCTAAATGCTGCAAAGTGGCCAGCGTTAACCCTTCAATGTGATTTTTTTGTGCGAAACTCTCTAAGTGCGCTAAGTTCTCTATGTGCGAAGCAGCCATACTACTCTCCCATCAGTTCCCTACTTTTAATTTTAGCTAATATTAAGCGTTCAAATAAAGAACAAAGGGGTCTATTAAATCATTAAGTTAATACTTATAACCTGTTTATAAAGCCCACAAAAATCCCTCCTCCTTTTACAGAACGTTAATACGTTATAAAAAAGAGGCGGGATGAAGTGAGGCGTATTTTAACAATTTTGTATTATGCCATTAAGGCCTTTTATTCGTTAAGATTCTAACTTCGCCATGTAGTTATCAAGAGAGTGATTGTGGGGTAAATTCCAAAAATTCCCAAAGGTAATGGGATGTTCAGAATTAACGTGTTGGTAGTGATACTCATGGTGTATCGGTGGGCAAGCTTTAGGGGGCAGCTTAGGCACTTCATCATGGGAGTTCACCAAACGCCATGAATCGGTGATGACTTGATTATAAGCAAAGGCAAAATGATGATTACCAGCCCTTGGGCCAGCCAAGGTGTACACAGTGGGAACATGGGACATATTCGTCGCCATGTCTAAAGCATTGATTACCGCTAACGCGCCTCCTAAGCTATGGCCAGTCACAAACACTTTTTCAACATTTTCTTGCTGATTCAAGGTTTGAATACACACCTCCCTTGGAGAGGGGTGTTCATTGCCTTTACTGCTGTTGTAAAGTTCCTTAAAACCCAACTCCACTTGAATGGCATCATCAAAAAATGGGCACTTGTTCTGATCAAATTTTACATCCTGCACCCATTCTTCAAGATTATCCGTGCCACGCCATACCACATAAAGGGCATTATCTTTACGGGCAATAAACCCCAAAGGAATGTGATTGCCTTCATAAACGGCATAAAATGTTTTTAAAAGGTTGTAAGGGTCTGGCAATCTCCAGTTTTTACCTTTCTTATAGTCTCCATACTGTAAGTAACTTTGCTCGCATAGCTTACCTAACTCAATGGCTCGGTCTAATAAAAACGACTGATTCATATTTTATCCCTGTGAGATATAAAGAAAAAACACTCACAAAATATATGTCGAACCAACACACAGCACCATCAGTAATAGCGCTTAGTGTGATGCGTATTCAAATACAGTGCATATAAAGCACAACGTCCTTAAAACTAATTCCCGTTATTAATCCTCCTTCAGGTGCTCCATAATAAAGTCCACACAGTGTTTGATTTTTGGAATTTGATACTTGGCTTGGGAATATAAAATAAACATATCTAACTCAGTCCTACTGACACTGGAAATAGGTAAATCCGTCGGCACCTCTACTAACTCACCACTTAACAAGTGTTGTTTTACCCACCATTCAGGAAACAGAGTTATTCCTTCATGGGCTAAACAGGCTTGCAATAGTGTTTTACCATTATTTGAAATCAACTTGGGGGTGACATTAATTTTACGCCACTCATCACTTTCAAAAACCCACCATGAAACAAGGCCACTTTGTGCCTTAACTTGAAAAGTCGGGGCAGACTCTATATTCGCCAATGACAAGCTATGGGTAGAAAATTGTTTTTGCAAAGACGCCAATAATTTTGCAGAGGCCACCAATTTAAATTCTGATCGCGAAAGGTGTTTGGCTATGACTCTATCTTCACTCACAAAGCCTGCTCTAATGGCGATATCGACTGGGTCTTTACTGAAGTCCACAAGGTCATAGGAATAATCTAAGTCCAAGATAATATCAGGGTAGGCTTGCCTGAACTTTTGCATCACCTCCAATAACGCTATCTCGCCATAATCGGGCATCGAGTTTGACAATGACTATGTGAAAGCCATGGACTTTCAAACGCCATACTTGCAACGTATATTAAACTTTGTGGGCATTGAAGATATTCGCCATATTCCGGTACAAGGACTGGCCCATGAAGACAAGGTGCCAAGCATAAAAGAAAATGCCAAAGCCCATGCAAAGCAAGTGGCACACGCTCAGCTGTAGGCTCTTCAGCCTATTATAAAACGCTATAAAGTGTTGTTATTTTACTCAGAAAAAGAGATTAAATAGCGATCTCACAGCCAAACCTTGTAAAACACAAAATTCGTGCAATATTTATATGAGGCCATCATTTAATTCCTGCCCTTTTAAATTAGTAAAAGGGCTCTAATCAGTGAGAAAAACCATGAAATGGGTATTAATTCTGTGTCTGATTATTAGTTTTTCTGGCGTCACATTTGCACAAGAAACCATTCGCCTTTCCACCGCTGAGTTTGCGCCCTTCACCTCAAAAAGCCTCAAATACAATGGCGTCATTAACCGCGTTATTACCGAAGCCTTTGCCTTAGAAGGGGTTAAGGTTGAATACACTTGGTACCCTTGGAAACGAGCCTATAGAGCAGCCAAAGAAGAAGACTTTGATGGTTCTTCTTACTGGTATAAAACGCCTGAGCGCGAAAAAGACTTTCTTTTTAGTGACGTGGTGACAAAAAGCACTTACGCCTTCTTTTATATCAAGGGCTCTCCCTTTAATTGGAATACACTGGAAGATCTACAGGGGATGCCTATTGGGGGCACTATTGGTTATTTCTATAAAGAAATGTTTGAACCGTTAGAGAAATCGGAAAAACTAGAAGTTCATTGGGTGCCAAAAGATGAGCATAATTTAAAAAAGCTCATTAAAAATCGTATTAAGATTTTTCCTTCCAATATAGATGTAGCATTTGACTTACTTCAAAATCATTTCACTCCCAAAGAAATTCAGTCGTTTACTTATCACCCTAAACCTCTAAGGGAATCTTCAGCCTACTTAATTCTTTCGAAGAAAGTTAAAAGAAATCTGCGCATGTTAAAACTGTTCAATAAAGGGTTAAAGCGTCTAAAGGCAAGCGGGCAATACGATCAGTTTTTTGAAGAGTCTCGACGTGGTGAATATAAAATACCCATTTAACTTAGTGCTTTTAATCTTGAACCTTAATTTATGCCCATACTTAAAACATACAACACTCACATAGGAGTAGCAAAATTGAAAGGCACTAGCCAAATTAGTTCAGGCATGTGCTAAAAGTAGGATTGGATAATGCTTTTCAAGCCTATTTTTACTTATAAATATTGTTAAAACCGGCAACCGTGAAACCTCTCATGCTTTTCTTACCCACTAAAATTAGGGGTACTCCCTGCCCACCTAAACGATCATATTTTCGTTTGGCTTTTTTATTTTTCTCAATATCGTATTCATTAAATGCAATGCCTTTTGATTTAAAGTACTGCCGGGCTTTTTTACAATATCCACACCAACTGGTTGAATACATGACGACTTTATTTCCTGATCGACCTAAAGTGTCTGAAAACTCATAATTAATGGGCACGTCTTTATAAATATTTACTTCGGCCTTTATCGCTTGCAAGGGCTGATTATCTTTTACTTTATCACTGTAATGGGTGCGGCCAGATTCATCCGTCCATTTAAAAACTTCAGCATTGAGGTTTACTGACATCAATATTATTAAGAACACAATCCCTACATTGGTCTTCATTATCTATTTATCACTCGTTGTTTTATTCATAAAAATTAGTGCTCAGCGGCTTAGCCTTAAAGTATAGATATTCATCATTATATTTATCTTTTCTTCAATACATTAGGTGTTTTATCAGCCTTAGGCAGGTCTGCGTTTTGGCACAACCAATTAGGAGCAGTCGAAGCCCAGGTATCTATGGTGGGGGCAAACCAAGAAGGGTCATGCATAGTTCCTGGCTTGATTGAAATATAACCTGGCCCCACCTCCCCCTTTGCGAACATGGGCGTACCACAATTAATGCAAAAACCGCGATCCGTCCAGCGCCCAGTATCCCCTTGGCTACGATAATATTTAACCGAGCCCTTAGTAATGGAAAGTGCATTCTCATGCACTAAGGCAACCGTCACAAAAGCACCACCACTGGCAGTTTGACATTGACGACAATGGCAATTGAATTGGGCCAACGGGGCTTCACGACAAGTGTATTGAATATCGCCGCAAGCACATTGACCGGTAAAGGGGCTATAAGTGTCGGTGGTGGCTTCCATGCTTTTCCTTTTTAAGATTTTCTTTTTATCAATAACTAGGTATCTAGATAATAATCAAAACAATCAAAGTTTTAATGAAAATTAGCCTCTATGACAACCTTCATATTTAACTGGCTGGCCATTTCATTAGCAGCATTCAGAATCACTTCTTTTGAGGTGTTTTTAGTGTTAAAAGATTTCAAATTAATATTATTATCAAAATTACCAATGCCATAAGAACTGCTATGCTGACTCACTAAATTCACGTGCCAAAATACACTTGCAGGACCACTTCCACTACCATTAGTAGAAGAATAATCCACAACCGCTAGGAACTTGTAATTCGATAGGGACGTTTCATCACCCCAAGTAAACCATAACCATTTTTTTTGAGTGATAATTGTTTTCTTAATAGTATCCACATAGCGCTCTGACTTTCCCATAAAAGTCCAAATAGTGAGGATAAAGAACACAACCCCCAATAAAATTAATAACACACTGCTGTGCCTAAAACCCTGAGCTAAGGGCACGGCCCAAAGTGGAGTCATGAATAACCCACATATTTTGGGAATAATATTATTGCCGGTTTGGTAATATTTCATGTATCAATCATTATTATTTTTGAAAAATTATAAACTGAACGGCCATCTAAAGTGATTGCTTTTTTTACCACATAATACATTTTTCGTTTACTAGTCTCCACCACAACCGCCTCCGCAACCACTGGAATCGGAAGAGCCCCCAAAAAAGCCCCCTGAATCCGACGCACTTCCCGAGCTCCCCCCACACCCCGCAGCGCACCCTATGTGCCCAGCACAATAACCATCACCATATAAAGGGGAATTTTTATCTTTACAATTTCGGGTATAAGTGAACCCATCCTGAATATTCAACATGGCGTCAAGGGCGAATAATAAAGGTAAGCCGGTTGGTGTTTTCGGGTTAATGTTTGCTTTAGCACAACTTAAGCGCCAAGCGCGTTTTATGCCCTGCTGAGCACCGGTTGGAGAATTCATGGCTTCAGTGGGTGTATGGTGAAGGAAACGCCCTTGTGATTTTTTACAAAATTCCTCATATAAGCGTGTAAACAGTATGAATTCATGCCACGCCACGTCCACCACTTGTGAAGGCATGGCCACCATGCGTCGCTTAGCCTGATTACATATATAAAAATAGTCTCGCAATCCATCAAACACTAAAGATAACTGTTCATCTGAAAGATGGGGATATTTTTGCTTCACTTTACGAGAAATAGCAGAACGAAATGAGTACTGTTCAATGTAAGAAAGTTGCTTAGATTGCCGATAGCACCCATAAAGATACGCGAACAAAACAATAAAAAATAAGTACACGATTCCTTCTACTAACATAACCACTTCCTGTACTGCGCCTAATTATTTGGAAGCATAATATCAGAAATGCATGGTATTTGAGCCCAACAGGTCACATGTTAATGGCTTACATCCAGACTTCTGGGTGTTGCGACTAAAATCCCATAAAAATACATCCATTAAAAGTGTTACAATTTTCCTAGCCTTCGTTATTAGGAATCACCATGTGCGAGCTGCTTGGCATGAGTGCCAATACCCCCACGGATTTATGTTTTAGTTTTACCGGTCTTACCCAAAGAGGTGGTAATACTGGCCCTCACGCAGATGGTTGGGGGGTGGCCTTTTACGAAGGCAAGGGAGTACGCAGTTTTCATGAATCCAGTCCCAGTGCGGAATCTAAAATTGCCAGTATGGTGCAAGACCATCCCATAAAAAGTAAGACCGCGTTATGCCACATTCGCCAAGCCAATGTGGGAGAGGTATGCCTAGCTAATACCCACCCTTTTATTCGCGAATTATGGGGACAAAATTGGGTGTTTGCCCATAATGGGCAGATTAATAATTTTGTTCGCCGCGAAGGCATGTATGAACCTATCGGTGATACCGACAGTGAAAATATCTTTTGCGATTTAATGAATCAAGTACGGCAAAATTTACCCCGCGAAGCTGTCTCGCATCAGTTGGCGGCTTACTTAGTGGCCTTAGCCACCGAATACGCCCAGCAAGGCGTGTTTAACTGCCTATTAAGTAACGGCGACTGGTTATTTACCTTTTGCAGCACAAAATTAGCCTGCATCACCCGTCGGGCGCCCTTTGGCCCTGCCCATTTAACCGATGCGGATGTTACCGTAAATTTTGCAGCAGAAACCACTGATAAAGATGTGGTGAGCATTATAGCCACTCAACCTCTCACCACAGATGAGGCTTGGGAAGTATATGAGCCTGGAGAATGGCGTTTATGGGAAGCGGGGGAAGTGATTGCACAAGGCGTCGTATAGAATTACAAAGTAAACGGCCCCTCATGGCACTAGTACCTAACTCCCTGTAAGCATTATAATAAGCCCTTATTCATAGGTAGACCCAGTCCATGCAAATATACGTCCTCATCGCCTGCGATCGCTTAGAAGACAAACAAGAAAAAAAGCTAAAACAGAATCTACCCCACATCATTTTGGCCTTGCAAACCTATGCTGAATCCTTGCCTCAAGCAAATGTAGTGGTCATTAATGACACTGACAGTGACGATTGTGAAGACTGGCAACTGGGCATTGAGCAATCGGTGAAAAAGAGCAAACAACTGCAAGTTCCCGTTAATATGTTTAATGACCTTGCCAAGAAATTTTCAATCGACATGGAAGTGGGCAGCATAAAAGGGAAAAGCCGTGAAGCCGTGAGTTATTTTGGTAATGAGGAAGGCCGAGGCGATTCGTTTATGATCGCTCAGTATTTAGATTTATAAGTTGACCAATTATCGAATAGGGCGAAAGTTTATTGACTTCGACGCCCTAAAAAAGGAGCCCTTTACAGGGCTCAAACAGGCTTAATCTTCTTCACACCCCGTAAACTCAAAGTCACCGTTGCTTTTATATCCAAAACACGCGCCTCCTTGTAAGTTCCACGGATTACTGCCCCACAACAAATGCCCCTGGCTGTCGTATTCCCAACCAGCATCAGCCGAATCACAGGCCACCGAACCAAAATTGCCATCACCAGTGTAGGTGTAACAAGCGCCGCCACTTAATCCCCAGGGATTCCAGTTTCCACCCCAAGAGTCTCGCTTAAACTGAAGCTTGCCACTATCAAAATAAAACTTATGGTCAACATCCTTACAATCAACCACAGTGAACTCACCATCCCCTACGTAATCAAGGCAGGCGCCATCTTCTAGTCCCCACCAGGTATAATCTGTGTCGCCCCAGTTGCTGTGGCGAAACTGTAATTTATTGTCGTCTCTAAACTCCCAAACATAAGTATCGTATGCCGAAGATCCCACTGCGCTGCCCGTGGCGGCTGGCTGATTGGTAATACACGCTTGGTCGGTAAAATGAAAACGTACTTCATAATCATCACACTCACCGCCGTTATCGGTATCAATGCACACTAGGCCATTTGCCCAAGAATTTAACAATAAAATTTGACCGGTTTCACTGGCTGCCATGCCATCGCTAATGCGACGCGCATCAAATCCTACTGCGCCGTCTTCACAAAAAATATTGCCTTCATCATGATGTAGCTCAATGTGCTCCCAATCACCGCTGCCAAATACCACCGAATCGGAACCACCTGGATTATCACGGTCTAGCCACTCGCTGGCGTAAGAACCAACTTTAAAGACACCCTCTTCCAATGTGTCAGAATAATTTAACCAAATACGTGACTCTCCAGCATCGTAGGCAATATTTCCCAGCGCAAGATTTTCCATGGCGTTACGAGGCGTATCAAAGTGCCAGCCAGCACCTAATGCTTGGCAAGCTTGCTCGCCACCACTCCACGCCACAGCATTCTGGCTAATAGCCCACTGGCCTTCAATCACGGCCATGTCTTTAGAATATAAATCGCCCGTTAAAGAGTTTTTACATGCCACACGCTGCACATCGCTGCATGATTGGTCGTTCCAACGGTTATGGTCATAGGTGGTGCGTAATTCCGCACAGTCTTCGCCATTATTGTCATTAGGCTCCCCTTCATTCCATGACCACCTGGCGTCTACATCCATACGGCCATCATTCCCCCAGATATTATGCAAATTCACCGCAGACTTACCCGCTTGCCAGTATTCAATAATGTCTGAGCCAGTGATATCCAATTCATCGTTGGAAGTGGGAAAGCCATCTTGTTCCCAAACTCGGTAACTGTGTAATCCCCCATCATTTTTAAACATGTAATCCATCACTTCATGATAATCACCGCCATCGTAGCCGCTGAAATACAGAGCAATTCGTTTACCTTTATTTAAAATGTGCTGACGAGTCAGTTCCGTAGCAGGAAAGTCTACCGCGCTGTGGCTAAAGTATTCGCCTTCGGGGAAGTCATTACGGTAGTCTTCAGGCGTGTAAATTCGGTCCGCACCAATTTCCCCCACCAAAGACTTTAATAAAATATCGTATTCACCAGATTCATCTAGATTGGTTTCAATATAAATAATCGCGGTTCTATCACTGCCGTTTTGTTCCTGAGCATCAGCCCAGTTAGATATTTGCTCCAGCACGCCATCCAATGGAATATCATCATAAAATGGTGTGTCGCAAAAACCACCGTGACACACCACCGGATCGGATTCATCACCGGTGATAAGGTCCCAATAATTCTGATAAGTTTTTACATCCAGCTCTATCCACTCAATGCCTTCGTAAAGTTGCGAATCTATTGGAATTACCTGTTGGGGCCAATAAATTATTCCATTAATAGCGGAGTTATACGCGTTATGACTGCCCACAAAGTTAGTGTGTATTATGGGTGTATCAAGCGTTAACTTACGCTGCAGTGCTAAGGCATATTCGGCCTCATGATCATTCGAATTACTTACTTCGTATGGCAAGCCAAACTGCTCTAACATGCTGGTAGCATCGGTGTTTGCCATGACCTGAGATCCGCTGGCCATCATGACTGAGCCCGCTAGATAACTGAGTATCCGCTTATTAATTTTTCCCACTGATTTTCGCCTTTTATAATTATTTTTTAGGTTCTAGATTATTCAGTAAATTAGTTTTGAATCCCTTCCCTAATGTCGCGGTCTAAATACATCAATAACAAAGACGATTCAGGCAACTCAATCCTTTGAAAAAATATGCATGGTTAAACGCCCCAAAAAGCATATTCCACGGCAATTTTAACGCTAATTTAAACAAGGATAGATAGGCAATACTTGAGGGAAAATACTCAACGCTTGTTAAGTTGGCTCATACGGACGTATAGATTAGAAAGCTGAAAATAAAAGGATCGAATAATTTAAACGGTTAACTTAAACAGCCTCAAAGATTAGCATTTTATCTATAAAGTAATGAATACAATAATGTAATGCTAATACTGGCCATTTTTACTTTAGTGCTTTATGCAACCCCCTTTTGCGAATTTGCAACTCTAGCTTAGCCCCTAGATTCAGTACAATTCCATCAACATTTAAAACTCAACACATTCACAAACAATGAATTAAAACCACCAGAAAGCAATCATGCAAAAAGACACTGTTTTATTTAAAGCAGGCACAGTTATCGAAATATCGTTTGCCCGTATTAACCAAGGAAAAGAGTCCTAACTGTTTGGCCAGTACTTCCCCCAAGGTAATGCCTATTTTAAGTGAGCTAGGCGGTCAATCTTTAGGATCATTCGCCATCACAGAATCAAAAAGTGAACTAGACAAACCTCAAATAAGCGCCCTATTTTAATGGCCCAGCCTTGAAGCCTTTGAAGCATTGCACAGGGATTCACGATTTCTAGAGATTAAAGTCATTCGTGACGATGCATTGAAATACTTATCAAATGGACATTTTTCGAAGTAAAAAAAGATACAGTATTTGCCTTTATAGAAGGCCACGACTATGCTCTTTTCACAAAAAATGGTTTACAAAAGCCTAACGAAAACTCCTTATAGGAAAACGGCCCAAGCATTTGTTTTGACTTAGTTAAAACATCAAAGCAAGACTATAAAATTGGCTATGCTAAAATTTCAAGTTGGAATGAGCAATCCCATCACACAACAGGTAGTCCAGAAGCCTCACTCAATACTTTTAAAATTCAACGTAATTTCCCACAGTAATCGCTTTATCAACATTTGTTTTTAGCTAGCAAAAAATCACCTAGAAGAATCATAAAGAGCACTTAAAAGTGTCCTTTACGATTATTTTTTTATTAGGATAAATCTATCCGACCCTTTATATTGTAATTCAATTTTTTAAATGTAGCCGTTACATCTAAACGGCGAACCCGCTAATTTAAAGCCACTGAAATACTCCTAGCCATAAGCTACTAAAATTGGCTTTTCCCGCCCTATCTTCTATGCTTTAAAGGCATCATTGGGGTGCGTCTTCAATCTACATCACGTTAAATCAACATTATAACTTGGCTATTTCACAACCCAATACGAGCGCTTCACATGTCATTACTTTCACTGCTAACGGTTTTAGTTCTGCTTTCTAGCCTCTCTTATGCCAATGCTAATGACTGCCAGAAATTAACCGTATCGGGCTCTAATCAATGGCGACCTATTGCTTATAGCAATGAAGATAAAACTCAGGCCCTAGGTATTGCTTATGATGTCACCCAAGAACTGGCCAAGGCGTTGAATCTTCCCGTCACCCTTGATGTAAAAATGCCCTGGGCACGGGCGATGAAGATGCTAGATGATGGCGAGATAGATATGATGGCAGGGGTTTACTGGACGCAACAAAGAAAAGATAAATACCTATTTACCCTACCCGTCACTAATGACACTCTGAATATCTTTGTTAAACGAGGCAATGAATTTAACTACCAAGAGTTTGAAGATTTAGCCGGTAAGAGGCTTGATTTAATCAGAGGCACCAGCTTAGGCAACGAATTTGATAACTACATAGTCGATCATCTTGAAATTTCAGAAGTGAATACCTTTAAGCAACAAATGGCGCGCCTTAATATTGGCCGTTCTGACATCGTCGTGGTAGACCCATTTACCGCAGCTTCCGTGTTAAAGGAATTAAAACTAAAATCTGAAATTGTTATGTTGGCTACCCCAATAGCCGTTAACCCTGTGCACTTAATATTTTCTAAAAAATCCCCCTGCATTACACACCTAAACATGATGAACCGAATAATTAAAAAATTACAAAAAAGTGGCAGGTTAAACGCTATACGAGATAAGTATTTGTGAGTTTTTAAATAGAAAGGGCTAGGAAAAACCCAGCCCTGTGCTTTACGGCAACGTTACCTATTTACAACTAAGATCCTCCGGCGTTAAAAAGTTGCTCCTCCATATGCTGTTGGGCTCTTTTTTTATCATATGCCTGTCTAGATGCCTTAATTTCCTCAAATTTACCCTCTGGTAATGAAGCAAATACTTCCTTAATGGCTAAACCTAAAAGCTCGCCAGCCATGCAGCGAGCATCATTACCGTACATGGCGGCCATGGCCTTAAGGTCATCGAATAACTCGGTTGAAATGGGTGCTTGCACAAGATGAACGCAAGAGCTTTTCATATCGCAATTGGCTGCATCACCTGGTTTTCCGCTGACCAGTTTATTGGCATATTGGGCAATTTCATTGTTCATAAAACCTCCAATGATTAACAAGTGGTGGGGGAAATAAGCATTAACACTTTGGTTTTAATACTTATTTAAAGTATAAGAATTTACAATACTTTATACATGGCTATGTTATAGCCCTGCGATGTAGGAGAGTAAAGCTGAGGCAAGTGGTTATTCAATAACCCTATAAAGAAAGAAAAAAGCCAGTTGTATGATTATTTAAAGGTATAAAAAATATAGCAGCTAAATCAGCTTAACTCAGCTGCTATATTTCTAATTGCACTTAAAAATAGTTTTTAACCCTGTTCATTAGAAATATGGTTTAGCGCACGACTAATCTATCCATAAAGATATGTTCATCAAAGGCTTTACCAAAAGCTCTTAACGATAAAATACTCCCCTCATAGTTGGCTAAACCGTCAAGCAGCGCTTGTGCCATATCGGTTTCTTTTTTTGCTATTTTAATAAAGGTATCACGGGTCATGGTCAGGCTGGCATCGGCATTTTCAGCTAAGCCATCGCTCACCAATAACACGCTGTTGCGCAGTTGTGTGGTCACTTTTTCATTGGTATCCGTTAAATGATAGGTAATGGTTAACTGGTCGTCTTGTATGTCTTCAGCTTTTACTCGGTAACGCAACACTTCCAGAATATCTTTGGCCGACATACTGTCTAATCGAGTGGCGCCGTACTGTTTCATTAAGTTTTGACCCTCAGCACGAGGATTAAGCTTACCCTCTAATTCTAAAGCCGACGTCAAATACCATGAACGCCATGTGGTATTGATTTCGCTGTAACCCATTTGTCTAAAGGCATGGGCCTTGAGTTGTCTGGCCGCGGTATCGTCATGATCAACCCGAATTAAATAGGTCAGTAACTCAGCTGAAAATTGAAAGTCATCTTTGTTATACGCTTCTTTAGCTGCAGCATATACTTGGTCACGCCCACCCATTAATTTTATATGACGACGTGCCGACTCGGCTGGAGCCGTAGGGCGATATTCAATGGCGTCCCCGCTAAAATACCCCATTAAACCGGTAAATATTTGCGGGGCTATGTGACGGAAGCTGCCGTACATTTCTTGCGAGAATGATCCGTTTTCGAGGTATTCAGGCACTTTTGTAAACTGGGCTTTTAATTCTTCAATGCCGTAACCTTTGTTAATGTAGCGAATGGATTGATCGTTAATCCACTGCACTAAATCACGGTATTTTGTCACCGTTTCTTTAATTTTTTGTTTGCCGGTAATGGGCACCAAATGCGAGCCCAAAAGATATTCTACGTCGTAGCTTAACACCGCATCCACGGCGCGAATGTAACCTTCTGGCTCACGGTATTTGGCCCCACGAATGGTGTAAATATTAGGCACAGAATGAAAAATTTCATCCCCCACTGTTACCGCTTTAAATTGCGGAAAGTAAATGCCAAATTCTGATTTCGCTTCGCCGCCGGTGTAAAATATATCCAGCTCGATGCCTTCAATGGTGATGGATGTATTTTCTGAAAAGGTATCGGTAGGCGCAATGTACCCCGCATGGCCACCTTGGTATTTGGTACCGCAACAACCATGGTAATGATTTTCTTCTTTAGGCAATGCCATGCCATTGTAGTAAATAACACGCACCGCTTGGGCCGGTGCCGTCGGGCCAAACTCACTGTTCATTTCTTCAACGAAGTTATCCCACGCGAAAATTTTCACCTTGCCCGCTTTTACATCGCTTGCCGATACCAAACCCGTGGTGCCGCCAAAGTGATCGGGGTGATGGTGAGAATAAAAAATAGTGGTAATGGGCTTATCACTGAATTTACGAATTTCGGCTAAAATTTCTACACCCTGCTGATGGGTTAGCCCGGTGTCATAAACAATCAGGCCGTTATCTCCTTCCACTACAATGCTGTTAGCTGGCCAGTCGTCACTATTATTAATAGACCACAATTTATGATTACCAATTTGATACACCTTGGGCTCAAAGTGTTTACGGTGCTCTTCAAACACTTCTGGCTGGTGAGATTGCACGGTAATTTCGCTACTTGGATTGGGCTGGGAACAGCCACTGGCCATCAGCAGCAGCGCGGGCACCAGAATTAGGGATAGTGTCTTTATCATTATTGTCACTCTCAATTTATAAGGCATAAGCCAGTATAATCAGATAATTTACGCTACTATTAGCCAAATAAGCGGTAAAAATATCCAATATTGACTGATTAGAACCCTTTAAGAGTAGATTGCGTCCCTTAGTGAGCATAGTCATCAGGATAGCGGTGACCCTTCATACTTTTGGTAAATTGCTAGGAACCCAAATGACAGAGGAAAAAGTGACAGAAGAAAAAAACCAAATATTCCCTTTGGCCCAGACCAACATCAAAGAGTTGGTGGACCATTTAGAGAGCTTGTCTGAAGATGTACAAACCAAACTGCGCCAGACACAAGGGCAAGATCTCAACGCCCACAGCACATTACAGGGCTGGCAATTGGCCAGTGGCTTGGAGCTGCTAAGTTGGAAGGTTACTTTGTGGCACCCCATGGAATACCAGCGAACCGCCGAGCCCGATCACCCTGTGTGGTCAATCATGTTAACCGACTCCAGCCATTTAGTAGCCAGTGACGGGAATCAATCTTCCCCTAGCTCTAATAGTCGCGGCGGTACTATTTATCTTTACAACCACCACTTGTCCTTAGATGTGGTACTGGAAGGGCAAGGACAGGTTCAATTGTTATTGATTCGTCTAAAGCCAGACGCTTGGAAACATTTACTGCAAAAACCACCGTCACACGTGAAGGCATTTATTGAAGATACTCAGCCTCGCTTTCATGGCTTTGATTTACAGGGCGCTTGTGAAGAAAATTTTAGACAATTGCTAAGGGACGATATTGATAGCCATGACACGTGGGGCAGGCTGCAAGCCACACTGGGCATTTGTAATAGTGTATTTTCGCAATTGGGGCAGCGAGCACCTGCTCTGACCACTTCGGCATTACGACCACGGGACAGCCAGCGTATTCATAAGGCTCGCTTGTTATTAGTGCAAGATTTTCAAACCCCATTGTCATTGGCCGAGATAGGCACTCAAGTAGGTTTAGGGCGCGATAAACTACGACAGCTTTTTCAACAAGTGTATGGCACCACACCCCATAAGTATTACCAACAACAGCGCATGCAGGAAGCACGGCGCTTAATTTTAGAAGAAGGGCTTTCTGCCATGAACGCAGGTTTTCAAGTGGGCTATAGCCACTTGGGGCATTTTGCTCAGGAATTTAAAAAGCAGTTTGGGTGTTTACCTAAGGATTGTAAGGGATAAGTTAAGGCCACCGCTCTTTTGGCGGTGCATGTATCTACCCCAATTTTTTCACAGAACAAAGCACTTATTCAATCGCCTCGTCATTCGCTTTTTCTAACAAGCCTATTCGCCAGCGCTTTAGCTGATTAAGTATCCCTTGCGGTTTATGAATTTGAGGAATAGACGCTTCAAACTCTTCGTCTTTTTCACGTTGCGACACCAACTCAAATGCTTTATCAAATGCTTCGCTAAAACTGTCGCTGTTGGGTAAAGCATCTCTTATAAAGGCTTCACCAAAATAAGTGAAATCGTTATTGTCGGAACAGCCAAAAGAAGTGCGATCGCTGGCCGATGCGGTCATCACTAAAGTATTTTCATCTTTTAGTTCGGGAATAAAACCACCTGAATAGCACGCCGACACCACCAATACTTTATATTTAACAGGAATATCCGCAAGCATGCTGGCCAGCTCATGAGCGGGTAAATCATTAAGGGGCATTTCAGGGTGGTTCAGGTAAAACTGATGGTCTTTTGAGCCATGACTGGTTAAATACACAAACAAAATATCTTGTTGCTCATCCATTCGCTGCGACACCGTGTTTAATGAACGCTTAATACTGGTAATGGTGCTTTGTGGTATTTCTTTGGCGGTTAAGCGGCTGTTCACCAGCTGCATAGATTTTCCTTGAGTACCCAGCTGGGTATCGAAGTATTGTTTAACGAAGTTGGCTTCGCGGCGAAACACTCCTTGATTTGCGTCACCGGCTACCGTTAACAAATACAAATCAATATTATTTGGATTGTTTTCCTCTAACTCTTTCCAAGCTTTTTCCAGCAGTGAATTTTGATTATACAATACCCATTCATGAAACTCTTTTGGGGTTAGCATATCGGGGCGAGCATCATCTTTTTCTAATCGGCCACGATACCAAGTGCCATTAATGGTTTTAATGCCATCAAGCGGCTTTTTGAAAACCATGCTGCCCTTGCCATGATACTTTCCATATTTAAATTCACCTTTATAAATATCCCCTTTTCCTGAATGAAATTCACCAACGCCTTCATATCGCCAGTTACTAAACTCACCCCGGTACAAATACCCATCCTTACCAATCAACTCTCCTTGCCCAGTTAAGGCACCGCTTTCGAATGAACCTATCCATTTAGTACCTTCGTTATCTGTGTAACTGCCCTGGCCCTGGTAACTCCAATTATCAAAGCTCCCTTGGTATTCACTGCCATCAGTAGTTTTGTGAATGCCTTGCCCAGTCAATGCTCCGTTAATAAATTCACCACTGAATTGCTCACCATCATTCCCCACATAAACACCCGCACCATGATACTTTCCTTGGTGGTGCATGCCGCTGTAAGTATCACCATTAACATGTTGATAACTGCCCATACCCTGAAAAAGATTGTCTTTAAACTGGCCGGTGTATTCACCGTTTATATCCACAAATGTACCCAAGCCATGCATTAAGCCATTAACTAACTCTCCTTTATAATGGCTACTCTCACTGTATATAAACTCGCCCACACCAGTGATCTGCCCTTTGCTAAAACCCCCGGTATAACGCTCACCACGACTAAGTGTTATCAGGCCTTCACCATGAAATAATCCATTTTTAAAATATCCCTTATAATGCATACCATCGGGCCACGTCATCTCACCATAACCTTGCAATACACCGTTATTCATCTCACCAATATATTCACCTCCATCGGGAAGGGTGGCCACTGGTGTGCTGGTAACTTTATGCAGTAAGACATTATTAAGAACTACACCACCCAGTAGGAAGCCTGTGATAAATATTGCTATTGTTTTTTTCATAAGTCGTCCTTTACTGCTGGCTTTATTTGCTTGGTACTTTATTGAGAGTAACTTTGAGTCAGCTGGTATCTGATGATAGGTTAAATTCCCTTAGAATAACGAGGTAAGATCATTTATATTCAATTCCTGACAAGCTAAACTTTTCAAAGAGCTATTAAAATAATTATAAAAGATGCTGCGATTACCAATAGAAACTTCATAAAAAAGACATTCTGAATACAGCTGAATATCAACCCTTTTCTTTGCTTTAGGTCATTGCCAGTTGAGGCACCCCCGGTGCCCAATTACCTTTCCCTAAAAAGCTCTCTAGCAAGTGGCCAACAGATACTCCCATGGCCTGCATAGCGGCAGACTCCCCTGAGTCCTCTGCTGTTGCAAGGTTGGTAAATCTCACTAATACATTGAAATTCTGCGAGAGATTACGCAGTAAAACATGTGCTAAATGATAGCTCAGTTCTTGCCCTTCATCGGTTGCATAAAAACTCGCGCCCGACCAGAAGTCTTGAATATTTTCTTCAGTCCAATATTGGTGGTGTTTTGCGACAATTTCTTTGTCTATGTAAAGGGTGTTACCGGCCAACACATCTTCCATTAAAACAGCCAAGCCTTCGTTTAACCAAGTAGGAATGGGTAAGTGACTTAAGCAGGCATGGGTTAATTCATGTACTGCAATGGGTTCGGCATAATGCATGTCTTGGGTGGGAAAAACAAAATGACCATAACCATTGTTTATATACATCCCAGAACTCATTCCAAACTCCCCTTCTTCAGGAAAAAAAGCACTGACGTAATCATAATAGTGATCGAGATCTTTAAAAATAATCACTACGTGCTTACCAAATCCTTCATCACTGGCTATGCCTTTTAATGTACTTAAAATACGTTTACGGGTTAGCTCTAAAAATGACGAAAATACTTTTATGTACCTATCTCCTTCGTCACTCAAAATTGTAAAGTTTTCAGTATCACTAATTCGGTAATCACCTGGTAGCTCTTTAGCTAAGGTGCCTAGCCATAGCATACATTCAGCTTGCCAAGCTTTATGTTTTTCATCATCACTGAGGTCATTTGAAATCGTGCCAGCAATTACATTCCAATCTGGGTTAATACTCATTTAAACTTCCGTATTCATACTTATTTTTCCTAATTTACTTTTTAGCTTGCACCCAAATTTCTTGCTCTGGGTGATGTATACGTATAATTTCTAACGCCGTGTCTATTCCAGCTTGAGTATCTGTAGTGGCTTCATCATCCAGCACGCTTAACTCTACACCCGCTTTGTAAAGTTCATTGGTTTCTTGCAGGGTTAATATATCAGGCCCACACCATACTGGGTGCTGCAGCGTAAGAATGGTTTCTTGCATCTCTTGGAAGGCAGATTGGCTTGTGATGAATATAACCATGGAAAATCACTCGGTTTAATTAAAATGGCATATTACTTAAAATCAAAGGGAAAGAGAAACGATTAGTTTTTGGGGCATTCAATTAGGAGCGGCTTGGTTATGAAGGCTTTTTCATGAATAGCCTTGTTGCAGGAAAACAGAGGGTTTTACTTCGGCATAAAAGGTAGGGCTTAGCCCAGAATTTTTTTACGGCTAATACTTTATTGAGGGCGCGCTTTATGACCCCCAACAATGGAAAATTTTAATTAGTGTACGCCTTCTGCCTATTTGGTTCCCCATATTTTTGAGACAGCACTGTTGGAACCCAACATTCCAACCACCACCGCCACTAGGCCGGCACTGAAGAAAATAATCACAGGAATAACAGCGCCCAACTCACCTGTAAAATAGGCCCCCACCACTGCAACGATTGATAGAAATAAAAATAGCACGCCTACGATATTTAGGGCGACCCGGTGAGACTTTTTATAATTAACTGAATATTCATCATTTTCGAACCACGTTAATATTGGCCAAAAGAACCGCGTTAATATATTTTCCATAATATTTACCTCCTGACCACCCATTGTTATTTATTATATGTTCATGACTGACTGATACCAAGATTTAGAATCAGATGTAAAGCTCGATTCTACTGACCATTCTAAATAAAGGATATTACATTTTTATATTTTTAGGATGCTCTTCATAAAATACCGACGACTTTAAATTATCCCTCAACGCCACGACATTAAGAGCTCAGTTCTTTAATAAAGTAAACCCTCAGTAAAAACCGGCTATTAGGTTGCATTGGTAAAATGAATTCACTATGCTCAAAAAAATTGACCGCCTAGTAGACGGTCATGAACGAGGATTAATCTAACGACACTATCGACTCAAACCACCTAGCGGAGCTAGTCTAAATACATCAGTCATAAAGTCCGTTGTTATCGCTATCTCGGTAAATAAGTCCATTTGAAATAACACCAGGCAATTGACTGTCGGTACCAAAATCCCAATCTGCATCACTCCAATTAGAATATAACGTGCTAGGGCAAGCTAAATCACCTGCACTTTGTGGGCACTTCATGTCGCTTAGCGTGGCGCCAATTAAATCATCCAGCTCCGCAGCCACGGGCACATTACCTTCACCTGTTCCAATGGCATCATTTAAACTATCAGTATTGAAATAGTTCTCGTCAAAGTTAGCGGTATTAAAGCTATTGGTAATACTGCCAATAAGATTTCCCACTTCGCTGTTAGCGGTAAGATCACTTACCGAGAAATTATTATTTAAGGTAAGCGTACTGGTGGCAGCATCAAACTTAATGCCACCTATCAAACCGCCAACATTATCGTCACCCACAACAGTTCCCTTGGAGAAACTGTTTTCAATGGTCAGGCTTTGCCCTGTTCCATCCATGTCTACATAACCCAGTAAACCACCTGTGTAATCACCAACAGATGAAATATCCGCTATAGAACTTGAGTTACTGATGCTCACATATGAATCTTCAACCGCTAATCGAGCAATCAAGCCTGCGGTATTATGATCAGCATTATTGACAATAGAACCCGTCACATGAACATCATCTATCTGTAAGTTCGAACCAGAAAAAACTTCCATTCTGCCCACAAGCCCTGAAAAGCTATAACCAGAATCAGTAATATTGCCAATTGAAATGTTCGAGGTAATATTTGAAATACTGGCGGTACTGGCGTTTTCTACATCCCATTCGCCCACTAACCCACCAATATAATAACTGCGATCATTATCCCCCACCGACGTAACAACCTGGCAATCATCTATGCTGGCCGAACCGGCTACACCGTTTTCACCGGTTTTAATTTCGCCAATAACGCCACCACTTTCATTTCGTGTACCTGCACCGTTATCAGGGTGCATATTAAGCGCAACATCCACCACACAACCTGACAACTGAAAATCGGCGATATTATTCACCTGGCCTATCAAGCCCCCCGTGGTATAACTGTTTGAATAATCATCTAACACTTCACCCGTAAACGAGACGTTAGAAATGACCACTTGGTTATTCGCACTTGAATTATCGTCATGAATTCGTCCAATTAGGCTACCTAAGTAATTAGACCTTTCTCTTTGAATAGTGCCATTTAAATGGATATCTGAGATGGTGACATAACCATTGGCATTGGGCGTTAGACGCCCAATGAACAACCCAACACGCTCACCACCGTATACTGATGTAAGGGACCCGCCAATCGTCAAACCAGTTAAAACAATGCTGGCATCGTTTGCATCCACATAACCAAACAAACCCATATCATCCTCAGTGCTTCTTGTGATAATTAAATTGCTAAGGGTGAAATCATTGCCATTAAAGTTGCTCGTAAACGGCGTAGTATCATCGCCAACTGGTTCCCAGCCACTGCCACTATTATAAAAAATATCAGCACCAGTATGAGCACCATCTGCATTGCTATCAAAATCAAGGTCTGCCATTAACTCGTAGCCATTGCAGGTGGTGGCACAGCCTGCGCTTAATACGTTACCTTGTGAGTCGGTACGGGTAATACCTGCTAGGTCATTACGCATCCAATCTAAATTTTCTAAGGTATAAATATCCACAAGGTTATCGTTATCAAGATCAATATCACACACATCGGTTATTTCACCAAAGCCAGAAACATTGGCCCCTTCGCCGCTCACCTGAAGAATAAAATGCTCGGTGTCTTCACATACCGCATCGGACTTTAACGCTACACCAATGGTTTTTGAAGTTTCACCGGCGTTAAACGTCACCTGACCTGATACCGGGGAAAAGTCATCACTGGCGGATGCAGTGACATCCACAGTGCCGTAATAAAATGAGGTTGAAACGGCTTGGGCTTCTGAAAGGGTTAATGTAAAGGAAAGGGATTCATGCTCTTGAGCTGAGACATTGGATACCGAGATAAGATCATTACTGTCAGCGCCATCTGATCCATCTGATCCATCTGATCCATCTGATCCATCTGATCCATCTGATCCATC